>Ga0255345_1000498_pt1 | contig 64455 bp, 53 predicted proteins | sample wastewater_treat_6_FD_192415 | JGI IMG/M metagenome (GOLD analysis project Ga0255345, IMG submission 192415) | Wastewater microbial communities from Lulu Island WWTP, Vancouver, Canada - plant20 | ecosystem: Engineered > WWTP > Wastewater > Unclassified | place: Canada: Vancouver, British...
TATAACGGTCGGCGAAATCTGAACAGAAAAAACGGGGTTGATAAGTGGACTCAAGGGGTCTTAAGTGAGCCCCGGAAAGGAGTCCATGATGACGCGGAGGAAACGCAAGACCTATGACGATGCCTTTAAGGCGAAGGTTGTTCTGGCGGCGATCAAGGAGACGGAGACGCTTGCAGAGCTGGCCGGCCGGTACGATGTCCATCCCAATCAGATCAGGAACTGGAAAAACGAGTTTCTGGAAAATGCGGCCATAGTATTCGGTGGGGACAAGGACGCAAAGGCTCAGGTATCAGAGCTTCAAAAGGAGCGCGAAGAGCTCCACAAGCGCATCGGCGAGCAGACGATGCAGATCGACTTTCTAAAAAAAAGCTTGAAGAAACTGAACCTGCTGTGAGGAAAGAGATGATAGAGCCTGAGAATTCAATATCCATCAAGCAGCAATGCGAGATGCTGAATGTTTCGCGGGGCTACTATTATTATCAGCCTGTAGAGCTTTCGGATGAGGATCTGAAGGCAATGGAGAAGATCGACGAGCTCTATACCGAAGATCCCACGAGAGGCACAAGGCGTATGAGCCGCGTCCTACGAAAGAGATTCTATATCAAAGCCGGACGGGCAAAGGTTCGGCGATTTATGGAGATCATGGGTATCTACGCGATCTACCCAAAAAAGAACCTGTCGATTGCGAACAAGGCGCACAAGAAATATCCGTATCTTTTGCGGAATCTGGAAATTACCCGTCCAAATCAGGTGTGGGGTACTGATATCACCTATATCCGCCTGAAGAGGGGTTTTGTCTATCTCACGGCTATCGTGGACTGGTACAGCCGATACGTGCTTGCCTGGCGGATTTCGACGACGCTGGACCGGAGGTTTTGCATCGAGGCCTTGAATGAGGCCATGATGAAATATGGAACGCCCGAGATATTCAATACGGATCAGGGCTGCCAGTACACCAGCGAGGAATTCACGGGCATATTGAAGGCGGCCGACGTCAAGATCAGCATGAACGGCACGGGCCGCGCGCTCGACAATATCGTCGTTGAAAGGCTCTGGCGGACGGTGAAATACGACGAGGTCTATCTGAACAGCTATCGGGACGTCAGGGAATGCAAGGAGCGGCTCGGTAGCTTCTTCGATCGCTACAACAATCTGCGGGAGCATCAGTCTTTGGATTACAACTACCCCGCAGAGATCTATTTCAAGGAAATCGAACTGGAGAAGAAGGCGGCTTAACAATGAACCGGTCCACTTATAAAACTCTCAATGACTGTTTGACAAAGTCGACCACCTTACAGTCGCCATATTATTATTCAACTTATTGCTATTTTGATTCAAGAAAGCCTGAGTCGTTAATTGAAGTTGGATCTAACTGTTGGGTTAATAATAATTTGACAGTTATTAGCGATGGCGCTGGTGTCTCAATAGGAAAGAATACCATTATTGGCACCAATGTCACTATTGTTGATAGTGATTTCCATAAAATATCATCTGATAGAAGAGTGCCTGGTGGTAACGGTTGCAAGATGGCTAAAGTTGTAATCGGTGAAAATGTTTGGATTGGAAATTGTGTAACTGTTTTAAAAGGTGTTTCAATTGGAAATAATAGTGTTGTCGCAGCTTCCGCTGTTGTAACTTCTTCTGTGCCAGACAGTTCAGTTGTAGCTGGTAATCCCGCTAAGCTAATCAAATCTTGTGATTAAATATTATAATAAATTATCACCTCGTAAAAAGTTGTTCTTTGAGAACTTCTTCATTTACGGGTTTGCGCGTATAGCTAGTAAAATTGTTCCTATTGTTGCTTTGCCAATTGTAACAAGACTCGTGCCAGACACATCTGTTTTTGGAGCATTTGATTTGCTTAATACAATTGTTTCGCTTGGCACAGCAATAGCGATACTTGGAACTCACGACTCTATGTTTCGATTGTTTTTTGAAAGTGAAGATCTGAATTATAGACAACAAATATGCTCCACTGCATTTTTTATGACATTGTCTTCCGGAGTGATTTTGTTTTTATTTATTGTGTTAATAAGAAATTTTATATCAGATATTCTTTTCTCATCCGTAGCCTATGGTCCATATATTATTCTGGTTAGCTCCGAAGTTTTTTTTGGAGCTGTGTTATCGCCTGTTGCGACTCCTACAAGGATGCAGAATAAAAGAAAAATTGTTATCATGATGAGTTTACTTGTTCCAGCTGTTACGTACTCATTTTCAATTCCTATCATTATGTTTGTTGATCCATTATTTGGTCTAATATGTGGAACTTTGGCATCAAATATATGTTCAATAATAATATATTTTACTTTGAACAAAAAATGGTTCTCATTTAATTATTTTCAACCTAAAATGATATATCCACTGTTTTATATAGGCTTGCCACTTGTTCCTACATTTCTGATTTATTGGGCGTATAAAACAGCTGATAGACTAATGATTAATAAGCTGATTGGTATTGAGTATAATGGCATTTATGCCGTTGGGGCTAGGGTAGCCTCTGTTAGCCAGTTTATATACACGGCATTTGCAGGAGGTTGGTCATATTTTGCATTTTCTACAATGAAAGATGGAGATCAAGTTAGGATGCTTTCAAAGATATTTGAACGATTATTATTTGTTTCGATTTTTTCAACTGGATTAGCTGTTTTATCAGCGCAATATATTTTTCGTTTGTTTTTTAAAGGGGGATATGAAGATGGATATGTGGTTTCTCCTTACTTGTTTTTGGCTCCATTGTTGCTTATGCTGTTTCAGACTCTTGGAACTCAATTTTTGATAATAAAGAAAACTTGGGTTGTTACATTAACATTACTGCTTGGGGCGCTCTCTAATATAGCATTAAATTATTATTTAATTCCAGTTCTTAAAATCGAAGGTGCTGGAATATCTACCTTGTTTGGTTATATGTTGTCCGTCTTCATAATTGCAGTGGTTGCGTTGAAAGTTGGGTTGTTGAAAGTAAGTGGAAGGGTTGTTATCTTTTTGTGTATGTTTTTGATATCATGGGTTTTGCTCAGAGTTCAAGGTCTTCAGCAATATTATCTTCTTCCCGTAACTGTCTGTTGTTTTGCCTGTTTATATTATAAAGATATTTGCACGTACGTTCAAAGGTTCTTGAGATGATTAATACGTTGCCATTAATAAGTGTCATAGTTCCTAGTTATAACCATAGATTGTATGTTCAGAAAACTATTGAAAGCATAGTAAATCAAACATACAAAAAATTTGAATTGATTGTTATTGATGATGGTTCAACAGATGGTTCGTCTTCTTTGTTGAGAGATTTACAGAAGAAGTATAATTTCCAATTGATATGTAGGGAAAATAAAGGTTTGCCATATACATTGAATGAAGGAATTCTGATGGCAAGGGGAGGATATGTTGCATTTTGTGCGTCTGATGACTTTTGGTTTCGAGATAAGCTAGAGAAACAGGTTGACTGTATTGTAAAAAATCCAAAAGTGCATGTTGTTTTCGGAAATATAATGAGGGTTAATTCTGATGGTGATTTATTATTTAACAGAATTCTTCCTGAGGCAAGTTATGATTTCAATTCAATTATCTGTGGACGTGCTGTATTGCCGGCCATGACGTGCTTGGTTTCAAAACAAGCTCTTGTTACCGTAGGCATGTATGATTTTAATTTCAAAATTGAAGATTGGTATATGTGGTGTAAGCTGGCTTACAATGGTTATAAAATTTATCGTATAAAAGATTTTTTGGGGTATTATCGAGTGCATAATAATAATATACATCATGATCTGTCTTTTATGTTAATGGAACAAGAGAAGATTTTAGATTTATATTTACATCATCCCATTTACAAAAAAGCAAAGGGATTGTGGCATTTAAGGGCGTTTAATCGCCTTAGTCGTCATTATAAAAAGGAGAGTTTTAAATATTTACTTAAAATTAAATTGGAAAAATTTAGTGATTTTGTGTTGTTATTAAAGGGTATGCTTAAACTTATCATTTTATTTTAAGCTCATATCGCAGTTTATTTGTTAGACAGGAAGAAGTATATTTAGAAGATATCGGCTTTTGTGATTATTTATTTAGGATTTCGTTTTATATCAAAAGAAAGCTTTATATAGTAAAAATAAAGATAATGGGGGATATTATAAAAAAACATAAGATAGCGTTTCACAGAGAAGGTTCAAAGTGGTTCTCTCTTTGGACTAATTATTGTGATAGAAAAGGCATAAATTACATAGTAGTCAATGCTTATGAAAATGATATAGTAGCTCATCTTCTTAAAAACAAGGTAACCCATCTGTTTTGGCATTTTAATCAGTCTATTTATGTTGATGTTTTGATGGCTCGTGATGTTTTATTTTCAGCCACTTTGGCTGGCATTAAGACATTTCCTGATTTTTTTACTAGCTGGCATTTTGATGATAAGGTTTCGCAAAAGTATTTATTGGAAGCTGTGGGCGCCCCGCTGGTTCCTTCCTATGTTTTTTATTCTAAAGAAGAGGCATTAAACTGGGTAGAGGCGACAGATTTTCCAAAGGTTTTTAAGTTAAGAAGGGGTGCGGGGGGGGGGAATGTTTGGCTTATCAATGATGTTAATCATGCGCGGCATGTCATAAAAAGGGCTTTTGGTAGGGGAATACCTATATTTAATAGAGTAGGGAATTTAAAAGAAAGAGTTAGAAAATATAGGGCTGGGAAGGATGATTTTTTGGGAGTGATAAAAGGGATAGCGAGACTCTTTATCTATCCAAAATCTTTAGCAAAGTTTCCTAGAGAATGCGGTTATGTTTATTTTCAGGATTATATTCCGAACAACAAGTTTGATATTAGGGTGGTTGTAATCGGGAAAAGGGCTTTTGCTATAAAACGAATGGTTCGTCCAAATGATTTTAGGGCATCCGGTAGCGGAGATATTTTATATGAAAAAGAGAATTTTTCGAATGAAACAATAAAATTAGCTTTTGAAACTGCTGAGAAGATTAAATCCCAATGTGTTGCGTTTGATTTTGTATATGATTTTCAAGGTAAACCATTAATAGTTGAAATAAGTTATGGTTTTGTCCAAGATGGATACTATCAATGTGTTGGTTACTGGGATAACAATCTTGTTTTTCATGAAGGTAAATTTATTCCGCAAGAATGGATAATAGAGGATGCTTTAAGATGAAACTTGCGATAATTATCGACTCTCTAAGAGGTGGAGGTGCAGAAGGAAACTGTGTTATCTTGGCTAATAAATTTGTTAGCCTAGGATGGAATATTGACGTTGTTGTGCTATCACTTAAAGATTCTGTTTGGCAAACTTCGTTGGATACAAAAGTCAGGTTAATTAATTTAAATGTTGGTCATACCAGAAAATCTTTTTTTAAGTTATGGAACTATATTAGAGTTAAAAAGCCTCAGTCGGTTCTTGTGTTTGACCACAGACTCGCGGTTATGTTGGTGATTGTTAGGATATTTTCAACGTATAGATTCAAGATATTTGCAAGAAATATAGGAATTTTGAGCCAGAAAAGAAAGCACCAAAAATCAATTTATCATAAATACTTGATTGATATGTTAGTTAGATTTTTCTATAGCAAGGTCGATAAAATAATAGCCCAGTGCAAGGGTATGGCAGATGACTTGAAGATATATTATGCGATGCCAGCTGATAGGATTAAAATAATAAATAATCCAATTAATCCAGAAATATCGGAATATCTAAAGGATAATATGTTATCTTGTGCCAGAAAAAATTATATTTTATGCGTTGGACGCCTCGAGCCGGTTAAAGCATTCAATTATGCTATAGAAATGATGCCCTATCTTATTAAAATTTATCCAGAGGTCAGATTGAAAATTTTGGGCACTGGTAGTTTGGAAAGTGAACTGAAAAAACTTGCACAGAAGCTTGGTGTTTTTGAACGTGTAGATTTCGAAGGTTTTCGAGAAAAGCCTTTTAAATATTATGTTGATGCGAGAATGACGTTACTTACTTCTTTGCATGAAGGTTTCCCTAACACTATACTGGACTCCATAGCATTGGGTACTCCGGTGGTAGCCTTTGATTGTGATTATGGTCCTAGGGAGATAATTCAAAATACCGTGAACGGTTATTTAGTCAAGTATGAGGATGCTGGTGACTTGTTATATAAAATAAGGCTAACATTAGATAGAAAATGGGAACGTGGTAGTATTATTGATACTGCTATAAGGTTCTCTTTGCAAAATGTTGTGTCTGCATATGAGGAACTTATTAGTAATGTTAGTTAAAATGCAAAACTTTGACTTTATATTATACCTGCTTATTTTTGCGTTATTTTTTCCGACGTTTCACAGTATTTTTGACTCAAAGGGTGCTATATTACTCAATGGATTGCTTATTTTTTTCCTTGTTTCATTTATAGTTATTCAAGGAAAAATTAAATATGAATTGAGTAGGTGTGCACAAATTGTTGTTTTTATACTATTTTCATATGCAGTGTTAATTTTATTATCTACCGTCATGGGTTCTTTTTTTTCCGGTGTAAATATTATTTTCAGAGATTTTTTCGAAATTCATCGGCCGGTTTTATATGCTTGTGTATTTTTGGTTTCCTATGATGCTTTGCAAGATATATCACAGTTAAATAAATTAGATAAGTTTTTGTGGGGTGTGCTTATTTGTTTGATAGTTTTTGCAATTTTTGGTTTTTTTAAACTTGATACAACCATATTAGGTCTTTATACAAAATCGGCTAATTTAGAATCTAAGAGAATTGCTGCTCCCTTTGTTAACCCTTATGACTTTGCCTTTATTTCTACATTTTATGCCTTCTATTTTTTAATGAAAGGTTTGTATGTCAAGAGGAGATATTTATTGTTTTTTATTATTCCTTTTTTGCTCATATTAGCTTCTCAATCGAGGTCGGTTTTTGCTGGTTTTGCTGTTGGTTTAATTATAGTTGCTCCATTATTTTCTTTTTTTGTGAATCTACGTTTGCTACGTAACTTTAAACTTCATAAATCCTTACCTTGGTTAACATTCTGTTCCTTGTTGTCAATTATACTTATCTATCTGTTATATATGCTTATTCGGGACAATTTCTCCTATTTGGTCTTGGCGTATGAGCGGTTTTTGGCTGGTGAAGAAATTAGATCTGGTTCGATTAGAAAAGAGCAATTTATGTTAGCTGTTAAATATGCTGTTAATAATCCAATGATCTTATTGTTTGGAAACGGTCCGGCAAAGGATGTGATGGAATTTGTTGAATCTGTTTATACTTACTATTTTTTTAGATATGGCGTTGTAGGTTTTATAACAGTTTTTTTGTTGCCATTATTTTTAGTTATTCGAGCTTGTTATAAAATAATATGTAAAGTTTCCGTTAGCAGTGAATATTTTCCTTTTTTCTCGGCTTTATTTATTTGGTTTATAACAATACCTTTTTCATCAATAGGTAATAATTTTACAGAACAAATTAGACTTTCATTTTTTTATTATATGATGGTGGGTTTAAGCCTTAAGTCTGAGGTGTTAATTTTAAAAGGATACATGTCTTGAATATTTCCTATATTTTGATGCAATTTCCTGCTCCGAGCGAAACTTTTGCATGTGAGGATGTTAAGGCTTTAATCAGACAGGGCGTCAATGTTAATATATATGCTTTAAGGTTTAGGCATCCTGCATATGATAAGTTAGTCTTTCAACGTGATATATCAAAACTAAAGATATCACATTATTTGCTATTAGATTTTATATTGGGTGTTCTTTTAATTTTATGTAATGTTTCCGTGTTTTTTAAATATATTGTATGGCTAGTCTATTGTGAGTATTCTAATCCATTAAATTTAATAAAGGCATTTTTTCTTTCTCCTAGAGTTTTTGTTATTTGGAAGGAACTTGAAAAAAAGAAACCTGATGTGGTTCACTTGTTTTGGGGACATATGCCTTCGCTCGTAGGTTGGTTTGCCTTAAACCAGCTTCGTTATAAACCTATAGTCTCCATTTTTTTGGGTGCTTATGATCTCAATAAAAAAATGTCCATAAGTAAATATGTTGCTAAATATGCCTCAGTTGTTTTTACCCACGCAAAATGTAACTTGGCGGAGGTAAACAGAATAGCTGAACCAAACAAGAATACAAAAGTAATTTATAGAGGAATTAATCAAGATTCAATCGATTTTTATAGACAAAAGAAACCAAATTTATTTTTGGGTGCTGGAAGATTAATTAAAGAAAAAGGGTTTGATGACCTTATAGTTTTTTTTAGTAAGATTTGTTATAGAAATGGGAATGCCAGGTTAAATATTGCAGGGGATGGTCCTGACAGGTCAAGATTAGAAAGGATTGCTAAGGATTTAGGGGTTGATTCAAGAGTCTTCTTTTTAGGGCATATCCCACATAATGATTTGCTTAATCTAATGTCAGAATCACAATTCTTTGCTTTATTTTCAAGATATGAGTCCGACAGGTTGCCTAATGTTTTGAAAGAAGCAATGGCTTGCGGTTGTTTATGTATTGCAACCGATATACCTGGCAATGACGAATTAGTTATAGATAACTTTACTGGGATTCTTTGTCCTAAGGCCGACATAAATTTAGCTGTCAATAAACTTGATCTATTAATGCATGATCCAGAGGTTATGTATAAAATTATTTCGAATGCCAGAGATTACGTAACACGATATTTCGATGTGAATATGAATATGGCATCATATCTTAATGAGTGGACACGTTTGAAGGGTGTGAATTAATTATGTTGGTTTCTATAATAATGCCAGTGTATAATTCCTTCCGTTATTTAGCTGAGTCTATCCAATCAGTTTTAGGCCAGTCTTATAAAAATTGGCAACTCATTATCGTAGACGATTGTTCAACCGATGGTTCCTGTGAGCTAGCTTTAGAATATGCAAAGAATGATTCAAGAATTAAAGTTTATAAGTTGGATAAAAATTCGGGCCCAGCTGTTGCTAGAAATTTTGCAATTGAAAAAGCAAATGGTCGTTTTATTTCCTTTTTGGATAGCGACGACTTATGGAAGCCAGAGTTTCTTATAACCTCATTAGATTTAATGTTAGAGAAAAATATAGAGTTTTGCTTTGCATCTTATCATAGGTGCGATGAAAATCTGAACCCATTACTTTCAGATTTTATTGTTCCTGAAAAAGTTTCTTATAAGGATATTCTTAAAACCAATCCAATTTCCTGTTTAACTGCGGTGTATGACACTAGTCGAATAGGTAAATTGTTAATGCCGAATATTATTAAGAGACAAGATTATGGATTATGGCTTAAAATACTGAAACAAACTGTTTTTGCTTATGGGATAAAGAAACCTCTTGCTATCTATAGAATAAGAAAACAATCTGTTTCTAGAAATAAAGTAAAAGCATCAATCTATCAGTGGCGAACTTATAGGGACGTTGAACACATTTCACTTGTCAAATCAATTTATTATTTTATTCACTATGCGTATTATGGTTTTATTAAATATAGAAAATAACGGTTAAAATGTCTGATCTTTCAAACAAAACAATCGTTGTAATAGGCCTCGGTTATGTCGGGCTTCCTTTGGCCGTTGAATTTGGGAAAAAATATAAAACCATAGGTTTTGATATCTCAAAAAACAGGGTGGATGAGCTCTCCAGATTTCACGATAGTACTAGGGAGACAACTGCGGATCAGTTGAAGTCTGCAACGAGACTGAAACTTACCTGCGAGGCCGATGGCATAAAGGATGGAAATTTTTACATCATTACGGTTCCAACTCCCGTCGACAAACACAACAGGCCTGATCTCACCCCGATAATAAGCGCTACGCGCACGGTTGGAAAATATCTGAAATCTGGTGATATTGTAGTATATGAGTCAACCGTCTATCCCGGATGTACAGAAGAGGAATGCGTTCCCGTTTTGGAAAGAGAGAGCGGTCTCAAGTTCAATAAGGATTTTTTCTGTGGTTATAGCCCGGAGAGGATAAATCCAGGCGACAAGGAACATACTGTCACAAAAATTAAAAAAGTGACCAGCGGAAGCACTGCGGAGACCGCTGATATTGTCGACGAGTTGTATCGCTCAATCATCGTCGCTGGCACTTTTAAGGCATCATCTATAAAGGTTGCCGAGGCTGCCAAGGTTATAGAAAATACGCAGCGCGATATAAATATAGCGTTTGTGAATGAACTTTCTCAGATATTCAGAAAGGTCGGAATAGACACGCACGAGGTTTTAGACGCAGCTGGGAGCAAATGGAATTTCTTAAATTTCCGGCCTGGGCTTGTGGGAGGTCACTGCATAGGTGTTGATCCTTACTATCTTACACATAAGGCGCAGGAGCTTGGGCATAATCCTGAAATCATCCTAGCGGGGCGACGCCTTAACGACAACATGGGCGCTCATGTGGCAGAACAGGTTGTGAAGGGAATGATCCACAAAGGACATAAAGTCCCTTCATCGCGAATTCTTGTTCTAGGTATTACATTTAAGGAAAACTGTCCTGACATTAGAAATTCAAAGGTGGTAGATGTGATCAATGGGTTGAAGGATTTTGGATGTACTGTCGATGTTCATGACCCGTTGGCGGATGCAAAAGATGTGTATCGCGAATATGGCATAGAGCTTACCAGTAAACTTCCAGATACAAAATACGATGCAATCGTCCTAGCCGTGGGACATTCAGAATTTAAAAAATACGACATCTCATCGTTTAAGAGCGACTCCGCTTATGTCTTCGATGTAAGAGGCTTTTTGCCGAGAGATGTTGTGGATGGAAGGCTGTGAAAGGCGTAAGGCTTTTTAGGGTAGTGGCAAGATTTTGATAGGGTGTTTTTATGGGTAAATATCAGGAATTGAAAGTGTGACAACGCTCAAAGGACTTGGCCGTTTTTATTTATCATAAAACAAACGAGGGTCTTTTTGCAAAAGACTTTGGTTTAAGAGACTAAATTAGAAGGGCAGCTGTTTTCCTTACGCCCTACGCCTTACGCCGATTTCCCCTAAGTTTGGTTTAACTTATTTATCATAGGAGCTCAATATGTCCAACATCGCTGTAATCGGAACCGGGTATGTAGGCCTTGTCACTGGAGTCTGTCTTTCAGACTTCGGGCATCACGTCGTGTGTGTTGACAGTGATCCAAAGAAGATCGAGAAGCTGAATAACGGTGAGACTCCCATCTATGAGCCGGGGCTTCTTCCGATCGTGGAACGCAATCGCTATTACGGAAGGATAAAGTTTACTACCGATACGCGCGAGGCGGTTAAAAACTGTGACATCGTTTTTATAGCCGTTGGAACTCCTCCGGCCGAGGATGGAAGCGCGGATCTTAAACATGTCGAGGATGCTGCCCGTGAGATCGCGCGCGCGATGAACGGCTATAAGGTCGTAGTCGACAAGAGCACGGTGCCGATCGGGACCGGGCAAAAGGTGAAGGGCTGGATCTCCGAGGAGTTGAAAAACAGGAATGTAGATCATCCGTTCGATGTCGTTAGTAACCCGGAATTTCTGCGCGAGGGGTCGGCGGTGCAGGACTTCACGCATCCGGATCGCGTGGTTGTGGGGGCTGAAAGTGAGAGGGCGATCTCGATGATGAAGGATGTGTACAGGGTGCTCTATCTGAATGAAACCCCATTCGTTGAAACGAATCTGGAAACTGCTGAGATGATCAAATACGCATCGAACGCCTTTCTGGCGATGAAGATCACATTTATAAATGAGATCGCCAATCTCTGCGAGAAGGTGGGGGCAAACGTTCAGGATGTCGCCAGGGCGATGGGGAAAGATGGCAGAATCAGTCCGAAGTTTCTCCATGCCGGCCCAGGATACGGCGGGAGCTGCTTTCCGAAGGATACGAAGGCGCTGGCAGATATCGGAAAGAAGCTCGAGGCAAGGCTCTATCTGGTAGAGCAGAGCATCGAGAGTAACGAGAAACAGAAGCGCCTCATGGCCGAAAAGGTTGCCGCGACGATGGGCGATCTTAAGGGAAAGAGGATCGCCGTCTTGGGCTTGGCCTTCAAGCCTAATACCGACGATATGCGCGAGAGTCCGGCCATCACGATCATGAACGATCTGGCGGCGCGCGGGGCGCATTTTTCCGCTTACGATCCCAAGGCGATCGGCGAGGCGAAATGGCGCCTTGAAAATATGAAGGAACATATCACCTATTGTTCGGATGAATATGCGGCGATCGAGGGTGCCGATGCGGTGATGATACTTACCGAATGGAACCAGTTTCGCAGCCTCGACCTGGATCGCGTAAAGAAATCCATGAAAGGAAATCACTTCTTCGATTTCAGGAACATATATCGGAGATCCGAGATGGAGGAGAGGGGGTTTGTATATTGCGGGGTTGGAGTGTGAGAGCCGTGACTCATGGCTGGCCTTTAGATTCTGGCTTCTGTAACCTCAATCCCAACCTCAGCCTTCGTCTCGATATTTCCCCTTCAATTTCAATCACATATAATTGCTTGACTTGAAGATTTCCTCATGTATACCAGCAAAAATTCTTTGTTTCCAGGGGGTTATATGAGAAAACATCTCAGATCCGTCAGCGCCTTTATGGCTCTTAATTTTATATTTTTCACCTCTTTAACGGCCTATGCGCAGGTTCCTACCAGAGCTAAACAGGGTGCGGCTACCAAGCCCAGCTTTCGAACTTATCAGGCTGATGGAGCTGACCCCTCCCAGTCTGGCGGGTTTGGGGGGGATAGATCCGGCCTTTCGCAACAGGGTTTGACCGATTATTCGAGGTCCGGGATTGGCGGCGTCATGAGCATGTCCGCCTATCAGATCCATGTCCTTGGTGAGGTTGGTGAGCCCGGTACATATCAGGTCTCGGCATCCACCAGGCTATCAGATGCCGTCAAACAGGCCGGGGATGTCACCTTTGTCGGTTCGCTTCGCCACATACAGCTCAAACGGGATGGGCGATCTATTCCGATCGATCTTCTTTCATATGAGCTTTACGGAAATCTCGAAAATAACCCCTATCTGATGGAAAATGACGTTATCTTTATTCCGCTTAGGAAGGATGTGGTCCAGATCGCCGGATCGGTTAGAAGACCGAATATATATGAGCTTAAAAATGAGAGGAATCTGAAGGCGCTTATAGAGCTCGCTGGCGATTTCACCGCTGGCGTTGATATGTCCCTCCCCATAAAGGTCGTAAGGTTTAAGAATGGCAGTAAGGACGTTATCGATGTGAATAACGATTCGGTCAGCCTTTCCTCCTTCGATATCCTGAATGGCGATGTGGTATTTGTTCCTAATGTGATTACGGCACAAAACGAATTCGATTTTAATGTGGAGAGTCTCCCCGGCGAGCAGCCTTTTTATCCATCATATGAAGATAGGGTCTTCGTTCTTGGCGGGGTTAAATTTCCTGGGGCGTATCCATTCAGCCCACACTATAACCTTTCGCAGTACCTCTCCCTCGCAGGCGGTGTCTCAGAGAGAGGCAAGGTCAGTAAGATCAAGATCATTGCCCCCGATGGAAAGGTTAGAAAAGGGGTCGATGGGATGGTTGTAAATCCGGGTGACAGCATATCCGTAAAGGAGCGCTGGCTGAGCCCGACGGGATGGATTACATTTATGGTCAGTATCGCGAGCTTCGGCCTCTCCGCCTCGGCTACGATACTTGCATTGCAGAGGAAGTAGAAAAACCGTGACTGGTGACTCGTTACTGGTGAACGGTCGGAACAGGATTCCCGTCTGCCCCGCGGTAGCGGTGGCTTAGTGCCGCGGGAATGACAGTATGGTCGTCATCCCCGAGTGACGAGATGGTCGTCATCCTCGAATGACTTTATCGGGGATCCAGCAACAACCGCGACTGGCGGCAAAACAGAAGCTAGAAGGGGAAAAAGGAGTTACAGATGATGGGATCGAATATAAATCAATCCATGGGTCGCGGAGGCAACGACGATGAGATAGACTTGGTCGATCTTTTTATCGTCCTGAAAAAGAGGCGGAAGATGATAGCCATAATAGTCGGCGTCGCCTGCGTCCTGGCGGTGATAGTGAGCCTCCTTCTACCTGAAATCTTTAGATCGCAGGCTGTCATCATGCCGCTTCAGCAAAAATCCGGGATGATGTCTGCCCTCGGCGGCGACCTGGGTGGTCTTGCGGCTCTTGCCGGAATCGGCGGAATGAATGCCGGCCCTGAGGCGAAGCTGATGGCGATTCTTCAAAGCAGGAGCCTCGCCGATGCGGTTATAAATAAGCAGGGGCTGATGCAGATATTCTTTGAGGATGAGTGGGATGCGGACAAAAAGAGCTGGAAAAGCGAGGATCCTGAAGAGATTCCCACTATGGAGCGTGCTGTTGATGCATTCAGAGATAGTGTGATCTATGAGCAGAATAAAGAGATTTCTACGATATCTATCAACGCTGACTTCAAAGATCCGGAGCTTTCCGCCAGGGTGGCCAATGCCGTAGTTGCCGAATTGCAGGAGATAATAAATCAGAAGGCTTTTTCGGTTTCGAAGAAAAATAGAATTTTTATCGAGGGGCTTCTTCGCAAAAACAAGCGCGACTTTCTGGAGGCTGGCAAGGCGATTGCCGATTTCTACGGAAGGAACAAGGTTTCGAGCGTAGATGCTAACATCGATGTGGATATTGAAATTGAGCGCCTGAAGGAGGGAGCGCGCGCCTTGGATCTGGACTTGGATGAACTGAATAAGCGTCGCGCGGAGATAGAGAATAAGCTCAAGGAGATGCGGGTTAAAAACGTCCCGCAGCAGGTGTATCTTCAGTACCTGGAGATGCGCCGCGAGGTTATAGCCAAGATAAATGCGCTGCTCTCTACGCAGTACGAGATGGCGATGATCGAGGAATCGAAGGAAGATATAAACTTTCAGGTGATAGATGATGCGGTTGTTCCTATACAGAGATATAAGCCAAAGAGAAAGTTGATCTGCGTCGTTACCTTCATGGCTAGTCTCTTTCTTGCGATCTTCGCTACTTTCGCGCTTGAATATATAAACAACTTCAAGGCGGAGATGAGGAAAAGAAAAGTGTAACTGGCAACGGGGACAGGAAAACCCGTGATTATTGACAATGGACCATAGACCAGCTGCGATCGGTGGTTTTGGTCGATGGTCAATTGTCCATGGTTGAAGTTGCGGTCGGAACAGGATTCCCGTTTGCCCCGCGGTAGCAGCGGCTTAGTACCGCGGGAATGACAGCGCGCTGAAAGGTTGTCATCCCCGAACGATTTAATCGGGGATCCAGTAAAAACCGTGACTCGTAACTGGTGACTGGCGACAAAACAGAGGCTGGATGTGAGATGCTAGAAGCTAGAAAAACCTCGGCCGCGGAAATCTAGCTTCTCGTTTCTAGATTCTGGCTTCTGCAACCTTAGCCTCACTCGATGGTCGGTAAAACATTATGAACCATACATCCGCACTGGTGCTTAGCTTGCTGCTCTTGGGGGCGATATCGTATTCGGTCACCGCCTCTTTTCTGGTCCCCTTTGTGCGGCGCTTCGCCATTTCTCGCGGGTGGGTCGATGATCCTGCCAGGTCGGTCAGGAAAGTCCATAAGGAACCGGTCCCGTACTTCGGCGGTGTGGCGATCTATCTAGGATTTTTATTCAGCGTGATAGTCAACTACGTCTTTTTTCATCGCTTAAATTCCTCGATGGAATATCCTAGCTGGTTTCTCTCATTTATAGTTGGTGCATTTTTTATCCTTTCCATAGGCACGCTCGATGATATCTACGATATAAGCCCGGTAAAAAAACTTTTCTCGCAGCTATTCATCGCGAGCCTCGTCTTCCTGGGCGGAGTCCAGCTTGATCATATAAATCTTCCGATCCTCGGCTTGGTGGAGTTCGGACAGATCTCGTATTTGATTACCGTCTTTGTCATAGTGATTGTGATGAATGCAGTAAATATAATAGATGGCCTGGACGGGCTTGCTGCCGGAATAGTCCTAATCGCTTCCTTTGCAAATCTGGCGATGGCGCTTTATCTGGAACTTTATTTCGTGGCGTTGCTCGCGTTTATCTTCATCTTCTGCCTCGCTGCATTTTTGAAGTTCAACTGGTATCCGGCAGGGATGTTTCTGGGCGATGGTGGAAGTTTGCTGATAAGTTTTATCCTCTCAGTGATAATGATCCAGAACGTGCAGGCCTCCGGTAAATTTTCACAGGGGGCGGCCCCATTTCTGGTTTTATTTTATCCTCTTCTCGATCTGGCGTTTGCGATCGTGCGCAGGGTGATAAAGGGCAAACCGATGATGAGCGCGGACAATGCGCACCTGCATCATTTCCTGATGCGTAATGGATTTGGGCATGATGGATGCGTGAAAATCATAATGTTTTTCACTGGGATCATGCTGATTGCAGCGCTTCTCTTCATCTTTCACCTCTTTATACCAGGGCTTTTACTTTTACTTCTTATTCTGGCGGGGCTTACCGCATTCTTCATATACACGGGTTATTTCAAGCCCGTCTTGTTGAACAGATATCTGCAGAATCGTTCGAGGTTTAAGGCGCTTCATGCGTATAAAAATTTTCTTCTGATAAAGGTTCGCCATGCTGAATCGAAGGACGACCTCTGGTCGATGATGTCGGGGATGGCTGTGGAATTTTCGCTTCCGGCGATAAGCTGGTTTGGCAATGGCAACAGTGAGCGCAAAATAGGGGAGTTCTCGGTCCCATCCTTGCAGATCAAGTCGGAAAAATTGGTGAATTCCGGGACTCGGTTCGAGTATTACATAAGGCAGGATTTCGATGATTATATCAAGGCCGAGATCGAGTCCTTCGTTAAGATGGTTATCACCGCGGTGGATAAAAGGTACGGATATTTGAAAAAGATGGGCGGGGTGTAAAAGCCGTGACTGGTGACTCGTAACTGGTGAACGGTCGGAACCCCGCGGTAGCGGCGGCTTAAATCATGCGGGAATGACAGTATGGTCGTCATCCCCGAGTGCTTTAATCGGGGATCCCGTAACAACCGTAACTGGTGACTGGCGGAAAAACAGAAGCTAGAGATGTCGGTCGATGGTCAATTGTTCATGGTCGGTATTTTCGGCCTAGCTTCACTTGAGGATATAAACATGGCATATACAAATGAAGATCTGGAAAATTTAAGAAATCGGATCATAGAGATCTCATCTAAAAACGGCGGGCATCTTGCGCCGAGCCTCGGTGTTGTTGAACTCTCTACAGCACTGCACGAGGTTTTTAAAAGCCCCGAAGATTCCATCATATGGGATGTCGGACATCAGGCCTATGCCCACAAGATACTTACAGGCCGCGGCGATCGCTTTCACACGATAAGGATGCGCGGCGGCCTTTCAGGTTTTCCGAAGCGCGAGGAGAGCGAGCATGATCCGTTTGGCACAGGGCACAGCTCGACCTCCATTTCCGCAGCGCTGGGAATCGCCGAGGCAAAACGCCTTTCCGGCGATAAGAGCAAGACCATCGCCGTGATAGGGGATGGTTCGTTGACTGGAGGTCTTGCATTCGAAGGGATGAATAACGCAGGACACATTCAGAACAAAAACCTGATAGTGGTGCTAAACGACAATCAGATGTCGATCGACAAGAACGTCGGCGCCATAGCCCGATTCATGAATCGCGGCCTCACCAATCCGACCTACAACCGTATCAAGCGCGATGTGAAGACCCTGCTCAACATAGTTTCGACCAAAGAGCTCAATCTTGTGGATTTGACCAGAAGGGCGGCGCTCGTAGTGAAGGATTTTTTTCTGGCAGGGAGTCTGTTCGAGGCCTTCGGTTTCAGATACATCGGTCCGATAGATGGCCACGACTACAAATCGCTTGTAGAAACACTGAAAAATATATCCGATGATATCGACAAGAGCCCCGATAAGTCGCAGCCCGTTCTGCTTCATGTTATAACGAAGAAGGGGAAGGGGTACGCCCCGGCCGAAAAAGACCCTTCGAAATATCATGGGATATCCAAATTTGACATAAACACAGGCGATCCGCTTTCCGATCCCAATGATCCTCGTCCTACATATACCGCCGCGTTTAGCGATTCGCTCTGCAGGTTGATGCAACAGGATAGCCGCGTGATCGCTATAACCGCCGCTATGCCCAGCGGTACCGGACTTGACAAGGTGCGCGATAGATTTCCAGGTAGATATTACGATGTTGGAATAGCTGAGCAGCATGCCACGGTATTCGCAGCAGGTCTTGCGACACGTGGTTTTCGCCCGGTCTTTGCTGTTTATTCCAGTTTTCTGCAACGCTCATTCGACCAAGTGATACACGATGTCGCTCTCCAGAATTTGCCTGTCATCTTCGCGATCGACAGAGCGGGAGTCGTAGGTGATGACGGCCCTACGCATCATGGAGTTTTCGATCTAAGTTTTTTGAGATCTATTCCGAATATGACTATCATGGCGCCATCCGATGAGGAGGAGCTTTCGAGGATGCTGTTTTCGGCCATGACGTATAAAGGGCCTGTGGCGATAAGATATCCCAGAGGGAAAGGGACCGGCGTTGCTGTTTCCGCCAGTCCAGAGCCTATTCCATTTGGAAAATCGGTGACGATAGGGGATCCGGAAAAACCGGACTGTGTTATTTTTTCAGCTGGGAATATGCTCAAGGTAGCGGTGGACGCCGCGTCATCGCTCAAGCTTCGGGGTATAGATGCTGCCGTGGTTGATGCGAGATTTGTCAAGCCGCTGGATGAGTCCTGCATTCTAAGGATGGCCAAGAGATGCCGCCGTTTTATCACCATAGAGGATGGTATGAAGGCGGGCGGCTTTGGATCGGCGGTGCTCGAACTTCTAAGCGACAGAGGGTTCGAAGAAATATCGGTCCTTAGATTTGGATATGACGATATCTTCGTTGAGCAGGGGGCCATTCCTGAGTTGCATAGAATGCACGACCTCTACGCCGATGCCATAGTCAGTGCGGTTATTTCCGAAAACGCGGAGAGATCTTCTGATTCCGTTCTTCATATATCTTCTCCCCGTAGATAGTTTCTTCCGGAGGCTTCAATGAAAACCAGATGTTTTAAATCGATTGCCGGATTTGTGTCGGCGCATCCATGGAAGATAGTCGTAGCCGCGCTCCTTTTGACGGTTTTTTCCGCAGTATATGCGTCATTGACCCTGAAGCTGAACGCCAACCAGGATGATCTCGTCTCTCGCGACCTCGATTACAGCAGGCGCTATCTCGATTTTCTTGATGAGTTCGGGGACGAGGAATATCTCTATGTGGTGGTCGAATCGGAGGGAAATCCTGAAAGGGCAAAGCGTTTCATTTCCTCGCTTGCGGGGCGGCTTCATGGGATCGATGGACTCAGCCAGGTGATATGGAAGATAGAAAACCCTGTGCTCGAAAAGAATTTTCTCCTGTATCTGACTACCGACCAGCTTACGACTCTCAAGGGGATGCTCACGGAGGGGGCCTTTTCCGCAAAAAATATAGCCAGCTGGCATAGTTTTGCTGAACTCATAAGCGCCCTCACCTCGAAAGTAAGAGAACCTGTTTCAAAAGATGACGAGGGAAAACTCTCACAGGGCTTCACTTTTATCGACAGCATGCTGGATAATATTTCCGCTGCGCTTGCCGGCGGTAAAACTTCTGGAGCAGGGCTCGAATCGGTTTTTTTCGGAGGGGATGAGACCTTCGATTCCGACGGCTATTACAGAAATGGCGATCTGTATCTCATCATGATCATGCCTGACAAAGATTTTACGACGATGTCAGTGATAGAAAAGCCGCTGGCCGATATTCGTGCCGCGATAAAACAGACGAAGAGCGAGTCGGATTTTGCCGACATCAGTGCTGGGCTTACTGGAAGGCCGGTGCTTTCAGCCGACGAGATGCAAACCTCCGACCGCGATACGACGCGTGCCACACTTCTTGCCATTGTACTTGTGGGAATGCTCTTCGTCCTCTTCTTCGGAAGCTTCAGCAGGCCCATGCTTGCGATGACATCGCTTATAATGGGGATATCCTGGACCTTCGGCCTTGTATCGGTCGTCTATGGAACGCTCAATATTCTATCGATAGTCTTCACTCTTATCCTGATTGGCGCCTCGATCGAATATGCGATACATATAGTTGCCAGATATCAGGAGTATCTGTCCGAAAGCGGGGAGATAGATTCCTCCATCGCTAAAGCGCTTGCGACTTCAGGAAGGGCAGATCTTACCAGCGCTCTTACCACATCCGCGGCATTTTTAACCATCATGTGGACGGATTTCACTGCGCTCGCCCAGCTAGGATTCATAGCCGCAAGCGGAATACTGCTCTGCCTCACCAGTATGTTGATCGTTCTGCCGGCCATGATCATTATACGCGACAGAAGACGCGCGCCGATGGATCTCAAGAAGGTGAAACCATTCGCGATGCCATATCTTTCTTTTGCTTATCGCAAAACATGGGTGCTTGGGATTGCGGCTCTCATCCTCAGCGTGGTAGCGGTCGTTTTTGCGCCTAAGACCGGATTCGATAACAACCTGCTTAACTTACAGGCAGATGGTCTGGAATCAGTAAAGTATGAACATATCATAATGGAGAAGTCTTCGGAGACAACCTGGTTTGCCAGGGCGGTGACGGAGAGCGCTCAGAAGTCGCACGAGCTGGCAAAAAAATTCGAGATGCGGCCAAGCGTGAGAAAGGTTGATGATGTTGAGCGGATAGTCCCTGAACACCAGCTTGCAAAAATTCAGATAATTGAAGGTATAGCCCCGGCCTTTGCAAATCTGCTTTTCAGTCCGCTTTCCGGCGAACTCGATGCGGCAGCTCTTTCGTCGTCGCTGACTGATCTTTCAGATAACCTGATGCTTCTACAGAATGAGGCCTTTAAGGCAGGCAGGGCCGATGCTGTCGAGGAGCTGGACAAATTCGGTGCGAAGGCTTCTGACCTCGCCGCCGCAATATCATCCGCCTCGTCGGAAGAAGTCAAAAGAGTTGCTGCGCTTCAGGAAAATTTCTTCAAGGATTTGCACAACAGCATAGAGATCCTTGCCAGTGGTATGGATCCTACTACTATATCGGAGAAGGATCTTCCGGCGGATATCCTAAGGCGCTTTGTCAGCCCCAAGGGAAGGTATTCCATGTTTATCTATCCTAAGGAGGATATCTGGGACCCCGTCGCTTTGGAACATTTTGTTTCTGATATAAGGAGTGTGCATCCGGAGGTTTTTGGAACCCCGATAAGTGTTTATGAATCTGCCAAGATGATGCGCGAAACATTTTTGCGTTCTGCAATACTCGCTTTTGTCGTGATATTCGTTCTGGTCCTTATAGATTTCAGGTCCGTAAAATCCGCTGTCATGGCAGTATCTCCTCTTGCGATAGGGTTGCTGTGGCTTCTCGGCGGAATGGGATTTTTCGGCATACCATTCAACATGGCAAACTTTTTTGCGATTCCGATTTTGATCGGAATAGGCGTCGATTTCGGTGTGCATATGGTGCACAGGCTGAGATTGGAGAAATCTCTTTCCGCCATGACTAGTTCGACTGCCAAGGCGGTGGTTCTTACAGCTCTTACGAATGCAATAGGTTTCGGAGCGATGGTGATCGCATCGCATCGCGGCATTGCGAGTCTCGGGAAGATAATGGCGATAGCATCAGCTGCGTGTCTTGCTGCGACTATGATAGTTCTTCCGTCGATAGCCAAGGCATTCAATTACGGGAATAGAAGCAGGTAGGGAGGTGTAACTGGTGGCTGGTGACTGGTGACTGGTGAAAAGGAGCTCGCGATGAAAAAAATATTCGGGGCAGATAAGATAGGATTTGTTGGAATCCTTAAAAATATTCTGATCATCATCATTGGTTCGGCGATTACCTCCGTAGGGGTTAGCGTTTTTTTGATACCGCACAAATTTCTTTCCGGTGGCGTCAGCGGGCTTTCACAGTTTGCATCATATCTCACAGGGTATGAAGTGGGAACTTATGTTCTTGTTCTGAACATCCCCGTCTTTATTTTCGGGATAATCTACCTCAGCCGTTCTTTCATAATAGGAAGTCTTTTCGGAACGATAACCCTTTCACTGGGTCTTTATTCCACGGTGTGGATGAGCAAGATGGGATGGGCGCCGGAGCCCCTTCTGTCGGCAGTGATAGGGGGGGCGCTATCCGGAGGTGGCACCGGACTGGTCTTTAGGACCAATAGCTCTCATGGCGGAATCGATATCGTAGCGGCGGTAATCAGAAAACGATGGTCGATGAGCATAGGCACGATAGCCTTTGTTTTTAACGCCATTGTTTTGCTTTCGCTTGGACTGATTTATGGTCTGCACGTTGCGCTCTATTCGGTTGTCGTTCAATTTTGCTCCTCGATGGCACTCGATAAAATCATGCTCGGCTTCGATAGAAGAAGGGCGGTATTTATAATAAGCGATGAGCCTCACAGGATCGCCGATCTAATCATGAAGAAGCTGAATCGCGGCGTGACCTTCCTCGATGGCGAGGGTGCGTATATGGGTAGAAAGCAGAAGGTCATCTACTGTATCGTCTCAATTCGTCAGCTCGCCCGGGTGAAGTTCTATGTCCAATCCGCCGACCCCCATGCGTTTATGACCATAGCGGAGGTCAGCGAGGTCATGGGGAAGGGCTTCAAAGCGATGCCGATTTAACTTCCATGACTCGTGACCGGTGACGGGCGTAAAAACAGAAGCTAGAGGTGAGATGCTAGAAGCTAGAAAAACCTCGCCCGCATAAATCTAGCTCCTCGCTTCTGACTTCTCACTTCTGCTTTTCCCTTACGCCTTGAGCCTTACGCCCTACGCCTGATTTCCTTTGACCTTTCACCTTTAACCGTTGACCTCAACCTTACTCCTTATTGCACTTTCTCGCTTCTATGATATAAGCGGCGCATGTCTTTTCTCGACAGAACAGGCGCTGTATCAATCGCCACTCTCTCCAAAATTTCGGAGCTAGGGGCTTTTTTTGTATTAATCCTAAAAAGCGCATGGTGCGAGAGGAGAGTTGCACCTGCGATGGTTTTAGACATCATCATGCGGCAGATTCTCTTTACCGGTGTGGAGGCTTTGAAAATAATCACTGCCATAGCTCTTATAATCGGTGGAGTCGTCATCCTTGAAACTTTTTCCATACTTCCAGGATTGGGGGGGGAGTCGGCGATTGGCACTATCCTGGTTATAGTCGTCGTCAGGGAGCTTGGTCCACTGCTTACAGCCTTTATCGTCATCGGACGATCCGGCACCGCAATTTCAACTGAAATAGGTTATATGACGGTAAATCACGAGGTCGAAGCGATAGAATCTATGGGAATAAACCCGCTGCGTTTCATCGCTCTTCCTAGGATTATAGGGGTTGCGGTCGCTATCGCTGCGCTATCCTTTTATTTCAACACAATTGCACTTTTCGGAGGATACTTTTTCGCTAGGTTCATGGTCGATATACCTTTTGGGACTTATATCGCCAATCTCTCCGCGGCCATAGGATTCTGGGACGTCGCCGTCAGCGGAGTCAAATGCGCAGTCTTTGGCGTGATCGTAGCCACGATATGTTGTTACGCTGGTTTCACAGTCAGATATTCCTTTACCGAGATTCCGCAGGTGACTACCAAGGCCGTAGTTACATCGATATACCTCTGCTTTTTGTCCAATATATTGATAACACTTTTTTTCTACATCTGAAGGAGTCTTGATTTGGAGATTTCCCTTGAAAATGTTTCATTTAGGTACGATGGCGGGCGTCTTCTGATAGAGGATTTTTCCGACCGCTTTCAGTCGGGAGAGATCGTTGGCATCGTGGGATCTTCAGGATGCGGGAAAAGTACTCTCCTGAAAATTATTTCACTCCTTCTACGGCCTATTCGCGGTGTAATTCGGGTCGATGGGGATGATTTTTGGTCGCTGGGCAACCGTGAGATGAACTCTCTAAGGGGAAAGACAGGCTTCGATTTTCAGGATGCAGCTTTAATTTCAAATATGAGCGTCGAGCGGAATTTACAGCTGCCGGTGGAATATTCCATGGGAGATAAATCTGCCGCTGCCAAGTTTGCAGCTGATGCCATCGTGCGAGGCGGGCTCGGCGAGTATTCGATGATGATTCCTGCGGCCCTCTCATATGGCATAAAGCGCCGCGTCTCACTGCTTCGCGCCGAAATTTGCGCCAAGGGCGCATTTTTCTGCGACGAGCCGAATCAGGTCTCGGACGGGCGCTACAAAAAACTTTTTTCCGAGATTTTGAGAAAAAAGAGGGATGCCGGAGCGCTATGTCTCATCGCTTCGGGCGATCTCACTTTTCTTGAACCGCTGGTGGATAGGGTGGTGGAGATAAAACCGTGACTTGTGACTCGTAACTGGTGAACGGTCGGAACGGGATTCCCGCCTACAACTGCGGGAATGGCGCTGTGATTGTCGTCCCCGCATGATGTTGACGGGGATCCACTAGCTGCCGTGACTATCAGCGGGGGTATGTTCACGCGAAGCGGGTACGCGTCCCCGGAATGAGGAGAAATTATGATTTTTAAATTCAAACATCTTCAAAAGATAGTCGGCCTTTTCGTCATCATCGCCGCACTGATGGTAGTCGTGCTCCTGATGCTCGTCGCACGCGGGCAGCGCTGGTTTCAGGGGTATGTTCGTTACACGGCAAATCTTCAAAGCGCTTCTGGTTTGAAGCCAGGCTCGCTCGTCGTCATCAACGATCTGGAGGCCGGTCGGATAGGGCGCGTTGTGCTAGATTCGAATAATCGTGTAGAGATGCAGATTCAGCTTTTCGATCAGTATGCCGACAGAGTCAGGGAAGGTAGTAGTGTCAGAGTTCTGCGTCCAATCGTAGGCTCTGCTGTGATGGCTCTGATCCCCGGCGATCCAGCCGCTCCAGCACTTGCGCCCGGCAGTCTTATTCCGACCGAAGGGGCGGAGGCAGCAGGCCTTGATGACCTGATAGAACAGGCGACTTCGCTGATAGCGGCCCTCGGCGATCCCAAAGGGGATCTCATGCTTTCCCTTGCCAACGTAAGCACGGCCACGAAGGGAATAGTTGATGCGATGACGAAAAATGACTCCAGCATGAAACTTCTCCTCGAGCGCCGCGATCTTTACGATAAATTGAGTTCGGCGATGGGGCATCTGAATCATATTCTTGGCGAGGTCGATAAAGCGAGTCCTGAGATCAGGGACGCGATAGTCGAGGCGCGTCGCGGGCTTGAAGAGGTTAACAAGGTAACGCTGGCCCTGCAGAAAAGTTTTCTGCTGCGCGGAAATATCAAGCAGCAGATAAAACAGGACTCGACGCTCAAGTTTGAAGCCCGGCCGTAAAAGCCGTGACTTGTGACTCGTGACTGGTGAGCGGTTGGAACCCCGCGGTAGCGGCGGCTTAAGACCGCGGGAATGACGTTCATGGTGTCATCCCCGAGTGCTGTAATCGGGGATCCCGCAACAGCCGTGACTGGGAAAAACAGAGGCTAGAAGCTAGAAAAAGCGGAGATTAGAAATCTCGCTTCTGACTTCTAGACTCTAGCTTCTGTAACCTCAACCTTATCCAATTGGGGAGACAAACGGTACGCGTTCCCGGAAAAAAAGGAGGTTATGTGAAGCTGATAATGATAATTGCTGCGCTGCTGACGATAGCAATGGCAGGGTGTGGCGGCGGAAAGAGAGCTTCCACGGTCGATACGATAAAGGTCGATGTTAAGCGCCTCAACCTTCGCGGAAACGAGTTTTACTATCAGGGGCGCTACGATGATGCCGCCAGGTTCTACGGTCGCGCTCTCTCGATATCCGAGAGGATAGATCATGAGGAAGGGGTCGCCGAAAGCCTGAACAATCTTGGCCAGCTGTATCTTGTCGCAGGCAGTTACGACGATGCCTGCACGAAATTTCGCGAGGCATTGGAGATCAACGACAGGATAGGAAATTTGAAGGGGGCAGGGGCGAACTTGAATAATATCGGCAGTGCGCAGATGGCAAAAGATGATTTAGTATCTGCTCGTAGCTCATTTTTAGAAGCGATGAAGAGATATCGCGACGCTAAGGACGGCGAGGGGGTCGCGACCGTTCTAAGTAACGAGGCCCTTATCGATATCGAATCGGGAGAGCTTGCCTCTGCTCGCGACAAACTCTCCCAATCGCTGGCGATATCGATTCCTAAAAAACTTCACCGCCTTTCCGCGACATCTCACTATTCGCTGGGGAGGCTCGCTGAAAAAGAGGGGGATTTTGAGGCCGCCCTGCAAGGGTATGATCGTGCTCTTGCTGAAGACAAGCTGGTCGAATATTCTGCGGGGATCTCCAAAGATTTGGATGCCCTCGCGCGGGTGAACCGAGCCCTCGGTCGCGACGCAGAGGCCGATGACTATATGAACAGGGCGCGAAAAAGTAAGGAACTGCCGTGACTGGTGAACGGTTGGAACGGGATTGCTTCGCTTGACGCTCGCAATGACGGTGTGGGTTTCCGTTCACCGTTCACTATTTACCGTAGTATTTCTGCCATGCGTTCTTCGATCTCGGAAATTTCCTCTTCATGCGCCTTGTCGCCGTGAGAGTATTTCTTGAGGCCGGAGAGGAGGGATTCGAGATCGTCTGTCTCCCCCGATGAGAGTTTTGCGCGCGCGCGCAGAAGCAGGATTCGATAGCGGTGCGAATTCGATGAGACGTCCTCCGGCATTCCAGAAAGCATGCGATCGGCCTCCTCGAAGCATTTTTCCATCTCTTCGAAATTTCCATTGCCGAAGTGGGCTTCGCCAAGCCCTTCCATGGCCGACATGGTGAAGAAGTCGCGGCGGTCGCCGGCGAGCGCCGCTTCAAAATATAGTATCGCCTTATTGTAGTCCCCCATCTCGTTGCAGCATCTTCCCATCAGTGACCATACGCGTGCCGCAAAGAGGGCGTAGTTTTCACCGCCCAGGCATGCGCTGGCCGATATCTGTTTGTTGCATTCCTCCATGCAGCGCGGGTAGTCGCCCTGATCATAGAATATGTTGGCCAGCGTCGCATGAACCTGCAGCAGCGGAAAGCCGGCGAGCTTGCTTTCAGCGAGCCTCAGGGCCTTTCTCGCCCAGAGAAGAGCCTTATCGAAGTTTCCGGAGAGCCTGTATATTTCAGCGAGCGTAACGTATGCCGAGTTTAGCGAATATATGCCGAGCTTTTTTTCTTCGATCTGTTTTTCAAGATTAGCAGCAGCCGCCCGATAATTTCCGAGCGACATCAGAACCGAGTATAACAGATTGTTCGATATTAGCTCGACGCGGTTTTTAGGGAGGAGCTGCTCGAGCTCAGCGCTCTTTTCAAAAAGTTTTTTTGACTCTTCGAGCAACTCCCTCGAACGTTGTGGTTCGCGATATGCCCTGTGGTAGAAAAGCTGTCCCTCGAAATTCATGAAGAAGGCCTTGCGAAAGAGCGTGTCGCATTCGGAACATGAATTCTTTTCTTTTTCGATGAGCTTGCCTGCGGAAGTGAGGTCGCCGCCACGCAGAGTTTTTATTATCGCGAGGGACGTCACTTGGTCGTGCCAAAAACCGCATTTTTCTCGCGTGATTTTCTGCGCCTCTCTTATTGTGAGTTCCGCCTCAGTGTACCTATCCTGATTCAGATGAGCCCCCGATATGAGGGACAGAACATACGATCGGAATTTCCAGTTTTCCGCATCTATCTTTTGGAGCGCGAGCTCTAAGAGTTCAACCGCAAGTGCGGCTTTGCCCTCGTGGTTTAGCATCCGCCTGCCGAGCTTGATCGCCGAAGATGCCGCCCTCCGGGTGTCGCTGGAAAAGGCAAGATGAAGGAGGAGTTCATTTTGGAATTCTTCGCTTTTTTTCCCGCGCTTCTCGAGTTCAAGAAATATCGCGTCGTGGAGCATCTCGCGGCGTTTGGTTTCCATTTCAGAATGGATGAGCCCCGGCATGTAGGCTTCATCGACAAAGGTGTAAGGATCTTTAACGCTTCCCGCTTTCGACTTGGCAGGCCTCAGTATTCCCTTGTCGCAAAGCATCCTTATGGTCTGTGCGGAGGTGGTCCTGTCTAAGAGCTTCATGATAAGTGAGGCGGATGGAGGGGGAAGAAAGGGCTTGAATGCCAGACAGGCGGCAATCTCCGCCGCTTCGCGTTCAGCCGGTTCGAGGGAGTGAAATTTTGCAAGCAGTCTCTCCCGCGTTGACCCGCTGGCGGGTTTTTCCGGACGGAGCGATATTTCCTGCGAGGTAATAACAACCTCCCCGCATGCGTCGAAAAGCGCACTTTTGCTGTCGAGCTCCTCCAGCCTCTCGACTATCTCCTGCGGTATTCCCGCAGTCTGTTCTATCAGGAAATCTATTGTTGCAGAGGAGATTTCCCTTTCGGAGAGCGCCGGCGTGGCCTTGAGATATCTCTTCAGATCGGCGGCTTTAAATGGCGGGATTTCGAATTTTACCGATTCAAGCTGTTCCGGCATCAAACCATCCGCGACCGCACTGCCGGATTTTGATGTCGCGACCATCAGAACGGGAGCTAGATCGGAATAGAGTTTCTGATTTTTTCTGCGTTCCACAAACAGCGATGCCAATCCCTTTAACGTTTTAAGAGCTCTGTCGGCCGCTTCCGATCCTTGTATGAGTTCATGGAGATCATCCATGAAGAGGATGATAGGCTTGGAATTTTCCGCCATGTCTCGCTCGAGGCGAGCTATCGACTCGAGCATGTGATCATCAGACATCGGAAATGTCATTGAATGCAGCGCTATTCTCTCGACGTCCATCTCCGCTGTGCTTTTGAGACAGGAGATGAGATGTGATTTGCCGATCCCGTCCGGGCCGGTCAGGTGATAGAGCGAATTCTTAGGGATCTCCGATGAAATCACCCTATCGATATCGGGTTCTATTTCGTCACATATCTTTTCGCGGCCTATGCGAGAAAGTCCGGGTGGGCGGAGATATGAGGCCTCTGAGGAACCCTTCGCACCGAAGGCTTCAGGCATATGAGTCCGAAGTGCGTTTATTACCGCACGCGCGTTTGGATAGAACCTATTTTCAGGCTCGAATGAAAGAAGCTTCAGGATTATCTTGTCCAGAAAGTCAGGGACGAATCTTCCTTTTTGCTTGTGTGCCGCCGATGGAGGATCCGGCGATATGTACTCCTCGCCGTCGATCATTTTCCGTATGGCGTCGCGCGATCCCCTTGCGCTCCTTTCGAACGGATGAGCTCCCCAGGTGATGCAGTTGTACATGACCACCCCTGCCGAATACAGGTCTGACTTGGAGTTCACCTTTTCGCGTAGGCCGAGAGCCACCTCCGGCGCCATCGTAGAAATGGTTCCTATGAAGCTTCCTCTATATTCAGAAGGGGTCATAGCGAGGCCGAAGTCGATTATCTTCACCTTCGGGGATCCTTCCACCTCTTCGACGAGAATGTTGTCGGATTTGATATCGAGATGTATGAGCCCGCTTCTGTGTATGAAGTCGAGTCCTTCTAGGAATTGCACGAACAGTGGAATCATCTCGGAGGGTTCCCACCCCTTTACGTACTGCGCGAGTGGTTTTCCGTCGACGAATTCCGAGACTATGAAAAAGTGGCCCTCCTTGAATCCTATTTCAAAGACCCTCGCTATATTGGGATGCTCGAGTTGGAGAAGCGTTCTGTATTCTATCTTGAAACGTTCTACGTTGATCTCGTATGCCCGCCTGGTCTCTTGAGTTATCTCCAGAGGGCGATTTCCGAGTGAAGGATGCTTTCGCGCTAATGCGCGCTGTATATTTCTTTCTATGAGTTCCTTGTCCAGGACCTTGATTGCGACTCGGCGTTTGCCATCGGGGGCGGATCCTTCATGAACGAGTCCCGATCCCCCGTGCGCAATCTCAGGCCGGGTTACTATGTAACCGCCAAACGCGTTCGCTTCAGACATGGCGAGGATTCTCCCGTCCTTCATTCCACTCTTGCAACGACAACTGATCCTGCCTTGGCGCTGACCCAAAGATGGCCATGCCGCTTTTTCGAGGGTGAAATCTAACATTTATTTTGGACTTTTGAAACCTCTCTTATCAATTATTTCATTTAAGCAACCTCTGAAAAATAAGCAAATTCAGGGCACCTCTAAAAGCTATACGCTTGTCATCCCCGCAACGACCGTGACTCGTTACTGGTGAACGGTCGGAACCCCGCGGTAGCGGCGGCTTACAGCATGCGGGAATGACAGTGTGGTCGTCATCCCCGAGTGCTTTAATCGGGGATCCCGTAACAGCCGTGACTGGTGACTGGCGGAAAAACAGAAGCTAGAGATGTCAGTCGATGGTCAATTGTCCATGGTCGAAGTTATTGTTGGAACGGCAGCGCGGCCGCATAAGGATTACGATCTCAAACCCCTTCTTCCCTTTTTTGTCCGAAAAGGGGGGAGGAGAGTTCCCATGCGAATCCGCCGCGCCTTTTTCTCTCTTCAAATTAGCTAGATTTTTCAATTACTTATACTTACACAGCATGTGGCATGATGGTTGCACTTCCTCCCCGGTTTGTCCTTTCCAATGGGGATGGCGACGGTCGGGAGCGTACAAGTTATGAAGCAGAGAATCTATGAAATTAGGCACAGGGATACCGGCCTGAAGCTGAAAATCAAGGCGGGAAGTTTTCGCGATGCAGTGAGTAAAACCTTCGATTCTTCACTTTCGGCCTGGAGCTGCGAGTCCGGCGGAGCGCTTAACGATATCTTGGCGAAGATGCGGCAGTTCGCCCATGATGCCTCAGGCCCGCTTTCCTTCATAAGGGAATACATCGCCGTCGGTCCTGACCGCTGCGCTGAGATTCTTCCGGATGAGGACATAGGAGCGATAGCGCAGCGCGCCTATTCGAAGATAGAGGATATCCTTCTCAAGATAAGAAACTGTATAGTTTTCGATCAGGATGAAGTTCCGGTTCGCTGCGACTTTGCCGGTATAGTTTCCGAGGTGATTCAGGAACTTTCTCCTGTCGCGGAGAGGAGAAAGGTTCATCTTAACTATATAGGCCCCGATTCCATTTTTGCAATTCTGCGCCGAGGGGAAATTTCGGCGCTGATTTATAATCTCGTTACAAATGCGATCGAGGCCGCTGCGGAAGGGGGAGGGCTGGTGGAAATCTGCGCATCTTCCTGTGCTGATGAAATCAGATTTTCGGTTTCGGATGACGGAGTTGGAATCTCCGATGAGATTCGCGAGCGAATTTTCGAGAGGGGATTCAGCTCGGGGAAGAAGTGTGGCAGCGGGTTTGGTCTTTCATCGGCGAAGGAAACGGCCAGGAAGCACATGGGCGATCTTTGGCTCGACTGTGCCGATGGAGAGAGGACGAGCTTTGTGGCCGCCATCGCGAGAGACTGTTCTTCGGTCAACATGTCGCGCATCAAATCCCGCCTGACATCGGCCTTCGAAATGTGGCCCATGCTGAGGGAAATCACATTTGATCCCTGATGAGTTTTTTGACCTGCTTCGCCCGTTTCCGGTGCGATTTGGAAATCTCATCGACGGGCATTGTCTTTAGCATCGCTTCGGCGCAACCTATGTATTCCATCGCAGTTTTCTTTTTTCCCAGCGACAGGTAGGCTTCGCCCATTCCCAGATATGCCGACATCGCGAAATATCCCTCCGATGCTGATGCCAGGGCCGCCTCGAAATAGACTATCGCCTTCCTGTGATTTCCGCTTTCGCCATGACAGCGTCCCATCATCGACCATATCCTGGCCATGGAGTTTGGTGTCGTGTGCGCCGACCGGCATGCTATCGATGCAAGTTCGCTGGAGCAGTGGGCGAGACATCTTTGAAAATCGTCCATGTCATAAAATATGTTGGCAAGAACTGCATGCGAATAGGCCAGCATCGGTCCGGAATTCCCGTTGCCGGCCAGCTTCAACGCCCTTTTGGCCCAAAGAAGGGCGCGTCCGGTTTTTCCTGAGATTCGCAACCCCTCTGCTATTGCCATATACGCGGGTATCAGATGAAATATGTCGGGTTTATTTCCGGAAATCTCAAATTCAAGAGTTCGAGCGGCCTCTTCGTACAAGCCCTGCGCAGTCAGCACGGAATATAAGAGGTTGTTCATGACTTTTTTTCTTGAATGGGGGGCTAGTCGGAATTCCATGGACTTCGAACCTTCAAATATCTTTCTGGCCTCAAGCAGTTTTTTCGCATCTTTGGACGGATCTCTGATTGCCATCTCATAGAGAAGATTTCCATTGTAATTTTTCAAAGCCAGGTCGTAGTCCTCCAGGCGGGATTTTGCCGCAATAAGGCGAGATGATTCTATGAGGCGCTGCGCGTGATTGAGGGTGCCGGCTCTCAGGGCCATGGCGATATCGAGGAGCGCGAACCTCCTTCGGTATGCAGGATATTCACCCTCCGGTATCATTCTGCTGCCGGAATAAATGGCTTCGCCAGCTCTTGTCAGGTCTCCGGTGTTTAGTGCCGCAGCCGCAATTAGGGATGAAATGTACGAGCGGAGTTTCCAATGAGCCTCCGATCCTCTTTTCAAAGCTGATGTGTAAAGCTTGATGGCTGCGGAGCAGTCGCCGTGGTTCTTCAACATTTTTTTGCCGAGGGTGATTGCGGCTTTGATCGCTTTTTTATCATCCTCGCCGTGAGCCGTGTGAAAATTTTTCCACCTTAAGCTGACATGTTTGACCAGCTCGGAGTGTAGTTTTTTTCTATCCGCAGGGTTCATCCTCATCAGGATCATCCCCGGCATATGTTCGTCACAGAATTTAATCCTATCCTTTCGATCCATCTCCAGTATGCCGGCGCGCATCAGCCTTTCAGAAATTTCTTCGATATCTTTCAATCCGGTCACCCTTTTTAAAAGCGGGAATTTTGGAGCCTCGAGATACGGTGCGGCCGTGCAGCAGGCTATCGACTCAAGCAACTTGATTTCGTCGCGGTCCAGAATTTTGATCTTATGCAAGAGCCTTTCAAAGGCGGTAGATGCCCCATGCCTAAAGGTGGATGGGGCGATTATCTTGGGATCGAGGATTATTTCTCCTGCGGCATCGAAAGAGAACAAGCCTTCAAAGTTTTTGGAGAGAAGCTCTTTAACCTCGAGCGGAATGCCGCCCGTTATTTTAAGTATGTGCTGCGTCGCTTCGGATGGGATCTGTCGCCTGAAAAATGCCGGGGTCGCCGCCAGGTATTCCGTTATATCAGAGGCTGTGAATGGTTTTAGCTCGTGGAGTTTTAGCGCTGAAGCCAATATCTCTTTCAGAAATCCGACCTTCTGTATTTCCGTAACTGTCGCTGCCACGATCGTGGGGATTATTTCTGAATATATTTCCGGATTTTCGGTACGCGCTGCAGCGAAGGCAAAAATTCCGGAGATCAACCTTTCGACCTCAGCTTCTATCGGTGTTTTGCCTTCGGCAGCATCCAGGTTGTCGATGAGCAAGAGAATTGGGGACTTATTGTCCGATATCGATATGCGCAGCTCAGCAATCTTTTCGCTGAGCGTCTCATCGTCTGAGGGGAAGGAGATTCGGTGGATCGATATTCTGTCGGAGATCGTGTCTCCGAATGTTTTGAGAAAATGTACTATGTGGCTTTTTCCCATCCCGTGGCCGCCGGATATGATATGCAGCGGCTTTTCCGGCAGATCTCCGCTTGTGCTCTTTTCGATTTCGGAGGTCAGGATTTTTGAAATTTCTGAAAGCCCTACCAGTTTCGTCGGATCGGGTACTAGATACTCGGGCGAACCCCTTGATGTGCGCGATGCTTCCGACGTCCTTCCTGAAGAGATGGCGTGTATGACTCCGGCGGCGTTTTCATAGAACCGTTCCTCAGGTTCGAAGATGAGCATCCTGGAAAGGAGCAGCTCCAGCCATCCCGGGATCTCTCTATCCAGCGGCGCGGGGAGCTTTTCCTTTTCCGCTTCCACCATCTTCATGAGTTCAGCTCGCGATTTTTGAAGAGTTCTGTCGAAGGGATGCCTCCCCTTGGACAAACACTGGTACATGAGTACTGCCGCGGAATACAGGTCCGAGCGCTTTCCGACTTTTTCCGACAGCCCCAAGGCTATTTCGGGGGCCATCGTCGAAGGGCTTCCGACGAATTCTCCACGATATTCTTTTTCCGGCATCGCCAGGCCGAAATCCAGTATCTTTAACCTATTTCCCTTTGCGTTGGCGTTTACAAATACGTTCTGCGATTTGATATCCAGATGGAGCATTCCGCTTCGATGGATGAAATCCAGCCCCTTTAGCAGCTCTATAAATATCGGAATCATTCGGCCGATCTCATATCCGGCCAGCGCGGAGAGGATCTGCTTTCCCTCAATAAACTCTGAAATTATGAAGGGGGTGCCCTCCTTGAATCCCGCTTCAAGGACTTTGGCTATGTTCGGATGGTTCAGCTTTGTGAGAGTTTTATACTCGGCCTTGAACCGCTCTATTCTGTTTTTTGAAATTTTAGAAGGGCGCAGTATTTTTATCGCGACCCTTATTTTCCCGTCGTGAGAGAGCCCCTCGTGGATCATACTGGAGCAGCCACGGGCTATATCCCGCTTCGTGACTGTATATCCCGCGAAGCTCTCTTTTTCCGGCGTTCTCATCGGTCGCTCGTTAGGGATAATTAGCAAATGAATCTATCCTGGGAAAGCCATTTTCAACATATGCGTTGCAAAAGGATCCGCTATGCAATAAACCCCTCAAATTCCGTGATGGTTTTCAGGCCCCCTTTTGGGCCGAAGCCCGGGTGGCGGAACTGGCAGACGCAAGGGACTTAAAATCCCTCGGGGAGCGATCCCTGTACCGGTTCGATTCCGGTCCCGGGCACAAAGGTCAGGGGAGTGAAAATTTTACTAACCTCTCATCGGGAGTTATATGGGAAGCTTCAACCGCGACGAGTTCAACAGGTTCATAATACAAAACAAGGTGGTCGGTTTCTTCGAGAAGGCAGTCACTCTCAAATCAGGGCGCAAATCGCATTGGTATGTAAACTGGAGGACGATTTCATCGGATGCTTTCCTGATGGATCAGCTCATTTCTTATCTCATATCCTTCGTGAGGGATGCCGGGCTTTCTCCCGACTCCTTTTACGGGGTTCCCGAGGGTGCAACCAAGCTGGGTGTTCTTGCCAGTTACATCTGGGCGAAGGGGTCGTCAGATTTCAAGCCTGGCCGTTTCCCCCTTCCGATGGGAAGGGCAAAGCCTAAGGAACACGGTGTTCCCGAAGATCGTTTTTTCGTCGGAGCCCCCAGGGGCAGGACGGTAGTCTTGGAGGATGTCACGACTACGGGTGGTTCCCTCATCGCTTCCCTCGAGGGGCTTGCCGAGGCGAAGATAGAAGTAGTCGCGGCGATAAGCCTCACCAATAGGATGGAGAAGACCGACGACGGCAAGAGCGTCGAGCAGGCGATAGCCGATATGGGAGTGAGATATCTCTGTCTCAGCGAGGCCACGAGTTTTCTTCCGCAGGCGTACGAGGCGCTGAAGCCGGGGGAAGAGATTGCGCATGCTATAGAATCTGAATTTCGTGAATACGGGGTGGCGCCGGTCAGGCTGTTGTAAAGTTTGATGAGGGCTGCACCAAAAATCTAAATAAAGAGGAGGCTGCAATGTTGATCCATGAGAAGCATAGCATAATTCCGGCGTGCGATGTAGGGGTCGAAAAATACGAAGAGCTTTTGAAGGCGACCGCAGGTCTGAAGGAGATAGGTGCCTACAAGCTGGGCTTCGTTCTGGCCCTCTCCATCGGGCTGCCGAAGGCCGTCGAAATCGCGAGGAAATATACCGACAAGCCGATCATCTACGATCATCAGAAGGCAGCGACCGATATCCCTCATACCGGGAGTTCGTTCGCCAAGGTCTGCAAGCGGGCTGGAATAGACGCTGTCATTCTTTTCCCTCAGGCTGGCCCTGAGACGGAGCGCGCCTGGATAGATTTTGCGAGAAATGAGGAGCTGGAGGTTATCGTCGGTGGTTTGATGACGCACAAGAAATACCTGCGCAGCGAGGGCGGATATATCGCCGATGATGCGATAGTCGAGATGTACGAGTGTGCTGCAAACCTGGGTATCAACGACTATGTAGTTCCCGGGAACAATCCGGAGTCGATACGTAAGATACGCGAGATGTTGATCAGGGAGCGTTCCAACCCCGTCTTCTATTCGCCGGGATTTCTGACCCAAGGTGGCAGGGTGGACGCCGCCATCGAGGCCGCCGGGGAGCATTTCCACGCCATAGTGGGGAGGGCTATCTACGATGCGCCTGATATGCATGAGGCGGCGAAAGAGGTCTGTTCATACCTGGGATGATCTGGAGGCTTGGATGCAAGAACGAAAAGTGGATATCCTCGTTTCGGAGGAAGAGATAAAGCGTCGCATAGGGGAGATCGCTGCTGCTGTGGACCGGGATTTCGCCGGCGATGACCTCGTAGTGGTTGGCGTCCTAAAGGGCTCCTTTATCTTCATGGCCGATCTGGTAAGGAGGATTAGGATGCCTCTTACCTGCGACTTTCTAAGGGTGTCGAGCTATTCTGGGGATGTGAGCACGGGTGCCGTGCGTATGGAGTTCGACATGACGCAGCCCGTCTTCGGCAAATCGGTGCTTTTGGTTGAGGATATAGTCGATACCGGAAGAACGCTGAGACACCTGATTGCCCATATGGAAAGTAAGAGGGTAGCCAAGCTTAAAATCGCCTCTCTGCTCTACAAGGAAACCGGGGCTGGTCTGAAGGATGTGGTCAGCTACATCGGTTTCGAGGTTCCCAACAGATATGTCATCGGATACGGCCTGGATTCCGAGGGGCTCTACAGATCTCTTCCTTATGTCGGAGCATTCAAATAAGGAACCTCTGAAAAGCTAGCTGTAACAATAACTTCGACCATGGACGATTGACCATCGACCAAAACCACCGATCGCAGCTGTTCAATGGTCAATGGTCCATTGTCGCTGATCTTTGATCCGCCCTTTGTAAGGCTGGATTATATTCGAAAATATCGTTATTAAGGTTAAGACGAAGATTCGGGGATGACACCATGAATGTCATTCCCGCACGCTGTAAGCCGCCGCTACCGCGGGGTTCCGACCGTTCACCAGTCACCAGTCACGGTTCTTGCGGGATCCCCGATAGAACCATTCGGGGATGACGACCTTCTTGTCACTCGGGGATGACAAGCGCATAGTTTTTAGAGGGTACCCTGAATTTGCTGATTTTTCAGAGGTTACATAAGTCAAATTTGCATTGTAAAAAGTCTGTTTTTACGAGGGGAAAAAAGTGAGAATCTGCACTTTTTGCTTCTTTCCCGAATGTGCTTATGGTATAGAATGCCGCAAGTCTGCAATCCACAACATTCCTTAAGGAGGAAATATGGTAAGCAAGAACACGAAGAAGGCCCCGAAGAGAACGACGAAAAAGAGCACGAAGAGCGCATCCAAGAAGGGCGCGTTCGGCGGCTACAGCATCTGCTTCAAGGGCTCAGAGCACACGCTTGAGAACGTATTTGGCACGACCCCGATCGCTCCGTCACTCATGACGAAGAAACTTTGGGCGTATGTGAAGAAGTACAACCTCTCCAACAAATAGTTGGCGCGGTAAAAAGGAAAAGAGAAAGGCCCCGTAGGGATACGGGGCCTTTTGTTTTTAATGCCTCACTTTCAGCTTCGCGTGTTCGCTAGTTTCCTCGAACAGTCAGCTTGTTTACCAGAGCCATCAGATCGACGGTTCTGTCTATAGATCTTATTGGGACTTCGTCGGTTGGGCTGCATCTGTCATCTTCCGATGCCCCGAATCGCACTCCGTAGGAGTATCCCGAAGCCATCGGGATCTCGTATACTATTTTCCCTGATATGATGAATGAATGCATCTCATCGTCAAGCTCGATATCGAATTCGAAGATGTAGTCCATCTCCGGCCTAAGCTGTTCTGGCATCTCTATTCTGGCTCCGCCGGCGCTTATGTTGACTATCTTCCCCTCCGTTCCGTCAATTTCCTGTTCAGAGCTTACGATTATCCCTATGGGCGGAGTGAAGTTGTATCTTGGGAAGAGGCGGCGATTGATTTTTTTGACGTCGCTGGGTTTGACGATCACCCGGACCGTTTTTTCCATCTGGTCGGGGAGTGGTTCCATCGAGACCTCTCCCTCAACTTCGTAGATAGCTGTGCCCATAAGGGTTGGGATGAAGCCGAGCACCGTCTTGCGCAGGGGCGAGTTCAGGGGGAGGTCGATGACTATGGAGTCTTCGGTTATGTCCCACATCTTGAGGCGCTCGATTTCGTCGCCTTTCAGTATGTAGAAGTAGGCGTGGGCATCTGTCAGTGCGGACCTCAAGTCCTTATTCTTCGCAGCCATGTCTATTTCCCTCCGTTATTTTTTTCAAAGAAAACCGCCCATTTTTCCTCTGGAGGTTTCTTGCCCAGAAGCGAAACGGCGATGAGCAGCGTGACTGAAATTGCGAAGGCTGGAATCATTATGTATTCTCCGAGCTCTCCGCCAGGGATGCCGAATGCACCTTCAAAGTAAGCTTGTACCGACGGTTTATCCGAGAGGATTTTTGCCGCTATCGTTCCCGTCATTCCGCCGACTATCGCCGATACTCCTCCGGCGGTGGTGACCCTCTTCCAGAAGAATGCGGCGAATACCGCCGGAGTTATTGCCGCCCCTATCATTGTGTAGGCCGTTAGCGCCATGGTGAGAACATTGCTGAATCTGGTTATGAGAAGGTAGGAGAGAAGGCCGAAAACTATGAGCACTATCCTGTTTACGATGACGACCGTTTTTTCGCTCATTCCTTTAGCGATGAACCTCTGTATTATGTCGCGTGTCGCGTTTGTCGCCGGTGCCATCAGGAAGGAATTAGCTGTCGAAAAGACTATGGCGAGGGCGCCAGCCAGGAGCAGGAATCCCGCCCACGTCGGTAGGCCGAATCGGGCGATATCGAGTATCACCCTTTCAGCGTTGCCGTCTGCTCCCAGGTGAGGGAATTTTACACGTCCCAGGATTGCGAGCGTGCAGATGAGGGTATCGACGATAATGATTCCGATGATCCATCCTATTACCGATCTGCGTGCGCTTTTTTCATCTTTTGCTGAGGCGAACTTCTGGTACATCGAGGGTTCGCCTATCAGCAGCAGAAATACCGGAAAAAATACAGCCATCGCCCAGATGATGTTATGCCCGCCCATGATGGAGAAGTGTTCTGGCGGAAGGGCGGCTACGACTGCCTCGAATCCTCCGAGGTCGAAGAAGAGTATGGGAACCGCCACGACTATTGCGGCTATTATAAGTATGCCGTTTATGAGATCTATAGTGACGATGGATTTCATTCCGGCCAGCGCCGTAAGAAGTATTACAAAGACCGCTATTACGGTGACCCCGCTTTGCCACGGTATTCCGGTGGTGAGCTCCAGTACGAAGGCACCGCCCTTTAACTGATAGCCCACTATGGTTAGGTAGGCGATAATAATGGCGAGGGATCCGATTGCCCTGGCGAATCCGTTATATCTCTTTTCAAGTATGTCGGGGAGGGTGAACTGTGATATGTGCCTTACCCTCCCTGCGAACCAATATACCAGCAGTATGCCGAACCACGCCCCTACTGACATCCAGAGCTCGGAAAACCCCTGCCTGTAGGCGAGCCCTGCGCCTCCTATCAGGCTGCCGGCCCCGGTCCATGTTGCGATGAGCGTCGTTACCAGCATGAATGTCGAGACGTTCCTGTTACTAACCATGAAATCATCCTGACCCTTGATAGATCTGCTCTTGTAGGCACTTATCGCGATCATCAAAGCCAGATATGCTATTACTGCGAGAAGATAGACGTTCATCGTTTCCCCTTTTCGAAGCCGCAAATTAACACAGTATTTATGACTTGCAAAGATATCTAATCGGAAAGCGGAAAAATCAAGAAACTAGAATCTAGAAGTGAGAAGCGAGATTTTTACAGGCGAGGTTTTTCTAGCTTCTAGCCTTTCGCTTCTAGCTTCTGTTTTTCCCAGTCACGGCTGTTACGGGATCCCCGATTAAAGCACTCGGGGATGACAATCACGCCGTCATTCCCGCATGCTGTAAGCCGCCGCTAACGCGGGGCAAACCACCGCTACCGCGCGGGGCAGACGGGAATCCCGTTCCGACCGTTCACCAGTTACGAGTCACAAGTCACGGTCGTTGCGGGAGGGGGTCGAATCCTGATCGCTGATCTTTGATCAGCATTTTGTAAGATTAGCTTATATTCGAAAATATCGTTATTAAGGTTAAGATTAGGATTAAGATTAAGATGACGACCTTTTCGTCGCTCGGGGATGGCAAATTCGCTAATTTCTAAAAAGTTTCGTAAGCTATTCTCCCGAGCTTCCGAGAAATATGAATTTGAACATGAATAGTGCGCCAAGCAGATAGACCATCCAGTTTACTTCCCTCCACCTGCCGGTGATGAGCTTGAGGACTGGGTAGAGCAGGAATCCCAAGGCGAGCCCGTTGGATATGGAAAATGTCAGCGGAATCGCGAGGCAGGTAACTACGGCGGGTATCGCTTCAGTGTAATCGTTCCAGTCGATCTTGGACAGGCTTTTCATCATGAAGATGCATACTATGACGAGAGCCGGAGTCGTGGCCTGTGCCGGCACGATCCCGATTACTGGGGATATGAATAACATGAGAAGAAATAAGACCCCCACTACGACGGAAGTGAGACCGGTTTTTCCTCCGGCCGCTATTCCTGCAGTGCTTTCGATGTAGCTCGTCGTTGTGGAGGTTCCAAAGACCGCTCCTGCTATCGTCGCTATGGCATCGGATGTAAGAGCTCTGCCGACGCGCGGGAGATGGAGACGGCCATCGCTTCCGGTTTTCATCAGGCCGCCCTGATCAGAGACCGCGATCAGCGTCGCCAGCGTGTCGAAGAGATCCACGAACAGGAAGGCGAAGATTATCTGAAAAAGTCCTATTTTGAATGCCGCTTTTATATCCATCGCTCCGAATGTCTCCGACATCGATGGCGGCATCGACAGAATCGCCTCCGGCATTTTCGACACCCCGACCGCTATCGCCAGTGCAGTAGTTGTAAGGATTCCCCACATCAGTGCACCTTTTATTTTTCGAGCGAGAAAAAAACCGGTGATGATAAACCCGGCCAGCGTCACCAGGACTTCCTTGCTGGAAACGTTGCCGAGGCCGACCAGCACCTGTTCATTCTTGACTATCACTCCGGCCTGCTGGAGTCCGACGAAGGCTATGAATATTCCTATGCCGGCGGCTACCGCATGTTTCATGGAATCCGGTATCGCATCCATTATCTTGACCCGAAGATTTGTCAGCGTAAGGAGTAAAAAGCCAACGCCGGAGAGAAATACGGCGCCCAAGGCCGTCTGCCAGTTTATTCCCATCACTCCGCATACATAGAATGCGAAGTAGGCATTCGTTCCCATAGCCGGTGCCAGGGCTATCGGAAGATTTGCATATATCCCCATCAGTATGGAGCCGACGGCTGCTGAGAGGCAGGTCGCAGTCATGACCGCGCCAAATGGCATCCCCGCCGCTTTGAGTATGTTCGGGTTGACGAAGCAGATGTAAGCCATCGTGAGAAATGTAGTGAGTCCGGCTATCAGCTCAGTCCTCAAGTCGGTCTGGTTGCTTTCAAGATCGAATATTCCCCTTAACCAATTTTTCATCTTTCCCCCGTCGTTGAAGGATGAGAATTAACCTGAGGTGTGACTACAGTATAACCCACGCGCTCAGGATAGTCAAGACGTCGTTGAAGGATGAGAATTAACCTGAGGTGTGACTTGGAGTGGAATTCGCGGTGTTTGAAACCGCGGTTTTTGGGGCGTCCTCTGCGGAGGCGAGCTCAGGGTCGAAGCAGGCCCTGCATCTGGCCTCGTAGTGTTCCTTTGCCCCGACTAGAACCTGATTCGAATTTTGTACCAGGCGCTGAGTTCTTGAGGCGAGTCCGCCGCAGACCATGCATATCGACTTGAGCTTCAGCACCGATTCGGCGATCGCCATCAGCTCCGGCATCGGCCCGAAGGGGACGCCGAGATAATCCTGGTCGAGACCTGCTATGATAACTCTTCTCCCCCTGTTGGCCAGCGTCTGGCAGAGTTCGACGATTCCGATGTCGAAGAACTGTGCTTCGTCTATTCCTACGACGTGCGTATGCTCTCGCACCCTGTCGAGTATCATTTCGGGGGAGGTAACAGGGGTGCAAAGAAATTTCTGTTCGTTGTGGGAAACTATATGCTCTTCGCTATATCTGTCATCGGTCGTCGGTTTGAATATCTGAACTTTCTGTTTGGCGATCATGGAGAGTTTGAGCCGTCTTATCAGTTCCTCTGTCTTCCCCGAGAACATCGGGCCGCATATTACCTCGATCCAGCCTGAGTGGCGTCCTTGATTGATGAACATATGAGTTCCTCCGGTTTTTGTGTGCGGCATAAAAGTCATAGGTTAGCTTTGATCTCATCTCAAGAATTTTTTGATAAAAAACGAATTTCCTTCAGAAATGGAAGATTTCGAAGCTGCCATCCTTGGATGCCGTTATCAGGATGTCGCCGTTGGAGATATTTACCCCGGGATCCAGCGTTGCGCCGCGCTCGGTTTGATGAACCTCGATCCCGCGGTCCAGCATCGCGCTTATGACGGATTGGTCCGGATGTCCGAATCCGTTCCCGTCGCCGACCGATATTATGGCTGCGGACGGGGATGTGGCGTCTAGAAATTTTGCTGAGGTGCTGCTTTTGCTGCCGTGATGCGATACCTTGATCAGATCGATCTCGCCGATTACCTCGGCGAGGGGACCTTCCACGTCGGGGGATCTGTTCGGGGGATCCCCTCCGCCAGCGGTAAGGTCTCCGCCGAAGTAGGCTGAAAATTCCCCGAAACGAACGATTAAAGCGAGACTTAGCGCGTTTTCGTCCGGCGGATTTCCCGTTTCGATTATCCTGCCATCCGAAAGCATTCCGCCGGATGCCGCCACCTCAATTTCCACTTCGTCTATCGAGAATTTTTCTCCGGCCGAGGTGCTGCTTCTAAGCTGATCGAAGGCCTCGCAATATGGTGCGAATTCCTCCAGGTCGTCATCCAATGGGTAGTTTCCGCGATCCATGATTTTTCCCGCAAGATGTATCGAGCCTTGTCCTAACAATTCTGAAAGAGATCCAATATGGTCGGCGTGATAGTGTGAGATGAATATGTGTTCTATCCTTCTCGGCCCCGAAGATATAAGGTAGGGGAGTATTTTATCCTTTCCTGCGCCCGCTGGGCCTGCGTCTATCAATATCCCCCTGCCGGACGGAGTTTTTATCAGTGCGGCCTCCCCCTGTCCGACGTCGAAAAAGATTATCTCCATTCTGCTTTCGTGGTGTGATTCCTCTGACTCGTCCCTTTTGTTCCGGTCTTCGAAGAAATCCTCGGGCCCCAGCGCCGGCCCGCATGCGGCAGCTGAAAAAATAAATGATGCGAATATTGCTGCTATTCTCTTCATCGTGCGCGTGGCTTTGCAATATCCAGGCCCGTTTTGAATCCCCTTCGGATTGCGATCAGAAGGGCTTTGCCAGCTGATGCCCGGAGTGGAGGCGCATGACCTCCTGACTGATAACGAGCAGGTTGGATGATTTTGCTGCACCTTCATTCATGCTGGGCGGCGAAAAATAAAAAGTTTTTATGGCACAGCGATTGCTTTGTCCTTCGGTTATGAAAATTTGTGCGATCGCCCTCCTCATTCTTGCCATTGCGCCAGCCAAATCCACGTACGAAAGTACAACGGGCGAACCCCCAATTCCCTCCATATCCGAGGTGCAGGCGAGGGCGATCGCGCACGCCCGCCTCGAGCCTGAGGAGATATCCTCATGGCGCAAGAGGGTGAAGCTTCAGGCGCTGCTTCCGAAGCTGGAGGTCGGGTATCAGCGCCGCGCGAGGGACGTAGTCGCCGTCGACGTCAATGATAATGTTTATGTCGGAAGCGCCGGCGTTATGGTCGGCCCCGACGAGGGCAAATACGGCTACAACAACGATCTGGGTCAGAACGTGGAGGTCAGGGCTACCTGGCATTTGGGGGAGGCTCTCTTCAGCCGCGATTCATTAGCGATCTCGGCGGAGGCAAGAAATCTCGCGAGGGAGAGACAGACCCTTCTCTCAGAGGTGAGTAAAAGCTACTACGACCGCGAGCGCTTTGCTGGTGAAATAGACTTCATAAAGAAAGAACTCCGTTCCGAAAATGCCGACAGGGGGACGCTGAAACGGGAGCTTTTCATGAAGGAGGTGGCTATGCGGGAGGCTACGGCGGCGCTCGATGCGATGACGGGCGGCTGGTTCGGAAAACAGATCGATTGAATATCGAGGGTTTAAATCGGGAAGGGAGAAGGTATGAAAAGATCAATCTATACTGGAGCTGTCATACTTTTGATATTTTTATTTTCAGGATGCGGCGGCGTTTCGGTTCCCGATATCTCCATGCTCTCCGATTCGCAGCCCAGGGTCGTCTCAGTTTTTCCGGAACGGATGTCCTTTGCGTCGCCCTATGAGAGGATAGAGATCGAATTTTCCGAGCCTGTGTATCCGGACAGCATAGACTCCAAATCTGTCGTGGTGGTCGAGGCGCAGGGGGAAGAATCCGATGAGGATATATCTGAAAGTGCGATAGAGGGGGATTTGATAGGCAGGGCTGGGCGTTTCCATGTCAGCGATGACGGCAAGGTGGTGTCGTTCGAAAGTCTCGACCCTTACCATCCCGGTGAATATGCGATCGTGGTTACAAGGCTCGTCTTCAGCGAGAAGCTTGTGCCGCTTTCCCAGAACCCCGTGCGCATACACTCTCCATTCGTGAGCAGATTTATCGTTTCGGAGGGAGGGGAAGGTTGGGATGGGTCGCACTACCCCGGAGAAACGAGTCCCAGCGGGGGTGGAAGCTACAAGCCCGCCCCGCCGGAGAGGCCATCATATCTGGTGATAAATGAGATTTTGTACGATGTGCCAGGGGTCGATACAAATGGAAATGTCTTCATAGAGCTGTTTGGCGAGCCCAACAAAGAGATATCCGGATATGCCATCTACCTTGCAAATGGGGACGATGGCGCCGTAAAGGATACCATCAGGCTTCCCGCTAAATCCATCATCCCCGATGACGGGATTTTTCTGATCGCCGACGCGAAGACCGGATCGAGCAGGGAGAGCTTTGTGGAGGGGGCGAATCATGTGGAGAATTTCGACCCACAAAATGGTCCGGACTGCGCGATACTCGTCGATGCTTCGGGAAGGGTTGTGGATGCGCTCGGCTACGGTGATGTAACCTCCCGGTTCGTTGATAGCGGGCTTCCCTGTCTCGAGGGAGAACCTGCCCCGAGGGTTCCGGCTGGTTCCAGCCTTTCCCGGGTAGGCGGGGCTGACAGCGATGATAACCTTTCGGATTTTGTGACGCTTCCCATGCCGACCCCCGGCATTTTGTGATTTTTTACAGGAGTTTCATCATATTCGAGACCTTCTCTCCGAAGCTTTCCCTATGAAAATAATTAACTTTTTCCTTGCGCCTCTTTCAGCTTTGTATATATAGTCCCGCCCGTATCAAACCTCATCGAGTTTTCTTCTTTGGGCCCTGCGGGAGCCCATTTTTTTTGGTCTAACACGGAAAAGAGACGCTAAGGGAATGGATAGTGCCGTAATACTCACTAAGATCGAGGACCTGGTCTCCCCCGTACTGGCAAATCTCGGATATGAGCTGGTGGATAGGGAGTTTGCTGTGGAGGGGGGGCGGAGGATTCTGCGCATCTATATAGATAGGCCGGGGGGAGTTACGATTGACGATTGTTCGGCAGCCTCACATGCCGTCGAGGATCTGATAGAGGTAGAAGAGCTTATACCCGAAAAATATGTCCTGGAAATCTCTTCCCCCGGAATAAACCGTCCCTTGAGGAAGCGAGAGGATTTCGAAAGATATGCCGGTTCGATCGTTAGGATGAAGACCAGGAATCCAGTAGGTGGCAGGAGCAATTTCAAAGGAGAACTCGTCGGTCTCAGCGGTGATGACGTCGTGGTGACGATAGACGGGAAAAATTATAATGTACCCATCGCCGAGCTTGGCAAGGCCCGGATAGATGAGGACCCCTTTAAATCACAAAAGAAGGGAACAAAATGGAAATGCAATGCCGGAGGATAGTATGAGTTCGGGAATGTTTCAGAATCTAGGTAAGGTGCTCGATCAGGTAAGTAAAGACAAGGGCATACCGCGCGAGATGCTCATAACGGCCATTGAGGAGGCGTTTCTCAGCGCAGCCCGAAAAAAGTGGGGCTACCTCGGGGACCTCGAGGCCCACTTCAACGAAGATTTCGGCGAAATAGAGCTCTTTCAGTTCAAGACGGCCGTTGAAACGGTCGCCGATGAGAACGTCGAGATGGATCTTTCAAAGGCGAGGGAGCTAGATCCGGAGGCCGAGATCGGAGACAGCATAGGCGTCAAGATGGACCCCTCCGTCTTCGGAAGGATTGCCGCGCAGACCGCCAAGCAGGTTGTCATCCAGAAGGTTCGCGACGCTGAGCGCCAAGTTGTCTATGATGAATTCAAGGACAGGCTCGGCGAGCTCATCACCGGAGTAGTACGCCGCTTTGAAAAAGGCGATATCGTCATAGACCTCGGGCGCACCGAGGCTGTACTGCCAAAGGTCGAACAGGTCCCGAGCGAGAGCTATCGTGCCGGAGAGCGCCTGCAGGGGTACTTCCTGAGGATCGACAGGGAAGGGCGCGGCCCGGCGGTAGTCCTTTCCAGAAAGCACTTGGGGCTTTTGACCGGGCTTTTTACGATGGAGGTTCCGGAAATAGCTGAAGGAATAGTCGAGATACGTTGTGCGGCGAGAGAGCCCGGCGTTCGTTCCAAAATAGCAGTCTACTCGAAGGATCAGGATGTCGATCCCGTCGGCGCATGCGTAGGGATCAAGGGGGCGAGAGTCCAGAACGTCGTCAGCGAGCTGAAAGGTGAAAAGATAGATATCGTCGAATGGGAAAATGATCCTGCGCGCTTTGTCTGCAACGCCCTTGCTCCCGCAGAGGTTGTGAAGGTAATCATCAGAGAACGCGAGCATGTTATGGAAGTCGTCGTTCCGGATGACCAGCTTTCGCTGGCTATAGGCAGGCGGGGTCAGAACGTGCGCCTTGCTGCCCAGCTGACCGGATGGAATATCGATGTCTTCAGCGAGACCAAGATCGAGAAGGTCGCCGAACGTGCGCGCAAGGTTCTGTGCGACGTCCTGGACATCGATGCGAGCATGGCCATGCTCCTCTATTCGCATACCTTCAGGAGCTTTGAAGACATAGGCAATTCCGACTTCGAGGAGTTCAAACAGGTTCCCGGTATCAGCGAGGATAACGCGAAACGTCTGCATGAGATGGCGCGAGTTGCTTTGGCGGAGGGAAAGAGCACCGAGGCCATGATATCCGAAATGCTGAAGGTGGAGGAGGCAGAGGAGAAGGCTCGCAAGGCCGCTGAGGAGGAAGCCAGGTTGGCGGAGGAAGCCGCCATGGCCGCAGCAGCAGCTGAGGATATTGCTGATTCTTCCGAGTCGGCCTCCGAAGGGGAAGATTCGGCGAGCTGATTTTTTAGAGAGATTAAAACAACCAGAGTAAAAGAAGGAACCAGGCATGTCTGAAGAGCTTAAAAACGAGAATAGTGAATCGGCAACGAAAGTCGTTGAGAAAAGGGTTACCACGACGATAATCAGGCGAAGGGCCAAGAAGGTCGTCGAGCCGGAAGTCCCTGTGCAGCCTGCACAGGAGGAATCTGCGGTCGAGTCCGCAACTCAACAAGTCCTTCAACCCGAAGCTGCACCGCAAGAGACTGCCGAAAAGCAGCCGGCTGCCGAGCCGAAGCCGGAACAGATAGTTCAGGAGGCAACTCCACAGGAAATTCCCTCCGAAAAAGCAGAGCCAAGAGATGAAGGTGGTGAATCCGTTGCTGCAGATGAAGGTTTAAAACTGAAAGCCCCGAGCGAGGCCGAAAAGAAGATAGGCGTTGTGGGACACATAGTTCTGGAGCGCCCGGCTCCGACTCCTCAGCAAACGACAGTCGCTGCCGATGGGACGGTCGAGATCATCAGCCTCAAGGAAGATTGGCGTGATAAATTCAAAAGGACTCGCAGAAAGAAAAGCCGTGACGAGCTGGAGATGGAGGCCATACAGCGCGCGGGAGGTCTCAAAAAATATACCGAAGATGACATGGAGCCTTCGGCTGCCGCTGTGGGGGATAGGGTTTTTCAACCAGCTATCTCCGGGCGAAAGAAAAAAACCGTACGCAAGGATTTCAAGAAAACTCAGATCACTGAAAGAAAGGCGATCAAGAAGATCATTCGGATAGAGGGCGAGATAAGCGTCTCGGCGTTATCCCAGACCCTTGGCGTGAAAGCTGCGGATATCATCAAAAGGCTGATCTCCCTTGGAGTCATGGCTACGATCAACCAGCACATAGATGTTGATACGGCACAGCTGATCGCAGAGGAAAACGGGTTCACGGTTGAAAACACCGCGTTCAGGGAAGAGGAAATACTCGCCGAACCCGAAGCTCGCGCTTCGGCAGGAAATTTTGTACCGAGGGCGCCTGTAGTTACTGTCATGGGTCACGTCGATCATGGCAAAACCTCAGTGTTGGACTACATAAGGAAGAGCAGCGTAGCAGATCGTGAGGCTGGCGGAATCACCCAGCACATAGGCGCATACGAGGTGAAACACAGTAAGGGGAATATTACATTTTTGGACACCCCTGGCCATGAAGCTTTCACGATGATGCGAGCCCGCGGCGCCCAATTGACGGATATAGTTATTCTGGTGATCGCTGCCGACGATGGAATAATGCCTCAGACAATCGAGGCTATAGATCACTCCAAGGCGGCCGGTGTTCCGATCATCGTGGCGATCAACAAGATGGACAAGCATGAGGCTCAGCCCGACAGGATTCGCCAAGCGCTTACGGAACACGGACTTGTCCCTGAAGAGTGGGGCGGGGATGTCATATGCGTACATACCTCCGCAAAAACCGGCGAAGGGATCGACAGGCTTTTGGAGATGGTCCTTCTTCAGGCGGAGATGCTCGACCTCAAAGCCGATCCCACCATCCGCGCCAAGGGAGTCGTCATAGAAGCCAGACTTGATAAGGGCAGGGGGCCTGTGGCTACCGTACTTATCCAGGAAGGTACGCTCAAGGTCGGATCCTATATCGTTTGCGGAAGCGTAGATGGAAAAGTCAGGGCTATGTTCGACCATGAAGGCAAGCCGGTCAAGGAGGCACATATCTCGCAGCCGGTAGAGATCCTGGGTCTTTCCGGCACTCCCACCGCGGGCGATGATATGGTAGGCGTTGCCGACGATCGCAGCGCAAAAATGGTGGTGGACCAGAGAAGGGAGAAGATGCGCAAGAGGGGTCTATCTAGCGACATACATATCTCTTTGGAAGATCTGTCGGCGCGACTTTCCGAGGGCGAGAGCAAGGAACTTGGAGTGATAATCAAGTCGGATGTCCATGGTTCCGCTGAGGCGGTTAAGGACGCTCTGGAAAAACTCTCCACCGACAAAGTGAAATTAAAAGTCCTGCATTCCGCAGTTGGTGGAATTGTAGAGAGCGATGTCATGCTCGCTGCGGCTTCCGAGGCTGTCATACTTGGTTTCAACGTTCAGCCGGACGGAAAAGCCAGGTCTGCAGCTGCTGCCGACGGCGTCGAGATAAGGACCTACAGAATAATCTATGAGATGATCGATGATGTAAAAAAGGCCATGGCAGGCCTTCTTTCTCCTGACGAGAAGGTGGTCGAAATCGGCGCTGCCGAGGTCAGAAACGTATTCAGGATATCCAAGGTCGGCGCTATCGCCGGATGTTATGTCATTCAGGGTAAAATACAGCGTAATGCTTTCGGCAGGCTGGTTCGCGACCAGGTCGTCGTATTCGAAGGTAAGCTTTCATCTCTGAAGAGGTTCAAGGATGATGCAAAAGAGGTTGCCGAAGGTTACGAATGTGGAATCGGACTCGAAAACTTCAACGACATAAAGATAGGCGATGTGATCGAGGCCTATATCATAGAAAAAACCGCAGCCGTTCTGTAAAAATACTATTTTGCAGTGAGGTTTTTTTTCAGGCGCTTGTGGGAGGTAGAGGTTTAAAGCGATGTCAAAGAATTTACCGTATAGCAGAGGCGACAGAATAGCCGATGAGATATACATGATGATCAATGAGTCCCTCGTCATGCGTATTGCCGACCCGAGGCTTGTGAATGTGCGCATCACCAGGGTCAGGATGACCAAGGACCTGCGAATTGCTTACGTCTATTTCCATATGTACGACACGAACGACGAATTGAAGTTGAGCGCAGCTTCCGGCCTCGAGAGCGCAAAGGGATTTTTAAAGAGGGAAATCGGCAGTGCGCTTGCCTTGAAGTTCGTTCCCGATCTGAAATTCTTCTTCGATGAATCCATCGAGCTTTGCGAAAAAATAGATGCGCTTTCCGGAGGGCGCTGAAATGTCAAAGGATCTAGGTTATGGAGCGCTGGCGAATGAGATAAAAAAAGCCCGTTCGTTCATCATAGCTTCCCATCTCAATCCGGACGGTGACGGAATAGGGTCCATCCTCGCTCTGGGTATAGCGCTCCGCAGGATGGGGAAGGACGTCCTTATGTACAGCAAGGACGGAGTTCCCTTCAACCTTGTCTTTTTACCGGAAGCCGAAAAGATTCGGAGGGAATTTCCTGCGGACCGTCACTTCGATATGGCGATAATGCTCGATTGTGCCCAGCGCAGCCGGATATCTGAAGAGTTTGCGGCCTTGAAGGATGCTGACATCTTCATCTGCATAGACCACCATCTGCTCGAGAAGGCCGAGGCCGATCTGCTGCTCATCGACAAGGCGGCTGCCTCGACGGGCGAGGTCGTCATGCACCTTCTCGAGGAGGCAGGATTCGAGATTACGCCGGATATAGCGCAGTGTATATACACGACTCTCGTAGTTGATACCGGTTTTTTCAAATATTCCAATACTTCGGCCCATTCGCTCGAGATGGCTTCCAGGCTGGTGAAACTCGGCGCCGATCCCTGGGCTTCAGCGAAAAATCTCGAAGAGTCCCGCCCGATCGAAACAATTCGCCTTCTTGCGCTGTCGCTTTCGACGATCTCCGTAGGGATGAACGGGAAATACTGCAGCATGGAAATTTCGCAGAAGATGCTGTTAGATAGCGGGGCATCGATGGAACATTCGGAGGAGTTCGCGACCTACCCGCGTTCAATCGCGGGAGTTGAAGTTTCCGCGCTCTTCCGTGAGGTGGAACCTGAGCTGACTAAGGTGAGTTTGAGATCCAAGGATATCGTCGATGTGGCGAAGGTCGCCAGATTTTTCGGAGGTGGCGGTCATGCCAGGGCGGCGGGCGCCAGGATAAAGCTTCCACTTGGCGAGGCCAAGCGTTCGCTCGAGGAGATCGTAAAGAAAGAGCTTGGAGAATAGGTTTTAGCCATGATCGATGGAGTATTGGTAGTCGATAAACCCGCCGGTTTTACTTCGCATGATATAGTCGCGATAGTGAGGCGTATCACAGGGGCCAGGAAGGTAGGACATCTTGGCACGCTCGATCCCGCCGCGACCGGCGTCCTTCCCTTGGTGATAAATGGGGCGACCAAACTTGCCTCGAGCCTTTCAGGCGGGGAAAGGGTATATGAATTCGTGTTGAAGCTCGGAGTCAAGACCTCCACCGATGATGATCAGGGCGAGGTGCTTTCCACCTCGGCGGTTTCATCTGATGCGTTGGAACGCCTCAAGGCCTCTATCCCCGATTTTATAGGGAAGATAATGCAGGTTCCACCCATTTACTCTGCGATTCAGGTGGCCGGACAGCGTGCATATCATGCCGCATATGCTGGGGAAAAGATAGAGCTGGAGCCTCGCGCAGTTGAAATAAAAAGTATATCTATAATAAATAGTTGTGACGATGATATTCATATGAAGCTTGAATGTATGGCCGGCACCTACGTCAGGAGTCTTTGCAGGGATCTTGGGGAGCGTATTGGCTCCTGCGGCCATGCCTCAAGAATAAGGCGCCTTAAAAGCGGAAAATTTGATATTTCTCAAGCGGTTACATTGGATGACTTAAAATTGGATGCGGGGCTTTGGAAAAGGGTCCTGATAGCGATTTGATGTTGAGTAACCTCCGAAAAATCAGCAAATTCAGGGGGTCTCTAAAAGCTATGCGCTTGTCATCCCCGAATGGCGAAAAGGTTGTCATCCCCGAGTGGTGTAATCGGGGATCCAGTAACAGCCGTGACCGGGGAAAAACAGAAGCTAGAAGCGAGAGGCTAGAAGCTAGAAAAATCTCGCCTGTAGAAATCTCGCTTCTCACTTCTAGATTCTAGCTTCTTGATCTTTTGGTCGATGCTCAATTCTCCATGGTCGAAGTTATTGTTACAGCTAGCTTTTCAGAGGTTCCTTGAAATTATTCATTTTCTTTAAAAATTCTTTAAAAATAGCTTTACAGCGCCAAGAGCACATGATAGGGGAGCCCTCCACTATGACAATGACGCAACAGACGAAAAAAGAGTTGATCGACAGCTACCGCACGCACGAAGGTGACACCGGTTCGCCTGAGGTGCAGGTCGCCATCCTCACGAAGAGGATTGACAAGCTTGCCGGGCACTTCGACGCTCATAAGAAAGATCATGCCAGCCGCCGCGGTCTGCTGATGATGGTTGGGCGCCGACGTAAGCTTTTGAGCTATCTCAAGAAGGTCGATGACAGCCGCTACAGGGATCTCATCGCTAGGCTCGGCATAAGGAAGTAAGGGTCGGCTTTTGAACGAGGAGGGTGCTGATAATTTTAACAACAGCTCGCCTGGATAAGAGGCGAGCTTTTTTTTAAGTTATCAGTTATCACCCTCCTGAGTCTCGCCGAATGATTATTTCCGGAGATTACGATTTGTTATCAACATATCCGATAACGGTTAACGTCTGTTAACACCGGCTTGCGAAGCTCCATTCCAGCGGTTTGTGGACTGGGTGCATCGCAGGGCGATGTTAACTGATGGGAACTGTTATCGGCGATTCAAAAGGAGAAAGTTATGGTTAAGAAAGTCGAAATACAGTTGGGCGGTAAGGCCCTGACTATCGAAACGGGGCGCATAGCCAAACAGGCCGAAGGCTCTGTAACCGTCAGATATGGTGACAACTTGGTGCTTGTCACCGCGCAGGCTAGAAAGGAGCCTTCCGAAAATCGCTCCTTCCTTCCGCTCTCGGTGGATTACGTCGAGAAGACCTTCGCGGCGGGCAAATTTCCGGGGGGATTTTTTAAGAGGGAGGGAAGGCCGACCGAAAGGGAGACCCTCATCAGCCGCCTCATAGATCGTCCGGTCAGGCCGCTTTTCCCGGAAGGATATTATAATGAGACGCAGGTGATAGCGACCGTGCTCTCCGCCGATCCCGAGCTAGATCCTGACATCCTCGGCATCATCGGCGCTTCCGCGGCGCTGACTCTTTCTCCTTACCCGTTCAAAGGTCCGATTGCCGGCGTCCGGGTTGGAAGAATAGATGGAAAGTTCATCATCAATCCGACCTACGCGCAGAGGCAGGAGAGCGATATCGACATGATAGTCGCCGGAAGCCGCGATGCGATCGTGATGGTTGAAGGTGGCGCAAACGTGGTCTCCGAAGGTGATCTCGTTGATGCGCTGCTCTTCGCTCATGCGGAGATGCAGCCTGCAATCGATGTGCAGCTCGATCTTCAAAAAGAGGTTGGTAAACAGAAGTGGGAGGATCCTGTTTTGCCCGATCTGTCCGATATCAGAAAAAAGCTCGAGGCCGCCCTGAGCGATAGGCTGCTCAAAGCAGTTACGATCCCGACAAAACAGGAGAGGTACGCGGCGTTGGATGAATTAAAGGCCGCGATCGTTGCCGAACTCGTTCCGCCGGATGACGATGGAAAGCTCACGGACGAAGTCAAAGAGATGTTCGGCGAGATCAAACGCGACTTGGTAAGGAATATGATAGTGAAGGATGGCAAGAGGATCGATGGCAGAGGGTTGACCGATGTCCGTCCGATATCATGCGATGTAGGCTATCTGCCAAGGGCTCACGGTTCGGCGATCTTCACGAGAGGTGAGACGCAGGCACTTGCGACGATAACCCTTGGAACAAAAAAGGATCAGCAGCTGATAGAAAATATTACTGAGGATTACTACAAGAAGTTCATGCTTCATTATAACTTCCCGCCGTTTTCGGTTGGCGAAGTGAAGTTTTTGCGCGGTGCGGGCAGGCGAGAGATAGGTCACGGCGCACTTGCTGAGAGATCGCTTAGGAAGGTTCTGCCGGACGAAAGCGTGTTTCCGTACACGATACGAATAGTCTCCGAAGTCCTTGAGTCCAATGGTTCATCTTCGATGGCCACCGTCTGTGGCGGGACGCTTGCGCTGATGGATGCCGGAGTTCCTATCAAGGCGCCGGTTGCCGGCGTTGCGATGGGGCTCATTCAGGAAGGAAACACTACCGCGGTACTCACGGATATCCTCGGCGACGAGGATCATCTCGGCGACATGGACTTCAAGGTCACTGGAACCGCCGAGGGAGTTACCGCCATTCAGATGGATATAAAGGTAAGCGGTATCGATAAAGAGATCCTCAATAAGGCGCTTCGTCAGGCTCGCGATGCGAGGTTGCACATACTTTCGAAGATGGAAGAAACCCTCGCGCTTCCGCGCAAGGCCCTTTCGCCGTATGCGCCTCAGCTTACGATAATAAAGGTAGCGGTCGACAGGATCGGAGACCTCATCGGCCCTGGCGGAAAGAACGTCCGCAAGATAGTCGAAGAGACCGGCGTCACGATCGACATCGAGGACGACGGAACGGTCGTGGTCGGTGCGACGGACCAGGCATCCGGCAATCTCGCTTTGAAGCTTATCAAGCGTGCCACCGCATCCCCCGATGCTGGCAAGTACTACAGAGGTAAGGTCGTTCGCATAGCCGATTTCGGTGCCTTCGTCGAAATTTTTCCGAAGGTCGACGGCCTGCTTCACATATCCCAGATCGACAATTCCAGGATCAAACAGGTATCCGATGTCCTCAAGGTCGGAGACGAGGTCGTGGTCAAGGTTCTCGAGATCGATGCCGAAAGCGGCAAGATAAGGCTTTCGCGTAAGGATGCCTTCGGTCATGAGAGCGAAGTTGAAGAGGTGTGATGCTGAATTGAAATTATTTTCAAAAAGGCTCCGTCAAATGACGGGGCCTTTTTTGTAGGCCATGTTTTATATAGTGAGCAGATCCTCGGGTGGATTTTGAAACAGGAAATCATTTTCCTGATTTCCACAGTTGTGGGAACTTGGGATGTAAGTTGAAAATAGGAGGTGGGGTATATATAAAAACTATACCAATTTTTTGAATATCGAGGCGAGCTGGGAACGGGTTTCTTCCGGCGTTCCATCATTGTTTATGACGAAGTTTGATTTTTTTGCCTTAATTTCGATGGGAATCTGAGCTTTTGACCGTTTTTTGGCCTCTTCTAATGGCATATTTCTCTTTTTACAGAACCTGCGTAGTCCCTCATCCTCATTCGTGACCACGGTGATGACCGCGCCGAATTCCTTCTCCCATCCGACCTCGAAGAGAAGGGGGATCTCGGCCGCCACGACCCTTGTGCCCGTCTTTGAAAATTCGGAGGCGAGGCGATTTATCTCATTTTTCACGAAGGGATGAATCGCTTTCTCGATGAAGGTGCGGTCATCATCGGAGTCAAATGCGATGGATGCCAAAGCGGATCTATCAATTTCCTTATTTTGATCGAGGATTGATGGCCCATATCTTTCAACCATCTTGAGATATGCTGGCGCCCCTTTCGAAAGTGCCTCGCGGGCGAGTTTGTCCGCATCGATGACTCTGGCGCCGAGATCCGCCATCATCGAGAGGACGGAGGATTTTCCGGAGCCTATTCCCCCGGTTATCGCGACCACGATTGTTCGATCATTTTTCATTCCGGAGTTTGCTGCTTTTCTTCGGTGCTTTCTTCGGAGTTTGACTTTGCTATCTTTCGAAAATCCGTCAGTACGCTCGCTGCGGCGCGCGTGCCGATTTCGCCGAGCGAGACCATCTTTTCAATTATCCTCGGGATCTCATCTTCAGTAGCCTCGAGAAGGCTTATTGCGACCATGCGCGCCTCATTCCATTCCGGAGAGAGCTGTGCATAGACGTGCTTGATCTGAGGGGTTTCGATCTCCTGTTTTTTCATCATCCAGTTGACCGATTCTACGAAGTCGTCCATCTTCCAGTCTTCATCGAGCCCGTCGCGCGTTTGGACCAGTTTGTCGTAGAGTTCGACCCGGTTGGGGTTAAACTCCATCGCTTCCTTGAATTTTTTTAGCGCCTTTTTGAATTTGCCCTTGGCAAGGAGCTTGTCACCCTTGGCCTCGAGCTTTGCGGATTTTTCAGGATTCAGTTTTTTTTCTTTCATCTCGCCCGTCCCCCCCGTTTAGCTTTTCGGGATTTTCCACCATTTCTTTCGTGAGCGCAAGGAGCTTGTCGCGGGTGTTTTCTTCGGGGTTATCCAGCACGATTTCCACCAGCGCGGAGAGAATTGTGCCGACCATCTTTCCTTCAGGTATTCCCATCGACATTATGTCGTGGCCGTTGATGGCGAGGTCCTGCGGTCCGAACGGGGGCTTTTTTTCCATCTCCTCGCGTATCCTCTTGCGAAGCCTGAGGACCCCTTTGATCCCGTTTGGATGCTTTCCGCCGCGGTTGTCGGAGAGGCGCATGTCCAGTAGCCTGAAGATCAAATCAGGACCGATCTTCGAGATGAACCTGCGTATTGCCCGGTCGGTGAAATATGCCTTTGTCTCGAACATGTGGTGTTCGATCAGGCGCAGGACTGCGGATTCGTCAACTCCCGAGCTTGCCAGCTTCATCCTGTTCATCCATCTTTTGGCCATGCGTGCCGAGACTATCTGGTGTCCGAAGAATACGACTCGATTTGCCTCTTGGTTGAAGGATGCCGTTTTTGCTTTTCCGATGTCGTGGAGGAGGGCGGCGAAAAGGAGTTCGAGCGAACCCGTATTTTCTATATGGGAATCGCTGCGCGCGGCGTCCAGCGCGCGCATGGTGTGTTTGTAGACGTCGTCGCCCGGCTGTTTGTCCTGCTTGATTCCTTTCAGCGCGTAGAGTTCCGGGAGCACGTGCTTCAGGATTCCACATTCATTCATGAGATCGAATCCGTATGAGGGTCTTTCCGCACTCATGAGTTTTACGAGCTCCATGCTTATTCGTTCGCCTGAGACCGTTTCGATCAGCGATGAAGATTTTTTCATCGCCTCGAGTGTTTCATGCTCTATTTTGAAGCCAAACCTTGCGGCGAACTGCACGGCCCGTATCAGCCGAAGGGGATCCTCCTCGAACGCCCTGGGGAAGACCATCCGTATCAACCGTTTTTCAAGGTCATCTCTGCCGTTGAATGGGTCTATTATTTTTCCGTCAGATAGAGACTTGGCCATCGCATTTATAGTGAAGTCACGCCTTGCCAGATCTATTTCGACAGGAAGATCGGGGTCGAAGTTGACTTCAAAATCTCTATGTCCTGCCCCGGTGGAGATTTCTTTTCTGGGGAGGGCGATGTCTATGATTTCATTTTCACTTCCCCGCGCAGAAAACTTCACGATGCCGAATGACTTGCCGACGGCTGAAACCTTCCCAAGTCTGGAAAGAGTTTTGGAAATCTCTCTAGCTGTGAGTTTGCGGCAAAGCAGGTCATGGTCTTTGACATCGCGCCCCAAGAGCGCATCACGGACGGGTCCGCCTACTTCGTATAGATCGCCGCCCGCCTTGGCGAGGGCTTCGACGCAAATTGAAAGGCTGGAGTTCATTGAAAAATTTTACCTCGAACGATTATTGCACAGGGCGAAGCGGGAAAGGATCATTCCTCGCTTTATTCCAGATAGGACTCGACTTTCGCGCTTGCCAGAAGCTTTGACATCCAAGTCCTAAAAAAGTCGAGTTTGTCAGGGGCATCCGCCTTGTCATCTTCCTTGCCGACCTTTTTTTCGACGAGGCGGATCACATAGGTTTTATCCCCGCTGGTGTAGCTCTTACCGGTCGTGGAGTTTTTCTTTTCCAGCGAGAATATCTCACCGTATTCGCTTGCGGTGAGATTTCCGCCTGCGATCCTCCCCCTCTGGGCGACCGATATTGGACCGACCTTGTTTTCAGAGAGCTCCTTCTTGGAGAGGATATCCTTCCAGTTGGCCGACGGCGCCAGCAGCTCTGATGCGAGATTTCCATCTTCGGCTGGCAGCTCGACCACTGAAAACGTCCACTGGTCGGATGGCGACCTGGCTGGTTCTATCTTTTCGCCAACCCCCTTGAAGATGCTTGCGAAGGAGGAGATTCTCATATCATCCCTCACGAAATCCTCGTAGGAGAGGCCATATCTCGATTTGAAGTGTGGAAGAAAGCGTTCCGTATAAAAGGCCGGATCGAATTCTCCGCCTTGAAAAGCAGCTTGAGAGCTCCTTATCTCATTTGCCAGCTGGGAATCCGTGATGACTACCCCAAGGGCATCGGCCTCGGAGAGCGCCACTTCGCGGGAAACGAGCTGGCGCATGGTGTTTTGTTTTGCCATATCCATCAGAAAATCGGGGATTTCGCCGCCCTGCAAGGACTGCTTTATCTGACCGATGTTGCTTTCAGAGAAGTATCTGAACTGGGAGGCCATAAGGGGGCGCCCGTTCACGGTCCCGACCGGTTTGTCCGATCCGGATCTCCCGCTGTTCCGCATGGCGCTGTAGCCGAAAAATAGCGCGAAGACGATGATTATGGCGATGATCGGCAGTTTTATCGCCCAGGACCTCGAATGTTTTCTGATTATGTCTAGCATGGCGCGGCAAGCTAGCGGATGGCCCCTTATAAATCAACAATTTTGTTGATCTTTACAGGGGGCTTTGTTAGACGGACGCAACTTTATCACCAGGGGGTTTGAAAATATGATTCTTGACCCGATACTTGGGTTTTTCTCCAACGACTTGGCGATCGACCTCGGAACCGCAAACACTCTGATATATGTGAAGGGCAAGGGGATAGTGGCGGCAGAACCTTCGGTGGTGGCCGTTCAGCGCGATACCCGCGGTATAAAACGCGTTCTTGCCGTAGGCAAGGAGGCCAAGGAGATGCTCGGCAGAACCGCCGGAAGCGTCGAAGCGATCCGCCCCATGAAGGATGGCGTCATTGCCGATTTTGAAGTGACTGAGGCGATGCTTCGTTACTTCATTCGCAAGGCGCACAATCGCAAGACTCTCATACGTCCGCGCATAATCGTATGTATTCCCTTTGGAGTCACTGAAGTTGAGAAGAGGGCGGTGCGTGAATCCGCGGAGTCCGCGGGGGCGCGCGAGGTGTACCTCATCGAAGAGCCGATGTCTGCTGCGGTGGGGGCCGGTCTTCCAATCACCGAGCCCTCCGGTAACATGGTCGTCGACGTCGGAGGCGGCACTACCGAAGTCGCCGTGATCTCCCTCGGTGGAATAGTTTTTTCCAAATCGATCCGCATAGCGGGCGATAAGATGGATGAGTCGATAATCCAGTACATAAAGAGAAAGTACAATATGCTCATCGGCGAAAGAACTGCTGAGGCCGTTAAAATAGCGATAGGCACCGCATATCCGGATGGTGATGCGCGTACAATGGAGATCAAGGGGCGCGATCTCGTCGCAGGTGTTCCGAAAACTCTCGAAGTCAATTCAGAGGAGATCAGGGAGGCTATCGTCGAGCCTGTAAATGCCATAGTAGATGCGGTGAAGATCACCCTCGAGAGGACTCCGCCGGAGCTCTCCGCCGACATAGTCGACCGCGGCATAGTTCTTACCGGAGGTGGCGCCCTTCTGAGAAATCTCGATATATTGCTTCGTGAAGAGACAGGGCTGCCGGTGATAGTCGCCGACGATCCGCTTAGCTGCGTAGTGCTCGGCTCAGGTCGTGCGCTCGACAGGCTGGATCTCTTCAGAGGGATAACAGTTACCTGACCATGGCCTTATTCAGGAGAAAAGCCAGGCTTCTTTCTTTTCTCGTCCCGTTTCTGCTCCTAATAGCGTTTCTTTCCCTCACGGCGGGTGGTTACAGGCGGGCGCCGTGGTATCAGCAGATTCTCTGGAATGTAGTCACCCCACCCCAAAAAATCCTAACTTCGATAGGCTGTGCCATCTCCTCCGTATGGAATCATTATTTTGCACTCGTCGGAGCGGAAAAGGAAAATGAAGCTCTGCGCATGAAGGTCGCATTGTTGGAGGGGGAGATCATAAAGCTCTCCGAGGTTGAGAAAGAGAATGAGAGGCTTCATGAACTTCTTTCATATGAGAAGAGCTTTTCCCATAAATCGCTTACCGCAAAGGTCATCGCCAACGATCCAAGGGCAGAATTCAAGAATATCACCATAAACAAGGGACACGATCATGGTGTAAGACCGCTTATGCCGGTGGTAGGTCCCAAAGGGCTTGTCGGCAGAGTCGCGACGGTTGGATCCAAAGCCTCTCGCGTTCTGCTCGTAACCGATCCTAACAGCGCAGTCGATGTCCTTGTCCAGAGGTCCAGGGCAAGAGGGGTCGTTGTTGGAATGGCTGTCAAAACTGCTCTTCGCCCGAGCTACTACCTGACTAGGATAGAATACCTGCGCAGGATAAGCGATGTGGCGGACGGAGATGTTGTGGTCACGTCGGGTTTTGACAGGGTTTTCCCATCGGGAATTCCAGTCGGCAGCGTCACCGACGTCAAAAAAGAGAGATATGGAATATTCCTAGAGGCCAACGTCGTTCCGTTCGAGAATATGGCGGAGCTTCAGGAAGTGTTGGTTCTGCTCGTTACCCAGAACCTCTCCTCTCCGGATTCCGTTCAGTGAGGTTTTTAGATGACGTATTTTATCCTCATGGCCTTCTACGGACTGTTGGCTCTCGTGCTTGAGAGCACTTGGCTTGCGGGGCTTCCTGTCGAAACGATCAGATTCGATTTCGTCCTGGTGGCGGTTGCCGCACTCTCTTTCTATCAGGAACCTCTCAGGGCCGTTTCACTCATAATATTTTTTGGCATCATGTCGGACATAGTAAGTGGAGCCCCATTCGCTGTGTCGACGATATCCTATCTCGTAATTTACGGGGGAATACGCCTTCTTATATCCAAGATATCGTTTCAGGGTGGGATGGCGCTGGTTTTTTGGATGGGAATCATAAGCATTGAGGATAAGTTGGTATCCATGCTTCTTCTCATGGCCCTGACAGGAACGGCCGATTATCCGTCAGTGATGATAACTTCCATGCCGGCGCAGGCCGTCTTGGATGCGGCGCTTGCCTTGGTGATGATTCCATTTCTCAGGTGGTACTGGGAGCTCTCTTGGGAGAAGATCACCAAGCCGAAAGGGTTGGTGCTTAAATGAAGCTGACCCAGGAATATGCCGTAGATATAGAAGGAAGATTCAAATACGGAACTATCTTCGTAGTCGCGTTGATAGCTATCGTAATCGTGCGGCTCTATTATCTCCAAGTGATAAAAGGGGCCTATTACCATTTCTTTTCCACACAAAACAGTATCAAGGAGATTACGATTCCGGCTGCACGTGGGATGATATTCGACAGGCGGGGGCAGGTTCTTGTCGATAACAGGCCCTCATTCGACGTCGTCGTCATCCCTCAGTATGTCGCCGATCCGGAGCATATGTTCGCGTCGTTGAGTGCGTTGCTCAATATACCTCGAGAGGAGCTCGATAACATCTGGGCGAAACGCCATTCGCAGCCTAAATATCAGCCATTGGTAGTTAAGCGTGATGCGACGCCGGACGACGTCGCCCTCATACGCTCAAGAAAGAATCCATGGTATGACGGAGACGATCCGTATGACTTGAGGGGGGTTGACGTCATCGTGGGTTATCAGAGAAGCTATCCCGACTCCAATATTGCAACTCACGTCCTGGGATATGTCAGGGAGATAGATAAGGACAGGTTGGAAAAGCTCTCCAAACTTCATCCTCAAAAATACAAGTCGGGGGATCTCGCCGGCATAAGGGGGATAGAGGAGAGGTGGGATTTACTTCTTCGCGGCGAAGACGGATACGAACAGAGGATCGTAAACGCTGTCGGTCGTGAGGTCGATTATCAGGGTATCGCATCGGGGCTCGAGAAGCGCCCTGCCATCCCCGGCACGAATCTCAGACTTACGATAGACAAGGATCTTCAGGAAGTTCTGCGCGATATGTACGGCGATAGAAAGGGTGGAGCTGTTGCGATTGATGTGAGAACGGGCGGTATCCTCGCCATGTACAGCTCCCCCTCTTATGACCTCAATAAACTGGCTTCTGCCATCGGAGGGCAGTACTGGCAGGAGATATCCTCTCATCCGGATAAATATCTTCTCAACCGCGCCATACAAGGCGGATATCCACCGGCCTCGACTTATAAAATTCTAACGGCTATTGCGGCTCTCAGCGAAAAGGTCGTGAAGCCCGAGGAGAATATAACATGCAGAGGGGCCTTCCTTTTCGGAGGTAGGCCTTATAAGTGCTGGGCGAAGGGGGGGCACGGTCCCATAAGCGTCCATAGGGCGATAGTTTCATCCTGTGACGTCTATTTCTATGTGGCCGGGCTCCGCGCAGGGGTCGACAACCTTGCGAAATACGCAAAGATGTTCAACTTTGGCAGAAAGACCGGAGTTCCGCTTGAAGGGGAGTCCTCCGGGCTTATTCCAACTTCCGAATGGAAACTGAAGAGATTCGGAATTCCCTGGCAGCAGGGTGAGACCATATCGATCTCCATCGGTCAGGGTTATGATGTAGTAACGCCGATTCAAAATGCCTACTTTACATCGATAGTGGCGGGTGGAGGAAAAATTCCCCAACTTCATCTCGTTGACGCTGCATTCGACGCCTCGGGGGGAGAGCCCTATAGATGGGAAGCCCCAAAGGATGAACAGCGCGTGGATGTCGATCCGTCGATTTTGAAAATAGTCAAGGATGCGATGACAGGAGTTGTTTCAGAAGGGGGAACGGGGCACCGACTTTCGAGACTCAAGATTTCAATAGGCGGAAAGACCGGTACAGCGCAAACCATGAGCATGGAAGCTGCCGCTAAATGCAGCGGAGAGAAGTGCCGCGACCATGGTTGGTTCATAGGATTCGCTCCGACTGACAAACCGGAGATAGCGGCAGCGGTCATCGTCGAACACGGCGGTTTCGGAGCGTCGGCCGCCGCGCCGATCGTGGGCGCGCTATTCGAGAAATACTATGATATCGAGCATGGTGTGCAGGAAAAACCGGGCAAAAAAACTGAAAAGAGTCCGGAGAAAATGTAGGTTTTTTTGATGCATAAAAAGACGTCCACATTGAGCTGGCCCCTCATAGGGGTATCTTCGGCGATCATACTGATCGGCATTATCAACCTTTACAGCGCGATCTACTTCTGGGGAGAAGGGGTTTCGATGGCGCTATTCTGGTCGCAGTTGGTCTGGACGCTTATAGGAATTGCGACGATGATATTCATCGCAATAATAGACTACAGGTTCTTCTATAGATTCGCCTTTCTCTTCTTCGGGGTCGCCTGTGCGATGCTTTTGATCTCCCTGTTTACGGGAGATGCCGTAAGGGGGACGCATGGATGGATAAAGATAGGATCCTTTTCGATTCAGCCTGCTGAATTTGCAAAGATCGCCTACATCCTGGTTGCAGCCCGCTTTTTTGCGAATAATCCCAACCCAGAAGGGTACAATCTGCGTGAGCTCTGGCAGCCGGGTTTGATGATGATTTTTGTTTTTGCGCTGATCGTTTTACAGGGCGATATGGGTTCCTCCCTTTTCATCCTGTGCATATTCGTCTCCATGGCGCTATTTGCGAAGGTGAAAACTAAAACTCTTGTTATGTGCGCATTGATAGCCGCCTTGGCGGGCTGGGCTGTTTTCAGCTTCGGCCTCAAGGACTATCAGCGTGACAGGATCTTCACCTTCATGAACCCCGAGGCGGATTTAAAGGGGAGCGGTTATCACCTGATGCAGTCGAAAATTGCGGTCGGTTCCGGGCAGATATTCGGGAAGGGATATCTAAAGGGCAATATTAATAAGTTAAGATATCTACCTGAAAGACATACCGATTTTATTTTTCCAGTTTTTGCCGAGGAGTGGGGTTTTGCTGGTTCGTTGGTACTTTTGATCCTCTACTCATCCCTTCTCATGATAGGGGTGGACATAGGCGCACATGCCAGGGACAGGTTCGGCGCCTTCGCGGCTATCGGAATAGTCTCGCTTCTATTTTGGCAGCTGACGATCAACCTCGGTGGAGTTTTGGGTCTTATGCCCCTGACGGGGGTGACGCTCCCCCTCATGAGCTATGGTGGCTCATCGATGATAGCGATCCTTGCGTCCATTGGAATTCTTTTGAGCATAAACAAGAAGAGATTCATGTTTTGATTGGGATTAGTGGCTCAAAATTGGACTGCGCCCCGTAGATTGGACACATAAGGGGTAAAAATTAGAACATAGCTGACTGGCCCAAAGAACGTGGTATAGGGACTATAGCCACGGAAAAGGAGCCAGTTATGGGAAAGAAGTATCGGTCGTTTAGTCATCAGTTCAAGAAGGAACTTGTAGCACAGATAGACGCGGGCATGATCAGTCAGGGACAAGCCGCTAGAGAGAATGACATCTCGCCGTCACTTATCTCAAGGTGGATGAACCAGGTTCACGAAGGCAGCCTGATCGACAAGC
>Ga0255345_1000514_pt1 | contig 63887 bp, 65 predicted proteins | sample wastewater_treat_6_FD_192415 | JGI IMG/M metagenome (GOLD analysis project Ga0255345, IMG submission 192415) | Wastewater microbial communities from Lulu Island WWTP, Vancouver, Canada - plant20 | ecosystem: Engineered > WWTP > Wastewater > Unclassified | place: Canada: Vancouver, British...
TCACTGCGTCAATTTTAAATTGCCTTGAATAGCTCTTTCTTTCTGTTATCATCTCTCGCCTCAAATAGTTGATTCTCTATATCACTCTTTTCGAGGTGTCCGCTATGACTATACCAGGTCAATATTGTCCCTGCTGATAAAATAACGCATTATACGGGGACGGGTTATGAACAGCTAGTTACCGTGTTAAGAAGTTTATAGAAAGGTGAAATCCGAAAATAAATATATGAAAAATGTTGTCACAATTAGAAATGAAAACGGAGACGAGGCGGCGTCGGTTTATTCCGTCAAACGTGTTGGTGATAAGTTAGTCATGGACGGGAAAGCTTTGGGCACAATGCAGATGGATATGATTCTTACCGTAGAAGATGCGTGCAAGGCAGTGAAAATGGCGCTTTCTTGGGAGGTTATATCTTTTATTATCCTTCTGCCGTTTTATGTTTTAAAAAACAAAATTTCCGGAAAGAAAAAAGATAAAGCTGGATTTTAGTCAAAGTTCCAGTTGCAGAAAGATTGCCCGGCACAAAAAGTAAAAGCCGAATCCTACCAGAAATATTCCGGCAATCAGTGATATAAAGCGTATAACTTTTTCGGCGATGATTTTTTTCCCCCAGTGCAGCGCGGCTGATAAAAATAAAACCCATAAAAAACATCCCAGTAAAATGGAAAGGCAGGAGAGAAAAGCGTTCATACTGGTGGCGGGAGTTGCTTGCCCCGCCACCAGTGCGCCGAAGACGCCCGTCCACCAAACGATTGTCATCGGAGAGAAAAATGCCAGCACATAACCCGCCGTGTAAGAGTTTTTAAACAGGCGGTGCGGCTGTTTTGTATTGGTCAAAGATTTACCGCAATATTCCTTTATGCTTGTTGCCCCTAGATAAACCAAAACAATGCTTCCCGCGACGCCCAAAAATATCTTCATCAAAGGAATATTTAAAAAAGAGATCAGACCGAAAAAAATCAGCGTCAGGTAAGTGGCATCAGCGCTCATCGCTCCCGCGCCGGTAAGGAAAGCCTGCTTGAATCCTGATTTCAAACCGCGTTTGATAATTTCCAGATTAACCGGCCCGATCGGCGCGGCCAAGCTTAGTCCCAAAAGTATGTTTTGCAGCAGAGTGTATTTTTCCAAATGCAGTTCACTTTTTTAATCTGTCTTCACCAAGCGGCAAAAGCCGCCATCACCATTTTAATGTGCAGCGTATAACACGGCAACATTTTATAAACAATATTGATGATAAAAGGTAAAGTAATTTAACCGATACCGACAAATATTGGACTGATAACTAATTGATTATGAAAAGTACGAAAGCGACGATTATTACTTGAAGGACGAGCTGCAAAGTTGATCTGAAATACGAGCACTCCGCTTCGTCTTTTGATTATTCGGCGCACAGAGTATCTTACGTCGCGTAGTACATCCCTTTGTCATCAACTGCAACTTCATTATTCTTCATCAGTCTGTCCAAATGCTTCGCGATCATAGCCTTCTCCCAGTAAATAACGAAAATGTTGGGATGTGCGGGGTAGATGAGCTTTTTTGCCGCCAGTTCGTCAATCGTGCAGTGTCTTTTTCTGAGCGCGGCGAGAATCCTTTTGTCCCGCTTGTAGATGCGTTCTCTATACTCGCTGAATGCTTCGCGGATATGGGGCGTTGTCAAAACCTCCTTGTTGTGCCCTGAAACGACCTTGTCCGGCTTCATATCGATGATTCTGTTTATGGAAGCAATAAAGTAATCCAAAGGCGTGGAATTGTCGCCGTACCATGGCCCAACCTTTGTAAGGCATATGTCTCCGCAAAAAAGGAGGCCTTCGTCCGGGAAAAAGAACGTAAGGTGACCTGAAGTGTGGCCGGGCATATGCATTACGTAAATTTTCGTTTTTCCGGTATTTATAATGTCACCTTCGTCAATTGTTCCGTCGACGCGCCATTCTTCTAAAAATGAAGGTTTCAGATGAACAAACTGCTGTGCCGGATCCTCCCCTTGCATGTACTTCTCCCAGTTCTCGATGGGAGCGATCTTTTTATGGTCTCTAAAATTCTCCTGTTCCAGGGGATGAGTAACAATTCGGGCATTGACGAAGAGGTCATTGTCCCAAACATGGTCAAGGTGACAGTGGGAATTGATGAGGATATCGACATCTTCCGGCCTGGCCTGTTCGGTAATTTTTCCCGCGCCGCTGTCGATCATGACACGTATGTCATCATCGATGAGTACAGCGTTAGATTTACCGTATCCTTCTTCAGTGAAAAAAATATATATCCTGTTATTTATCTTCTGAATCATGGCAACTGCGTTGATTGGACTGAATACCACCCGGCTTGAAACAAGTTTCTGAGAATATCGGCATATTGTTTCCTACAGCATAACGAAAAATCAGCTTAAACGTAAGCAATCGGCTGAATTGATTTAACTATTATCGCTAGTAATGTAGCATAAAACAGCAATATTGGGGAAAATATTTTCAAGAAATATGGGATATCATGGTTGCGCGGAAGCAATAATATTAGTCACGATTTTATTGACACAAGATATTGTTTTGCTTATACTTCTGCCGGATATCATATGAAGAGAATATTAACGGACAAGGAAAGCAATTCGCTGGAGAAGCGCATTGCCGAAGTGGAAAAAAAAACAGGCGCGCAAATTGTGCTCGCGGTTGTCGGGCGCAGCGATTCTTACGCTGAAATCCCCTGGAAGGTTTTTGCGCTGGCCGTTTCGATGGCCGGCCTTTTTATTTATGCGTTTAATTTGCTGTGGCCGGGACGTTGTTCTTCCGCCACTGTTCATGCAAATAATCAATACATTTATGCAGAAACAGGGGCTGTCTCTATAGGACTATTCGGCGACTTTTAAATTGCCGTTGAAGGATGCGCAACCATTATCCTCATATAATGCGCGGCTGGAGCGCCGCCGGTATTCCGAAAGTAGAAACGCTCAAGCAAATCGGCCTGTGGAATTTCCTCAACGAGGAGACAAAAACAAGAATTACTAAGATGAATGGGCAATAAAACTAATGTCATCAATCCAACTCCGCTAAGTTTTACACCTACTAACAAACAAGCATGGTAGATAATATTTTTAATAATTTACATTTGAAATGTTTAGCGCCAAGGCTCACGGAAAGGGCGTGTACACGCCCTTTCCGTGAAGGGTGGGATTATGTATTCCTTGTTATGTTTTAAGTAACTAACTTAAAGTGATTTTTGTAAAAAAATACTTTATTTCATCATCCCTAAAAGTTCAAAAATAAAATATGTTAATTTTCTTTTGGGATTAGCTTACATTCTGCAATTTCTTTTTCCCCTATTTCAGGAGAAACAACTGTAAGATGAGGACGGCCGACAAGAATACCTATCCCAATTGTTAGTTTTACGTAATAGACTTGCCCAGACTTGATATCAAGCGTAACGGAGCTTTCCGTTTCTGTTGCAGCAGAAAAATCAACTTCCCCGGGTTTTGCAAAATATGTAAAATAACCTCCCTGATAAATCTTAGACAGAGGGGTCTTGCCTTTGTCTGTATAAAGAGTGGGAGATACGCCACCTCCTGCGAAGCTCGATGGCCTGTACACATTAACCACACCTGTATTCTCTGGAATATTTTCGACTTTTTGATAAACAGGGCCAAGGGTAGCGCAACCAGTAAGACCAAGTGAAAAAATGACGAATGCAACTAAGAAAATTTTTCTATACGATGTTTCCATTTTGTCCCTCCTATTTTTTAGTAAATTCATTGCATTTTAATTTTTAGCAGAAACTCTCTGTCGTTATACATCTGCGCTTCAATATTATCCCTAACGTTAAGCAATCCCGTTTTTCTTACTTCAGAGAAAGTTGGACCATGATAGAATATATTGCGTGTCTTTTCAAAAGCACTCACTGCAGAATAACTCTTGATAACTTCATTTTTCTTTATAATGTCAATCTTTCCAGCCACGATAAGAGTATCTTTCCCAATTGGAAAGCCTACAAATAATAATGGATTATAAAGATTGGCAAAATGTATATTGCTGTTTCCATAATCTACATGATATTGATATTTTATTATTAGCAAAGGGTTTTTTGAGGAATCGTTACTTATTGTTCTCGGCAAATATTCTTCATTTCCATCGTAATCTATCTTTCCATTAACTACAGGCGATATGTTTTCTATCTTTGCATATTGCGGTGTAATATTCATTGTTGGTGCACATGAAATGACAAAAATAATCGTTGACAATAAAAAGAAATATCGGGAAATATTTCGTAACATTATGTTACCTCCTATTTTTTCAAGTATTTGAGTAATATAAATGTGCACATTTATGATCAGTCCTTGAAAAAGCAATTTTCAAAATCTGACCCCAAATTATTTTTTCCTATCGCTGTAGTATAAGCAAAACACCGATAACGATTGCGAAGATGGCCATGATCATGCCGAGTCCGGAAAAGCTGAGAGCCAACACCTGTATCAGCCCATAGACGATGAGCCAGATACCCAACAATAATATGCCGAGATTTTTAGGTAGATTCATTGTAATACTCCTTTCTGCGAACGAGTTAAGAGTGTTTTTAATGAAATGGATATGTTTGGGAATTTTATATGCCCGAATCGCCGAAATGTCAATGATATTAGGCTGATTATTTAAGGGCAGATTTCAATTAATTTGCGCAGAAGTCTGTGCTTTTTATTTTCGCTATTTGTTATTGATAAAGGGATTTAACTTGATCTTTGAAGACGGGTGTCAGTTGAAGGATTGCAATTAAGTACATCGCGGGTGATTAACCATTTTTCCTTCGGTACGTATTGGGAGGTGCTGATTTCATAATCAGAACTAAAACGTTTGTACTGCTCGGAAATAAACTCTTTCAACATAATGTCGGATAATTCACGCTCTTTTTTGTTCTTGTCGAGATAATTTTCCAGCGTAGCCGCTTTGATTATTATCTCAATTTTTTTGGAACGCTTGTTTGGGTTTTCCGGGTCATCTTCGAGCTTCCAATCGATATCTATTAAACAATCATTTTTGAAAAAACGAGAAGTTATCCAGGCGTTTTCAGGGAAAATCGTCTTTATAAGCCTGGTCCAATAATCTAAAATATCTTCTGTCATTTCAACTTGCCTTTGAGTTTGCAATTCTGAAAACAAATATTATGCTGTGTTTTTAGCAGCTTCTTCCGCCGGTGCCGGCTCGACAATATCTGATCCCGCATTCGGAGCGTCCGTTTTTATATTAGCTTTCTGCTGTTTGGCCATCATGCGCTTTTCCGCCTTCTCCATTTGTTTCTGCTGTCTTGCTTTTTCTCTCGCATGTTTACCAAAATTATACATGGATTTTGCCATTTTTAAGTTCCTCTTTAATTTTTCTTTTCAGCGTTACTCAATATGCTGAAAATGAAGAGGCGCTCCACAACAAATATCGTTATGAAGCGCCTCTTTTTTTCAATCGTGGTTTGTTTAGCAGACCGTCACGTTTTCTGCCGCCGGGCCTTTTTTGCCCTGAACAACATCAAATCTTACAGCCTGGCCTTCGGTCAAAGTCTTGAAACCGCTGGACTGAATAGCGCTAAAGTGGACGAAAATGTCCCCGCCATCACTCTTCTCGATAAAACCAAAACCTTTAGCCTCGTTAAACCATTTTACTTTACCTTCTGACATAATTAGTATCCTCCTTCCTTACAAATTTACCCAAAGTCGAATTACCAACATGACAGACATAAAAAAAGCCGCCCAGCCCATAAAGAGCATGGTGGCCGCCTTTGCACTTCAAATGGTTTTAACTCAACTTTAACTGTACCGTACTACCTACAATGACCATCGCCCGGTACAAGATATGCGCGGACAATACGCTACTGCCCGCGCAAAGTCAAGGTATATTTTCTTTATATTTCAACAATTTATTTATTTGACACAAGGTGCTGTTCTGCTTATACTTCTCGACAATCAATGTAATTATATGTTGTGCCCCGGTGTTGCCAAAATGATAACCGGAAGGGTAAATTGATGAAGAGAATATTAACGGACAAGGAAAGCAATTCGCTGGAGAAGCGCATTGCCGAAGTGGAAAAAAAAACAGGCGCGCAAATTGTGCTCGCGGTTGTCGGGCGTAGCGATTCTTACGCTGAAATCCCCTGGAAGGTTTTTGCGCTGGCCGTTTCGATGACCGGCCTTTTTATTTATGCGTTTAATTTGCTGTGGCCGGGACGTTGTTCTTCCGCCACTGTTCTTGTTTCCATAGTATTTATATTAATCATTGGCATTACCGCCGCGCTTTTTTCAGTTTATTTTCCTTGGTTTGCACGTTTTTTTCTGACAAGTCACCGTGCGGAAACAGAAGTTCGCCAGTACGCCGAATCTTTCTTTTTAACTAATGAATTGTTCTCCACCAGCTACCGTACCGGTATTTTATTGCTGATCAGTCTGTTTGAAAGAAAAGTTATTTTGCTTCCCGATAAGGGTATTGGCGGAAAACTGAGTCATGCAGAGATGCAAAAAGTTATTAAAGAAATGAAGTCATTTCTCGCATCGGGGCAGGTTTACCACGCCCTGGAAAATGGTTTGGACGTATTGGGGAAATTGTTGGTGGACAAAAACTTGAAAGAATCCGGCAGAAACGAGCTTCCCGACATGATTATTGAGGAGAAAGGCGGATGAAAAAGGCGCTTTTTACAGTGGTTTTTAGCCTGTTTTTATCTGTATCGGTTTTCGGTGTAGATGTTCCGTTTCTTACGGGGCGCGTGACCGACAACGCGCAAGTTATTTCTATGGATAAACGTCTTGTTATTACGGAAATGCTCAAAGCGCATGAAGAAAAAACCGGCAACCAGATTGCCGTGCTGACCGTTTCCACACTGAACGGGGCAAATCTGGAAGAATACGCTGTGGAGGTATTCGATTCCTGGAAGCTGGGACAAAAAGGTAAGGATAATGGTCTATTAATCGTGGTCGTTCCCGGTGACCGACGTATGCGCCTTGAGGTCGGTTATGGTTTGGAAGGGCAACTTACCGACGGTATGGCCGGCAGTATCATTCGTGACGTGATAACTCCTCACTTCAAAGAAAAAGATTACGGAACAGGCATTGAAGAGGGGGTAAAAGCGGTTATTTCTGTTTTGGAAAGAACCTCACAGGCGGACGTAGAGGCGCCTTTGGGGAGAAAAAGACCATCAGATTTAAAATTTCAGGGCCCGGAGCTTTCCCTTATGGAAAAGATTTTTCTCGGCGCGTTTATTTTCGGCATTATCGGATTGTTTACTTTCATCGGTGTTTTAACCCCCGGCGTGGGTTGGTTTTTGTATTTTTTTCTCATTCCCTTTTGGGCGATGTTCCCCCTTGTTATTTTGGGCGCCACGGGCGCTTTTTACTTGCTGGTAATTTATCTCGTAGGTTATCCGTTGGCGAAAATTCTATTGAAGAATACAGACTGGCATAAAAGAGTGCAAAAAGATTTAAACACAAAAGGAAAAGCATCCATCGGAGGTTTCACAATCGGTACGGGTTCATCTTGGGGTTCCTGGAGCTCCGGTTCATTCGGGGGAGGTTTTTCCGGCGGCGGCGGTGCCTCCGGCAGCTGGTAAAATTTTATACCGCTTCTATTGTGGAAGTCGGTTTCGTCGTGATGTTGTAAGTTACGCTGACCACTTCCGGTATGTTTTTCGTTATTTTTGCGGCCATTTTTTCCAACACGGCAAAAGGCAATCTGGTTGGCGCTGCTTTTCGGGCGTCCGTGGAATTCCAGCAACGGATTTCAATCTGCTTGCCGAAAACCCGTTTGCCGTAGCGCATGCCGGTAACCCGATCGTTATGCAAAATGGCCAGATACTGGAAAGCTTTAACGTCTTTTAACTGTGCCTCAACAATGGCCGTCGCTTTTCTGACGATGGCGATTTTTTCCGGCGTTACTTCTCCGATAACGCGGGCGGCCAGCGCCGGCCCGGGAAAAGGAAATCTGTTGAACATGCTTTCAGGAAGCCCCAGACCACGGCCGACTTTGCGCACGCCGTCCTTGCGCAGTTGAATCAGGGGCTCCAAAATTTCATAGCCGAACGCTTTTTGCGGGTCAATGCCCAGTTGCGCAAAAACATTGTGCTGTCTTTTTATTCCAGCCACTGTTTCATCAATGTCCGTGAGAATTGTACCCTGCAGGAGATATTTCGCGCCGCTTTGCATAACCAGGTCGGCAAATATTTTTTTGTAAAAAGTTTGCGTAATGGCCTCTCTTTTTTCTTCCGGATCAGCAATGCCCCTGAGGGCATCAAAAAAGGTCTGGGAGGCATCGATTATCTCGACGGGAATACCCAGCTTTTTAAATTCGGCTTTCACTTTCTCCGGCTCTCTCTCGCGCATGATGCCGTTATCAATAAAATAAGTTTTTAATTTATTCCCCAGCGCTTTATTTCCCAGCGCCGTAACAACGGAAGAGTCGACACCGCCGGACAGCGCGTTAATTGCCATGCCATCGCCGACGATGTTTCTGATTTCCCGAACCTTTTCCTCGATAAATTTTTTCGTGTTCATATTCTTCGCTTTTATTTCTTTGGTTTTCATAATGAAGGCTCCTGCAGCTGAATTTGTGTTCACTTCCTTAGATTAATTTAGAATTCGTTTCAAGCATTAATGTGCCGTTTTGTGCAAATTATTGGACGGCATAATAATAAAAAATTAAAGTTGTAAATTTTGCGGGATAAGGGTAAAAACTTCTAAAGATATTAATAAATTGAGAGGAAACTTCATGAGACAGATCAAAATTATGCCGTGCCTGGATATGAAAGACGGACGCGTGGTCAAGGGAGTTCATTTCGTGGATTTGAAAGAAGCGGGAGACCCGGTGGGAAACGCCGCTTTTTATCAGAAAGAGGGAGCAGACGAACTGGCGATGCTGGATATTGCCGCGACGCTGGAGAACAGAAAAACACGCCTTACGTGGGTGAAAAAGGTGGCTTCTGTTATCGATATTCCTCTTACTGTCGGCGGCGGAATAACGAATATAGAAGACATTGAACTTGTCCTGCAGGCGGGCGCAAGCAAAGTTTCCATGAACAGCGCGGCGGTGAAAAACTCCGCGCTAATTGCAGAGGCAGTAAAAAAATTTGGTTCGGATAAAATAACAGTGGCGATTGATGCGAAAAGAAACAAAAAAATGCCCTCCGGATTCGAACTGGTTGTTTCCGGTGGCACGCTGCCTGTCGCCAAAGACGCGGTTGAGTGGGCGAAAAAATGCGAAGAACTGGGTGCGGGTGTTATTTTGCCTACCAGCATGGACGGGGATGGCACAAAAGCAGGTTATGATATCGAGTTCATCAAAGCGATTTCTTCTGTCGTGAAAGTGCCTGTGGTGGCTTCGGGCGGGGCTGGAAGACTGGAAGATTTTTACGAAGCGGCGGTCAAGGGCGGTGCAAGTATCCTACTTGCGGCATCGGTTTTTCATTTTCGTATAGTCAATATTCGGGAATTGAAAAATTATCTGCGGGAAAAAGGATTGTCGGTTGCCAAGTGAAAATAGCCGCGGTTTGTGTGGTGATGAAAGCGAGAAATAAGGTAAAACGCCGAATTCATGAGGGCCGATAAAAGTGAGCAGACCGTATCATTTGTTTAAATACGAAAAAGGCGACAGCGAAAAGTTTGCCATCATAGCGCACCGCGGCGCTTCTGCCTATTATCCGGAAAACACCCTTGTATCTTTTGCGGCGGCAATAAGGCTGGGCGCCGGGATGGTTGAATTTGACGTTCAGTTAAGCCGTGACGGGGAAGTTGTTGTGTTTCACGACGAAAAACTTTCCCGCTGCACGAACGGCAGGGGAAAGCTTGCCGCTTACACTCTTGCGGAGCTGAAAAAGCTCGACGCCGGAAAATGGTTTGACGAAAAATTTAAGGGTGAAAAAATTCCGACACTGAAAGAAGTTTTATCTCTCTGTAGCGGGAAAATTGCCGTCAATATTGAAGTTAAAGCCGAAGCAGTTGCTGACAAAACCGCCGGCGGTATTGAAGAAAAGTGTCTGAAGATTGTCGGACAAACCGGCATGAGCCGGCACGCTGTGTTTTCCAGTTTTGATCCCCGGGCGGTGCAGCACTTGAAGCAAATTGACAACAGCGCGGCTGTCGCTGTTTTATTTGAAAAAAAAATTTACGGCGTAAAACCGCCCTCGGAAATTGTTGAAATGCTTGGCGCGGATTGTTTTAACTGTTCATACAGAGAACTTAACAAAAAGTGGTTGCGGGACATTAAAACGAATAATATTCCTGTCAATGTTTACACTGTTGATGAGGAGAGGAAAATGCGGCGGCTTTTGGAAGCGGGTGTGGACGGAATTTTTACTAACAAACCGGATGTTTTGAAAAAGGAAGCGGCTGATTTTTTTCAGTGAAAAATAGGAAAATAAGCGTGGATAAAAGCGGTTATGGAAATATCAAACGTGCTGATTAAAACAATCGTGGCATCGCTAGACGTCTTGACACGGGTATCCGGCATGGACATTCGTGTTCACGGCAAGGAAAATGTTCCCGACCAGCCGGTTCTTTATGTTGTTAACCACTTCACGCGTCTGGAAACTGTTTTGATGCCTTATATTATCAAAAAAACGATACAAAAATATCCTCTGTCACTGGCGGATAAGTCATTTTTTAACGGCAGGATGGGCCATGTCATGGCCAAACTTGGTGCCATTTCCACCGCCGACCTGAATCGCGACGCGCTTTTAATCAGTGCTCTGCTGAAGGACAGCAACCCTGTTATTATTTTTCCGGAAGGTCAGATGATCAAGGATAAAAAGCTTATCGAAAAGGGCAGATACATGGTTTTTAACACGGGGACAAGAAGACCGCCGCATACAGGAGCCGGACGTATTGCATTACGGTCCCAATTCATCAGGGAAGAATTGAAACTGTTTCGCGCAAGAGGGGATGACTCGTCGATAAAAGAAATCGCCCAGCATTTTGGTTTTGATGTCGCTGATGTTGATAAAATTCTGCAAAAGGAAACATATATTGTGCCGGTAAATGTCACCTATTATCCGATACAGGCTAGGGAAAATGTCATCAGCAGACTGTTGGGCAGATTTGTCGAAGATATCTCCGGACGTTTTGAAGAAGAAATGCTCATAGAAGGTTCCATGGTCACGCAGGGCGTGGATATTGATGTAAACTTTGGCAGGGCTATACCGATGAAGAAGTATATAAAGGCCAGCGCCCGCCTGCACAAGATGTTGTCCGATCAAAAACTTTATCTGCACCCGGGGGAACTGAAGTATGCCGCCCCGTTCAAAAAACTCTATATTCGCATCATGTATGAGTACATGGATGCCATTTATTCAATGACGACCGTAAATCACGACCATTTATTTTCTTATGTTTTGTCAAAATACAGAAAAAATAAAATCAGGGAAGACGATTACAAAAACCGGGTTTTTCTGGCCATAGAAAATCTGCGCCGGTGCGGACTAACTAATTATCATACGTCTTTGAACAAGAAACAATTTTATCTGCTCACGGATGACGTTCATGAAAAATACGAACGCTTTATCAGCTCGTCAACCGCTGCCGGCCTCATCTCTCTGGAGAAGGGCTGCCTCATTAAAAATAAATATCGTTTCAGCAAAACCTACGATTTCCATACGATAAGGAAAGACAATATCATCGAAGTTCTGAAAAATGAAATAGAGCCTCTGCGGAATCTTACAAAAGCACTTAACCGCCTGATGTTATTGCCCGACTCCTATATCAAACGAAAAATCAGAAACCATTTTATTGAACTGGATAAAAAACTTTTTGAAGATGATTATCAGAAGTATTTTCTTGAAGGAGAAAGCAAGCCGAAAAACATTGGGGCGCCTTTTTTCTGGAAACACATGCTCGGGAAAAAAGGAGTCATTCTGGTGCATGGTTACATGGCCGCGCCGGAGGAAATAAAGCCGCTTGCGGAGTATCTTTATAAAAACGGCTACAGCATTTATGGTGTGCGCCTGCGGGGACATGGCACGGCGCCGGAAGACCTGGCTTCCTGTAATTGGGAAAAATGGTATGATTCTGCGGGTCGCGCTTACATCATCATGAAAAGCTGTATTAAATCATTTGCCATTGCCGGGTTTTCCACTGGCGGAGATATAGCCTTGCTGCAGGCGGCAAACAAACCGGGCAGATTCAAGGCGGTAATATCGATCAATGCGCCGCTTCATCTGCAAAATATTTCTTCAAAATTCGCTTCGGCAATAGTTGCCTGGAATAAACTGCTGACAAAATTCAAGGCGAAAAAAGGCAAAATGGAGTTTGTGGTTAACGATCCGGAAAACCCGCACATAAATTATACAAGAAACCCGGTAAGCGGGGTTGGGCAGCTCGAGAAACTGATGAATGTTGTTGAAGACAGATTAAAAAATATAAGCGACCCATTGCTGGTGATACAGGGCTCGGATGACCCGGTGGTTAATCCTGTGAGTGGACGGGAAATTTACAAAAAAGTAAAAGCCAAGAAGAAAATATTTGCGGAAATCAAAGCGGACCGTCACGGAATACTGCGCGGTGTTCAAGCTGAAAAAGTCAACGCGAAAGTTCTGGATTTTCTTGACGGCGTATTTTAAATTATGCGCCCGGTTATTAAGCAACCATAGTGTAATGTTTTTCGCGGAAAAGCCTCAGGCAAACGTCCACCACCTCGGCGTCGTAGAGAATGCCTCTGTTCTTTAGTATTTCTTCCAGCGCGGTTTCAGTGCTGTAAGCGGCGCGGTACGGGCGGTGAGTGGAAATTGCCTCCACCACGTCGGCGACCGCCAGAATTTTGGATTCCAACAGGATATCATTTTCTTTTAATCCATGAGGATAACCGGCGCCATTGACTCGTTCGTGATGTTCCAGTACAACACGGGCAATCGGCCAGGGAAACTCAATGTCTTTTAAAATTGTGTGCCCCGAGACCGGATGCGTTTTTATCAAATTGTATTCCAAAGTCGTAAGTCGTGTGGGTTTGGTGAGAATTTCCGACGGTATCGATATTTTGCCGATGTCATGAATCAGACTGGCCATACGGATTCCCTCTATTTGCTCGTCGGATAATTTCATTTCCGTGGCGATGGCCTGAGCTAAATGCGCCACGCGTCGTTGATGTCCGGCCGTGTAGGGATCCCTTGTTTCCACCGTAACCGCCATGGCGTTGATAGTGGCCTGCAGGGCTTTGCGCATTTTTTTGAGATTTTCCTGCCGTTCAGCTTCAATTTGTTTCTTTTCGGAAATATCCCGCACAATTCCTTTAAAACCGATTATTTTACCGGCGGCATCTTTGCGGGGGGTGATGGAAGCCTCAATCCATATTTTAGAGCCGTCCTTTCTGATGATTTGATGTTCTGACGTTTTACCCGGTTTTCCCGTTAAATAGATTTCACGGAATTCTTGAGAAACTTTTTTTGCTGTTTCTGTATCTGTGTAATCCCGATTGTTTTTGCCGATTATTTCCTGGCGTGAATAGCCGTGTATATTGCACATGGCATCGTTGACGAAAGTTGTATTGCCGGCCAGGTCAACTTCGTAGTAACCTTCTTCCATGGTTTCCAGAATCGTGCGGTATTTTTCCTCGCTTTGCTGCAAAGCTTTCTCCGCCGCTTTCTGTTTCGTGATATCATTGTAAATAACCTGGAACTGCTTTTTGCCATTCCAGACAATCTCTTTGCGGAATGCCTGAAGGTTGCGGATTTCGCCATTTTTCCGTACAATATTTATTTCATATTCAGTGGGGCTTTCTTTTCCCTGGTCTCGTAAGGCTTTTCTTGCCTGATAATCTGCGTAACTCTCCGGGGTATAGCGTTTTTTTAAGGGTGTTTTGTTTAATTCTTCAATCGTTTTGTATCCGTAAATATCAAGTATTGCTTGATTGGCATAAATTGTTTTACCATCAGCAGTCACGATGCGGATGCCCAGGGGCGATTCATCAAGCGAACGGCGGAAATTCTCTTCACTTTCTTTCAAAATATTTTCGGTATTGACGCGGTCGGTAATGTTTCTGGCTACGCAGGTAACGCCGATTATTTTATTACCCCTGATTATCGGCGAAGCGGTAACTTCCATAAACCGGATTATTTTGTCTTTTCCGATAAATTCATAAACAATGGGCGGCGCAAATTTTCCGGAAATTATTTGTTTTGTGTAATAAATCGCTTTTTTCAGGGAATCCGGCGTCATTATATTTAAATCGGCGACAGGTTTTCCGATGAGGGATTCCTCGTTTAATCCTAATACTTTCTCGACGCTGGGTGTTATATTAGTAATTTGTAATTTGGTATCCAGGGTAAAAATGATGTCTGAGGTGCTGGCGAAGGTAAGCCGGTATTTCTCTTCGCTGTTTTTTAGCTTTTCCTCTGCGTTTTTCTTTTCTGTAATATCGATGCCGACACCGAAAAAATAATCAACCTGGCTGTTTTCCTTAAATACAGGTTGACCATGCCACTCTACCAAAAGTTCGCGGCCGTCTTTAGTCAAGACTAAGTTTTCATTAATGGTGGATTTCTTATGTTTTGTCAGGTTTTTAAATATAACCGCTAATTTTTCTCTGTCCGGTTCGGCAACGAAGGTATTCAGATAGTCCGCGCCGATAACTTCTTCTTCGGCGTATCCCAGAGCCTGCAGAAGAGAATCATTCATCATGATGGTTTTTCCGTCAGTGCCGATGGCGACAAAAAACGCGGGAGATTTTTGAACCAATGTTTGATTAAAATATTTTTCTTTTTCTAATTCTTGTTCTGTCTGCTTACGTTCGGTGATGTCGCGGACATACTCTATAACGCCTCTGATTTTTCCGTCAGCGCTGTCTTTTAAAGGAAAGCTGTAAACTTCCAGCCAGCCGATTATTTTTCCCTCTGCTTCTTTGGGGACAATTTTATATGCCAGCTTTCCTGTTTTGATTGTTTTTAGGGAGGGGCAAGCAATGCACGGTTTGTCGCGGTCATGGTAAGCCTGATAACATTTTTTCCCGACCAGCGGCGCTTTGTGCATATACCATTTTTTATGGATTTCGTTCACGCCGATAATAGTTAATTTTTTGTCCAGAATGCTGATGCCGTCTTGTATGCTTTCAAATATGCTGGCCAGAAAGTTTTCGCTTTCGCGCAGTTTTTCCTCCGTTTGCTTGTGTTTGGTGATGTCATTGTAGATGGCGACAATATTGCCATTGGGCAATTTGTAGACATAGTTTTCCCGCCAGCCTTCAATTCGGTTATCTTTGTATAGAGATATCGGATGACTTTGCGGTTTACCGGTTTCCCATACTTCCTGAAAAACTTTGAACAAGCCAAAATCTTTTACAGCCGGGAAAACTTTAAGCACTGATTTGCCGATGATGTTTTTTCTATTGACATTTTCTGCTTTTTCGGCTGCTCGATTAAATGCCCTGATGATAAAATCTTTTCCGTTTGCGCTGGCGGTATAAACGGCCACGCAACTGTTCATATGCTCAAATAATTGCCGGAAATTCCGTATGCTTCCGGGGGAGGATTTCAGGGCTTTCTTTATCTGCTTGGGATTTGTTTTCTTTTTGCTTTTGGATTTTTCTGCCGTAAAAAATTTTCTTTGAGGAATTCTGGCTTGTTTTGAGGCTTTTTTTGAAGAAATGGTTCTTGTTTTCACCGGTGATCCTCAGTTACGACAGTTACGACTGCTGAAACTATTACCTTGGCTAGCGGGGAAAGCAGCGTTTTATAATCAAACCATTTTCCTTGGAATGTAAAATACAGTATAAAATACAGCCACAACAGCTATAAAATTTTTAATCTGGATTAATTTTACCATACAAATTACTGAAAATCAAAGTAATATATTAAACCGTTTGGCCGTTTTTTGTATACTGATGTGGCAATGGGTAATTAACTATTGAAATTGTTTGTGATGTTTTTTATAGTGAAAACAAAAAAGGAGATTTCATGGAAGATCGTCAATTTGGTCGTCTACGTTTTATTTGCGGGGAAAACTATGGAAAGTATCCGTTCAATCATTCGGTTTATATTAAGGGGAGCGAAGCACGTATCATTATTGACCCTGCCTGTTCTTTGGAAAAACTCACCCGTCTGCGCGATCAAGAAGGAGTGGACATGATTTGGCTTTCTCACTGGCATGAAGACCATTTCCATTACATGTATCTTTTTGATGGCGCTCAGCTATGGATTTCGGAAACAGATTTCCCGCCGCTTACGGATGTGGAAATATATCTGAACTGGTATGGGATAGACGATGCCAAAATCCGCACCTACTGGAATAAACTTGTGCACGAAGAATTCAATTATCAGCCCCGGACTTCGGCAAACTTTTTTCCGATAAACGAAGAGGCGGATATCGGGGGCATTCGCGTGCAAACCATTGCCACGCCGGGTCATACTCCCGGATACCTTTCTTTTTTCTTTCCCGAGGAAGAAGTTCTTTTTATCGGCGACTATGATTTGACGCCTTTTGGGCCCTGGTACGGCGACGCGGCTTCGAGCATTGAAGAAACCATTGAATCTATTAAACTTCTTAAAAAAATTCCAGCCAAGAAGTGGATTGCTTGCCATGAAAAAGGCCTGTTTGAGGAGAATCCGGGAAGACTTTGGGATGATTATGAAAATATCATATATGCGCGGGAGAAACGCATTTTGGATATCGTGTCCAGAAAGCACAGTACGCTAGAGGAAATTGCCTCCGCCTGGCCGGTTTACGGCAGGCCCAGAAAACCGCTGGAATTTTTCGAATCTAACGAGCGCGTTTTGGTTAAGAAGCACCTGGAACGTCTGCAAAAAAATGGTCTGGTTGTCAAAGAAGGAGATAAATACCGCAAAATATGAAAATCATCCGGGGGGTGTGTAAAATTATCGGGCTTGATAAAACACTGCCGCGGTCGAAAGAAATATTAGCAGATGCGACTGTAAGAATTGCAGTTCGCCGCTATAAAGCAATTTTAATGTTCTGTTAGAATGAAAGAAACAACTATTTTTAATCATAGCCTCTTCAACTGTTTGAGTTCGATTCGATAGATGGCTGTTTTTACTGCAGGTAGTTTGCTCTGTAAATTTTGCTTCGAAAAGAAGAAACGATGAGAAAAATGCTGCGCGTTATGTATCAGCCTTACAAGTGGCTGATCTTTGGTCCCTACTTGGCAATATCCACTATCTTCTTCGGTTCGTTAACGATACTCATGGCTTTTCTGACTAATCCCCGAATAACCAGCTTTGTATGCGGAACCATATGGGCTCGGCTCAATGGCTACCTGACGCCCATGCTTGTTAATGTTAAAGGAAGGGAGAACGTTGTAAAGACTCAGTCTTACGTCATCGTCGCGAATCATCAGAGTCAATATGACGTGTTTGTCGTCTACGGCTGGCTGGGGATCGATTTTAAATGGGTGATGAAGCAGGAATTGAGAAAAGTGCCCGGCATCGGAATTGGATGCGAAAAGGTCGGGCATATTTTTATTGATCGCTCGAATCATGAGAAAGCCCTTGCTTCATTGCAGAAAGCGAAAGAAAAAATCGTCAACGGCACATCGGTCATGTTCTTTCCGGAAGGCACACGCAGCAAAGACGGGTCACTCGGCGAATTTAAAAAGGGTGCTTTTAAGATGGCCCTCGACCTCAAACTCCCCATCCTGCCGATTACGATTATCGGCACCAATAAAATTCTGCCGTCGAACTCTATAGATCTCTTTCCCGGGAAGGCGCGGATGATAATTCATAAGCCGATTGATACGTCAGGCTATACCGATGCGAATCTGGATGAACTGGTGAGTTTGACTCGCCGCGTGGTCGAATCCGGCCTTGTTGAGACGGCATCCAAATGATTTTTAAAATGTTTTTACCTCAGAGGCGCGGTCAAGATTTCCTTGACAGACCAGACCACGTTTTTTATGCTTCACCAGATAAAAAAACGGGTTCTTTTAAGTATGTTGCTTATGAAACATAAAACCGGCGGCATATCGTAGAAAGACAGTAACAAGGAAAAAACCGAAGGAAACAAAAAATGCCCATCACAGAAATTCTTGCTCGTAACGCCGCGTTGTATGGAGAAGAAGTCAGTCTTGTTGAAATCAATCCCGAAATAAAGGAAGTAACGGCAAACTGGAAAGATTATGAACTGGTTGAACCAGATCCCGAAAGGAGATACCGCCGGGAAATGACCTGGCGCGAATTTGACGACAAAGCCAATCGCCTGGCCAACTTTTTACTGGGTAGAGGCCTGCAAAAAGGGCACAAGGTCGGAATTCTGCTCATGAACTGTCTGGAGTGGCTGCCGATTTATTTCGGTATCCTGAAAACCGGCGCCATCGCCGTGCCGCTCAACTACCGCTATACGGAAGAGGAAATAAAATACTGCCTCGACCTGGCTGAATGCGATGTATTGATTTTTGGTCCGGAGTTTACGGGGAGAATTGAGACGATCGGGGAGAGGATTCCAAACGTAAAAATACGGTTGTTTCTGGGCCAGAACTGCCCCGCGTTTGCCGAAAGTTATTACGCGCTCACGGCGTGTTGTTCCTCTGTGGCTCCGAAAATTAAGCTTTCCGACGATGATGACGCCGCCATATATTTTTCCTCCGGCACCACCGGTTTTTCCAAGGCGATTCTTCATGCGCACCGCGCCTTGATGCTCTCCTGCGAAGTGGAAATGAATCACCACAAGCAGACGCGTGAGGATAATTTTCTCTGTATCCCGCCGCTTTATCACACCGGCGCGAAAATGCACTGGTTCGGCAGTTTTCTTGCCGGAAGCCGCGCCGTTTTGCTGCGCGGTGTCAAGCCGGGATGGATTATCAAAACGGTTTCCGAAGAAAAGATCACGATTGTCTGGTTGTTGGTCCCGTGGGCGCAGGATATTCTGGACGCCATCGAGCACGGGGATTTAAAGCTCGCGGATTATAAACTTGCTCAATGGAGACTGATGCATATCGGCGCCCAGCCCGTTCCGCCCAGTCTCATCAAACGTTGGAAACAAATTTTCCCGAATCATGAATATGATACCAATTACGGCCTTTCGGAATCTATCGGTCCGGGTTGTGTCCATCTGGGCATCGAGAACATCCACAAAGTCGGCGCGATCGGCAAGGCCGGCTACAAGTGGGAAGTGAAGATTGTGGATGAAAACGGACGCTCCGTGAAGCCGGGCGATGTGGGCGAGCTGTGCGTGAAAGGCCCCGGCGTGATGAAATGCTATTACAATAATCCGGAAGCCACCGCCGAGGTTCTCAAAGAAGGCTGGCTCTATACAGGCGATATGGCGCGCGTGGATGAAGACGGTTTTATTTATCTGGTCGATCGCAAAAAAGACGTTATCATCACCGGCGGCGAAAACATCTATCCGGTGCAGATTGAGGATTTCCTGCGCACGCATAAAGCTATCAAGGATGTGGCGGTGATCGGATTACCCGACCATCGTCTGGGAGAAATAGTCGCGGCGATCATTGAACTGAAAGCGGGCTTTTCCGTTTCGGAAGTGGAGATAGCGCAGTTTTGCGAAGCGTTACCGCGTTACAAGCGTCCCCGCCGGATTATTTTTGATAAGGTGCCGCGCAATCCTACCGGAAAAATTGAAAAGCCGCGGCTGCGTGAAAAGTATTGCGGCAGCAGCAGCCTTGTCGAGATGGAAACGGAAGGTTAGCAAAACGGTAAAAATCTTTTCTCCGCTGCCCATAGATTTGACTTGATAAAACAGCCGCAGAATTGTACAAAAGACGCACGTAATTTCTGACCCGGCATGAGATTTGCCGGGATTTATTGATGACTTTGCGCAAGTCATAAACGAAAGGGAGAAAATATGATTGCTTATCAACTCTCTATTTTCGCGGAAAATAAGCCGGGAAAGTTGGCGGCGGTAACCAGCGTTTTGAATAAAGAAAAAATAAATATTCGGGCGACAACGATAGCCACGGCGGATACATTTGGCGTGGTCAATTTGATTGTGGATGACCCCCAGCGCGCTGAAGTGGCTTTGTCTAAAGCAGGCATGACCGTGCATTTGCGCGAAGTATTGGCCGTTTTGATTCCGGATAAACCCGGCGGGTTGGATGCTCTCACGCAATTACTGCATAAAGAAAAGATAAATGTTAATAACGCCTATGGGTTTGTGCTGGAGAGTTCCAAAAGCGCGGTGTTTGTCGTAGATGTCGACCAGATGAAAAAAACAGAAAAACTTCTGGAAGAAAACGGATTTAAAACTCTGGATACCAGGGCTCTTTCGGCAATGTAATAGCATGGAGGATGCAAAATGACACATCTGGATAAAGGGAAATACTATGAAAAACACCCTAAAGATTCCCGTGTGGATGAAAGTTTAAAAGAAGCAATCCTCGCGCAGACCAAAGATAACAATATCGCCTGTAAGAAAGCGGAGGGAATTGCCGGGGAAAAAAGAGTGACCATTGCGGAAGTCGGCAAAGCCATCGATATACTGAATATAAATATTATTGAATGTCAGCTGGGGCTTTTTGGTTACGGCGATAAGAAAAAAATCGTTCAGCCGGCAAAAGAAGTCGCTACGGAATTAAAAACGAAGATAGAGCAGTCACTGCAAAACGGGAAACTTTCCTGCGTGTCCGCCTGGAAGATTGCCGCGGAATTAAGCATTCCCCGAATGAGGGTTTGCGCCGCCTGCGAAGCATTGGAGATAAAAGTCAAACCATGCCAGCTGGGAGCCTTTTGATTTGCGAAGATTCACGTTGATCTTGCTGTTTACGCTACCGCACATATAAGTTAATGCCCCTTTAGTTTTTTTGGAAATTCAAAATTTGTTTAGCTTACGATCGGCTGTTCTTATTGTGTTGAGATGTTTTTTCCGTAAAAAATGTTTTTTAAAAGTTATATATAGGCGGATATGACACTTAACTGGCAGAAGATGCACAGAGAAAAACTAACCGACGCGGAAAGTGCATTGTCGAGAATCCGACCGGGAGCGCGTGTGTTCATTGCTTCCGCGTGCGGTGAACCGCAACTGCTGGTTCAAACGCTTCTTGATATGGCGAAGAAATTTGCTGATGTGGAAATAATTCACTTTCTTGACCTCGGCCTCACTGATTATACAAAGGAAGTATATACCGAGCATTTTCGTCACAACGCGCTTTTTATCGGTGCAAACGCTCGTGCCGCAATTAAGGCCGGCCAGGCCGACTATACCCCCATTTTTTTGTCCGAGGTTGGTCTTTTAATGCAAAGAGGTTCTTTCCCCATCGATGTAGCTTTGATTACTGTATCCCCCCCTGACCCCAACGGTTATGTTAGCCTCGGTATTTCCGTGGATATCACCAAGACGGCTGCGGAAACGGCGCCGTATGTGGTGGCGGAAGTAAATCCGAACATGCCCAGAACATTGGGCGACAGCTTTATTCACGTGAGTGAGATTTCCGCTTTCGTGGAAAATGACGCGCCGCTTCTGGAGTTGGCGCTGAAGGCTCCCAGCCATATTGCCCGGGCGATAGGGCAGCTGATTGCCGATTTGATTGATAATGAATCTACCCTTCAGACAGGCGTGGGTAGAATTCCCAATTCTGTTTTTCCCTATTTGGCCAACAAAAGGGATTTGGGTATTCACACGGAGACTTTTACTGACGGCATCATCGATTTGATAGAGAGGGGGGTTATCACCTGCCGCAAAAAATCGCTGCATCCCGGAAAAATTGTCAGCAGTTTCTGCATGGGCACCAAACGCCTCTATGATTATGTTAACAATAATCCGCTCTTCGAATTTCGTCCGTGTCACTACGTCAATGATCCGTATGTGATTGCCAAAAATGACCGCATGGTGTCCATAAATTCCGCACTCACGGTTGATTTAACGGGACAGGTGTGCTCCGATTCTCTGGGGTTTGAATTTTACAGCGGTATCGGCGGGCAGGTGGATTTTGTGCGCGGTTCGGCAATGTCGCGGCGGGGGAAATCCATCATGGTGCTTCCGTCCACGACGGAAGACGGAAAAATTTCCAGAATTGTTCCTTACCTTTCACCGGGCAGCGGCGTGGTCGTAACGCGCGGAGATATTCATTATGTGGTGACGGAATACGGAATTGCTTACGTGCACGGGAAATCTATAAGAGATCGGGCCATGATGCTGATTAATATTGCCCATCCCGATTTCCGCGACGAACTTCTGGAAGCGGCAAAAAAGCAGGGTTACATTTACCGCGATCAGAAGTTGCCGGCGGTTTTGTACCCGAAAGAATATGAAACTTTCTGGACTGACAAAAAAGGCACTAATATATTCTTCCGTCCGGTTAAGGCAACCGATGAGCGTGCTATTCAGAATTTGATTTACGGTCTGCCCGAGCAAGATGTTTACACTCGCTTTCTGCATAACCTGAAATCTTTTTCCCATAAGGTGGCTATGCCTCTGGCGGCCATTGACTATTATGATAAAATGGCCATTGCCGCGGTTATCGGCAAGGAGGAACCTGAAGGTCAGGAAAAAATCGTGGCTATCGGGCGTTATATCAATGATCCGAACACAAATTATGCGGAAGTGGCCTTCACAACACATCAGAAATGGCAGAACCGGGGCATCGGGACTTTTTTGTTGAGTTATTTGATTCAAATCGCCAAAGAGAAAAAAATTGCGGGATTTACGGCGGATGTGCTGTTGCGCAACAAACCGATGATGCAGGTGTTTTCCAAATGCGGATATCCCATGACCGTTCATCTGGAAGCGGGTATCTATGAGCTGAAAATAGATTTCAACGCGGAGCAAAAATGACGACGCGGCGTATTGGACCAGGGACGGCGAACCGTAAAAACATTTTTGCCGGCACTATTTTTCCCACAAATGGAATTTAGTATTTGTTGCCTCGGTTTAATACGCGAAAGAACCTTTGATTAATATTGTTTTGGTGATGTCTTTCACGGTTCTTTTATAAAGTGTTGCAGCAGCTTACTTATCAGGTCGGCGTTTTTGCGTGTGCCGGCCAGAATTTTTTCCATGCTCAACGGTTCATCCAGGATACCATGGCAAAAATTGTCCACGGAACAGGCGCTGGCGTAGCGCAATCCCAGTTCCCGGGCGATTATAGCTTCGCTGGCCATGGTCATGCCCACAATATCGGCGAAGTTAGACATCATTTTGATTTCCGCTTTGGTTTCCAGGCGCGGCCCCGGTGTTTGCCAGTATGTGGCTTTTTCCCTGACCGGTATGGAGCAATTTTGTGCCGCTTTAATCAATTTCCGGCGCACCTCTTCGCTTAAATCGGGAGTGATATGGGTCGCGCTGTCCTGAAAAACGGTCGGTGGGGCGGTAAAAGCAATGAAATCGTCGGGAATTACAATTATTCCCGGCGGCAGGTCCTTTTTTAAGGAGCCGGAAGAATTGACGCCCACTATTTCACTGACGCCTATTTTTTGCAGTGCTCCTAAATTCGCACGGTGATTAATCATATGCGGTAAAATATGGTGAGCCGGATCGTTGCCGTGGCGTAAAATCAGGGCTGTTGATTCGGTCAGATGAATCGTTGTCGGACCGAATTCGGTTTGAATCTTCTTGGGTTTGGCTTTTTTCAACAGATCGCTTTTAGCCATAACGTGAGTCGTGGAGATAATGCCGATAAGATTCATGTAAAACCTCCTTTAATATTAAAGTCATAGCAAATTAATATCGCCTCGTCAAAGAATTGTAATCCATGCGCTAAATAAAAATTTGACTTTTCGGATTGTATTATGACATAAAGTCCGCTAATGCAAAGCTTGGGAGGACGGGGTTAATTGAGTAATGAGTTTTTAGGTACGGCCACCGACGAGAACTTTGAACAAGAAGTTTTAAAAAGTGAAAAACCGGTGTTGGTTGATTTCTGGGCGCCTTGGTGCGGACCATGCAAGGCAATCGGGCCGATTATTGAGGAATTAGCCGCTCAGCTGAAAGACAGCGTTAAAGTAATGAAAATGAACGTGGATGACAGTCAAAAAACAGCGGTAAATTATAGTGTTCGCAGCATACCCACGCTGATTCTTTTTAAAGAAGGAAAAATTGTCGATACCATTGTTGGCCTTGTACCCAAAGAAAAGATAGAAGCGCTGGTCAAGAAAAGTTCGTAAAAAACTTTTTGTAAGGGAGATCATGCACTTTAAAATACTTCATGGAACTCCAAGCATCAGGCCGATTGTCGCGGTATTGGTGTTTTTATTTTGTCTCAGCGGCTGTCAGATATCTTTTTTAAATTTGTTCGGCGGCGGCAAAGAAAGAGTCAGGCATACCCCTGAAGGGCTCTACGCCGGTGGCGTATATGAGTTCAATAAGGGAAATTATAAAAAAGCGCGCGAGTATTTTACGCTGGTTAAAGAGGGATATCCTCTCCATGAAATGACTATTATGGCCCGGATCGGTATAGCCGATTCCTATTTCAGCCAGAAAAAATATGCGGAAGCGGAAAACGAATACAATGATTTTATTATTTTTCATCCCACCAATGAAAATGTTCCCTACGTCCTTTATCAGATTGGAATGTGTCACTACAACCGTATCGAGGCAATCGACCGTGATCAGACATCTACGGTTCTGGCCAGGAGGGAATTTGAGAAGCTGCTGGCGCGTTATCCGGAAAGCAAATTCGCTCTTATGGCTGAAGAAAAACTCAGGGATTGCAAGCAGAAACTCGCGGAACATGAATTCTACGTAGGGCAGTTTTATTTCCATCAGAAAAAATATCAGGCCGCTTTGGCGCGCTTTGAAACGGTAGAGCGAGAATACGCGAATGTAGGCCTGGATTATAAAGTCGCCTATTTCATCAATGAAACCAAGATAAGAATTGCCGAAGAGGAAAAATTGGAGCGGGAGAAGAAGAACAAATTACAGAAGGAAAAAGAGGGAAAAACAAGGTCGGCGAGGAACTGATCTTCCGCCAAGTCGGTAACGTAAATCCCAGGATCAATCCAGTTCAAAATTAATTTTTCGGATAATTGTTTGCCGGTCTTTTTCCGGATTGGCGGAAGTATCTATTTTAAAGTGGAGGCGCTCTGGAAATTCCCCAATGGCGTCGAAGTCGTTTTTCTGTTCTTGGAATATTTCCCAGCGTCCGTCAGAAATATTATCGCTTTCCTCTTCTCTTTTTTCCAGCCGCTTGCGGATAATTTTATCAGGGCAGGTGCATTCTATTATATAGAACGGCACGCCCAGATCTTTGGCCAGCGCGTAGGCCCTTTGACGCTCGGCGCGCTTTTTGAATGAGGCGTCGATTATCACAGATTTTCCTTGCTTTATGTATTGCTCCGTTAGTTGGTAAATTTTTTCATAAGTAAGACGGGAGGTTTCGTCGGAATAGATTCCCTTGCCGAAATCTTCGTGCTTGCTTTGCGTCGGTTTGATATTCATCAGCTCCTTGCGCACCGCGTCGGTGCGAATTACCTGAGCGCCCAGATTCCTGGCCAGGGCGCGCGCCTGATAGCTTTTCCCCGCGCCCATCAGTCCCGCGGTCAGGATTAAAACCGGTTTTTCCAGCCGCGCGGCGTAATTATAGGACAGCTCAAAATACTTTGTCGCCGTTCTTGCGACTTCCCGCCGTTCATTTTCCGGCATTTCTTTTTGATCCAGACGAAAACTTATAACTTTGCCGCGCACGTAAGCGTAATAACAGCGGTAAAAATTGAGCAGCCTCGGCAAATCGCCGTCCCCGGAATATCTGAGATAGGAGCGCACAAATGAATCCGCGTAAGAAGCGTGGCCGTTGAAGTCGATGTCCATTGTGAAAAAGGCGACTTCCGCCGCCACGTCGGAATAACGGAAGCGTTCGTTGAATTCAATGCAGTCGAAAACTACAATATCATCGGCAATGCAGATGTGTTCCAGGTGCAAATCGCCGTGGCAATCACGGATTTTGTGCTCTTTCACTCTTTTTTCAAAAAGACTTTTGTTTTTGTTCAAATAGTTTTTTACGTAGTCGCTGATAAATTCATGCTGATAGAAAGGTATGGTTATATCGATGTATTTTTTTGTCTGGGCAAAATTTTCTTCATGGTTATGGCGGATTGTTTCCAGGCCTCCCATTTCATCGATGCGGCCGCCGGTTTGTGCGCCGGCATGAAAGCGGGCGATTTTTGCCGCCACCGCTTCCATAATATCTTCCTTTACTTTTCCCGCTTTAAGCAGAGATTTGAGCATTTTGTCCATAGGCAGCTTTTTCATCACTACCGCGTAATCGACCACGGTTTTACCCCGACCATGAATGAAATTTGCGCCGTCGTTTTGTGAAAGCTCGGCAACATCGAGATAAATGCTGGGCGCCAGACGCCTGTTTAATCTTAGCTCTTCCTCGCAGTAAAACTTTCTTTTTTCCAGTGTGGTGAAATCCAAAAAGCCGAAATTGACGGCCTTTTTGACTTTATAGACGATATCGTCCGCGATGAACACATAAGAGATATGTGTCTGCACGAGTTCGACAGAACGGGGTTTATGAGGATAAAAATCGGGTCTGCTCATTGCCTCGATTAATCCGGGGTGGTTCATAAATAAAAATCTTCCTCTTGCGTTAGTCAACGCTGGTTATTGATGCCGAAAACAATCTAATCAATAAAAACATCGATAATCAAGCGAAAATTAGTTTGTCTCGAAAGAAAAGTTTTGCTAATGTCACAAGTTAAGGGATTATTCATTTCATGTTCAAGAAATTGCGAAAAATTGCCACTACCAGAATTGCCGGTACTTTTCTTTACGTGATGATTCGCCTTTATTCGGCGACCTTCCGCGTGAAGATGGAAAACGAAGCTGAATGGGTGGAGACGCTGGAAAAGGGTGGACGGGTTTTGATTTGCCTTTGGCACCAGCAGTTTTTTATCGCGGTTCGCTTTCTTTCCAGATACAAAAAGTATAATCCCTGCGTCATGATTTCCAGAAGCCTGGATGGCGATATTGGCACGCGCGTCGTCGAAGCAGGCGGTGTTTCCGTGGTCAGAGGTTCTTCTTCCCGCGGGCGTAGCGCCGCGCTGAAGGGAATGATTGACATGCTCAAAAAAAGCGGTCTGGGCGCGCATATTCTGGACGGACCGCGCGGCCCCGCCGGCGTTGTTAAAACCGGCGCTATTGCCATAGCTCATGGAGCCGAAGCCGTTATTGTTCCCGCATTTGTAACTGCTGATCGTGTCTGGTACGCGCGCAGTTGGGACAGATTTTTAATTCCCAAACCTTTCGCGAAAATAACTGTGCGCTTCTGTTCAAAGATTACGCTGCCGCCTTTGAAGAATAAGGACGATTTTGAAGCACAAAGAAAAAACCTGGAAAGTATTTTGCGGCCGCATCTGATTTTACCGTAAGCGGTTTATTTTCTGATCAGTGACCGGTTTTCTGCCGCCCCATCTGTTCAAATATACCATGTCCGGTAAATATTTATCCATAGACATGGGAAAATTTTTATGTTAGTGAGCTTCATGTTTCGAGGTTAAAAATCCATGAAAATCCGTAAAATCGGCATGGTGGCCAACGTGGAAAAGGCGAAAATCGCCCAGCATGTCGGTCAGCTGAAAAAGTGGCTGGGGAAAAAAGGTGCGGAAGTTTTTCTGGCGGAAGAAATTGCCGGTAAAATGCGCGCTTCCGGTGTCCACGCGTGGAGCGAGCTGGCGCGAAAGGTGCAGCTGCTTGTTGTTTTGGGCGGCGACGGCACGATGCTGCGCACGGCGCGGCACATTGCCCGCTATAACGTTCCTATCGTCGGCATCAATATGGGCAGTTTCGGCTATCTCACCGAAGTGAATCTGAATGAAATGCATGCCGCGCTTGATTTGATTCTGCAGGGTAAGTTTGCCGTGGAAAAAAGAATGATGCTTTCCGTGTCGATTAAAAGCGGTGGTTCGGTTATCCGGGCCGGCGAAGCGCTTAACGACGTGGTTATCAACCGCGGCAACCTTTCCAGGATAACGGAGCTGGAAACGGAAGTAAACGGCGAGTATCTTACCACCTATAAGGCGGATGGCCTCATCATATCAACTCCCACCGGTTCCACGGCCTATTCTCTTTCCGCGGGCGGCCCGATTGTTTTCCCGGAAGAAAAGTTGATTATCATAAATCCCATTTGTCCGCACACGCTGACAAACCGGCCGATAATTTTCCCGCAGAAAGCCGAATTGGTTATAACTCTCTGGTCGCAGGAAAAAGGCGCCACGGTAACTCTGGATGGTCAGGAAACCTACCAGATAAAATCCGGTGACTCCGTGATGATAAAAAAATCCAGGCACGCGGTAAAAGTGGTTCTTTCACCGCATCGCAGTTACTGGGAAATTTTACGTTCCAAACTGAGCTGGAGCGGTTTGCCTTCAGGAGCCGGGAAAAGAAAAAATGCTGAACGACCTGAGCATTAAAAACTTTGCCATTATTGACGAGTTGAACGTTTCCTTCGGTAAGGGGCTGAATATCATTTCCGGCGAAACCGGCGCCGGAAAATCTATTATCATCGGCGCGGTGAGTCTTCTTCTGGGGGAGCGCGCTACATCCGACATGATTCGCGCGCAGACTGATTCGGCTGTTGTGGAAGCGCTTTTCGATATCAGCGCCTATGGCGGGCTGCGCCGCAAGCTTGAAGAAATGGGGTTTCCCGCTTCCGATGAGCTTGTTGTCCGCCGGGTAATTTCGCGCAGCGGCAAGAACAAGGTTTCGATTAACGGTCAAATGGCCACTCTCGCCAATTTATCCGCCATCAGCGAATCTTTAATAAACATCTGCGGCCAGCATGAACATCAGGTTATCTTAGACGCGGAAAATCACGTTGGTATACTCGATGAATTCGGGGGCTGCTTTGATTTGTTCAATGAATATTCGGCGGTTTACGGCCGCTATGTGGAAATCAGGGCGCAGATCAATAAGCTCGAAGGATTGCGGCGAAGCCGCGAAGAGAAAACCGAGCTGCTTAAATTTCAGTTAAAAGAAATCACGGATATTAATCCGCTGCCCGGTGAGGATAATCAGCTGACTGCTGAAAAAAAAGTTCTCGTCAACGCCCAAAAGCTTGCGGACTTGGCCGGGCAGGCCTACAACCTGCTCTATGGCGACGGAGATTCTGTCTGTGTCAAGCTCAAGGATGTTCAGAATCAGGTCAAGCAGATTAAAAATATCGATGATTCGCTGAAGCTTGCCGATACGGATATTGAAGCCGGTTACATTACGCTGCAGGAGGCGGCGCTGGCGTTGCGCGACTATGGCAAAAAAATATTTTTTGACCCGGAACGGCTGGTCGTGATCGACGAACGGCTGGAAATGCTGGGCCGGCTGAAGCGCAAACACGGCGGCACGCTGGAAAGCGTCTTGTTGCAGAAACAGAAAATTGAAAACGAACTCAAACAGGTTTTTTCCGTGGCGGAAGAACTGGAAGGATTGGGAAAAGAAGAAAAAGTCATCAGGGAAAATCTAAGGCAGAAAGCGCTTGCTCTTTCCGCGCAGCGAAAGAAAGCCGCGGCAAAGCTCAAAAGCGCCGTGGAACGAGAAATTCACGAATTGAACATGCCGCATGCTTCCTTTGAGGCGCTTTTCCGGGAAGACGCCGCCGGTAAAAAAGTCGAAGATTACGGCCCCGGAGGAGGAGATGAAATAGAATTTTATCTGGCGGCGAACGTGGGCGAAGGCCTCAAGCCGCTCAACAAGATAGCTTCCGGCGGCGAATTGTCCCGCATCGTTCTGGCGTTGAAGAATGTTCTTTCGCGCACCGGTTCGGTGGCCACAATCATTTTTGACGAAGTGGACAACGGTATCGGCGGGGCCACGGCAGAAATTGTGGGAAGGAAGCTCAAGGAAGTTTCCGCCAACCATCAGGTAATTTGCATTACGCATTTGCCGCAGATTGCCTGTTACGGCGAGGAACATTTGCACGTTTCCAAAAAAGTAGCTAAGGGGAGAACGATGACTTTTGTGGAAGAAATGGACGAGGAGCGAAGGATAGAAGAAATCAGCCGCATGCTCGGCGGTTTGAATGTGACGGAAACAACCAGGGAACACGCGCGGGAAATGATTTATGGTTCAAAAAAAATGAAGCGCGGAAATGTTGGGAATAAGTAATGCTGAGAAAAGCGCGTATTGACGATGTGAAGAGCATCCACCGGATGATAAATCTTTCCGCAGGAAAAGGCGAGATGCTGCCCCGTTCATTGATGGATATTTATAGTTCACTGCGGGACTTTTTTGTTTATTACGATGAGAAAAAATCGCAGGTCGTCGGCATTTGTGCGATGAATATTATCTGGGAAAATCTGGCGGAGATACGTTCATTATGCGTGGAAGAAAATTATCGCGGAAAGGGCATCGGCAAAAATCTGGTGGAAGCCTGCATATCGGAGGCCATCACGCTGGGTCTTTTCAAAGTATTTACGCTTACCTATAAGCGTGATTTGTTTGCCCGGCTGGGATTTCGTGAAGCAGACCGTGCCACTCTGCCGGAGAAGATTTGGTCAGATTGCTTCCGCTGTTCCAAGTATCCTGACTATTGCGACGAAACAGCGATGATTATGGAATTATGAAATTATTTTTCACCTTTCTGCGCCTGGCGCTGATTCTTGCCTTTTTTGCCGGCTGCGTGCGCGCCGTTCCGCACGTTACTCCTTCGAAGGAACTCGATTTTTTTCATCCCGTTGACGCCTCAGAAATACAGTTTGCCGACGACCTTGATTTTGCCCTGTTGGAAACGGCTATTTACCGGAGCATTAATTATTACGAAAACGCCGGGAAGGACAAAGTTTACCGCGTAGCGGGCAGACTGGTCGATGCGGCGAAACTGAAAGAAACTCTCATTGCGTTTAACGAAGTTGTGCGTCAATGCCCAAGCACGGATGAACTGAAAAAAAACATAATCGCCGACTTTGATGTTTATCTGGCGACAAGTGCTGCTGCGGACAGAAAGGCGCTTTTTACCGGCTATTACGAACCGCTTCTGGAAGGCTCTTTTTCCCCCACGGATGAGTACAAATATCCCCTTTATCGCCCGCCGCCCGATTTGCTGGTCAGGCCGACGGAGGATGGCGGCAATATAATCGGCCGGATGGAGGGCGACGAATTTGTTCCTTACTACAGCCGCGCGGAAATTGATATGGGCGGTGCGCTGCGCGGCAAGGGCCTCGAACTTATCTGGGTGAATGATCCTGTGGAGCTGTTTTCCCTGCATATTCAGGGTTCCGGCAAGGTGAAACTGGAGGACGGCACGCTGATAACTGTTACCTACGCGCAAAATAACGGCCGGCCTTTCCGTTCGGCTACGCGGTTTATGCTCGACGAAGGGAAAATCAGCGGCGCGGAAGCGTCTTATCTCAATTTCAAAAAATTCATGAAGCGGAAGAGTGACGAAGAAATCTTAAAAATTTTCAGTCACAACGAAAGATATATTTTTTTTCGCTTTGCCGAAGGTGATCCGGTTGGCTCGCTGGGCGAGCCGGTAACGCCGGACAGGTCTATTGCCACTGATCCGGAATTTTTCCCTCAGGGTGCCCTGGCCTTTATTCGTCTGCGCAAACCTGCTTTTGACGAACAGGGAAATATTCTGCGCCGGATTGAGTTTTCGCGTTTTGTGCTTAGCCAGGACAAGGGTTCCGCCATCAAGGGCCCCGCCCGTGTTGATTTGTTCTGCGGCTTTGGCGAAAAGGCGCGGGCCACCGCGAGCAGCCTCAAGGAAAAAGGATACCTGTATTTATTGATTAAAAAATAATTTCCAGCAGGTATTCTATTCTTTTTTCGGAAGAATTTCGCGCAGGGTTATTTCGTCGGTAGCGTACAGCACGGCGCGTTCGAGTGCTTCTTCCCGGAAGCGGTGAACTTTTAAGTATTCAGGGTTGTTGGCCATTGTCAGGAAAGCCTTGCGCGAGGGATAACGGATGAGCATCAAGACATCCCATTCTTCCGAGCCGTTTAAAAGTTCTTTCGGGCGGCTCAAAAAGATAACTTTCGCGCCGACATCTTCCGCATATTTGTTGGCTTCTTTCAGGTAACGTGCGTAGGATTCCTTGCCGCCTTCTTTTTTGAATTTCAGAAGATTGAGCATGACAAAAGGTTCGTTGTTCGGGTTATGAATAAACTCTTCCAGCTGTTCGGTATTCATTTTTACTCCGTCCATTTTTAAATATCCTTTCTTAAATTATTTTATGGTTTGGTTCTTCTCTTGGCCGTGTTTTTTTGTTTCGCGTAAATAACAACGCGGGTCTTCCTCCAGGTAATCGCCGCTGTAGGCGTGTGCACGTCCCCGGCAGCCGCCGCAGACTGTTTTGTAATTACACTTGCCACAGGAGCCTTTTAATTTGCTTTCCCTCCGGCGCAGGTCCTTGAATATTTGTCCTTCATAATAAATTTCTTTGAAACTTTTTTCCCGGACGTTGCCGCCGCTGACCTCCACAAAAGGACACGGCCACACGTCGCCGTTGGCTTTAATATAAACGAAGCCGCGTCCGGCGCTGCAGCCGTGAAAAACTTTACCGGCGAGGGCAAGCGGCAGGCCGGAACGGATGGAGCATTTTTCCAGGAGATAAGGCCAATATTGGGGGCCGGCCACCGGCTCGATGATTGTTGTCGCCGTTTTCTGTTTTTCGGAAATGAGTTCGCTTAAATATTTATTGGCGGTTTTTTCCAACGTGGCTTTTTCTATTTTTTTGCCTCGTCCCACGGCGACCAGTTGATACATCAGCATAATGCCTGCGCCGCATTTGTCGGCAAACTCGATAAGCGCGGGCAGATATTCCATGTTATATTCCATTGCCGTGGTGTTTATCTGCAGAAGGATGCCCGCTTTTTTTGTGGCTTCAATCGCGCGTTGCGTCAAGGCGAATGAGCCGGGTTTGTTCCGAATGAAGTCGTGAATGTCAGGGTTGGCCGCGTCGAGACTGATCGCGTTGCAGACCACGCCATGGTCTTTCAGCCTGAAAGCCGTTTCTTCATCGATTAATGTTCCGTTGGTGGCGATGATGTTGGCCAGACCCGCCTGTTGGGAATGCCGCAACAGCTCAAATATGTCAGGGCGCGCCAGCGGTTCGCCGCCGGTGTAAATCAGCGTGCGAAATTCTTTCACCGCGGCAATCATATCGATCAGTTTTTTGCCTTCCTCGGTGGTCAGCTCGTCAGTTCCCGGTTCGCTGCTTACGGCATGACAATGAATGCACTTCAGATTGCAGGCATTTGTCACTTCCCAGACGGGATGGCCGGGATAGCCGATGCAACCCATGCCCAGAGAGCCGTTGGCGACGGGGATAGAGGGAAAACCATGACGGATGAGCCATTTCGGAAAACGCCTCCAGCGGGTTAAATATCCCATCAGCAATACGCTGCCCATTTGTCTGAGCAGCAGCGAGGGCGGAATAAAAAATGGTTTTACTCTAATGTTTTTGTTCATTTTACAATATAAGCCATTAGATAACTGAGCGAAGTGCCCAGGTTGACGGCGATATTTAGGCCGCAAAGAATTTCCAGGAATTTGCGCTGTTCATATTTATGCCTCAGCATCATTAGAATAATGAAAAGGGAGATGATGAAGAACGGCAGATAGAAATAAACAGCAACGAGGGGAACGCCGAAGAAAACAGAGGCAAACATGGCCAGTGACGCCAGCAGGCTCAAAATCACATAAATAACAAGGCCGGTTATTTTGCCTGCGCGGTTGAGCAGATTTTTTTTCCCGGCGGTTTTATCCGCTTCATAATCGGGGAATTCATTGATCAAAATGACATTGAAGATGGTCAGGCCGATGGGTACGGCCAGCCAGTTGATGACGGGGTGAATGGCGGCGGTTTGAATATAGTAGGCCGAAGCGACCGGCAGCCAGCCGTAGCAGAAAGCGATAAATATTTCCCCGAAGCCTCTATCTACAAGTCTAATTGGCCTGGTTGAATAAAAGAAACCGGGGAAAGCGCCAAGAAAGCCCAGAAGCAGGGTGAACTTTCCGGTTTGGAAATAAAACTGTAAAATCAGCCCGATGCAGGCGGCAAGAGAGATAGAGATAATACTGGTCCGCAAAGCGGCGCGGCGGGGTAAAATTCCTTGCTGGATAGCGCCGGAACCGCCGGCAAAATGGCTGCGATAAAGACGGTGGGATATTTCATCTTCCCGGAAGTCGAAATATTCACCCGCCAGGTAACTGGAAAGCATAATAAGTATCACCGCGCTTATTCCTAAAATAAAAACTGACGGGTTAAAGGATGCTGTAAATTTCCAGGCGAGTACTGTGCCTAATATAAAGGGTAATATTCCTACTGTATGGAAGGGGGGGCGCGAAAGGGTAAGCCATCCTCCTAAAATTTGTTTCCATGACTTTGACATATTACGCCTGTGGCGGTTATTTCGGCGCGTTTAGTAACATATAGATAATTTCTTGTCAAAGATGTTTGTTGTTTTCTGCCGATTTATCGATTAATTTGACGCCGGGTTTGTGCGATTTAGCGAGGGGGACATTTTTTGTGTGCGTAAAAAGAGTATTTACACGGAAAATTTTTCAGCGCAAAAAATGTTTAAAAAGGGTTTTTTTAAAACAAATTTTTCTTGCTTGTTAATTTTTTATGTGTTAGGCGTAGCTCAAGTTTAAAAGGGAATATCTTCTAAACTCTCTGCCAGACTGGATTTACGAAGTCGGAATAATGATTCATCGGGATACATAGGCTAGTAGCCGCGTGTGGCGGCCAAAAATAAATTGTATTAAATTTAACATTACAAAAGGGGGTAATTGAATAATGACGAAGGCAGAATTGATTGATGCAATGGCGGAGGGGGCGGATATTACCAAGGCGGCGGCAGCATTGGCTCTAGATGCTTACGTTGCCGCGGTCACCAAAGAACTTAAAAAAGGCGGTAAAGTTGGCCTGGTTGGTTTTGGAACTTTTTCCGTGTCCAAAAGGAAGGCCAGAGAAGGAAGAAATCCTCAGACGGGAACCACCATTAAGATTCCCGCGAAGAAAGTTGTTAAATTTAAGGCTGGCAAGGAACTGGCAAGCAAAATAAAGTAGTTAATTTATAAGTTATTATTCAACTGAGGCCTCCTCATTATTAATGAAATTAATGGGAGGCCTTAGTGCGTTTATCTTGACAATCTCTTAAATATTATTGCCTGACAAGGAGCTTTTATTTTGGCGCTAAAAAGAATTCTCAGCGGAATGCGTCCTACCGGTAAATTGCATTTGGGAAATTTGCACGGCGCGTTAAGAAATTGGATTGAACTGCAAAACAGCGGTATATATGATTGTTTTTATTTTGTCGCTGACTGGCATGCCATTACCAGCGAATATAATGCCACGGAAGATATCAAAAACAATATAACTTCGATGATGGTGGACTGGCTTGCCGCCGGTCTGGACCCGCAGAAGAGCACTTTATTCGTGCAATCAGCGGTGAAAGAACACGCCGAACTGTTTTTATTGCTGTCCATGATTACGCCTCTGGCTTGGCTGGAGAGGAATCCCACCTATAAAGAAATGAAGGCGGAGCTTTCCGGTAAAGATCTGTCCACTTTCGGTTTTCTTGGCTATCCGGTTCTGCAAGCCGCCGATATCATTATGTATAAAGCTTACGGTGTTCCGGTGGGTGTTGACCAGCTTCCGCATGTGGAACTCACACGCGAAATTGCCCGGCGTTTTAACTTTCTTTATAAAGAAGTATTTCCCATTCCTGAACCCCTTTTGGCGGGTGTGCCCAAGCTTCTGGGCACCGACGGCAGAAAAATGAGCAAATCATACGAAAATTCCATTTATATCAGCGACCGGGGAAAGGAATTGCAGCAGAAGATTTCCTCCATGTTTACCGATCCCCAGCGGGTGAAAAAAACAGATCCGGGTGATCCTGGAATATGCAATGTTTTCACCTTTCACGGCTTGTATTCGCCGCAAGATAAAGTTAAACAAATAGATGCCGACTGCCGCAGGGCGGCCATCGGCTGCACCGATTGCAAAAAAATGCTCGCGGTTCGCGTGGCGGAAGTGATGAAACCGGTTCATGAGCGCATTGCCTATTACAACAGCAATCTTGATGAAGTTAAAACGGTCATCGAAGAGGGCAATAAAAAAGCGACGAAAATAGCGCGTCAGACCATGGACGAAGTACGTGCCGCGGTTAAGATTTGATTCGGCCGCAAATTTATGAATGAAGAACAGACGACAGATTACGCCATAAAGCTGGATATTTTCGAAGGTCCGCTTGATCTGCTTTTATACCTGATTAAAAAAAACGAGATAGACATCTATAATATTCCTGTCGCCCTGATTACCGAGCAATACCTGCAGTATCTTAAAATGATTAAATCGCTCAATCTCGACCTGGCCGGCGAATACCTGGTGATGGCTTCCACGTTGATTCACATAAAATCGAGGATGCTTCTGCCTGAGCCGGAGGAGCCGGAGGAGGAAGAGGAAGACCCGCGCGCCGAACTGGTACGACAGCTTCTGGAATACAAGGCCTTTAAGGAGGCGGCGGCTAATTTGTCGCAGCGGCCGATTCTGGAACGCGATGTCTTCACGCGAGCGGCTCTTTTGCCGGAGGAAACCGAAAAGGCGCCGTCGGATGAAGAAGAACTTGTCGAGGTGAGTATTTTTGAGCTTATCGAGGCTTTCCATCGCTTGGTTACGCGCCTGGACAAAAAGGAACTGATGGAAATTGACCTGGAAAAGATGTCCGTTACTGATATAATAAACGAAATACTGGACAGGCTCTCCAGCGAAAAGAATGTTACGTTTGACGAATTGCTGGGAGAAATAAAGTCGCGCCGCCGCATTGTCTATACATTCCTGGCGCTGCTGGAATTAATCAAACTTCGCATGGTCAAGGTTTACCAGGCTACGGCTTTTGGGGTCATCCGTATATTTCCGGCCGTGGAGATGGAGGCATAAATGGAAAGTATAAAAGCAATTATTGAAGCTTTGATTTTGGCTTCCGAAGCGCCTCTGGGGTTGGATAAAATATGTACTGTTTTACCGCAGGTGGAAAAGAGCGAGCTGAAGGAAATTCTCGCCGCGCTCGTGGCGGAATATAAAGAGCGCGCCGGAGGAATTTGTCTGGAGGAAGTAGCCGGCGGCTTCCAATTCCGGACGCGTCCCGAACTGGGACAGTGGGTGAAAAAGCTTAAAGGCATGAAGCCAGCTTCTCTGTCCGCCGCGGCGATGGAAACGCTGGCGATTGTCGCCTACCGGCAGCCGATTGTAAAGGCGGAAATTGAAAGCATCCGCGGCGTGGATGCAGGGCACGCGCTTAAAGTTCTCATGGAGAAGAAGCTGTTGCGCATTGTCGGGCGCAAAGATGTGCCCGGCAGGCCGATTATTTACGGAACCACAAAAAAGTTTTTGGAGGTTTTCGGCCTCAAGGACCTTTCCGAACTGCCCACGCTACGCGAGTTGAAGGAGTTAAACGAACCAGCCGAAAATGTGGTTCCTGTAGAGGCGGATGAGGGCGCGGTGGCGGAAGAGCCAGCCGAAGAACTGCCCGGTTCATGAAAGAAAGACTGCAAAAAATCATCTCTGCCGCCGGCGTCACTTCGCGTCGCCGCGCCGAGCAACTGATTGCCACCGGTAGGGTAAGCGTCAACGGCGTGGTGGTCAACAAACTGGGGGCAAAGGCGGATGGCAACAGAGACGTTATCCGCGTGGACGGAAACATCATTTCCGTGGAGAAAACCAATTTATACATCGCGCTGAACAAACCACCCGGCTATGTCACCACCCTTTATGACCCCCAAAAAAGACCGACCGTGGTGGATTTGCTTTCCGGGGTGCCGGAGAGGGTTTATCCGGTGGGCAGGCTTGATTACGATTCCGCGGGGCTCCTTCTTTTGACCAATGATGGAGATTTTGCCCAGAAAATCCAGCATCCGCGCTTTCAAATACCAAAAGTTTACCGTGTCAAAATTCAGGGACGCTTCTCCAAAGAAGAATTTAAAAAACTGGATGAGGGAATCAAGCTGCCTGACGGGATTTTCCGGCCGGAACAAGTGCGCCTGGAAAAGATTAATGAAAGAAGCTGCTGGCTGCAATTAACTTTGCGTGAGGGGAAAAACAGAATAATAAGAAGAGGTTTTGAGGCGCTGGGGCGGCGTGTCAGCCGCTTGCAGCGGCAGTCTGTCGGCCCGGTCAGTATCGGTTCTCTTAGGGAAGGTTCCTGGCGCGATTTAACCGGAAAAGAAATCGAGGGCTTGTTGGATTTGGCCGCGGGAAAAAAGATAAAATTTTCTTGACATTACTCGGAAAATAGATAATAACTTCAATCGTATGTAAATAATCGCGTAATACCATCCGGTAGCAAACTTTGTAAACAGTTTTAAGGAGGAGCCATGAACAAGTCCGATCTGATTGAAGCTTTGAGTAATAAGCTCAATTTAACCGAGAAAAAAGCGATAGATGTTGTTAATCTTGTTTTTAAAGGTTTTACCGACGAGCTGAAAAAAGGCGGCCGTATTGAAATCAGGGGATTCGGCAGCTTCGTCGTAAAGAAGTATGGTGCTTACACAGGAAGGAATCCGAAAACCGGAGAAAAAATACAGGTGGAGCCAAAGAAATTGCCGTTTTTTAAAGTAGGGAAAGAGTTAAAAGACAGAGTTGACCGGAAAAAATAACGCTCCTTCCTGTTTGCTGAAAATAAAAAAGGGGACTTGCCAAGTCCCCTTTTTATTGTGATATCTTAATTTAATTAACCCAGGTTCGCATTTACAAAATCCCAGTTGATCAGGTTTTGAATAACCGCGGCGAGGTAATCTGGCCGGCGGTTTTGATAATCGAGATAATAGGCGTGTTCCCATACATCGATGGTTAAAAGCGGTTTTTGGCCGTGGGCGATAGGCGTATCGGCGTTGGCGGTTTTCGTTATTTTTAACTGATTATCCTCCAAAACCAGCCAGGCCCAGCCGCTGCCGAATTGAGTAACACCGGCGTTCTTCAGTTCATCCGCGAATTTTTCAAATCCTCCCCAAACAGCCTTGATTTTGTCGGCCGCTAATCCGCGGGGAGCTCCTCCGTTCTTTTTAAGACACTGCCAGTAAAAAGAATGATTCCAAACCTGGGCGGCGTTGTTGAAAATACCGGTTTTCGCGGCATCTTTGGCCGAAATCTTAATTATTTCTTCCAGTGATTTTTCCGCCAGGTCTGTTCCTTCGATTAATTTATTCACATTATCCACATAAGCCTTGTGATGTTTGCTGTAGTGGAAATCCAGTGTGTTCGCGCTGATATAGGGTGCCAGCGCATCCTTTGCGTAAGGTAATGGGGGTAAAGATATAGCCATATTTTATGGCCTCCTTTCTTTGCAAATCAGTATAATGCCCAATTTTATTTTGTCAATGAATCTCGTCAATAAACGAGCGAAACGCAATAATATCTGCTGGTTGGAGCGGTGGCGCGGCGTAATGGCGCACCCTATGTTACCCGTGGTATTTAGGAAGGAGGTGTTTCTTCAGCGATGATTGACCTTCCGACGACGATTTTTGTGTATTTGAGCCAATTGGTGAAAATAAAATTGACCGTTGTAAAAGCGAGAGCCGCAAAAGCGACTTCTTCGGTAAAGAGAAGAAGCGCCAGCCCTCCCGCCAGGCCGTAATTTTTCATTGTTACGAGCAGGAGCAGGGAAACAATTTTGTTTTCGGCGACGTTAGAAAGGCGCCCAATTTTCCTGACGGCGAAGAAGATAATAAAGACAGTCAAGGCGGCGATAGTTAAAATGACGGACATATCGGAAGACCAGTTGAGAATAAGCCCTCTGGTCCTTGCCGCAATGGTATAAATGACAATAAAAAAACAACAGTCGATGATTATTCCTTCATGCGGTTGAATGATGCCGTCCCATTCTTTTTCCACGATTAGTCGCGAAAGGACCAGCGGCAGCGGAATCAACGCCGCCACGATGAGAATAATCAGCAAGTAATTCAGGTGATTGTATTTGAGGAAACCCAAACCTATCAAGGGGATAATCAGCAGGGCGCCCAGATATGCTCCGGCAAAACCGGCAAAGGAAACAGTCAAATCGGCGCGGAATGATTTACTCAGAGACAACATGCTGACCGCTGGCGGGGCGGCGGCAACCAGCACCATGCCGAACCAGAATCCTTCTTCGCGGATAAAAAAGAGGCTGGCGAATATAATCAGATTTCCCAAAATAATGTAATTCATGAGATTTCCCTGAATGGCCGGTGCAATCAGCGGTCGTATACGGCGGAAAAAACCGCGCGGTATCCTCAGCGGCGTTATGGTCATGATAATCATCAGCGCCGGTAAAATTAAAAAAATGCTTATGGCCGATGCCTGGGGAAGGGCAATGCCGGCCGATACAGAAAGCAGGAACAAAATATTGGAGCGGTAAAAGACAAATTTTAAATATTTCATCTGTTTCACCTCTGCGTCCGTAGAATTCTTTTGGCCAGAAGAACCATAAGCAGGAACACCGCGTTGAAGATGACGATGGTTCCTCCGGTGGGAAGATTGAAAGCAAAGGAAAAAATCATACCGCTGATTACGGATAAAAGGGAAAAAAAGACGGAAGCGATGATTGTCTTTTTGAAACTTAAAGAAAGCTGCAGCGCCGTGACCGGCGGCAGAATCAAAAGCGCCGAAACAAGCATAATGCCGGCGATTTTCATCGCGGAAACCACCGCCGCCGCGGTCAGCAAAAGAAGAATTATATTTACGCGGTTTGTTTTGACCCCCATGCTTTTGGCCATTTCTTCATCGAAAGTGACGGCGAAAAGGTCGGGATAGAGGGAAACGACGAAAAGAATAACCATGAAAAAGATGATTAAAGACAAAACGAGTTCCGTCTGCGTCGCGGTGAGGATATTGCCGAAGAGATAGCTCAATAAATCGGCGTTATATCCGCCCGAGAGACTGGCCATGATTACGCCCAGAGCGATGCCCACGGAAGAGACAATGCCGATAGCCGCGTCGCCGTGAATGCGCCGGGATCGGGTCAGCTGCAGTATGGCCAGAGAGGAGAGCATGACCAGCGGCAGAGCGGCCAGGGCGGCGTAAAGCGGGCTGAAGCCGATTAAAATAACGGCAGCCACGCTGCCGAAGGTGACGTGGGCCAGTCCATCGCCGATGAGAGACAGGCGGCGCAGGACGAGAAAGACTCCCAGTATGGAACAGGCGACGGCGATGAGCGATCCCGTGATTAGCGCGCGCTGAACAAAACCGAAATTGAATATTTCCGCAATCATCATTTGGTTTTTTCCGTTCCGTCATGCTGGTGGCAGATTATGTGCTGGCTTCCCTCTCCGAAAAATCCCGTCATTTCGCGTGATTTGCAAAATTCTTCAAATGTTCCCGTGAACAGGACTTTTTTATCCAGGTACAGGAGATGGCGCGCGTATTCGCCGATGATTCCTATGTCGTGCGTTACAAGGATAACGGTTGTGCCGTGGGTGCGGTTTAAATTTTCACTGAGGGAATAAAAAATGTCCCTCGTTTCGGGATCCAGCGCGGTTGTCGGCTCGTCAAAAATGATTAATTCCGGACGTCCGATCAGCGCGCGCGCCAGCATGACTCTCTGCTGTTCGCCGTAGGAAAGCTCGCCGATTAAGCGGGAAGACAAATGCGAAATGCCCATCAGTTCGAGAACCTGTCTTTTTTCCCCCGCGTTTTTTTTGCGCAGGCCCATTTCCAGAATTTCGCCCACGGAGCCGGGAAAGTGCGTGTTGAGCGCGCTGAGTTTTTGCGGCAGATAGCCTATTTTGTCCCACCGGCGAAATTTATGCTGCGGTTGCCCGAAAAGATGAATACTGCCTGACTGCAGGGGCAGAATGCCCAGAATATTTTTCACCAGCGTGCTTTTTCCCGAACCGTTGGGTCCGACGATGCCCAGATAATCGCCTTTGTTCAGGTTAAAAGAGATTCCGCTGACGGCTGGAGTGGAGTTATAGCTGAAAGTTAGATTTTCCACGCGCACCAGATTTACGGACATGAAAGCCCCTTCCTTAAATTCGTCAGATTTTCTTCCATCAGGGAGAGAAAAGTAACTCCTTTTTTTATGTCATTTTTGCCTATATCGTGACCGTTATTGAGCTTGAGCAGGCCTACGCCTGTTTCTTTCGCCATTGTTTGCGCCAGGCGCGGGGCGACAAGGTCTTCGTAGAAAATGTAGGTTGCGCCGGTTTTTTTTATTTGTTCGACCATGTTGAAGATATTCTGCGGCAGCGGTTCCGCTTCCGCCGATGTGCTGTACGCCGCCATATATTTCAGGTTGTATCTTTTGGCCAGATAGGCGAAAGCCCAGTGACCGGCATGTAAAATCACGTCTGATTTGCACGCGGCCAGTTTTTCCCGATATTTTTTATCCAGCGCGGCCAAACATGATTTGTATTTGCGGGCGTTGTTTTTGTAGTAATCGCTGTTTGTCTGGTCTTTATTGATAAACGCTTCCGTGATGTTGTCGATGATTGTTTGCGCGTTGGCAAGATCCAGCCAGATATGCGGGTCGAAACGGGAAGCGTGCTGTTGGCCGTATTCATCCTGCTCCTGTTTTCCGGCGGCGGCCAGCGGCAGAAGAAAAGTTCCTTTTCCCGTTTCCACGGCCAGCATGTTGGTTTTTTCCGTGGCGGCACTGATTATTTTGTACGCCCATTGTTCCATTTCAAAATTAATAAAAAGAAAAACATCGGCATTGGTTACCTTGACGATTTCTTCCGGCTTTAATTCATAATTATGAGCGTCCGCTCCCGGAGGCAGCAACATGGAGACAGAAACTTTTTCTCCGCCGACGGCGCGGGCAAAATCATAGAGAGGGAAAATTGTCGCGGTTACTTTTAATCTGGTGTCCGGAATCTGCGTGTCATTCGCCAGCTTGCATGATGGTGTAAACAAAGCCGGGAAAATCAAAAGAATAAAAATAATTTTCGACCACATGATTTATCCTTTTTCTCCCCTGAATTATATTGCTTTTGGCCATAAGCGCAATGTATGTATCCGGCGATTGTGCTGTTGCGATTCATTAGCAAAAATGTCGCCAAGATGCAATCAGTATCGGATAAAACAGACTGAAAAGGCAAAAAACATTTAAGTTACTCTGCCGCCTCCACTTATGGTATATATTCATAAAACGAAAACAAAACAAGGAGGGTGTTTATGAAACCAATCGGGCCTTTGATGCGGGAACACAGATTGATTGAAAAAATGCTTGTTTCTTTCATGCGCCATATAGATAAAGCAGAAAAAAGCAAGAAAATAAATCCTCTTGTTGTTGATATGGCTGTTGATTTTGTGCGCATGTACGCCGACCGCACCCATCACGGGAAGGAAGAAGAAATTCTTTTCCGGGATTTGGTAAAAAAAGATATGACACCGGAGCTCAAAAAAACAATGCAGGAACTGCTCGATGAACACGTGTGGAGCAGAAAAGCCACCGCGGCGCTGGTCGCGGTCAAAGAAAAATATTTATCGGGCGATGAAGGAAAACTTTCCGAAATAATATCCCTGGCGCGGCAGCTGGGCGAATTCTATCCCCGGCACATTGAGAAGGAAGACAAGCGTTTCTTTTATCCCGCCCAGGAATATTTGAGCAAGGATGAGCAGAAAAAGATGCTGGCGGAATTCTGGGAATTCGACCGGAAAATGATTCACGAAAAGTACAATAAAGTCTTCGAGGAATATTCCCTGCTCACCCCTTGATGCCCGCGCGCGGTTAGTACCTCCAGCCCGAGGCGATGGCGATAATGTTCATCACAATCGGCACGGCGTAAATGACGCTCAGCATGGTAATCTTGGCTTTCATCGTTTTCAGGCTGATGACGATCAGGGCGTAAAAGAAGAACTGGAAATAACCGATAAGCAAAATCAGCCAGATGCCCGCAAACGACAGATTCCAGCACGGATATTCCCAGACCAGGTGTCCGCCGATGTTGAGCACGCATTCGATGAACACGCAAAAGATGGTGTAGACTATCGCCCAGAACCATTTTTCGCCGATGCCCAGGATTTTTTGGGTTTTGCTCTCCGACAGCGTGTGGTAATAAATGATGCCCAGGATTAAAAACATGAACATGATTTCGATGTTCCAGCCCACCATCGTGCGCAGCGCCGTATCGCCGGGCGTCGTCCAGAAGGCGGAACGCTGCGTGAGGTGCATTACCCATCCGTTCCATGTTTCGTTGAAGAAATCGGCGCCGAAGATGGTCAATCCGGCCAGCACGGCATTCCAGTCTTTGGTTTTCCGCGCTTCCTTGATTTCGCGGGTGTAAATGTAAAAAATCAAAGCCATCAGAGGGATGATATACCATTTAATCATTGTCAGATCCCTCAACCCGTCTAAAGCCTGCAAAGTTGCTTCTGTCATGGGGCCTCCTTTCCTTCCTGCTGTGTAGTGGCGCTGATTTTATAATATTTTCTGGCAAAAGGAAACGGACAATATCAGGCGGTAAAATGTTTGGACAAGGAAATGTTGTTGAGGTATAACACCGTAAGTTCGGCGGCAAAGTAAAAATAAAAACAATTGATACATTTAAGGAGAAAGATAAATGAAACAATATCGCTCTTTTTTTACCGCGGCGTTGTTGGGCCTGACGGTTTTAATTCTCTCCGGCTGTGCCGTGCCCGCTCTTTACAGCATCGATGTGAAACATGACGCCGCGCAGTTTGCGCCCCCGGCGTACGTAAAAGCGGAAGGAAAAGCCCTTGAAGCTGTTGTAGCCGTGGCGGAATTCAACGACCGGCGTAAAATAGACGATAAGAAAATAATTGGTCGCGTAGTGGAAAAAAACGGCGTGAATATTTTGGTTTTCCCCAGGCTGGTTCTTCCCGCTAAAACCGTGGCGGACGGCGTCAGGGATTATTTGAAAAAAGCCGCCTATCAGGTGGCGGATAAAAGACTGCAGTGGGATTTGCAGGAAGGGAACATACCGAAAGAAGGAGCAAAAATTCTTGTCGGCGGCAGCATTGACGAAATGGAAATTGTCTGCCGTCGGGGATTTCCCGCCAATATTTACACCTCCTGCATAAAGTTGAACATTGTTTTCGCGGATGTGCAAAGCGGGCATATAGTCTATACCCGTCAGGTGGAGGCTTCGGCATCGCGGGAACATTTTTCCTTTTCCGAGGAACGCATGGGCCGGGAATTGAGCGCCCTTCTGGGCGAGGCCATCCGCAATGTTTTTGAAGACAAAGCCGTGGCGGAAAAAATCAAAGAACTGACAACGAAATGATATCGACAGGTAATTAATTTTTCTCGTCACTGCCTGAGAAATTATGAAGCGTAAACCCCCGCCGCCACGCCCGGGGGTGAACCCCGGCGCATGCGGGGAATGCTCGGGCATGCGCCAAAATTCCTGCGGGGTAATCTCAAAATGTAACTATGCAATCCACCGACTGCGCATGCTGCTTGCTCCGTACAAGCGGGGCCATCGCGCGTGAAATTAAGAAGCGTAAGCCCTGCGGCATTGCAAGTTCTTTCGGCTTTCGATTTTTATCTATACCGTGGAGAGCAAGCCTAAGGTATGGATCTCTAACGGGGAAATAACGGAGTTTTGTTTATTGGTTTTCAATACCTTACATAAAGTTAATTTCTATTAACTTTAAAAAAGCGTGCTATTTTATATATGTATTATCATTGCTCAATTGTTCCATTAAGAGGTACATTTAGTGAAGAAATATACATAAATTATTCTTCAACCATCGGGAATCTGATTAATTTCCGATTAGCAAATTATCCTTGCAAAATTTACCCGGGAAAGTATAATATGCACTATAGGTTCTAATATTTATAACCTTTGGTTCATATTGCGATGAAGAAACCTATATCTGCCATATTAAAATCGAAACAAACGGTTTTTACATTCAAAGATGTCTCTTTGTTGTGGGGCATGACAGACAGGAAATCAGCGGTTACTGGCATTAATTACTATGTCAGCACGGGCGATTTGTATCGGATTCGCCGGGGCATTTATGCCAAGGATAAAGACTATGATAAAGTTGAGCTGGCCAGCCGCATATACACACCTGCTTATGTCAGTTTTGAAACAGTACTGGCGCGTGCCGGTCTGATTTTCCAATATTACAGTCAGATCTTCGTTGCTTCCTATTTGACGAGAGAAATTATCATTGATGGTCAAAAGTATGTTTATCGGAAAATCAAGGATACATCTCTGACTGATCCGGCAGGCGTGTTGAATCAGGATGGAATTGCCATCGCGACAAAAGAGCGCGCTTTCTTAGATACACTCTATATCAATAAAGACTATCATTTTGACCATCTTGGCGTTTTAGATTGGGAAATGGTTTTTCAAATACTGCCCTTATATGAAAACAAAAGAATGACCAAAAAAGTGCGAGCATTATATGATGATTTTAAATCAGGGAAATAAAATTTATGACCATTGATTTTACTATACACAAGAATATTTTATTTCAGATTCTCAAGGATATTTACACTGAGACGACCATTGCGCCGCTTCTGGGATTTAAAGGCGGTACGGCTGCTTTTATGTTTCATAGTCTTGACCGTTTTTCCGTGGATTTGGATTTTGATTTGCTTGACGAAGCCGAATCCGAACGTGTTTTTGAATTCATCGAAAAGATTGCCGGACAGTATGGAACAATCAAAGAATCACGCAGGAAGAGATTCAGTTTGCTGGTTATTCTTTCGTATGATGATAAATCGGCCAATATCAAGATTGAAGTAAATCGGCGAGCTTGTGGTTCGCGTTATGAATTAAAGACGTATCTTGGTGTGGCCATGCAAGTCATGATTCGCGAGGATATGTTCGCGCATAAGCTTATGGCTATGCATGAGAGAATCAGCAAAACAAGTCGGGATGTCTATGATGTCTGGTTTTTCCTGAAAAACCATTGGCCGATCAGCAAGGATATTGTGGAAAAAAGAGCGGGTATTTCTTATCCGGAAGTATTAAAGAAATGCGTTACTCAAGTTGAGAAAATTTCGGAACGAAACCTCCTGCGTGGATTGGGAGAGTTACTAACGGATAGACAAAAAGATTGGGCCAGAACAAAACTGAAAGCGGATGTGATATTTCTGCTTAAATTAGCTTTGGAAAATGAAAAACAAGTGCGCAAGCGAAAATAGAGAGCTTGTAGCTACTGTCATTCCGGCGAACGCCGGAGCCTTAGGCCTTATGACTTCAGCCCTTAACCCTTTTCCTGTTTTTTAATCCATTCTTTCGTGTCGCTAAGCAGGCTTTCGCGCACACTTGATGGCGACAAAATTATGATATTCGGAATCCACGATTTCAGAATATCGCGGATAGCCTCGTAGTGCCCCACTTTAAAACTGATTACCAGCGAACCGTCTTTTCTTTCCTCTTTGATTTCCTGCGTGGGGAACATTTTCCGGCGTTTAAAATAATTGCCGACTTTAGCGTCAACCAAAACCGTAATTTCCAGATTCGTTTTTTCGGCAAACCAGATATTGGCGCTTTTTTGCAAAGTGTCATCCAGATCGCGCGGAACAGATTTGAAACAGGAATTTGACAATCGGAAGTCCTTTATCTTGTCTAATGCATAACGCTTGAGAATGCCGGTGGAAGGTTCATTACCGATGAGATACCAGAAACCTTCAAAATACACCACGCGGTACGGCTCCAGTTCTACGGGATGCGATGATTTGAGGCCGGGATAATGGAAACGGACCTGCTTCTTTTCCCTTATTGCTTTTACCATTCTGTTGAAAAAAGAAGTGTCCAGCGGAATGGCTTCGTCAATCTTGACAAAAACCGGCATGGAAGTGACGCATTCGTAAATCCTGTCCAGCACGGTGTTTGCCGCTTTTTGAAAAGGAGTTCCCAGCTGACTGACAATATTTTTCAGCGCCACCATCAAGGCCAGCTCGGTATCGTCGAAAACCTCCAGATTTTTTATCAGGTCTTTGTTTAGCTGGTAAACGCCTTTTTGGATTTCATGAAGGGGGAAACCGGCTTCTTTCAAAAGCGCCAGATCGCGCTGGATTGTCCGCGGCGTGGTGCGGAATTCTTTGGCCAGCCAACTGCTTAATATTTTTTCTTTTACCATAAAAAATCTGAGAATCTGCGCTACACGGATGAGCTTTGAATGTGCTTTTTTCTCGCGGGGCATGGCTTACACCTCCAATATTTCAGTAATATCAAGCAGTTAATATAAAAGAAAGAGCCGGGAAAAATGCGACACGCGTTTGTCGCCGTATTCTTGAATTATCAGCCGGAAAAGATTAATGTCAAGTCAAATAAAGAAAGCCGCAAACATCAATCGTCCTGATTAAAAGAGGTGTCGGGATGGCTTCTGTAATCAGTATAGAATATTTTAGAGCTAAAAAATCAGCCTTAGAGGGAGATGCCCGCGCGCAGTTTCTGCTTGGTTCTATGTATATGCGCGGCAACCATGTAGAAAAGAATTATGAGGAAGCAATAAAATGGTTAACAAAAGCCGCCGAGCAGGGAAATGTTAATGCCAAAATACAACTGGGTTCTATATATGTTTTCGGAAAAGGCGTCGAAACAAGTATTGATAAAGCATTGCCCTTGCTTTTGGAAGGCGCCGAGCATGGAAACTGGTACGCGCAACTAATTGCCGGCTCTGTTTATCTTGGGTTGTATGGCGGTGAACCTAATTGCACGGAAGCGCTAAAGTGGCTGACAAAATCAGCGGAACAGGGAAATGACCTGGCGCAGCTTCTTCTTGGTTCAGTTTACTTCTTTGGCGATGGAATAGATACGGATTACGACGAGGCGATAAAATGGTTTAGAAAAGCGGCCGCGCAAGGTAATATGACAGCTCAATATAATATGGGCGTTATGTATTTTAAAGGCTTGGGCGTTGATAAAAACTATAGCGAAGTAATGAAATGGTACAAAAAGGCCGCGGAAAATGGACACAAGGGCGCCCAATATAACCTCGGCTTAATGTATTTTTATGGTAGAGGAATTGATAATAATGATAACGAGGCCGCAAAATGGATTAAAAAATCCGCGGAACAGGGAGATGATAAGGCACAATATTTTCTCGGCATGATGTATTTTGTTGGCCGTGGAGTGGAAAAAAATAGCAAAAAGGGAATGGAATGTTTTGAAAAATCTGCCGCTCAGGGCAACAAAAAAGCTCAGGAAACTATCGAACATTTTCAGAACATAAGGAAAGAAATACTCGAAAAGCAGAAAGCGTAAATGCTTTGCCTTAAGTCTTATTAAGGTTGACACATAAAAAACCGGGGGTATAATCTTTTCTCGTAATTAAAAGCTCCAAATATCTAAAATCATTACTGGAAACAGTTAAAATAATATTTCAAAAATAGACTGCGTTATGTGCTTTCTTGGCACTTAAGGAAAAAGCGTGACTAAGACTAATAAAACATCCGGCATTAGCTCTCATCATCAAGACAGCCCACCATGGAAAAATTACTCATAATCGGAGAAAGGGCAAAAGCCAGAATTATGCAGTTTGTAAAACATTTTGACAAATTGCATAAAAAATGCTAAGGGGAAAACCATGATTGAGCGTTTAGCGGAAAAAACAACAAAGAAACTATTTCGTGGATTTCCTATTGTTACTTTGACCGGACCGCGTCAGTCGGGCAAAACAACTTTAGCCAAGTCGGTATTTAGAGATCGGCCTTATGTATCATTGGAAGAGCCGGATATTCGTCAGGCCGCGCAGGATGATCCGCGGTCATTTTTAGCGCGTTACCCCGATGGCGCGGTTTTTGATGAAGTACAACGTTGTCCGGAAATACTTTCTTATCTTCAAGCTATTGTTGATAAAGACAGTCGAATGGGTCTTTATATTTTGACTGGATCACAACAATTTGGCCTGTTGTCCGGAATCACTCAATCTTTGGCTGGCCGCTCGGCTTTTGTTGAATTACTGCCTTTTTCAATTCCGGAGCTGGCCCGTGCGGATAAATTGCCGCCGAACATCGATACGATGATGTTAACCGGATGTTATCCGCCTATTTATGATCGGGCGTTGACGCCTTCCGCCTGGTATAGCGCTTATGTGACGGCATATGTTGAACGCGATGTCCGGCAAATATTAAAGATTCAGGATTTGGATACTTTTCAACGCTTCGTGAGATTTTGCGCCGGGCGGTCAGGACAATTACTCAATCTTTCCTCACTGGCAACAGAGTGCGGCATTACGCATAATACCGCGAAAGCCTGGCTATCAGTTATGGAGGCAAGCTATTTAATTTTCCTGCTGCGGCCGCATTCAGCGAATTTCAATAAAAGATTAGTAAAGATGCCTAAATTGTATTTTTATGACTTGGGGCTGGCCGCGTGGCTTCTGGGAATCCGAACAAAGGAACAAATGATAACGCATCCACTGCGAGGGAATCTCTTTGAAAATTTTGTCATTGCGGAACTAATAAAATCAAAATTTAACATAGGCGAAAAACCGGCTTTCTTTTTTTGGAGAGATAGTAACGGTAATGAAATTGATCTTATTGTCGAACAGGAAACAAAGCTAATCCCTATAGAGATTAAATCAGGCCGTACGCTGACGCATGAATCGTTTTCTGGACTGGAAAAGTGGAATGCTTTAGCGGGAACAAAGGCTGCCATGCCGATATTGATTTATGCCGGAGATGAGACTTATCAACAAAAGGGAGTTAAAGTCGTTGGATGGAAAGAATGCGGACAATTGCTTAAATAATATGGCATGGCCAGGCTTTCGTAATCAGCTATACGGAATTTCCGGATAGTTCATAAAGAGGGGAAAAGAGCAATAGAAAGAAGCGTTACGGGGAAGCATTTGAATGGCATCTTTAATTCCAACTAGTTGAATAAAAAAGCAATGTGCAAAAAATGCACAGGTTATGGCTGGCAGGAGAAAAGACAGTGACGCAAAATATTAAATCAACTGGCATTCGTTCATGGCCAAAAGATGACCGACCCAGGGAGAAGCTACTAAAAAAAGGCGCGGGAGCTTTGAGCAATTCTGAGCTTTTGGCAATTCTTTTGCGTACCGGTGTCAAAGGAAACAGCGCGATTGATTTGGCGAGAAAGATGCTTGCCAAGTTTGGTACGTTTCGCAACATGAGCCATTCTGATGATCGCGATTGGAACGAATTCAAAGGATTAGGCCCGGCGAAAATCGCCCAGATTAAAGCCGCATTAGAAATCGGCAGACGCTTTCGTGAGGACGAAGTTCTCGGCGGCAAGCAGAAAATCTCCACGGCAAAAGATGTCGTCGATATCGTCATGCCGCAGATGCGCGATTTAAAAACCGAAGTCTTTAAAGTTGTTTATCTCAACAGCAACAACAAAATAATCGATATTGCCGATGCCGCTTACGGCACAGTAAATCAGGCCGCGCCGATTGTGCGCGAAATTATTCATGGCGCTTTACAAAAATTTGCCGCCGCGATTATCTGCGTCCACAATCACCCCAGCGCCAACATTGCCCCCAGCGCGGAAGATAAAAAAATAACCGGCGAACTCGCCGCCGCGGGTAAATTAATGGGAATAAAGCTGTTGGACCATATCATCATCGGCGATGGCAACTATTTCAGCTTTGCGGACGAAGGGACAATGAGTTAAACATTCTAGAGGGGAAAGTTTGTAAATAATTCGGTGAAAGAAGTTAGGTGCAAAGTAAAATAAAAAAAGTCTTGTTTTACTTAAACAGCTTAAAGTAAAATAAGGTCAATCATAATTTACTTTAGGAGGCCTCGTGGATATCAAGGAATTCAAAGCGGGATACCGAAGAAAAGGTAATAATTATCAATACTTTCTACCGGAAAAGATAAATCATACATTTCTATTGTCAGATGAGCCCATTTCCAGTCTTCTGGAAAAAGCATCACTTAATCTTGGAGAACTTAATTCTTTTGCACGTTTTGTTCCTGACGCCGACCTCTTTATTAGAATGCATGTGTATAACGAAGCTGTATTATCCAGCCGTATTGAAGGTACTAAAACACAGATCGGTGAGGCCCTGTTGGAAGAAAAAGATATTAACCCGGAAAAACGGGATGATTGGAAAGAGGTTGACAACTATGTAGCGGCAATGAACTACGCATTGGATAGGTTAAAGAAGCTACCGCTTTCTTCCCGTCTTATTCAGGAAACACACGGAGTACTTCTTGAAGGAGTCCGCGGCCGTCATAAGAAACCGGGAGAATTTCGCCAGTCACAAAACTGGATTGGAGGTGCGACACTCAATGATGCCACATTCATCCCGCCCATTCACGAGGAAGTGCCGGAACTAATGTCCGATCTTGTAAAGTTTCTACATAACAACGATGTTAAGGTGCCGCATCTTGTGCGCATTGCCATTGCCCATTATCAGCTTGAAACCATTCATCCCTTTTTGGATGGTAACGGCCGTATTGGACGTCTTCTGATAACCTTGTATCTGGTAAGCAGCGGCGTCCTGGAAAGACCTCTTTTATATCTTTCCGACTTTTTCCATCGTCATAGAAACCTTTATTTCGACAATTTAATGCTTGTGCGTGAAAAAAACGACCTTGCGCAGTGGCTTAAGTTTTTTCTTACGGCGGTAGCTGACACTGCCGAAAAATCCGTATCGACATTAAATGATATCCTCAAGTTAAAGTCATCACTTGAGCGCAAACTGTATCCGGCCCTTGGCAAACGTCTTAAAACAGGGCAGCTTCTTTTTACCAGGCTTTTCTCCGCTCCGATTGTCACCGCCCGCAGTGTCGAGAAAACAACGGGACTTAGCCCTAAAGCAGCAAATGACCTGATCGCCAGATTCGTTGACTTTGGTATTCTTAAAGAAGCTACCGGATATCAACGTAATCGTATTTTTATATTCAAATCTTATCTGGACTTGTTTAGCAAAGGAACGAAATGATGAGCAAGACGTTTAAAATGCTTTTGATTGGAAATAGAATGCTTGACCACATCATCATCGGTGACGGCAGCTATTTTAGCTTCAGCCTTCAGTCTTTTCCTCTCTCGTCATTGCGAATCGTGTGCATGCAGGGTGAAGCGTAAGCCCAGCGAATGCAGGGCAATCTAATAGCCCTTCAGCCGACGCGAAGTCCGGCAAATGCCGGAGACTTAAAACTTAAATATTAATACTTAATACTTAAATCTTAAAACTTAACCCTTATTATCATTGACACATCAAAAACTGAGGGATATAATTCAAAGCCGTAATTAAAAGCTCCAAATATCGAAAATCTCAACTGGCAACAGTTAAAATAATAACTCAATCGCCGCCGATTAATGCCGTGTACGCCTGTCTTTGCATAGTTGAATTATCGGCAAGCTAACATTAAAGATTACTCACGACAAATAAATAAAAGAAATTACTAGGGTTTCGATATTTTTTAAAATAATTTAGACGGAACTGCGCTTTAGTTTATAGATAGTCTTATTTGAGATTAATTTAATAATTATAGGAGAATGTTCATGAGATTTTCTGCTGAAATTTTGTTAATTGGCGAAAAACTGATTATTCCATCTGATTATCGTCGAAACATCCTTTCCCTAATCAAAGAAGCAATTAATTCCAGTCAAAGCGGTGTTGAAATATATGAAAAATATTACGTAAAAGAGGCTAGGAAGATAAAGCCGTTCACATTTTCGGTCAATTTTAAAATTGACGATACTTACGGCGAAAAAGGAAGTTTGCACCTTGCTGAACCGAAACTGAACCTGTTTTTTTCGGCAAGCGATCCTGTCTTTCTCATTTACGTTTACAACGGCCTGGTTCAGTTGAAGAAAGATTATCCGCTTTTCCCCGGACTTAAAGCGAAAGTTGGGCGCTTCAAACTGGAACAACAAAAGAACTTTCGCGGCAGCGAAGCCATCTTTAAAACCTGCTCGCCAATTCTCGTAAGGAACACGGACGCATCAGGCAAATCCCGGGGCTATATCACGGCTGACACGCCGGAATTTAAAGACAAGCTTTACCATTCCGTCAAATCTATGTGCAAAGTATTGCTGGATGGTGCACCCGAAGTGAAACGGAACGACTTTGACGTTGAATGGATACGTTCCCAAACCGTCCGTATCAGTCACTATCGAAACAAAAACGCTTCGCCCGACAGCAAAAAAGAAATGATTGAGGCAACATCCGGAACCATCAAAATCAAAGCCCCGGCCAATGTTCTGCAACTGATCTACGATGCAGGAATCGGCGCAAAGCGTAGCCAGGGGTTTGGCATGCTGGAGATAATGTAAGGAGTTCCCTTCATGAACAATAAAAAACAAGACGCTTTATCACCGGCAAAATACGCTTCTTTTTTGAAAGCTGTCCGGGTGCGTATCACGCAAAGCCGGATGATGGCTTACCGGGTCGTCAACAAAGAATTAATAGACCTGTACTGGGACATTGGAAGGGAAATTGCCGAACGGCAGGAACGTGAAGGATGGGGGAAAGCGGTTGTTGAACGGCTGGCCACGGATCTGCAAAAGGAATTTGCGGGATCGACGGGATTCTCAGCGCAAAATCTATGGTTTATGCGTCAAATGTACAGGGAATACAGAGAAGCGCCAAATCTCTTACAGCTTGTTAAAGAAATTCCCTGGGGACAAAATATTGCCGTCATGACGAAGATAAAAGATCCGGACGCGCGGGAATATTATCTGCGAATGACAGCGGAAATGGGGTGGAGCCGCAACGTGCTTTACCATCAGATCAACACCGACGCCTATAGCCGCCAAAAGAAATCGGCCAAACAGCATAATTTTCAAAAGACACTCGCTCCCGTGCTGGCCGAACAAGCGGACGAAGCCATGAAAGATGTTTACGCCCTTGATTTTCTGGGAATCACCAAACCAGTCGTGGAGCGAGAACTGGAGCGGCGGATGGTCAGTCACATCCGCAATGTTTTGCTGGAATTCGGCCAGGGGTTTGCCTTTATCGGCAATCAATATCCCATTTCACTAAACGATGAAACTTATTATCTGAACTTGCTTTTCTATCACCGCAAGCTCAAGGCGCTTGTGGCCATTGAACTGAAAGCAGGAAAATTCAAACCTGAATATGCGGGCAAAATGAACTTCTATTTAAATTTGCTAAACGACTTTGTGCGGGACCGGATGAAAATCCAGCCATCGGAATTATTCTGTGTGGTGACCGCAACCGGATGGAAGTTGAATACGCCCTCAAAGGGATTGAAAAGCCCGTCGGGGTTGCAAAATATTCCCTGACGCGCCGCAACGCCCTTGCCGCGCAAGGCCAGCCGCCGCAAACCATTGAAACGATGGGATACGGTTTTGTCCTGACCATGAGAGAACCGGCGGCGGGGGGGCAAACAGAGTCGGGAAAAAGGTTGGGTGAAAAGTTGGGTGAAACGGAAAGAAGAATTATGGCTATTCTTTCGAAAGATAGCCGCGCAACCATCACAAACATTGCAAGTCGTCTTGAAATCAGCACGACCGCTGTCGAAAAGCAGTTGGCAAAATTGAAGAGACAGAAATTATTAAAGCGTATCGGCCCCGCCAAAGGCGGCCGTTGGGAGGTTGTGGGATGAAGCATCGGGTTTACATGTGGGATTGGTTTTTCAATGCCGGAATTATTGGTTTTCTGCAGATTGTCAGTGATGGCAAAGATATCGAGAATATTACAGGCATCGATATTGGTGAGAATTATATTGAGTTTGAAGATGACATTCTCAATAACTTTTACGAAATATTTACAAAACTTGCTTTTCTGAAAATGTTTAAAAAAGAAGCCTATGTGGCGGGGCGCTTAAATAAAGTCATAAAAGAATTAACCGAAAAGAATAAAATCGATATTGCAAAAAAAATCAACGATATAGAAAAATCACCTTATTTAAATTTTCAAAAGTTACTGGGGCGTGATTTATCATCCTGTCAGAATATGGATGAACTCCGTATCAGTATTCAAGATGCAGTCGAATTTATAAACGGCAAGACGAGTACTGCAATTTATTATGATTTGAAGCAACAAGATACTGAAAACAAATCGATTGATGCTTTCCTTAAAGCACGATTAAAGGGCGTGTGCGCTTATGATAATATTCCAAAATATATCGACACAATAAGGAAGTTAGAGCTTAAGTCAAAAATTAAGAAAAATGATATTTGTCCGTCTTGCCAAACCTATAAAAAAAGCTTTGAATTTAGCAATGCAGTATCAAACATCCTTGGCTTCAATACTGATAACTCGAACTGGATATGGGCTTTTAAAGATTCAAACTCGAAAATATGCCCAGTGTGTGCCCTAATTTATACATGCGCCTTCCTTTCCTTTGCCTTTGTTCTAAAGCAAGGACAAGAGAAAGGCACATATTTGAATTGCTTTTATTTTTTAAATCAAAACAACAATGTCAAAGGCTTGTTTGATTCGGTAAAGCGATTCGACCTTGAGATATCCAATCTCAATGATCAGTCGCCATTTTTTATTATGATCAAAGAGACGGTTCATCACATCAATCAAACAAAAATCAAAAATATTAGGGAGAATATAAGTTTTGTAGAGATCATAGACAATCCTATTCTCGCTGGGCAGGGCACGAAAGGTTACAATGTTTACTCTTATAATATTGATAATGACATTGCAGCTTTTCTTCATCCTTATTTCAATGGCAATACGATGCCCAAAGGTTTCTATAAAATCAAAGAGTCATTTTTTAATGTAGATGAGCAGTTACTAAAAAGTACCATCACGCGGCAAATCGATTATAACTTATTGCACACATTTTTGTCGCTATGGCTACAAGGTCAAAAGGGCAAAAATAACGATCAGAAAAAAGCGAACATTGTGGCTGCATATCAACCATCTTTTATCATTAATTATGTTCTGGATTATGTAAATAAATGCGTGAGGAGGGACACGATGGATATTAACAAAGGAATCGTAAAAAAAGCGTTTCGAAATGGAATCGAACTCAAACAGAAATTACTGGCCAAAAACAAAGAAAACCAGATTGACGGTATCATTTACCAGCTTCTCAATGACCTCAAAATTGCCGACCGTGAGAAGTTTATTGATAAGTATATGCGTCTGGTCATGAGTCATGGTCTGCCGTCGATGTTCGGTGAGGCTGAGATGCTGGATAAAGACGCTTTTCTTCAGTTTGGCTACAGCTTTATTAACGGCATTATGAGCCAGCAGAAACAAAGTGATTAACCATAACTATTAAAATATTCGAGGAGGAACTGAAAAATGGCAAAACATCTGCACCTTGCAATTATTTTCAAAGCATCAAATTTGAATTATGGTGAAAGTGTCGGTAACATCTTGTCGCTCAAGAAAATGGCAAGTGAGGGTAGGAATTATTCATACATTTCGCGGCAGGCACTACGTTATGACATTGTACGTCTCCTTAAAGAAATTTACGGATTCGAGTATGCAAAACCCGACAATGTAGGTAGCAGTGAAATAGTAATTCAGTTTCATAAAGATTCTAAAATTGATCAATACCCAGAAATTGATTTCTTCGGTTATATGAAAACCGAGAAGAAAGATAAAAAGAAAAAAGAAACAGATGATCAGGCAGCGGGAAAAACTAAGACAAGAAAAGCCGTAATTCGCTTAACTGATGCCATAAGCATGGAAGCTTTCAATAATGACATTGATTTTGGAACAAATAAAGGGCTTGCCGATAGACTGGACGACATCGACGGGAATAATATATTCCAAGCAGAGATACATAAATCTTATTATACGTATACGATAACATGCAATCTGGATGATATTGGTGAAGACGCTCAGGATAAAATATCACTACCTAAAAATGAGAAAGCCAAAAGGGTGGGTGCTTTGTGTAATGTGACCAAGCTCCTCTATCGCGATATCCGAGGCAAGCGCGAAAACCTTTCGCCGCTATTTGTAATTGGCGGTTTATATGATTGCGGTAACCCGTTTTTCTATAATCGTTTAAAGCTGGAATTTAAAAAAGAAGGGAACAACGTCAATGCGGAAATGATCAACGATACTCTTGACATAACAATGCCACCTGCCGGTTCATCGGTCATGTCTCAGACCATACTAGGCTGTGTAAATGGCGAATTCAAGAATGTTGATAAACTCAAAATAGAAGCGATTCCAATTGAGGCATTCTTTACTAAATTAACGACATCAATAGACCAATACTATAAATAGGTATGCCATGAAAGTATTGAGATTAAAACTGTATCAAAATCTAGTCAGTTACCGGCGGGAAATGAGCTATGGGTATGTGCAAACCTATCCCCTGCCAACCCCGTCTATGGTCAGAGGCATGGCGCATTGGCTGCTTGGTATTAATGACGGATATAAGCCGCTTAAAATATCCATTCAGGGTGATTTCGATTCAGTAACAACCAATATGCAAAAGGTTGTGAAATTTGATCGCCCAAGAACTAAATATGGCTGTTCCAAATGCCATAAAGTTCATGCTGAAAAGAAGAAAGCGGCGAGTTGTTGCGATGCGGATGTAATCTATATTGAAGATCCACGACCTAAGATTAACTGCCATGAAGCAAGAGTTATTAATCAAGGTGTTCAGTTTGTTGATCTTATCGTCAACATGAAATTGCTTCTGCATATCGCTTTCGATGATGCTTCTTTAACTAAGGCGCTTGATGATGCTGTGCGGATGAAAACGGTTGTCCTGGGGCGGAATGAAGATATTGCTTGTGTGGATTTTAACGAAACAGGGTTGGTGGATATAGAAGAGGATGACGGCGAGATAACCCTAAATTACAATAATTATCTTTCGCCTGACTTATGCAAAAAAGAACAGCTCTCCGGCACGCACTACCGCTTACCTTTTTATTATGATGAACTACAATCAATAGAGGATAAACGCATATTTCACTTTGCCAATGCCATTTATATTGCAAAGGGAAACAAAATTGAAAATGTTTCGTTTATGAAAGACAGTAAAGGGGATTTGGTTTCATTGCTGGAGGCTGATCATTGACCATATTTGCAAAATCGCGCCCACGGCAAGAAACGATACCCGAACACACAAGCAACCTTGAGAAGGCATATGAAAGCCTAGTATCCCTGAACTATATCAATCAGACGGGCATAGATAAATATGACACCATAATCAGAAAAATTATCTATTATCACGATCTTGGCAAATTGAATCATAAGTTCCAAAACAAGCTGAAACTCGCGCCGTCGATAGTCATAAAAGAATTGAAAGACCGCGAAGAAGTTCCGCACGAATGGCTCTCACCCGCGTTCATCACCGATGAGGATAAAAAATTATTCAAGCAATATAATGAGGAAAACATTCTTTTTCCGGCGCTTGTTCAATACTGCATTGCATACCATCACACACGAAACAAAGCGTTCTCAACGGATGCAATCAAAGCCTTTGTAGAGCATGATCTGGAAAAAAGGAAGGGCATGCTTGGGATTCGCCATCCATTGAAGTGGAATTACAATATCGAAAATGACTTCGCAGACAAAATTCTTTCGCCGGAATATTTTAAACATTATTTTAAGCTCTTAGTATTTCTCAAAGGCATGCTGCACAAATGCGATTATGCGGCATCGGCGGCCATCGCGCCGGAAAAAAGGTATGAGGGTGATTATCGGCATGATTTTACGCGTTGGTTGCCATTCACGTTAAAACCCTTTCAAAATGAGGCAAGAGAACATTCAAGCAAAAGCATTGTTCTTGTCGCCTCTACAGGAATGGGCAAGACAGAATATGCGATGAACTGGATTGACGGTTCCAAAGCATTCTATCTGCTGGGAATCCGTATAGCTGTTAACGAAATGTTTAAGCGGTTTATTGATGTATTCAAAGAAGAAAATGTTGCGCTTCTGCATGGTGAGACATCCTTTTTCCTCGCAACAAATGATAACAATGATGACGATTATAATTCGGCGCTTTCCAGAATCCGGCAATTTTCATATCCGTTGACAATTGCCACTGCGGATCAACTTGTGACTTCTGTATTCAAATACAATGGTTTTGAACTTGCCTACTTTACCGCTTCTTATTCCAAAATTGTGGTTGATGAAATACAGAGCTTTGCACCTGAAGCCATTGCGGCAATTGTTGTCTTTTTAAAAGAAATCCACTCTTTGGGCGGGCGTTTCCTGCTGATGACAGCAACATTGCCTCCCTTTATCAGGCAGGAATTCGAAAAACTGCCGGATGTTATCATTCCACCACCTCAGTATCTGAAGGAAAGAAGGCATCGCCTTAAGCTTATATATAACCAGATAACATCTGAAGCAGCAATTTCTCTAATCAAGGGCAAAAGTAAAAACAAAAAAGTTCTGATCATTTGCAATACCGTCGCCAAAGCGCAACAAATGCATGATGCACTTACTGATTTACAGCCACAGCTCATTCATGCGTGGTTTATTGGACGGGACCGGAAACAAAAAGAGTCGGACATTATGAAAGCGACAGGCCCCTGCATCTGGATTTCTACTCAGATTGTTGAAGCCTCACTTGATATTGATTTTGATATTTTATTTACCGAATGCGCCAGCATTGAAAGCTTGTTTCAACGCTTCGGACGTTGCTTTAGGAAACGCGATTACAACGCAGAGGATCCCAATGTCTATATCTTTGCGTCTGATCCATCCATGATTTATGACCATTCGCTTTTTAATGAGACATGGGAAATATTGCGCGGTTACGACATGCAGTTGCTGAATGAAGAAACAAAACAAACGATTATTGAAAAAGTATTTTCAGGGGTCGAATCAAAATATTATGAACGATATAAAAACACAAAAGAATTACTAGAACTGGGCTACAGGACATCATCAAAAGCCGCAGCCCAACAGGAATTCCGCGCAATTACCAATAGCCATATTGTGATACCAGAACCTGTTTATAATGAGCATCAAACACAAATCGAGGAACTGATAAACCATATTGATTCTATCAGCAACGACCAGCGCGACCGCATCAGAAGACAGGCGGAATTAAGAGATTATACCGTTAGCATCCAGTTGTTCAGTGATAAAGAAAAACTACTCAAGCCCATTGAGGGCTCCGAATATTGCAGGCGGCATTCCATCATGATCATGAAGGGCGTAAACTACAGCTTTGCGAAGGGCATGGAATTTATTAAAGACTACAAAGACTATGATAAGTTCATCTTATAATTCGCCAACCATCACCGGCACCCAGGTCAACTACTATCTGATCTGCCGCCGGAAGTTGTGGTTGTTTTCGCATAATATCAATATGGAGCATACGTCTGAAGCGGTCGAAATCGGGTCGCTGGTGCATGAGCACACTTACGAGCGCAAAAATAAAGAGCTGGTTTTCGACGGCATCAAGATTGATTTCTTTGACAAGAATCATGGCGTCATTCACGAGGTCAAGAAATCAAAGAAGATGGAAGAAGCCCATTTCTGGCAGCTTAAATATTACATTCACCACTTCAGGAAGCTGGGGCTTCAGGTCACAGGAAAGATCGATTATCCTTTGATCCGGAAAACTCAGGTGGTTGAACTATCGGAGGATGACGAGTTGAAGCTTGCAGCCATGCTCGACGATATTGTGAAGATCAATGAGCAGGAACTGCCGCCTCCCGTCATCAAGGCCAGGATTTGCAAACAGTGCAGTTATTACGAACTTTGTTATGTGTGATTAAAATGCGCGATTATTACATCTTTAAATCCGGCAGAGTCAGCCGCAAAGACAATTCCGTCATGTTCGATTATACGGAAGACGGGCAGGACCGGCATGTGCCCATACCGGTAAACGACATTGACGCGTTGTATCTTTTCGGTGAAGTGGATTTCAATACAAAAATGCTGAACTTTTTCGCGCAAAGCAATGTGATGGTTCACTTCTTCAATTACTACGGTCACTACACCGGCACGTTTTATCCGCGCGAATTTCTCAATTCCGGCGATATGATTGTCAAACAAGTTGCCTCATACCTTAAGAAATCGGCGCGTTTGGAACTGGCGAAAGAATTCATAAAAGGCGCGGCTTACGGAACTATTCAGAATCTGAAAAGATATAAAGAAAAGGCTTCGAAAGAATTAGAGAAGGTTGAAACCTATTTCACGGATATCGATAACCAATCAACTATTTCGCAACTCATGGGACTAGAGGGTAACATCAAAGAAACCTATTACTCGGCGTTTCCAAAAATCATTACGCAGGATATTGAATTCACCAATAGGGTGAAAAATCCGCCGAACAATATGATGAACGCGCTGATCTCCTTCGTCAACAGCATGATTTATACGGAGGTGCTGCGTGAGATATACAAAACGCAACTCAATCCGACCATCAGCTATTTGCATGAACCGGGTTACAGGCGTTTTTCTTTGTCTCTGGATATTGCGGAAATATTCAAGCCGATCTATGGCGACCGCGTTATCTTTGCGCTGCTCAACAATAATGAGCTTCAGCAAAAGCATTTTGATAAAGACATGAATTACGCATACCTGATGGAGGAAGGGCGCAAGATCGTCGTCAAGGCGATTGACGAAAAGCTGAATAAAACCATCATGCACAAACAGCTCAAGCAGCAGGTCAGCTATCGGCGTATTATCCGGCTTGAGCTTTACAAGCTGGTCAAGCATGTGCTGGGTGAGGAACCATACAGCAGTTTTAAAATCTGGTGGTGAAATATGTATGTGATTGTGGTTTACGATATATCGACTATGGAAGCTTCGGGGCAGCGGCGGCTGCCGCAGATTATGAAAAAGATGCGGCAGTATCTTCATCACACACAGAAGTCCGTTTTTGAAGGCGAGCTATCCGCAGCCAAACTGATGGCGCTTCAAAAAGAGGCAAAAGAGATCATCAATGAAGAAACGGATTATGTGGTCTTTTTCAGAATCGATAATAAGAAAAACGTGGAAAGAGAGTGTATTGGCATCCAATTGGACCCAACGGAAGTTATTATTTAGTAATTATTATAAGGCGATGCATTATTGATGCTTCGAGAAAACAACATGCGAATTTAGAGAAAAGGAGTGGGGTAAATATATGATTTTATGGAAATTGACTTTGCCAAATTGATGGGCTTTAGCGAACAATGATGGGATTTAAAGCGCAATTTTTATCGCCGCCAGTTTCTCTTCAAATTCGCTTTAGCGAACAATGATGGGATTTAAAGTTTCCGCGCCGATGGACATCAGGCAGGCCTCCTGTCGCGCTTTAGCGAACAATGATGGGATTTAAAGAAGGAAATCAACGACGCCCTTAACGATGCGGGCATTGCTTTAGCGAACAATGATGGGATTTAAAGGCTTTTAAAATCCGTAATAAAGATTGATGCCGATCAGCTTTAGCGAACAATGATGGGATTTAAAGCGGGAACGATATCGCGCCCGTGCGAGGGCAGCCAGAAGCTTTAGCGAACAATGATGGGATTTAAAGATTATCCGCTTTAGCAAAAATTTCGTTCACGGCCGCTTTAGCGAACAATGATGGGATTTAAAGGCTTTTGCTGTTATTACGGCAATCGACAACAAGGCAGCTTTAGCGAACAATGATGGGATTTAAAGTCGTGCGTACGGAATGCGGCCGCGCGCTGAAGGCGGCGCTTTAGCGAACAATGATGGGATTTAAAGGTTTGCCGTCCACCGTGTCTTTTTTCGCGCGCACCAGGCTTTAGCGAACAATGATGGGATTTAAAGGCACTTTGGCGATGCCGCGGGCAATAAGTTCAAACACGCTTTAGCGAACAATGATGGGATTTAAAGTCCCCAGCGCGCGCCATTCCTCGATCGTTAAATCGGCTTTAGCGAACAATGATGGGATTTAAAGAAGATAATAACTTCCACAGTAGCACCGCTCGCGCCGCGCTTTAGCGAACAATGATGGGATTTAAAGGGATAGCTTCGTTAAGCGCCTTTTTTTGCGCGGGGGCTTTAGCGAACAATGATGGGATTTAAAGGAATAATCACATTTATAGCGTTTTGTTTCGTTGCTAGGCTTTAGCGAACAATGATGGGATTTAAAGTAGATTTTTGCATCTTTGTTGATCAGCGCGTTGATTGCTTTAGCGAACAATGATGGGATTTAAAGCACTCACTGCAAATCATTTCTCCTTCGGTCTTATCAAGGCTTTAGCGAACAATGATGGAATTTAAAGTGCGAAGAGTAGCCAGAGGAGAGGGTTGCTCTGGTATAGTCATAGCGGACACCTCGAAAAGAGTGATATAGAGAATCAACTATTTGAGGCGAGAGATGATAACAGAAAGAAAGAGCTATTCAAGGCAATTTAAAATTGACGCAGTGAAACTT
>Ga0255345_1000525_pt1 | contig 62878 bp, 68 predicted proteins | sample wastewater_treat_6_FD_192415 | JGI IMG/M metagenome (GOLD analysis project Ga0255345, IMG submission 192415) | Wastewater microbial communities from Lulu Island WWTP, Vancouver, Canada - plant20 | ecosystem: Engineered > WWTP > Wastewater > Unclassified | place: Canada: Vancouver, British...
GATAAAGTCCGAGCGCATTATCGCGCTGCAGAACTACGGCATAGCCAACCTTGACAAGGTGATGAAAGCCTCGATGCCCCTTCTCGCGTATCTTGAGAAATACGCCAGTGAGGGGAACGGCCTGACCGAATCGACCATGAAAGGACGTAAGTTCATGCGGCGCAAGGTGGAGGAATACCTACGTTCAACCGGACGGCTTAACATAGCCATGCTGGAGGTCGATTTGGATTTCTGCCGTGGTTTCATCAATTTCCTCCGCACAGCGAAGAATAGGCGGTTGAAAAGCGAAGAAAGGACGATAAGCAACTGTACGGGACTACAGACACAGGCCGTGTTTACAGCCGCATTGAACACGGCACTGCGTGACGGTATCATCGAACGCAACCCTATGACCTTGCTGACATCCAAGGAACGCTTCCACCAGCAGGAAAGCACGAGGGTCTATCTCACCATTGATGAATTGAAAAGAATGATGGCCACTCCCTGCGATGACGGGGAACTGAAAAAGGCATTCCTGTTCGCCTGTTTTACAGGTCTGCGTCTCAGCGACATCCGCACGTTCACATGGAACAAGGTGCTTACAACGCCAAACGATTCCACCCGTTATATAAGGGTCAGGATGCTCAAGACGCAACAGGTCGTCAATGTGCCGCTTTCCAAGGATGCCCTCGGCTATCTCCGTGAGACGGAAGACGGGGACGAGCCAATCTTCCGTCTGTCAAGCGCGGCTTCCGTCATAGAGCAAAGGCTGGCGGAATGGGCGAAGAATGCCGGGATAGAGAAGCACGTGACCTTTCACGTCAGCAGGCACAGCTACGCGACGATGATGCTGACCATAGGAGTGGACATCTACACGGTGAGCAAGCTGCTCGGCCACAAGAACGTGGCGACCACACAGATATACGCAAAGATAATCGACCAGAAGAAGATTGATGCCGTCAACATGATGGACAGGTTCTTCGACAAAGACAGGCAGGCATGAGGATAGAGATAAGGACACGCGAGCTGAAGAACGGCAACAGGACAATATACCTTGATTATTATGACAAGGGCAAGAGGTGGTATGAATATCCCAAACTGTACCTTGTCCCTGATTCCGCTCCACATGCAAAGGATTTGAATAAAAATGCGATGGACAAGGCAATTGCCATCAGAGCCAGACGACTGCTCGGCGAGACACCGGAAGAGGACGGCAGCCCGTTGAAGGAGGCCGACAAGATTCTTGTGAGCGCATGGATGGATGAATACGCCAAAGCCATGCACGCGAACGCAGGACTTTCCCTTACCTATCTAAAACACTTCGACACCCTTATCCGCATGGTGAACGACTATCTCGCACACATCAAAAGCCCGCGTCTCACGATGGACTGCATAGGCCGGGAGTTCTACAGGGGATTCCTGCACTACATGGCCGATGTCTATAAGTGCCGGACTTCTGACGGTGGGACAAGGCGGCTGGCAAAATCGACCATGCACCTGTTCCAGTTGAAGATGAACACGATGCTCAACCAGGCGGCAAGGGAGGGTGTCATCAAGTGCAATCCTTATCACCTGCTGTCAAGGGACGAGCGGATAAAGAAGCCGACTGACCAACGTGATTTCCTGACCCGTGAGGAACTGCACAGGCTGATGGAGGTGGAGACACGAAGCACCACAACCAAGATGGCATTCCTGTTCAGCTGTTTCACAGGTTTGCGCTACAGCGACCTGAAGCAATTGAAGTGGGGCAACATCGAGAAGTCACAGTCCGGAATGGTGATAAGGATAGAGGCGATGAAAAAGACGGAAAAACCTGTGACCGTCCCTTTGGGCACGAACGCGATGGCATGGCTGCCTGAGCGTGGCGACAAGACACTTGACGATTTTGTCTTTGATTTAGGCACATGCGGAGGTTGCAACGCCGTCCTGAAGAATATGGCGAAAAGAGCCGGAATCAACAAACGGGTCTCCTTCCATACCGGCCGCCACAGCTTCGCGACGCTGACCCTTGCCGCCACGAATGACATAGCTACGGTAAGCCGACTGCTTGGGCACACCTCTGTCGCAACGACACAGATTTATGCGGAGGTGCTGATGGAAGACAAGATAGCCGCCGTAAACAAGCTGAATGGCATATTTTAATTCGATAAGACCCTTTTATGAAACGAATCTCCGATAATTTCCTTACGATGCTTTTGCCGCTTACTGTGGTAGCCGCAACCGCATTCAGTCTGGTTGCCGCCGTCGCTTTCCGCATGGGAGCGGCCACGGCAGGATTTGTGTTTGCCACCCTGTCCATTATCGGATGGACCGGACTGGTAGCCGAGTTTTTCCTCTTGTACGACATCATCATAGACAAGTGGCTCTCCAAAGACCGCTCCGTCCTGACAGCCTCATGGTTCGTGCTTTCGCTGTTGCTCGCTTTCATCTTTACACCGGACAAGCGCATGGACTGGAGCACGTGCATCGTCATGGTCTCGCTCTTCGCCGTGCTTTTCCTTTTGCCCTGCATCATCGGGATGGCATACGGCAAACAGATAAAATCATGGATGCTGCAACGGTGGAACAGCCTTGTTCCAAAGAAACAACACACGGATGAACCGATTGAAAAGCAAATCGAGGCCGTGCTTTCAGCGTCCACGCCACCTGCCACGATGAAGCAGGAGGATGAAATCAAGCACTACGACAGCCTTGTCTCAAAGGTGCAGCCTGAACAGATAAGAATACTGCCCGAATCATTGCAGACCAACGACGCGCTGTTCCTGCTGGTGCTGTTCCGTGAGGACGGTTATCTTGACACGGACTTTCTGCCGCTGATGAAAAAGGAGGATGACGAAATCAATCAGACACTCTACGCCTATATCGCCAGTGCCCTTTGCGCCGCCCTCAAAATCAGGAAAGGCAAATGGGTCATCTTCGAGAAGTTCTGGCCGCTCAACAACGGCGCACAGCTGGCAAGCAACTTCAAGACCGCCTACAGGGACAACCCGTCCGAACACCAGCGGCATATCGCCAAGCTGTTGCGCAAGGCAACACGTTTGCGTCCGAAGCTCGACACCTACGACCTTGAAGAGTTCAAGAAGGTATAAGCGGCATTATTCACAAAATATTTTTCCTTGTTCCCGTCACCGTAACCCGATGGCGGGATTTTTATGCCCGTCCGAACAGGCCTGTTTCTTTCCGCACTTATGAGTTGTCTTGTGCGGATTATCCGGGATTATGGAGGGTTTATAGTTCCCTTACACTTCGTTTCTGTCCCGTTTATAGTTGCATTTATAATTCGCAAAGTTCTCTGTTTGCGCCATTTATAGTAATTGTTTCGGGAAAATTCCGCCATACCTTTGCACTGTCGCCACGACAAAGGCGAAGCAGATTATTCACTAAAATATACGCACATGACAGAGCAAAGAAAACTTTTAAGCACCAGGGAGGCGGCCGAGTATTGCGGCTTCAAGCTCTCCTATTTCCGCAAGCTGATGATGCGCCGGGCTATCCCGATGTACAAGCCGACGGGCAAACTGTGCTTCTTCAAGAAGGAGGATCTGGACGCTTTCCTCACGGGTGTCCGTATCTCCTCACAGGAAGAAATCGCGGAGGAAGCCAACCGCTACATCGCAGGACGGAAGTAAACAGCCTTTTTATTCACATCAAAAAACAAATGTAGTATGGAACAGAACAGGAACATGGAACAGGGCGGCACAGCCGCAGCCGTTCCGGCAGAGAAGAAGAACGAGAACCGTAAACACGAGGTGAGCGGCAAGGACGCACAAATCATCCGTGCATTCTTGGAGAACGTAGGCATCTACGAGGCGGACGCCTTGCGCGTGAGCATCGCCATCGCCGACGGCAAGGTGTCGGCAGACAACATTTCAGCGGACGACCGCCTTGCGCTTAACCGTTATCTTAACAGCAGTACGGACAGCGACCGCCTGACGGCGGACAACGTGCAGGGACATCGGCTGAACCGTGCATTCGGGTTGCTGGAACGTGTGGCGGAGTTCTGCGACAAGCAGCAGTTGGTGACGGTAAACAAGGTGTTGCTCTCCATTGCGGTAAACGCGGAGGACATCAACCGTGCCGTGTCAAGCCTTGACAAACGTCCGGCATCCGTACAACCGACACCGGCAAACACCGGAAACAACGGAGCTGGCAAGTAACCGCATGCAAAAGGTGGAAAGGCATTTGACCTGCGTTCATACAGCCTCTTTTTTTCTTCCCTTTTTTCGGGATAAGACAATTTGGCGTTTGGTATCAATGGCTATTGCTTTTTCATCCGACACACGATTACGGGAAGATGAAGCCGTGCCGGGAACAACAAGAAAACAAATTGGTATTTCCATACCGGTTCCTGCACGGTTTCATTCTTTTCAAAAGACAGAAATATCACACTTATAAAGACAAAGTTTTATGGACAAGGAAACATACAGATTCATGTACCCGGCAGGTATCGCATCGCTGTCATTAGTTTTTTCTCAGAAGGCATTGCAATGGCTGTACGGGACAACGAGGGATGATGACGGCAGGGAAACAGTAAACTTCATATTGTTTGGCGACCTGTTGGCAAGAATGGCACTTACAACCGGAGAGGGCAAGGGCTTCCGCAGACCGCTCACGCTTTCCGCAGGACAGGCGCAGTATTCCGAGGAACAGCTTTCCGCACAATGGAACATGGGCAGGAAGCGCATACGCAACCTGCTGGACGCACTCACGGACATGGGGCTTATCGACACCCACCGTTCAAGGGTGGCATCCGTGATGACCTTCCCGTGCGTCCGTGAATGGAGAACATCTGACGGAGGTTGCATAACCAATCCATTTACCCATGAACAGAGGGAAGAGTAATAGCCGAATGACAGCCGGGAAAACAGCCGAGCCAATACTGACAGGGCTAAAACCGCCTTTCCTGTTGTTCCTCAGTCCGGCAACAAGCGGCATCCGTCCCGTGCAGGAAGTGGCAGACGCATGGGTGGAGTGGCATGGAGCGATAGCGTTGAGTTACGAGATATGCCGAGGTATTACCGCCTTCGGACGGTATTACCACGACGCTCTCGCAACTTCCCGAATGGTCGTTGTCCCAGCCGCTCGCAGGCTCGCACCTTCCCCTTTTTTAGATACCGTTTTACTACAATTTCAAGGACACCGGTTATATGAAACACGAAGATACTTCCAATCAGGAATCCGGGCAGGAAAAGCCCGTTATAAGGCGTGACAAGGTGGTGGTCACCAAGGTCACGGAGCAGGAGCTTTATCAGATTAAGAGCACCGCCGGGCAGTGCGGCATGACACGCAGCGACTTCATACGGGCAAGGGCACTCAACTACCGGCCGAGACAGCGGCTTTCAGATGCGGAGGTGGACGGTCTGCGGCAGCTTGCGGCGTGCAGGACGGACATGGTGAACTTCGCCAACGCCCTGCACGGGCTGAAAGACGATGAGAAAATAAAACTATTCCGCCATCAGCCCACCATGCTCGAATGGTACGAGAAAGTGGCGCAAGTGACAGACCACGTTACCGACTTCCTGCAGTCCGCGCAGAAGGCGAACAGCTACCCGGCAGGGACAACGGACGAAGAGACAGAGGAGGATGCCGTATGATAGCCAAGGCAAAATCCATCAGTCACGGCATCCGGGCGACGCTGTACGTGTCGGGAGAGTCGAGGAACAAGAAACACCCCGAAAAGATAACGCGCATCTGTGACAACTTCATGCCGCAGGGCATGGGCGCTTCGGGTATTTGGACGGAAATGAAGTTCGCCACCATGGACCGCCCCGACATCAAGAACAATGTCATACGCTTGGAGATAAGCCCGGCAATGGAGCATACCGGAGATTTTACGGTCGAAGACTGGCAACAACTGTGGAACGACTTCGCGGCGGCTTATGACGACCAGACGATACTTGACAAGGACGGCAAGGTCATTTCCGTGCCGACCAACATATCGGGCAGCAAGTCCAGCGTGTGGCTGCATCTTGAATCCGACAGCGGCATACCTCACCTCCATGCCGTCGTGTGCAGGATAGACGAGAACGGGAACATCAACAACGACCATGCCATCCATATCAGGGCACAACGGGCGGCGGAGAAAATTGCCCTGCAAAGGGGATGGATAACTGCCAAACACATACATGAAAGCCGTATTCCGCAAGTCAGCGAGGACTGCATGGAGGCTTTGCGTGAACTGTCCGAATGGTCTTGGGAAGGCTATATTGAAAGGCTTGCAGCCAGAGGCTACACACTCTATCCACGCAAGGACAATGAAGGTATAATACGCGGCTATGTGCTTCAAAAGGGCAGTTCAAGGTTCAAGGGTTCGGAACTTGGAAAGGGGCGTAACCTGACCGCTTCCCGTATCGAGCGGACTTGGGAGAAACTGCATACTGAAGAAGTCAAACAGGCAAAACAAGAAAGTCTTACACCGAAACAGCCTGTTATAACGGCTCCGAATCCGTCTGTTCACACCGAAGCCGGACAAAAGCCACAAACTGACACCGGACAGAACAATTCGGTTCATGAGGATTACACCGCATGGCAATCCGACCGTTTGCGCACTGAGTTCGAGCATGACGGAAAGAACTACGACCGCTATATCCCTGAAAAGGTGCTTGACTGCCTGAATGACGAGTTCGATTTCCGGGAAGTGGCCAACTGGCAGCCTTTGCAGAATCTGGCGATAGCCTTTTTTACGCTTGTCGCTTCTCCTTACGGGGAGGTCACCGGCGGTGGTGGAGGCGGCTCGCAGTCCGACCTCAAATGGGGGCGTGACCCGGAAGAGGACGAGATAGAGTTCATGCGTCGTTGTGCGCGGGAGGCTTCGCACAGGCTCGGCCCGCAAAAGAAATCAGGAATGAAACGTAAATGACAAACCAATAAACATCAGTGACAATGAGACAACCCGATACGTCCGCTCTACGGGAGCGGCTTGCCAATTATACACCCGGACAGGAACTGAACGAGGACAAGCAGGAACTTGAAGGACTGCTACTGAAAGTGAACTGCCAGATTACCGAATTGCGCAATCTGCTCAAGGAAATCAATGCGGTAAAGGAAGAACTGGAAAAGGTAAACCAATGCTCTGTCAGCCACATCAAAGCGGAAGAAGCACGGCGGCAAAGACTTGAACAACGGAATGACGCGCTTGCCAACGAGTTCCGCAGACTCAAACCGGAGATTGCGGAGGCATACAGACTGTTGAACAAGCTCATTGAAGGAATCGGTGCATACGCAGGTACCATGATAAATCTCCATGATCTGCTTAAAGCCTCATTCCCGATTCGGTTTTCAGAAAATGACAGACAGGCATTGCTGGAAGAAATCAATGCCATTGCCGACAATGCCATATCGCATATCCGCGGGGAACGCGAAAAAGCGGACAAGGAAATCCGCCGCAATGAGAACCGTATATCCATGACACAGGCGACATTCTGGTGCATGACCGCATTGTTGCTGATACTTGCCACATTCTTTGCTCTCGTCATATTCGCAAATGTGAAGATGCTTCATTCAGAGACGTTGACCGGAATGATTGCCATATTCTCTATATTGATTGCCGTTACTATCGTTGTTGTCGTCCTTATCTTTTACAAGTACTCACATTAAATAATAATAGATATGACAACAGTAAAAGTGAAATTCCGCCCGTCAACAGTCGCAGACCGTCCGGGCAGTATAATCATCATTGTAACTAACCACCGTGTAGCAAGGCAAATCACGACCGGTTACAAAGTGTTTCCCTGTGAATGGAACGAAAAGCAGTCCCGGCTTGTCTCCACTGTCAAGAATGGCCGTATGACTACCATCAAATCAATTACACAAAGGCTGTATTGGGACGTGGAGAGATTGCATGGAATCATCGAGAGACTCGACAGCCGGCAACGATGCTATTCTACCGACGATGTTGTCTCGGAGTTCCAACGTACCGGCAAGGGGAATACCTTCTTTATTTTTATGGAGAATGTCATTGTCAGGCTAAGACAACTGGGACACACCGGCACCGCCAACAATTACCGTGCGGCATTGGGGAGTTTCAAACGGTTCAGGGTTCACGGGGATATTCCGATTGGGGCAATAGACCATGTCATCATGGAGGACTATCAGGCGTACCTGAACGCTGCCGGGCTCGCGCCCAATTCTATATCCTTTTATATGCGTATTCTCCGGGCGGTCTATAACCGTGCGGTCGAACAGGAACTGACCGTCGACCGCAAACCTTTCCGGACCGTGTTTACCGGAACGGAGAAAACACGCAAACGGGCTATTTCAATCGGTGACATCAGGCGGATTAAAGAGCTTGACCTCTCGCGCAGACCGAACCTTGAATTTGCCCGTGACGTGTTCCTTTTTCTTTTCCTGTGTAGAGGGATGTCATTCATAGACGCCGCTTTCTTGAGAAAGTCGGATATTCAGAACGGGGTACTGACCTACCGGCGTCACAAGACCGGCCAACAACTTCAAGTCAAGATCATAAGGCAAATTGAAGAACTGACCGGGCGCTACCCGACCGACGGGCTGCCATATTTGCTCCCGATTATAACCGTTCCCGGCAAGGACGAGCGCAAGCAGTACGAATCGGCGTTACGCCACGTAAACAAGTCTCTTAAAATCATAGCGGAAATGGCGAAACTGCCGGTTCCACTTACAACCTATGTCACGCGCCACAAATGGGTATAGCTTAAATTTGAGAATATATCTTATTGAAACACTGTAATATAATAAGAATAACAAAAACAAGGATAACAAACAGGTAACATTTTGATTGAAAATAATGTCTTACCAAGAGCAAGGAAGCCTGCCTATCAAGTGTACAAAGGTAATGGCTTCAACTTGATTTTTTGCCTTCCAAAAGAAAAAGTTTTAGCTGTTGATGGTGAGGTTTCCGTGGGGGTATCGGAAGTCCTTGTTGGCCGATTGACTAAGATTCTCTAACCATGCTTGATTACGCAAGCTGAAGTTAAAAAAGTAAGTTTAGAGTATTCTTGTATATGTACTACAAGGAACAGAGTAAACCTCTTGCTGCATTTCTTCCGCGATGAACAGTAATTCCAATAATAAGTTTAATGGCATCTTGTATATATACTACAAGGAACAGAGTAAACCTCTTGCTGCATTACTTCTACGATGAACAGCAGTCCTAATAAATAGGTTTAATCACATCTTGTATATATAAAGGACTGAGTCAAACTTGTTGGTGTTGTATTGCCTCTTTAAATCAGTTTAAAAGGATAGGCTTTGTTGGAGTCTTGTATATATAGTACAAGGAATGGACTAAACCACTTTGCCAGTTACACCAGCCTTTCTTTTTTGGAAGGCAAAAGGCCATTGCTTAGACCTTGACCTTGATGACTTCACAGAGGTTTGTGGAGTATTGGGCAGACTTATGTTCACATTTCAGGTGCCAACGTTTATCCGTGCCTTGGACTGCCACTTTTACGGTATTGAAACCATTCCTTCGGTTGATGGCATCGATGGCTGCTGAAAGACGAGCTTGCTTTGCCCGGTCGATTGAATCAAAGAGGATGGCCTGCACTGCTGTATCAGGGCTGATATTCCACACGATGACACCGGCTTTCTTGTAGTGGTATTTGCCATCCTCACGCCATTCAGATCGGAGTGCTTGCACGGCTGCTGCCACTAACTCCAACTGGTCGTTGGTGGGCATGGGCAATGAAACAGTGTGGTTGATGGTATGGTTTGGCACATCGTTGCGGAAACGGCTGGTGTATGCAAAAACTGTCAGTTGGCTGCAACGGCTTTTTTGCTCCCGCAGTTTGCGGACGCATGAAGCTGCAAAGTTGGCTACCGCTTCTTCCACCACTCTCAACTCCGACAAACCATTGCCGGGGAAACTACGGCTGGTACAGATGCTTTGCTTTTCGGGCAGTTCGCTGATGTCAATACAATTTTCACCACGGAGTTCCTTCCATGTCCTTGTGCCTGTCACGGTAAGCAAACGCCTTACCCGGCTTTCACTCCACTGCGTGAAATCCCATGCAGTCTTGACCCCATAATACTCTAACTTTTTTGCCGAACGTCTGCCTATGCCCCATACATCGGCGATGTCAAAACCTTGCAATGCCTTGATACGCTTTTCTTCAGTGTCAATCAGACAAACTCCTTCGTAGCCTTTGTATCTTTTACCATACTTGCTTGCCACTTTTGCCAAGGTCTTGGTCGGGGCTATGCCAAGAGTCACCGGGATGCCTGTGCCCTTGCCAATGGTACGCACGATGCGTTTGCCGTAGTCACGTAAGGCTTCTCCACCGCCCATGCCTGTAAGGTCGATGAAAGCTTCATCGATGGAATACTGCGTCAATTCGGGCGTGAACTCCGAGAGCAACATCATCACCCTGCGGCTCATGTCGCCATAGAGTGTGTAGTTGGAACTGAACACGGCAACCTTTTCACGCTCCAGCAACTCTTTGGCTTGGTAAAACGGCATACCCATTTCTATGCCCAACGCCTTTGCTTCGTTGCTGCGGGCAATGATGCAACCGTCATTGTTAGACAGCACCACCACGGGCTGTGTGTGCAAACCCGGATTGAACACCCGTTCGCACGAGCAATAGAAGTTATTGCAATCTACCAAACCGAACATGGCTCTCATTTCCTCCGATATTGGCGTTTGATGTTGTAGGTCAATACACCCCATACGATAAAATTGTTTTCCTCCGTCACCTTGATGGGCGGGTAGTCTTTGTTGGCAGGCATCAGCCACAGGCAACCGGCGTGTGGGTCGAATTTCACCCGCTTCAACGTGAATTCCCCATCAATGTAGGCCACCACGATGTCACCCTCTTGCGGGTCGATGGCCTTGTCAATCACCAGCAGGTCGCCATCGTCGATGCCGCAATCCTTCATCGAATCACCTACGGCACGGGCATAGAACGTGGTGGCGGGATGACGCACCAACTCGCGGTTCAGGTCGATGCTCTCCGTCATGTAGTCCTGTGCCGGTGAGGGAAAGCCTGCACGGATGCCACCATCGGCAAAGTCCAACGGCAGTTCGCTGCTCAGGTCGGCTGAATAAAGGATGAGCCTTACCCCGTCCTCCTTTTCTATTCCTGACTCGTTGATGACTGTTTTATGTGAATTTTCCATATCCCTGTTTTCTTGTTGCATTACCATTCGGTTTGCAAAATTACCATTTTTATGCACGTGATTGTCCTTATTTTACGAGTTTCCACACTTTTACACCGGTTTATCTCCTTTTGCCGGCTTGCCTTTCGCCAAAGGCGACCGGGCCTCTTTCCCGATAGGCGGCCATGCGCCTATCCTCCATCGTATCTTGGACTTGGGTTGATGGGCATCCTTCCTTCATTTCTTCCCCGCAGCTTCGAACAGTACACGCACAGCCATTCTGTCCACATTCCCCATTCGTCAGTCTTGTCTTCGGGCATATCCTCTCCAATGGTAGAGCGGCCTTTTTCTGGCAATATCGGTATCGCTTCCGCCCTTGCGACTTCCACAATGAAAGCGGTGGTTGGAATCGCCGTTTCGTCCTTGGCCCGTTGCATAGCCATCAGAACGGGCTTTCTTTTTTGGCAGGCGGATTATTGGCATCCTTCATCATAACCTGTGACTGAATTTCCGTGTTGCTTCTTGCATGGCCGTGCGCTTACCGAAGCCACAATATTTTTCCATGATGCAAAGATATAATACAGCACGCCGTTGGCGTTACGGGACACTGACGTTCTGACCAATGGCATGCCCCGGAAATCTTCCGACATTTTCCGCCCCGCATAAAATGTTGCGTATTTGCCGTGCCGCCCTTGGTGCTGCCCTATGCCTGCAATATCTTCTTGCATCCGTAAAAATTAATTGTTCAACTTCTAAAAACTTACAGTCATGAAGCAAGTAGAAAATTCTTTCGTCATCACAGGTTTTGTAGCAAAGGACGCTGAAATCCGCACGTTTACCAACAACGATGTAGCCCGTTTCCCGATGGCAATCGGCCGCAAGGAAACCAAGGACAACGCCACCAACCGCGTGTCTGCCTTCATCAACGTGGAAGCCTGGCGCAAGAGCGGCAGCGCATCGTTCGAGTTGCTGAAAAAAGGTACGCTGCTCACCATCGAGGGCTATTTGAAGCCCGAAGAGTGGACCGACAAGAACGGTACCAAGCAGAACGGCATCAAGTTCGTGGCCAAGAAGTTCTACGAAGCGGTGGAGAAACCGGAGAAGGCCGAGAAGCCCCAACCCAAGACCCGCGCCAAGAAACAGAAGGAGGCAGCATAGACCTCTTCCATCTCCGGAAAGAGCGGCTTCGGCCGCTTTTTTTGTGCTCAATGCACTTGGTGACTTGTCCCTCTTAAAAATGACCTGCCGCCTGTTCTACCATTACCCGCCTTGTTATACCGGCTATTCTTTATCCCGCCTCCTGCCGTCACCGTTTCGTTTTACTGATGCAAAGGTCGTCCATCGCGCCTGATGGCGGCGGCTTGAAGTGGATTTCTTGCAAATTCTTCCTCCTTGCGGAGCGTAATTGGCAACAAAAGCCGCCGCATGAGGCTTTCCCGATAGCCGAGCCGCCGCATCGATAAAATCCAAAATCGGTCACGGCAAGAAGGACCGATGACAGGGAAAGTTTAACATCAAAAACATACACCAATATGTACGATTACGACAACAGAGAAGATTTTGAGGATTACGGCAAGCATTGCTGGCTGCTGACCCCGTGGAAAGGCTACCGCTCGGCAACCATAGTCGGACAGACCGACAAAGGCTATATCGTCCAAGTGAGCAGCGGAGCGGAGATAGTGGTTTATCCTGACGAGATAGAGATTGACTAACCCCAAAGCATACCCATATGGAAAAGACAACCGAAAAGATACCGACATGGAGCTTGTGCTACATCGTCAATGGCGATGCAAGCGGACTGACAGAGGAAGAAATACAAACTATCGACCGCTGGTATAAAGGTATAGGCGTACAAGTAGTTTCACCCGTCATGGACGATGAATGCGGCACGCAACCCTATTTCTCACATTACCCGGCTTTCGGCTTGCCGACAGAGGTAGTGGACTGCGACGTCTATTATATCCAACCCATCAAACAATGACAACTATGAAAGGAACTGAACATTTCAAACAGGCCATCAAGAGTTATTTGGACGGAAGAGCCAAGACGGACGAACTCTTTGCAGTGGCTTATGCCAAGGAAAACAAGAACTTGGACGATTGCATCACGTTCATACTCAACCAAGTCAAAGCAATGGCCAATGAGGGCTGTGTCGGCATGGCTGACGATGACGTGTATTCGCTCGCTTGTCATTTTTATGACGAGGACATAACGGACATAGGCAAGCCAGTCAACTGCAAGGTGATAGTCAACAACCGTATTGAACTGACTGAGGAAGAGAAAGCCGAGGCACGGCAGAGGGCTATCAGCCAATACCAAGCCGAGGAACTGCGCAAGATGCAGCAACGCAAGAGCAAGTCGGCGGCAAAACCACAGGAGGCCAAACAAACAGAACCTAACTTATTCGGTTTTTGACGATGAAACCACGCAACAAATTCGAGAAAGCGGTGCTTGCCCAAAGCGACAAACTCCACCCTTTGTCAAAGACGCAACTTTCGTGGGCGTTCCGTGAGTGTGTCAGTCACTTCGCACACCGACTGCCCAAGGGTCGGACAACCTGCATGGACTGCGGCCATGAATGGGTAAAGAAAAAAGCGACAGAGCATTGTGTCTGTCCGAAATGCCACGCAAAACTGAAGGTCAAGAATACCCTTGTCCGCAAAGTGAAGCAGAAGAGCTATTTCACCGTGCTTGCCAAGTGTGGGGAGTATCAGACCTTGCGAATGTTTCTGCTTGTGGTGGAAATGGAGAAAGGCTGCAAGGCTCACCCTTACGCCTTGGAAATCGGGCAATATTGGTGGAACGACAAAGGCAAGCAAACGCTTGTAGCCATTCAGCGCATATTGGGTCGGTATTTGGATAGTTTCTCCTTTATTTCTCCAATGGCAATTCGAGAAGATAAAAAAGATGTATTCCGACATCTTGCAACTTTTGACACCTATCCAAAGTACACTGCCATTGATACGCTGAAAAGGAATGGCTTTGACGGCAACCTGCACGACGTGGCACCGGCAAGGCTCATCACTGCTTTGCTCACTGACCCGAAAGCGGAAACCTTGATGAAAGCCGGACAATATGACCTGTTGCGCCATTGCCTGCACTCATCAACTCGCCTGGACGATTACTGGCCGTCTGTGAAAATCTGCCTGCGGAATGGCTATACCATTACTGACGGCTCAATGTGGTGCGATACTATTGACCTGTTGAAACGTATGGGCAAGGACATCCGATGTCCGAAATATGTTTGTCCTGCCGACTTGAAAGCCGAACACGACAAGTTGGTGGAACAGCGCAACCGCAAGGAAGAACGTGAACGTCTGGCGTTGCGTCGAAAGGAAGCCGCCCAATATGAGAAAGGCTACCTGTCGCAGAAAGGCAAGTTCTTCGGCATCCTCATTACGGACGGGACACTGAACGTCAGAGTGTTGGAGAGCGTAGCCGAGATAGCGGAAGAGGGTACGCTGATGCACCACTGTGTATATGCCAACGCCTACTACCGCAAGGAGAACTCGCTGATATTGTCGGCTACCATCGGGAACAAACGCATTGAAACGGTCGAGGTGGACTTGAAGAAACTTTGCGTGGTGCAGAGCCGTGGCGTGTGCAACCAAAACACAGAATACCACGACCGCATTGTCAACCTTGTAAACAGCAATATGAATTTGATTAGGCAGCGGATAAGGACTTAATTTTAATCGCCATCAGACAAGGCACATATTGGGTACAGTACAATACCCGGTGTGCCTTGCTTTCCCTGCTGTTTTCCTGTTGTACCATTACATTACACTTATAGACCGCACCAACCATTTATATATACAATCAAGCATGTTGGGTGGGCATCCGCCCTTTGACTAAATAAATCATAGTTTTCCGTCTTTCTGCTTTTGAGACAGACCTATAGAAAAAGTTTCATTTTATGATGTATCGCCTATTTAGATAATCCATCCATTGATTAAGGTTGGGGATTTTCGTGACGTTAAGGCATTCTTGCATCATGTGAAACAAATCCTCGTAAGTAAGATGTCTGAATGTTTCCTGCCCTGATGGCGTCAACATGGACTCATATTCTGACCATATTCCTGAGAAATGCACATTGCCTTTCGGATAGATAGTCAGGCTCGTAAATTCAGACAATATATCGTCACACAAGCCCAGCACCATTGATGCCCCAAGTATATGGTTACGCCATATCTGGCGATATTGATTGGCTACCACATGGTGTGTCATCCCTTCTGCATCTTCAAACGGCACATCTCCAATATGTTTCTCCTTGAACCAGCCACAATCAGTGCTCGGCTTTCTGTAATTGTCTGCTAAATGGATGCCTGCCTCATTGTGGGTTTCATTCCATTCTTTCGTCCCACGCTTTATAGGATATTCCTTTTCGGTATATTTCACCTCAATGCCTATCCCGCCTTTCTGCCCGGACTTGTTGTCGTATTCCACGAAAACATCGAATGAAGTTCCGTCGTGCAAACCTCCAGGATTGTATTCAATCAATATCTTGCCTATGCCCGCTATCTTATTCTTGCCCAATATCCTGTTGAATAACATGGCCGCGCCATCCAAGTCATACCGCATCGGGTAAAACAAGTTATAAGGAATATGTTCGCTCCGCAATAGGTTCGTGACCATCTGCCCTTTCGATGGGAACTCTATTTGGTTGATGATTTCAGTGATTTCATGGCGGAAACCGCTGAAGAATATGCGGTAGTCACCGTTTTCATCCACGGCATCTTTCCATGTAAGCGAACTCCTTACATCTATTCTATACTCCTTGCCGTTACGTTTCATGAAACGAATAGGAAATCTGTCTGCGGGAACATTGATTTCGTGGTCGTTCACTTTGAAATCTATCTGGTGCTGGCGGGCTGCGTTTTTAAACTCCTGATGTGTCATTGCATAATGAATTATTTCTGCAAAAATAATATTTTCTGCTGATATACATACATTTATATTTAACACTTCCTTCCTCTTATAACCATCTTCGATGCCGGCGGCTTGCCTTATATCATAGGAAAGAAGGATTGTGCCGCAAGCCATGCCGCTGTAAACGGCGGCGAGGCTTCCGCGTCATGGGCAAACGTGAACACGCCCTTTCCCTGTCGGCGTACACGTCCGCTGATAGGGAAAGGGCAAGTTCCCTTTTTGTTTGCCCGGCAATCCGTCTTTGTCTTTTGGCAAGCCTTTCCTGTTATATCCCCCTTTTATGGCCATGCCGAACCTTTTTTAATGCCCATATATTCATATTTGATACTTCCTCTGCTTTGTTGAGAAACACGGCAGGGGATTTTTCTGTTTGCCAAAACAAAGTCTTTGTTGGCAGTCTAAACCGTCGGGCAGACAAGCTGCCCTATACCAATTATATATAGGTGCATAGTTGCAACCATACCTGCGGTTTCTGCCACTTGTATATCTCCCTGCTTTTATGGACTTGTGCCATTTTCCTTTTATAACAAGCATATCCGGCTCCCCGACCCAGAATAATCAGCGGAAGCCAGTCCTTGCGCACCTCTGTCCATTGGGCAGACCCACGCAAGGAAGGAAGACGGACGCACGTTGTCTTTGGCAGGCACACGGGAACTTCAGCCTTGCTGAAACAACCTCGTATACCTGCCCACTGCCAACAAGCGTCCTCTTTTGTCTGCCCGGCAGGCGATTGTTGACCCACCCGAAGCCGGAATACTGTTATAGTCCAGTTTTATCAACGAATCCCTTTATACAACGCTCCACCTTTTATACCGGTCTGATGCCTCCGTACTTCCTGAGCCAGCTTCGGGTTATTTCCCTGCAAAACTAACAGGCCGTGTCCAAGCCTTGCAAATCCGGCAAGCCACCACGGGTGGTTGCGGAAATCTTCCTTTCCGCTGCACGGAAAGCGTATTTCCACCACCGGATTTGCCGGTTGTCCTTTGCCCGTTGACGAGGCAGAAAAATAACCCCGATGCTGGCTTGTAAAGGAGCCGAAGGCAGGGGAAGAAGTCAAACCCTCAAAAACAATGGCGATGGACAAGAACATAACAGGACAGGCAAACAAAGTAATGGTGTGGCTGATGAAATACTATCCGGTACGCATCAAGAATGTGGGCGAGCAGCAAAAGGCTGACCGACAGACTATTTGGGACTTCAAGGACGGGCGGGCATACGAGCAAGTAGCCCTAATGACCGCCAAGCACTTGCAAGAGCTTTTCGGCAGTCGGCTCACAAGCATCGTATTCACCTGCGTACCTGCATCAACGCAAGAGAAGAACGAACTGCGCTACAAGCGTTTTTCGGAAAGGGTATGCGAACTCACCCATGCCATCAACGGCTATCCACATATGCAAGTGTCGGCAGGGCGGTTGGCAGTCCACGAACACCGAAGAGACGAAACCGAGGCACGGACGACACAAATGGCAGACTATGACACTGATTTCTTCAAGGGCAAAGATGTGTTGCTCTTTGACGACATCATCACCAAAGGCATATCCTACGCCACCACAGCCGACAACTTGGAAGCGTGTGGCGCAAACGTGTTGGGCGGTTTGTTCTTGGCAAAGACATTCTACAAGGTAAGATGATGATACGGACAGACATTACAAAGGCGGCAGCGTTCACAGGACACCGCTTTATCCGCTACAGCGACAGGCAGCGGTTGAAAACCAATCTTGAAGGGGCTATCACGGCTTGCTATCATTCGGGCATCCGCCACTTCCTTTGCGGCATGGCGGCAGGCTTTGACATGCTTGCGGCTGAAACACTGCTGGCGATGAAAGCCAACTATCCCGATATTCGGCTGACAGCTGTCATCCCCTTCCGTGGGCAATCCTGCAAGTTCAACCCTACGGACAAAGAGCGGTATAGCTCCATTCTCGGCAAGGCAGATAACGTGGTATGCTTGAGCGAGACTTACTTTGACGGCTGTTTTCTCAGACGCAACGACTATATGCTTGAGCGAGCCAACCGCATCATTGCCTACTACAATGGCGAGCCGAAAGGCGGCACGTTCTACACTTGCCGCAGGGCGGAGCGCATGAAATTGGATATAACCAACTTATACAAACCCCATTTAACAATACAAACGCATGATTACAACAAAAATTGAATTTGGCGGTGTGGAGTACCCATGCCGCATGGTGGAAGACAACCAAGGCGAGTATATGATTATAGGCAGCACAGCCCTGCTTGACGCTTTGCAGCCCGGCAGTTTCGAGGACGAAAACGAAGGCTTTGCCAATGAGGAAGCATCGGACATCTACGATGAGATTTTCTTCTTCACCGATGAGCGTACCCTTGCCTTGCCCGACAAAGAGCTGGTAGAGGAGTTAAAGAGGGATAATCCCGAATGGTTCTAATAAGGGAAATCCATGTGGGAAAGTCGGCTCACGGCTTCCCTGCATGGACTACCCAGCCCGGTTCCACTTATAGCGTTGACCACTTATAGCACTTGCTTTACCCGGTTTTATCCCTGTTATACTTGCCTAATTCCCTTATCCTCTCATAGTCAGCCATTACTCCTTTTATACCTGTCTGCATGGCATTCCGCCTTTGCCCTTCACCGTTAGGTTTTTCGGCTGCAAATGTCGGGCATCACGCTTGACCTGCCACGCTTTGAAGTGAATTTCTTGCGGAATCTTCCTCCTGCGGAGCGTATTCGGCAAGAAAAAGCGTCAGGTGAAGCATGGCTGATACCCGGACTAAGCATCCGTAAATCCCAAACAGGCTTCGGGGAAAGGAGCCAATGAAAGGGAAAAGTTTCACTTAAATATCTATGGACATGAAGAAAATTGACAACCTCAGAGAAACGAAAGAGTACCGCCTTGCCATGCAGGTGGAAAATGCTTTGAATGACTACGGCTTTGACTATGCGGTCTTTGCCGCTTCCATCCCACTGATGCACCCGACCTTGCAGCAAAACCTCTATAAGCTGTTGAAGGAGTGCCTGGTGGTGATGGCCGATGACAAAAGGCGGTATGATGACCGCAACCGTGCATCGCATGAGGAAGCGAAAGACATCGTGGCTTACTTGGAAGAGAACGGACATTATATCCCGCACATCTAAAACATTGGACTATGGAAAAGAACGCAGTGTATCTGGTTTACACCTTGATTGAGCAAAATGACTGCGTGTCAGACTGCCATGCCTTGTATGCTACCCTTGAACGTGCGAAAGCCGCCATGAATGTGGAGATAGAAGAAGCAAGGGAGAATTTCGGCAAAGGCGAAGTGCTGCACGACCTGGAACGACTGTATGAGTTCCGCACGGAGGATGGCTATGGGTTTACGGTAGGAATTGATGAAATGAAACCACTATGAGCAGGAAACGGTACAATTACATTCACAGGCTGGTGGAGAAAATTACCACCAGCCCCTCCAACAACATGGAGTTCTGCTATTACGGCCACTTGGTGAGCCTGCAAAGCGGCACGACCGACTATGTGGACGTCACGGTTTACAACACGGCTGACCGATATTCGGGCGAAACGGCTGGTTTCAACTTTGACTATTGTACGAAGGAGCTGGACATTGGGTACACGGAAAGCGACAGACTGTTTGATGTTATAGTGCAAGCATTCCAACGCATCTATGGCAAAAGAAATGTCAGCGTAATCATCGAGGAAGAAGAAAACTTTGACTAATCATAATAGAATTGAATATGGATAAGGATTTTGTATTAGAAATGGCGAACATCATCAAAGACCAACTGGTAGGCATGACCCCGCTGAATGTCATTTGTTCATGGGGCATCGGAAATTTCGTGGCAACGGAATACAAGGGCATGGCCGCCCTCAAGTTCCATGTGCAGGGACGGTTGTTCCGTGGCAATGTCATCATCGCTTACAACGCACTGGACTACTACGAGGTCTATTTGCAGAACTATGCCGGCACGGAGTGCATCGGCGAGGAAGTGTATTTTGACGAACTTGGCTGTGTCATCGATGAAGCCGTCGAGCGGGGCAAGGACGAAGCCGAATACCGACGGTTTCTTTTGAAGGAATGTTTTTCATAAACGGACAGCTTATGATAACAAGAACATCCATGCCCCAATCCATCGGGACTGTCCTTGACGGCATGAAGCGAAACGCCCTGCAAGCCGTCAGGCAAACAATGCAGGAGAACCGACTCCAATCCGCGCCAATGGGGATTGATGTCCGCATGGGCTGGACGGACGAAGACGGACGCACTCGCTGCGGAACGGTAACTGGGCTTAACCTTGACGGAGAACGACTGAAAGTGCAAGTGAGAGACCACTCCCTGCCCTTTGTCCTGGACGAACAGCAACTTCCATGCGGTAGCCACATTTGGCTGATGCGGCTGAATGATACCATCCGAAACGCCTTGACGCAGAAAAGGCAGAGCGCTTGATTGATGTACCAAGGAGTAGTTTGGGCATGGGATTTCAAGTAAACCATGCCCATCTGTCTTTTTTAAATATACAATTTATTAGTTTTAGTATATCATTATCTGAAAAATCAATCTGTAAAAGTAAAATATGGGCGTAACTTTTCGCCTTCTTTCTTAAATAATTCTTTTGCCTTTTGTATTCGCAGTTCTTGCGGTATAATTTGATTTGGAGGCATTATTTTTGATACAACCTTAGCAAAAAAAATAGGGTCTCTATCGGGATTGAATATCTCATCAAAAGATTGTGCTGCAGACATTATGAAAAATTCAGTTTTTCTTTTACCAGGTTCTAATTCTTCAGAAAAATCAATAGATTCATTTAATGCTTTTAACCCTTTTACAAAGTCTAAAGGTGAGCGATAACCTTCATAGAATAATGGGAATCCTTTTCTCGCATCTTTAATCAAAACATCTCTTGTGTTACCTATAAAAGCCATATAAGGAGCGCGTTGCGTAGGATCTATATAAGAAAGTATTCCACCACCAACGCACGAAGATAAAACAATCAATAATGTATTATGCATTTTTATATTGAGTTGTCTAGTGTAATAAAAAAGCTCTTTCCACTTTATTGAGGTTGATAAATCAGTTCCTAACCCATCTTCATATCCATGTGCTACTATGTGCAAAGTAAAAATAGTCCCTTCTTCCAAAGTATCAATCATCTTTTGTAAAGAATCTGTGAACTCTTTCTGATTTGTCGCCTTGTAAAATGTAACAAAGAAATTATCAAACTGTGTTTCCTTGTTTCTAATTTGAAAGTACAATTCTTCTCCTAATTGAGGATCCTCATTTCGTAACCATTGTAGAATTACAATACCAGTTCTATTTATGTTTAAATCTTCCATGCTACTATGTTTTACTATGATTTTACTAAAGTCTTTATCTCTTTTTTCGTTTCAGTTCCACTCCCGCATCCTTCAATACACGGAACACGGAACTGCGGCTACGGAAGCCGCTGGTCTTCCAAATATCATCAATGGTGTAGCCGCTCTTATACATGTTCACCACCCGTTTATTCCGTTCCACACGCCCGTAAGCGGCTTGCGAAAGCACCTTTGTCCCTTTTGTCCACCGCCCCGGTTGGGATGTCATCTTGCGCACGGCGTTAGCCTCTTCGGGCAACTGGGCAATCACTCTTAGCAAGTCCGATGTTTGGGTTTCAGGGAACAGTTCATTGCCCGAATCGATGCCGTCATGCTGGGCAACCAGCCGGACTGATTTTATCCTGCAAAACTCCAGAAAGAATGACAACTGCCTTGCGCCCTTGACGGCGTGTGCGAGTTTGGAAACGACCAGTGTGTCACCCTTGCCGATGCTCGCCAGAAGTGTATCCCATCCCATACGGTATGTTCCTTCTTCGGGCTTTTCCTCCACGATGCGGTCACAACCGAAGTCCTCCATCCATTTCCTGTCAGCCGCTCCCTCCGCATACTTGGGAAGATACGGCAAATAGCCTATTATAGCCATTGAATTGATCTGATTAGTGTTACGGCTGCAAAAGTATGATTTTTTTGCGGAAAAAACGGTGGATTTCATAGGAAACTTACACTTGCGGCTACTAACTTCTATACACGGAACTGTCGCCTTGTACAGCAGATCCCCTGCACAAGCTGTCACCCTTGCCGACAGTTCTTTCCGGCTTGCGTCATCGACCAAACACCCTTTTATATCCTTTGACCCAAATAATTCTTTTTTGTGTCATTTATTATCCACTAACAGACTGACAAACAATTAGTAAAATCATATTCCAAGTATGATTTCATAAGAATAAATAACAACACAATGCCCATATGCGCATTGTTAATCCCTTGCTATAATTTTGCGCCGTCAATAACAAATTTACTCCAATGGAACAGACAGAATCAAAAGGACGGTTGATCAAGTGGCAAGTGAAACAGCCGCATATTTCAGATGGCATTTGCCATTCTTTACCAACCCTAAAAAATCATACTGTAAGCATCGTTTGCCTGCTCTTGATGGCGGCACTTCTCTTAGGATGTCATCCTTCCCATAAAGATGCCCGCACCACGGCAGAGGAAGCGATGGCCGCTTATAACGATTTCTTCCAATCGCTCAAAGGCAAAAGAAATGCCGACACGGACGAAATTATTTCGTTGACCAAAGAATGGAGAAAGCTGGATGCCGCCGTGTCATTCGCCCTGTCAAGTGACACGGCAAACAACAGACACGCCCATGCCAACAGCAACCATATCGCCCTTGGCGACTCCATCGCCGTGCAAATGGCACTCTTGATAAACAGCCAAAAAAGGAGCTTTGCCGATTACCTCTCCGTGGTACGCGGTTTGAACGATGTGGAAGTGGACTCCCTGTCACAAAGGCTGGCCGGTTCCGTCCATCTGTTCTACCGCAAGGCAAGCGCAATCCCTGCTTATAAAGGCAGCGGCAAAGAGGTAATCCGTAAGTATGAGAAGCTATTGGAAAGCACGCTTGCCAATAGCCTCCGAACCAAGGAAGATGCCATTGACTTCCTCCGGCAAGAAGATGTGGCGTTCCGCTCGTTCCTGCTTCACCTACCTTCACTCAGCTCCGGGAATACGCCATTGGACGGCATTACCCGAAACACCGGGAAAGTCATACGCGGCATCATCGCCCTTGCCGGCAAGGAGCAGCCTGTGTTCGGAAAAACCGAGGTGGTCATCCTGTTGGCGATGCGCAATAACAGGCGGCTTATACAGAACGCCGAGGCTTGTGTGGACGGCTTGTCACGCTTGCGTATCACGGACAACGGGCAAGCCGCCGCTTATCTCTGGATGATCCTGCAACCGTGGATTTCATTCGACAGCTTCGCCTATGCGCTCATGGACGAGGAACAGTTGCACACAATGGAGAAACTGGCAGAACGGATGCCATCGGCTTTGGCCAAACTGAAAGGCATTGACTTTCCTTTGGAAGCGGAAGAATTGCCCACGCTCCTGATGGAAACATTCATTTTGGGATGCCAATAAGACTGTCACCCATAAACCGAAATTAATCAAATCATCAAACGACCATATGCAAAAAGAACAAATCGACCGGTTCATCACGCTTGCATCCTTGGAGATGCCGGCGTTGGTTTCACAAAACCTTTTCCAAGGAGCGGAGGTGTACGAGGACTATGCTTTGCTCACCTTCCGCCTGCCCAAAGTTTATCCCATCGAGGAACTTATCGACGAGCTGGAGGACCAGATGGAACTGGTACTCCTTTACCACCATGTGCCGAGCAAAGACACCCCGTTCGGCCAGCGGTGCTGTGCTTACTCTAATCCCCGCTTCGGCCACATGCACAAGTTGAACGCGCAAGCTGATGACCGCATGGAATGCGACACGCTCTATGTGATCCTCTACGATTCGTTGGAGGTGATGGGCAGCGAACTCCGCGAGGAACTTGCGAGGGTAACGAAAGGCGGCAAACTCCTGTACGCCGTCAAGGAAGAGGAACTGCTTAAAGACTTCATCTGCCTATGAAGGAAGTCCTGTACCGCCAACTCGCCGCCACCATCCACGAGTGCCGCACGTGGGTGGATGTGCTGGATACCGACCGTACCGGCCACTTCATGCTGCACTCCGGAGGCGGCTTGCATCCCATCCGTTGCAGGGTGCTTTCCTTGGTGGCACGGACAGCTCATGGTGCCTATTCCAAAGGGCATGTGTGGGATATTCCCGAATACCGTCTTGACCGTGCGGTGAACTCGCTCAAACGTCGGCCGGGCTTCAAGGAACGCTGCAGGTTAGGCACGCTTTCCATGCAGGACGCGGAGGACATCATCCACCTCGCCTCGCACAAACTCATCAACTTGGAACTTGAACTGTAACCCTCAAATCACCAGACAATGATTATCCCCATCCTTTATATGCTTTTCATTCTGGCGTATGCCGTTGTGCCGTTTCTCTATAAAAGCAAATGCCCCGCCATGCTACAGTTCTATTTGCGCATGGTTTGGAGCCGCAGCTTCCGCAGGTGCTACACGCTGGCCATGCTTGCCTCGCTCATGGTGTTCCACTTCTACCATCTGAATGTCTTTGGAAATGTCTATGAACTGGTCTGCTCATCCCTTGTTTGCGTAGCCTTGTATTCCCACAAGAATACGGAACGGGCGTTTGACTTCCTGCAACGGAAACGCTGTTTTTTCTGGGTGGCAATGGCGGCGATGATACTGATTTTCGTTCCGCATACGCTGCCTCTCGGTATTACGGTGGCCACAGTCGTATTCGGTGCAGTGTTCTATCCTCCGCAGACTGTACGGGCGGCTCCATCCGATAAGCTGAAAGAATACTTGGAATCGCCCCAAAGCATTGTGGAGGACTATTACAGATGGCAGTAGAAAACCTTGGCCAATGGAAAGATTGCTTACATGAGAGCCTTTCCCTGCCATTCATCCTGATTTGATTGAACAAGATAACGATTAAAACATATCGCGCATGAAAGAAAATCAAACGACCAAATACCGCATCCAAATCGACAGTGATTTGCTCGCATACCTCAATCCCGAATCGGGCGAAAAATGCACAAAAATGGCTGCGTTCCGTAACCTTGTGGAGATAGCCAACGGGAACAAGAAAGAGTTCCCTGCCATCGCCAAGCCCTTGCCTGAAGGACAAGTGGCATTGACGGTCAGCGGACTTGCCAAACATTGGAACTGGCACCGCACCACGGTGAGGAAATTCCTATCCACATTGGAGGAAACAAATGCTGTCAAAGTCATTGGCCGCAGCGGCTATTTCATCCTTACTGTCACTTGTGCAGTGCCGAACGGGGAGAACTCCCAAGCTCCTTTGTTGTCGGAAGATGAACTACTCCTGAACCACTGGCTCTGTGGCTACCTCACCATCGAGGAATCGGTGGAGATGCTTGCACACTTCATCACCGAAACGGATAAACTATTTGTTTCAGAACCGACAAACAAACGTTCCGGACGACAAGCATCCACCGGTGAACGCCTGCACAAGCTGATAGCCCATACCATCCTCCAACGCACAAGCATCATTCCTGCTGATGAACGGGTGAATGAAGCCCTCGAACGACTGTACGTGGACGAATGTGGCAAAGACCTTGCGCGTTTCCTACAGCGGTTGACGCTCGCCGGATTGCGGCTCATCGAGACAAGAAACCTGCGGGAAGCACAAGCCACTTGTAGCGGCAATGAAACTGCCGACACCATTCTACGGCATTATCTCCCCTTTATAACGCAAGAAAAGCCTCACAACGGGCTTAAACCGCATGATGGAACCAAACCCACGGGCGAATTGGAAAACTAAGTTAGGATGGTTTGTTTCCCCTGCGCTGTGCTTCACAGGACTACGTACGAAGCATCCCGGCAAGCCGGATGGGTAAAGACGGAGGTCTTGACCTCCGACCCTGACGACAGGGCTTGCCCACGAAGACAGGCTCTGCCTGCGTAGCCTAATACGCACTTTGCCCGGGAAGGGCAAAATGCAGGAACCGCCGAGGCGGCAGCAAGCTGAAAAATTTGACTGAATTATGGCAAATGACATCAAACAGGTATTGGACATAAGACCCGGAAAGGGCATGAGTGTAGGCCAAAGCGACGAACACCAGCGTAACTGGACGGAAAAAGGTTGGGAGTGGGCAACGAAGCATGGCAACTATGACCGAAACCGCGAACACCTCAATTTCGAGATTGTGAAAGGCGGCATTATCCAGCCGGTCGATAAGTCGAGGACTATCACCAGGCGCATGGCGGACAATCTGCGGGAACGTGGCATAACCGACCCGAACGCAAAATTGTGCGAACCGCAGTACCGCACCGTAGCAAACATCATCTTTGGCGGCTCAAGGGAAAGAATGCACGAGATAGCCTTTGGCAACCAAAGAGTGGACTTCACGCACGGGGCTGACAACTCGCATATCCGGCGCAACAAGGACATAGAGCGTTGGGCAATGGATGTGTACAGGTTTGCGTGTGAACACTGGGGCGAGGAAAACGTCATCGGCTTCTATGTACACCTCGATGAACTGAACCCACATGTGCACTGCACCGTGATACCGGTGGATGAACGGAATAAAATCTCGTTCAACAAGGTTTTCGGAGGGAAGATTTATGATTCCAAGAAGCGTTTCTTCGCACTCCACGACGAGTTTGCCAAGGTGAACGAGAAGTGGGGAATGAAGCGTGGCAACAGCATAGCCGTGACAGGAGCGAAACACCGGACCACGGAAGAATACCGCCGTGCGTTGAGCGAGGAATGCACGACCTTGGAGGAACAAATCGAGAACAATAAGATATTGCTTTCCGGGCTTCTTGCCGACATCCGTTTTGCCGAGAAACGGGTGAAGGGGTTGGGTACGATGACCGCCAATTTGGAAGAGAAAAAGAAGCAGATGATTGCCGAGATGGAAGCCCTTGCAGAAGAGTTGAAAGCAGGCCGTGGCGATTCGGAGGAACTGCGCAAGAAGATAAGCAAACTCGACCTTGACTTGCAGAAAGTGCTTGACAACCTCACCGACAAGCGCAACAAATTGGAAATAGCGGACAAGCAACTCTCAGAACTTCGCCAGTTAGAGGAAGAAACACGGGAACGTGCGTTGGAATACCGCCGGGACCTCAAAGCGGCGACTTACGACTTGGAACATCAGGTGCGCTACCGGCTGGCCGATGCGCTGCTGGGCGACATACTGCACGAGTTCAAGTCATTGCTTCCGTCATTGGACGGTGAAGGCCAAAGCCTGTTCGATGGTACACTGCTGAAAGAAGTGGCCGAGCGTGGCGAGGATATTTTCAAATGCGCCATCTACCTCTTTGCAAACTATGTGGACTTGGCCACAACGTTTGCAGAAAGCCACGGCGGCGGAGGTGGCGGCAGCGACCTGCCTTGGGGGCGCAATGAGGACGAGGATGACCGGGCGTGGGCAAGACGCTGTCTGATGCAAGCAAGCCGGATGATGAAGCCCAAAAGTGGCAAAAGCGTCCGCCGGAAATGACAAGGCAAATGATTTTCAACAGCCTATTTCCTATGCCTTACAGTATGATTGACAGTATGATAAATTGCCGCTACCGAAATTCTTGTTAAGCACGAGTTGAAAGAGGCTTTCGGCCTCTTTGCAGACGCGGCGAATCATTTCTTTTGCAAACAGAAAACAAATACACAGATAAATATGATAAGGAGATTTTTATTGCTATCTGTATTGTCCCTGCCACTCATGGCAAGGGCGTACAATGTTCCCATGACGGACACCATCCGATGGGAGATCCTTCCGCAGTGGGAGGAATTGTTGCAACCGTTGGAGCCGGCCTATTTGGAGAATGCCGTGGAAGTTTCCCCTTGGCGTGGCAACTGGTTCGTGAACGTGTCCGGCGGCGTGTCGGCATTCGTCGGTTCACCGCTTGGTTGTGGTGACATCTTTGACCGAACAAAGCCAGCATTGTCCGTTTCCGTGGGCAAGTGGTTCACACCGGCCATCGGCACACGAATCGCCTTCCAAGGCTTGCAGTTCAAGGACGCACAACTTGAATCAAAGGACTTCCTGCATCTCCATGCCGACTTGATGTGGAACGTGTTGTCGGGCTTCTCACGTACCAAAGAGGATTTCCGCTGGGACTTGGCTCCCTACGTTGGCTTGGGCATCCTGCACAATGACAAATTAGGCCGCCATCCCTTTGCCGTTTCTTACGGGGTACAAGGACGATACCGCTTGACCGACCGCCTGCACCTCACGGCTGAACTTGGCTGTGCCACCACCTTCAAGGACTTTGACGGCATGGGCGCAGGTAACAAGTGGGGCGACCGTCTGCTATCCCTAACCGCCGGATTTTCCTATACTATCGGAAAGAAAGGCCGGAAACGTGTGGTGGATGCCTCCCCTTACATCGGGCGTAACGAACGGTTGACCGGCTATGCCCGCAGCTTGCGCAATGAGAACGAGCGGCTCCGGAAGATGAACGGCAATACCACCCGCATCATTGCTGAATTGGAGAAGATATTGAAGTTGGAAGGGCTGCTGGACAAGTATGTGGACAGGCTTTCTTCGATGAAAGACGAACGTGACGGCAAAGGCTTGACAACCGGCTATCCCAAGAACAATTACAGCGGGTTGAACTCGCTTCGTGCAAGGTTGCGAGATGCCCAAGCGAACAAGGACAAGCATAAAGGCGATACCGCTTTTATCCACAGTAAAAACACCGTTTATAGGACATACGACATGGATTCCACTTATAGAAGCGGTGGTTCCTTCCAAAGCAATGATTCCATTGTTTCAACCTTGCCTGTGGACGGCAGGTATATCGGCCCGCCCATCTATTTCTTCTTCGTGCTGGATACCGACAGGCTTACCGACCCTTCGCAGTTGGTCAACCTGGACGGTATCGCCCGGATTGTCAAGAAGCACGGGTTGCGCATCCAAATCATCGGTGCGACAGACAGTGCTACCGGAAACGACACCATCAACAATGGCTTGTCGCAAAGGCGTGCCGCATACATGGCCGGAGAGTTGCGAAGACGTGGCGTGGATGCCGATAGGATAGAAACGGTTTCAGCCGGCGGCATCGACAAGTACAATCCCGTAGAAGCCAACCGCAATGCTTGTGTAAGGTTGCTGTTACCATCATCGGACACGACAGATTAGGTGCTTGTTGTTCATAATATAAGAATGGTTTGAAACAACTTATTTCATTGGTTTGAACCAAGGATTCTTAGGGGTTGGCTGGCTTGTGAAAGCCGGCCAGTCTTATATCCGCAAGTCAAATTCAGACAAGTCGTCGCTGCATGGCTCGTCGCTCTCCGGATCCAACGGCAAGATTTCCTTTTTTACCACTACATTCTTCCCTTTTCTTTTGCCATACCACAAGTTTATCATGCTGTTCCCATGAATAATCGTCCTGTCGGGCATCCAATCAATGTCTTCCGGTTCTTCATCATAGACACCCCATTTACGACGTTGGTATGGATAATCCACAACGGTATCTTCGGGCTTGGATTCATATTTCCCCGCATCATCTTCCGACCAGCCTAACGCTTCCAAATAACACCAGAAAGCATTGGGCATTTTGAATGTCTCGGCGGCAAAAATGGCACCTACCACCTTGCCACCATCCGCTTCCACTTCCTTTCTGAAATCTTGCAGGCTATTCCCTGTTGTAAGGATGTCATCCACCACTAATACCTCCTTGCCCGCCAAGTCCTCTTTGAAGAAATAATTTTTCTCCAATGTAACATTTCCTCTGTCCTTTTGCAGGTGCAAGCTCTCCCTGTCGCCCGTGTAACGGACATACGATATGCCGCACACAAGTTCCGGATATTCGTCATGTACATAGTCCGCCATCGTTTTGAACCGCCTCCAATATTTGCGCTGTGTACTGCACGGCATGAACATGACAATGGTACCTGGTTGGGGTTTCAATCTCTCTATTCCGGCCACAAGGAAACGGATGCCATCATGCTTGCCGTCCTTGAAATCCAAAATGGATTGGCAGAACTGTTTTTGTGCTTCACTCAAGTATGGATTGTACCGTGACGGGAAGTAATAGTCCGTAAATACGCAGGGGATTTTCTTCCTCTTGAACACTTTCAGCGGCTGATGGTCGGCCGCAAACCTCGCAACGGTGATGGGGAAAATTTTCCTTGCTTCCCGGTTGCCCGCCAACACCGCCTTGCGGCTGAAATCCCTGCGCAGTTCCAAAGTAGGCGCATACTTGGCGGCAGCGCAATAGGCTTCGCCCAGCTTTCTTCTCCCATACCGTGTAACCAGTATCAGGATTAGCAATAATAGGATGACTAATCGTTCAATCTGTTTTCAGTTGCTTGAATAAAAGACGGCAAAATTAGCAAAATCGACGGCAGCATGGAGTGTTTTCCAAGGGAATATCAAAGATACAATTTTACTTTGTCATTCCTTTTACATGCTGACAGTCATCCGGTTGTACAGACTTCTTACCGTTCGTGTCCATGCCCTTGCCGCCGGGCGTATTTTCTTGTGCGAATTTCAGTCGTCCGCTGTTGATGCCGAAAACTTTTGGGACGAAGGCAGGATGTAGCGGTTGTCCCGATGGCAGGAATCTTCCTTTCCCTTGCGCCAAAGCGTATTCCTGCCAAAAAGTTTGCGTCATAGGCGGGCGGCTCATCCTGCACCGAAAAATAACTTCCTGAGGCAAGGGCAAGCAGCCCGATAGCAGGGAAATAAAAACATCATCATTATGAAATTTACAGTATCATCAACCGCAATGGCGAACAAACTGGCTGCAATGGCCAAAGTAATGAACAACAAACCGGCACTGCCCATCCTTTCCACGTTCATGCTGGAGGTGAAAGAAGACACACCGCTGGAAGTGACCGCCTCCGACCTGGAATGTGTATGGCACGGCTCACTGGATATTACAGGACAGGAGGGAACAGGCAAAGTGTGCATCACGGCATCCACCTTGTTGGAGGCAGTGAGAAATCTGCCCGAACAGCCGATTACCTTCACCATCAATGATAATGATAAAAGCGTGACCATTCACTATTTGAACGGACATTACGACATGGCAGGGTTTGGCAGCGATGAATATCCCATGATGCAAGATGAGAGTGACATTCGCTTCGACATGGACGCTGCCACATTGTGCAATTCCATCGACCAATCGCTTTATGCCGTTTCATACGATGCCCAGCGACCTGTAATGACAGGGATAAGCTACACTTTTGCAGGTGGAAAGGTGGAGTGTGCCGCCTCCGATGGGCACAAGTTGGTGCGCAACACCTATCCCTTAGCAGGAAATGCGGAAGATTGCCGTTTCATCTTGTCGGCAAAGGCAGCAAAGATTGTCAAGTTGTTGTTACAGAAGAAGGAGGGCAACGTGGAAGTGGCATACAACGAGCGGAACATTGTGTTCAAAACCGACACGGACAGCTTCAGCACACGGTTGATAGAGGGGGTATATCCCAACTATAATGCCATTGTTCCCACCAACAGCGACAAGGAAGCGACCATCGACCGCCAAGCTTTGTTATCTGCCATCCGTCGTGTGGGCATATTCGCGGAAAGGACGAGCCGCCAGCTTGTATTGTCTTTTTCGGGCATGGCATTGCTCCTCACGGGGCATGACTTTGACAATGCCACTTCGGCCGAGGAAACCGTATTCTGCACCTACCAAGGGAATGAAATCCGTATCGCTTTTCACGCCGAGAACCTCAAAATGGTTTTGGAGAATATGGACGCAGCCGAAGTACGCTTCCGCATGAGCGAAGCCTGCCGTGCCGCCATCATCGAACCAGTATCGAGCGATGGCCAGTCGGAACACTTGGCTTTGCTGATGCCGATGATGTTGCCCGAGTGACACAACAAAAAGTACAGGGTGTTCCCAATGCCCTGTACCCCATCCAAACATATTATCTAACCAACAAACATTTACAATCATGCCTAATTGGTGTAACACATCCCTTGTATTCGAGGGTGACAAACAAGAAATCAAGACCCTTTACCAAACGATGAAAAGGTTGGAAAGGCGCAAAACTCCATTGGTAGAAAACGGCTTTGGTACAAACTGGCTGGGATGCCTTGTCGAAGCCTTGGGTGGCCATTGGAAAGAAACCTATTGCCGAGGCACATGGTTTTCTTTGGAATGTCAAGGGAATATTCTGCGTATGGAAACCGAAACTGCTTGGTCACCCTGCATCGAAACATACGACTTCATCTGTCAAAAATTTCCGTCACTGAACTATTACTACCGCTCCGAAGAACCGATGATGGCGGAATACCTGACTAATGATAGCGATGGACGTTATTTCAAAGAGCGTTACATCGCGGACGTGAATGTTCCCGATGGAGAATTTATGGTGGAGTATTTTAACCGTATGGAAGAAGCCCTGCAATGGATAGCTGAAATAAGCAAGTGCGATATACAGTCGGAAGAAGATGTGGAAGCCCTCAATGAGCAATGGCATACTGGCGACAATGAGGGATATTGTTACCTGCATCATTACCGAATAGTCTAAACAGGCTCAAATCAAACGGATGGTGCGGTTCATGGGATGCCTTACAGGTTTCCCATGCCGCATAAGCCGTCCATACATAGGTTGCCACATATTTTGTTGGCAATAATCACATGATAGAAAACGGGATATGGTTTATATTTGTTTATTTTGCATAGAAAATCACCGATATGGACAAACGAAACATTATATTGGAAGATGGCGGCAATGCCGTGGCAAGTTGCCCGGTCATTGTTTCCGCAAGCCGCAGCACCGACATTCCGGCGTTTTATGCCGACTGGTTTTTCCATCGCCTCCAAGTAGGTTACTCGGTATGGACAAACCCTTTCAGCAAAGTCCGGAGTTACGTATCTTACAAGGATACAAGGTTTATCATATTTTGGTCGAAGAACCCGTACCCCTTGTTGCCTTATTTGGATATTCTGCGAGGAAAGGGCATAGGGTGTTATATACAATACACATTAAACGATTACGAACTCGAACGCTTGGAAACAGGTGTTCCTCCATTGGTGGAGCGCATAGACACGTTCAAGAAACTGGCCACACGTTTAGGCAAGAAAGCCGTGATATGGCGTTTCGACCCCATGCTGCTCATGGAAAGCCTCTCCTTGGACAGCTTGCTTGATAAGGTGGAACGCATAGGTGACCAACTCAAGGGATATACCGAAAAAATGGTGTTCAGCTATGCCGACATCGCTAACTATAGAAAGGTAAAATCCAATTTAGACAAGAGCGGGATATGTTACAGGGAATGGACGGAAGGGCAGATGGTTGAATTTGCAGAACGCCTTTCCGAGTTGAACAAGACGAATGGTTGGAATTATGCCTTGGCGACTTGCGGTGAAAAGGTGGAGCTTGCCCGGTATGGCATAGCTCATAACCGTTGCATCGATGCCGACCTCATCGCCCGCTTGGCTTGGCAGGACAAGACGTTGATGAAGCACATGGGTGTCGAAGTTAAAGAAATGACCTCGCATGGCCTGTTTGATGACGGCTTGTTGCCGTCCGGTGCCATACCATTGCCGGGAAATCGGTATTTCATAAGCCGGCATAAGAAAGACCCAGGCCAACGCCTGTTGTGTGGCTGCATGGCTTCCAAGGACATCGGGGAGTATGACACCTGCCCCCATCTTTGTGAATACTGCTATGCCAATTCCTCTAAACCTTCGGCATTGGCTAACTGGGAGCGGCATCAAAATAACAATTTTTCAGAAACAATTACAGGTAAATAATGGCTATGGACAAATATGATTTTATCAAGAAGGGTGCCACAGTCTATTGGCATGACCCGGATGGCGGTTTATCGGATGGGGAGTATGAGATAATATCTGCTCCTGAAGAAATTGAAGAGGACAGCATCATTTTAATAGCTTCCGATTGTTCGGAGGCAGAAGTTTTCCCCACGGAATTGTCCTGTTGCTGAAATGAAATTACAAAAATTGGAAATGGGTCAGCCGTTTGGAAATACCCCACGGCTGACATTTTGATACATGATACAGCATCCGTTTGCAAGAACGATTCCTATTTTACCTACCTCGGCGATATGGCACATAGTCTTCCGCTATAGCCCCCACCAGTTCCCTGTCCTCATGCGCCACCTCCTGCGTATTGCCGTCACCGTCCACATCCATGATGTCCGGCTTGGCTTCGATGCGTTCTTGCACGGCATCAATCTGCTGCGAAATCATCGAGGTGGCTCTTTTTACATCGAACAAGGTCGTTTTCAAGAACTCCGGTGATTCCTGCAAGCTGCCCAGCCACGATTTCAAGTAAGCCGCTGATTCCTCTTTTATCTGTTTTGCCATGCCATACCGCGAGGCCAACAGCGCACTGCCCAGTTCGGCCACCAATTCTTCCCTTGCATACTCCTCCGACCCAAATGCGGCAGGTTTCAAACGGTTCAACCGGCTTTCATGCCCGGAGCTGTGAGTCATTTCATGCAGCATGGTACCGTAATAGGACTCCCCATCTACAAACTGCGACTTTTCAGGGATAACAATTTCGTCTTTGCTGATACTGTAATACGCACGGTCTTGGTGCATGGGGCGAATGGGGCACACCCATAGCCCTTTATCCACCATTTCGTCCAATGGGGCGAACGAGAATGACTCACCTTCCAATTTTACGGGTGGTTTCAGTGCATTGGCAGACCGAATCTTCTCGTATAGTTCGGGACGAGCCTCGCGGAGATTGGTCTGGTCTACATTGAATACGTTATATACGTTCATCTTCGGATAGACATTGTACCGCTGCTTTTCCTCGTCCGACAGCCGCTTGTACTCGTCATATTTGATTTTCTCTTTCGTTTCCTTGTCCACTACGGTAAAGGTGGTGATGAACACTGGAAACGATTTCTCACCTTTCTGCACGGATACCAACGGCAGTTTTTCCCCGTTCTCATCCACCAAAGGCTGACGCGAGCCGTCCTTCTTCTTGCTGTAATTGAGTGAAAGCGCGGCATCGAAGGTGCAAAATACAGGAAGCTCGTATCCCTTTTTCTCACATTCCAATGCCAACATGAGGGCATTCATCCCGTTGTACTCCCTGCCCGAAAGATTCTTTGGCCATTTCATCATGCCTTCTGTAAACCAAGGCTTCGACCAGTCCTTTTTCAAGGTGGAAATCTTTTCTATCATCAGTTCCGTGAATCGTTCCAACGCCCGGTCTTCCGCCGACGGGCCATCCCTATGGTAATCATTCCTCTTTGCCATGCCTACGCTTGTGTTTGGTTGTTATGTTCCTTTTTTACCCATTCTGCCAACTCTTCCACCCGGCAAGCAATGTTGAGTTTGTCAAGGTAGGCTGACAGTTCCAGCTTGCCTTTGGCTGTTATACCTGTCTTGGGTACAAGGAATGCCTCCCGCTCAGCTGAGAAACGGATGAAACGCACCCAAGTGAAAGCGAAGGCATCGCCATCTTTCTCGGTACTGAAAGCCGAGAACACCAGATACTTGCCGCCTTTTTTATCAGTCTTTTCCTCCACCTGCTTGCCGATGGTGCCGCGAAATTCAATGTCGCCCTCTATGTTGTCCTTGTCGGATGCAGGGGTAAAATCCACTGCATCGGCATGGAAATTCAAGTATAGGTTGTCGCTGCGCTTGCGAAAAGTGAGCGTGCCTCGCATTTCTACCTTTGTACCCACAGCATATGGGTTGGTGTCCGATTCACCTCCATCCATTGACACGGAGATTTCCACTTGCTTGCCCGCTCCCGACTTGGCGGGAATGGTGGTCTTGACACCAAAGCAGATGAATGTTTGTCCCTCGCTATTGGTCCGCACCGTCGCCGCCCGGCTGACCGTGCCGTTGATTGTTACATTACATTTAATCATATGGTTATCCTTTATTGGTGATGTATTCGATATTTTGTCTATTATCTCATTTGCAGGTTCTCGCCTTGTCCGTTACGTTGTTCCATTCCCTGCTCATAGTTCCGAGCCACTTGCCCGGAAAGGGCGATGCCGCCCACAATTGCCGCCACTTGGCTGCGTTTCTGTTCTGCCGTGGTACCCGTATCGGAAAGGACAAGGGAAAGGCGGTTCATCTCCGATGCGGTCAGTTCATGCGAGAAATTGCCGTCGCCACTGTCGATATGCAAGATGGGGCGGCCGTTGTCCTGCACCTCCAACACGCACTCCTTGCAGGCGGGCAGCAATGCCGAGAGGTCGATGCGTTTGCTCAAGGCCGCTTCGGTAGCCATCCTCATCTGTTCCTCCTTGTTGTCAATCTGCATGGCGAGAGCCATAAGCGAGGTGAACATAGTAATGGCCATTTCCACAATGGGGTCAGTACCGTAACCGAGGTGCTCGTTGCTGTCCTCCGATGAAAGTAATTTCTTCATCCACTCATCCGGTGACAGGCCTGCGTCGATAGCCGTGCCGTCTGTGGCTTTGTATTTTGCCAATAAATCCTTGCCATCGTGCAGCAGTTGCAGGTTAATCTTCCCCTTTGGGGCAATCTCAGCCAAATATGCCGCAGGGTCGATGTCACGCTTGGCGCCGTCGGTGGAGAGTTGCACCACACCGAATTGGAGGTTGTCACTTGACACGCCCACTTGCTGCCCGGCGTTTACCGTATCGCCCACTTTGGCATGGGTGTTCGTCAGGTCTTGGTAGCTGACCTGATAAGTGGTTCCATCTGCCCGTGCATACTCCACGGTCAATGATTTGCCGGCATCCACTGCCACGACCTTGCCATTGTCTTCCGTGGCCAATACGGCTTCATTGTCCGTTGGAAGGGTGATGCTGCGCTGTTCGCCAAACGGCACAGCCACCAACAGAAACTCTGCCCGTTCCAACGGAAAGGCATAATCCTTGCTCTCTCCGACAAGGAGGCTGTCCCTGTCCTCGCCGGGTGTCCGGCCTTGCGCCTGCATCTCTTCCATTACCATGCGGTCGTACCTGTCAAGCCCGTTCCGCTCAATGATGCCGATGAGCGAGGCAGCGTAGTTGCCTCCCGTGGCATATCCCGCCTGTTCCAGTCCTTTCGCCCAGCCTTGGTAGTCATCAGCTTGCAGGTCGAAACAACCGACGTACCGCTGGTTCTCCGAAAGGAAGCGTGAATGGTGTTCGTAGGAATCGGCCACGCTGTCATAGCTGCAAAACTTCTCATTGGGTTTGTCATCTGTGTACAAGCCATACTTGCCGCCACCGTCCAACCAGCCTTGCGTGGCCTTGATGCCGAAATGGTTGTTCTCTTTCTTTGCCAAGGTGCTTTCGCCGTTGCTGCTTTCCAAAATGCCCTGTGCCAGTGTCACGGAGGCCGGAATCCCATACCGACGCATCTGCTCCATCGCATATGCTGCGTATCGCTCCGCGTATGTTTCGTTCTTGCTTTTGCCCATATCCAAATCTTATGATTATCAATACCTGTTATTATCGTCCACGACCCATACGTACCTCATTCTCCTTGCTTATTGTCTGCTCGGGGTTCTCCAACTGGTCACAGATGGCTACCCGTTGCCCAGCTCGGATAAGTTTGGGAAGATGGGTGTCCAAATCCCCGAAGGGGAAGGAGACGATGTCTGCTTTATCTCCATGTACTACATCAAGTCCTAATATCCGTGAGGTGGTCTGTGCGTCTTCCTTGTAGGCCACATAGTTGTCGCCGGTCCGGAACAGCAGCACGGCATCGGGGTGCTTGCCTTTAAGTTGGTCGTACTGTTCCTGCATGGCCGGGGTAAATGGTTGTCCCTTGGCGTTGGCATCAAATGCTATGCGGGTTTGTTCCCCTTGATGGGGTTCTTGTGATTGGGCCTGCGCGTTTGCCTGTTGCAACACATCGGCAAAGAGCTTGGCTGCCAGGCAGGTCTTATATTCGGCCATATCCTCCGCCGCCCACATTCGTTGCCACTGCTGGGGTGTCACCAGCCGCGGCTGCACTTTCTCTATGCCGTCGATGACCGGGGCGCAGAGAATGCGCTCGTCCTTGGTGCGGAAGATATTCACCCGCTTGATTTTGGACAGGTCGGCATTCTCGGCGGGACCAGCAAACAAGTCCACTTTCAGTTCCGGCCTGTTCTGTGCCAGGGCGTAGTATTTGTTAGCCAAGTCGTGGCGGACTTCGGCAGATGCTTCTTGTTGACCTTGTTTGATGGTGGTAAAGAAACGGTTGACATCCTCTTTGTCGGGATAGACGCTGAATGACGTTTCTCCCTGCGGTTTGAGGTACAACGCCCAGCGTCCGTCATCGTCACGCAACATCTGTATGCGGTCGAACTGTACGGAGGTTGCGTTTTCTACCGCTTCCGACACGTCGATGTACGAGAGTGTCCGCAGTTCCTTGCCCTCCAATTTGGCCGTGGTCACCTCCTTGCCCTCAAAATAACTGTCATCGGGACGGAAGCCCAGCAAGCCATCCTTGTTGAAGAAGCGGACGAATGTAGCCCCTTGCGCCCGCAAGGCGCTATCAATGCGTGTTTTGGAGAAGCCGGGCAGGTTGTTCGTCACCGCCTTTGCCCCGCGCTCAGACCGCTCTTGGACGTTCATCACCTCGTCCGGTGTCAAGCAGTATGGGCGTTTGTCGCCATCGGGAAAGGCCACATGACCGCCCTCCAACGCTCCGGCCGGCAGCACGACATCCACGATGCCCGTCTGCTTGTCGCGCACGATGACCATCTCCTTGGTAGAGCGGTCGGGTATCCCCTTCAAGCTGTCCGACACCGTATAGCTGCCCTTGGTATTCCATTCGGCGGGCATATATTCCTTGCAGGACTCCGCCATCTGTGTGCCGTAATGGACGGCTTCGGTAAAGGCGATTTCCATCACTTCAGGGTCTTCATCATGCACCTTTAACAACGCTTCCTCCACTTTCTTGTCATAGAAGCCCAGATTGAACTTTTCCAGGAACGCCTGTTTCTCGGCGGGAGAGGCGAAATTCCGGCTGTCCACGCCCATGCCTCCCTTGCGGATGATGTCGATCAGAATGGCGCTCTCCCTTGAATCCACTTGCGGCTTCTGTTTCTCGCGCAATTCGGTGGTGCGCTTGTGGTCAAGCAAGGTCGCGTATTCTATTTTCTCGCCACGCTCTGCCTTGCGCATCACCTCCACGGCATTGTTCACGTCCGTTTCGATGGCTTCCAACAGGGTGGGGTTCTCTTGCAGTTCCTGTGTCCAGTATTCCACCAAAGGCAGGCTCTCCGCTGACATTTTGGCCGGCAGGCCGAAGTCCATCATCTTCACTCCGGCAGCGAGTTCGGCCACCAGCCGTTCATATTTCACGGCATCTTCCGATGGTGCTTTCCCACCCTGCATCACCATGCCTTCACGGGCAAGGCGTTGCCGGTGGCCGGTGGCACTGGCCACTTGGCGCACCAATTCCTGCACATAGTCGGGGTAAGAGGAAAAATGTTTTTGGTCTGGCATATAGACGGCATCCTTGGCGGTGTCGTAACGGGGTGTGCCGGTACCGTCCTTGCGTATGGGCACGAGGTTTTCCTTGATTTGCGCCACGAAATGGTTGACGGCATTCCGCAACTGCCGTTCTTCCGCTTTAAGATTGCCCCGGTCGTTGATGCCGCCGTGGCTCTCCAATAGGGCACGGTAGGTTTCGGGAATGGAATCGGGCAGCGTGGTCTGGTCCACGTTGAACAGGATGCGTATCTCCCGGTTGCGCACCCCTTTGTATTGTTTCCGCTCTTCCTTGTCCAACTGGAGGTAGTCTTCCCTCGACATCGTGTCGCTCGGGTCGTTGCGGTTGACGTACTTCTCCCATTTGTACCAATGGAACGGCACTCCTTTCTCGCCTTGCAGCACCGCCTCGCCGTGTTTCTTAGCTTCGTTGAACGAGAAATAGCGGGCGGTTTTGTAACCGCCACGGTCGGCGTGCATACCGAGTATGAGGGCGTTGAACGGGCTGACTTCCGGACCTTTCGGGTAAAACCTTGGAGCCATCCTGCCCGAAGCGTTCAACCAATAGCCGCCGCTGATTGCCGCGCCATTCAATGCGCCAGACAGCAGTTCCTTCTCCCGTTCCACGGCAGCTTTTTCTTGTGGGCTTTTGTCCTTGCTCATATATCTTCAGTTTAGTTTTACTTGATACCAAATGTCCTTTCCCTGCCTTCTTCCAAGGGCTGTTCCGATGCGCGGTAGTTTTCTTGGGTCATTTGCCTTGTTTCCTCATGCTTGGCCAGCACAGCATTGGCGAGGGTATTTATCGGCAATGCTCCTTCCCGGCAGGCTTCGGCGGCAGGATGTGGCAGCAGGATGCTGCACGGCACACCGTCGATGTCCATAAAGAGGTTGTCTCCTTGCAGTACGGGATGGGCGAGCCTTGCATTCAACGGTTCATCGGGATAGGGTTTATACAGCTGTTTGGCCGATGTCTCTTCTTGCCGGTCAAGAGCCTCCTGTCCGGCCTTGTTAAGCAGGTTCAAGCCGCCCATGCCTATCAGCACCATTTTCAACAAGGGGTTGCGGATGAACATGCCTAGCAAGATGGAGGCAATGGGCAGCAGGCTGTCCTTTACCCCGAATGATTTGGTATGACCGGTGAACAAGCCTATCAGCACATCGGGAAGCATGGAAACAACATAGCCCAGGTTCCTGCCCACACCGCCGATACCGTCTAATCCGAATGTCCTGAGCAGTCCATCCCAACCGTTTTCATTAGAGGGCTGTTGATCTGGTTGTCTAGTTTGTCGGGGCGATTGTGGCATTTGTAGCTCGTCCGATGTCGGTCCTTGACTGTCTGATGTCGGTGCTTGCCCGTCCGTAGAAAGGGGGTTCAAGCTGTTTATACCCTTTGGTTCTTCTTGCAAGGCTTGTTGCTCAGCCAAGTATTCTTCCTCATGTCCGGGTGCCACAACCAAGGGCATATTCTTGTAGCGTTCATCGTTGCGTTTGTTTTCAAATATCTCGGGAAACATTGACTGGAGGCTGGGAAAATCCGGTAGGGTATTCTGCTCCATCCAATCCGCCCATACCGGTCTTTCGGTAAGGATGCCCATCGGCTTGGCCAATTGGCTGTTGACTGACAGCACATAATCGTTCTCGTAGGATAGGATTTTGTTTCCTTGCTTGCGGAAGCCAGTGAACACGTTATCCTCCGCACCGAATACGGCACGGCTGATGCAATCTTCTACGGTGGGCGGTTTCTTTCCGGCATTCTCCTTGCCCTCGATGTACCACTCCACACCGTAGGAAGCGGCTTCCAAGCCCACCGTTCCTGCCAGTGCCGCCCAAGATGCGATGCCGCCGGTAGCCACGGCATCGGCAGCCAATGACACGCCGCGTCCGGCCCACTTTTCCCCGGTGGAAGGGTTATAGGCGGCCTCGCCCCTTGCGTCTATCTCCTGTTGTAAGGGGGAGCGCATCAACGAATCGGCAAACCCGAACAAGCTTCCCTCCATGCCCTTGCGCAGCACATATTCCACCGATGACTTGGGCATCTGCTCTTTGACCATACGGTCAACCATCATCTGCTCCACCCGGTAGTCCACGTAGGCGTATGCAAGGTCGCCACCTAACCGGGCAGACAGCTTGTCGTACTGCTCCCTGCCAATCTCGGCGACCACGGCCTCCCGCCATTCATGTGCCAACAGTGCTAGGTCGGATGTGAAATCCTTGTTCCCGGCGATGCGCTCACGGCACATCTCCACATAGTCCTCTGCTGTCTTGCTGTTCCATTCACCCGTCAGGCGCAGATACTGCAGGGTGTTGTCAGGCATACCCGTGGCACCGGCGGCAAAGCTGCCGAGCAACCCCGCCGGGCTGAGTGCGTATTCGCCAATTTCTTCCGCCTGTTTCTTGCCGAGGAAGTCCTTCACGCTGCGCATGACAGATACGAAATGGGTGTCAAAGTAGCTTTGCAGGCAGTATTCCACTTCGGCAAACCGTTCGCTATGTTGTATTTCCTTGCTCATGATGTTACATGATGTTAAGTTGCTTCATCAGTTGTTCCTTGGTCTGTTCGATGGCATGGCGACAGGCTTCCATCTGTTTGGGATAGTATTTTTCCAGCAGGGTGTCCTTGGCTATCTCGTCGTGGATGAAGCCCACCGCCGTTTGCCGGTTGATTTCCACCGAGACTTCCCCATCCTCCTTGTTGTTGAACCAGGCTTTCGTCCACCAACGCAAACCTGCCCGGTCGGGATAGACGGTGACAAGCCTGGGTATGTCGAAACTGCGCACGTCTATCTCCAGTCCTTCCAACGGGTCGGTGACGCCGATGGCGGCTACCGCTTCGTCAAGTCTTTTTTTTTACCGCTTTCGTCCAACGTGGAGAGGAACACCCCGTGACGGAACGCCAAGTAGTCCAGGAAGTCGCCTATCAGCAGGTTTTGTACCTTGGCGGCGATGGGTATGGAGCGGCTGCCGATGCCGAGCGGGTTGGCCAACGAGGGTATCACCTCATAAAAATAGTTGCGGATAGCCGAAAGCGAGAAAATATTGCGTAGCGACTGGACGGTATGGCCGGATACCTTGTATTGTCCGCCCGCGATGTCCGTAAGGTAGTCGGGATAGAAGCGGAGCATCAGTTGCTCGATTTCCTCCCGGTCATCGTCATAGTCAGTGGGTATCTCCATTTCGAGGGTGTCGAAGTCGGGCATACCGGTATGTCCTTGTTGCTGCATCATCTTCAAATTGCCATAAATCATGGTGAGAAAGTCGATGGGGTTGATTTCTTCTCCGTCATACCGCACCTCCATGTGGAGCAGGTCGCCGCTGATGGCCAACACGCTCCCTGCCTTTACCTTTGCCCCGAACGGTGCCATTGCCCTTGCCAGGTGGGCGTAAGTCACTTCATACTTGTCGTACCGGGTCACTTGGAACAGCCCCTGCCTGGGGGTGCTCCCGATTCCCGTCACCACGCCGTCGGCCACTGCGGCCAGTATGTACCGATGCGTGCCGAAATCCACGCCGTGGTGGAAAAACGTCTCGCCGCTCTTAGGATGGGCCTGTTCCCCATAGCCCAAGAGCATCTTCACTTCGCCGTCCCGTTCCTCAAACGGCATACAGTAGCCGCTTGTGGAAACAAGGTTCATTTCTTGTGTATAGTCCATATTCTCGTTATTGTCAATTTCCTTTCCGTTTTATCTTCGCATTCCTCCTTGGCGTTCCTGGCCCTCCTGCGGCGTTTGCCCTATGGGATGCGTCTGCTCAATCCGTGAGTGGTTACCGATAAGCATCATGCCCAGCAGCAGACCGCCTATCTTGCCTAACCAGCCGAAACGGCCAAACACCAACAAGGCGGAAGCTACCAAGCCGAGCATTCCCAAGCCCGACACGTTTCCTTTTCCCAAGTTGGAGAAGAAATTGCCGAACATATCCAAACCGTTCCCACTAGTTATGTTGCCTAAGAATGTTCCGATACCTCCCCATGTCTGGTTCATGGTGGAAACGCCATCCTTTACGCCTTGCAGGGCTTCACCTGCCTTGTCAACAGCTTGTTCTACACGGTCGGCGGCTTGCCCGGCCATTTCCACTCCTTTGTCCACGTTCTCTTCACCGACCAGCACGTCGGCCACGGTGCGCACTACCGGCTTGTCGTTCACAATGTTCTCCCACGCAAGGTAACCCATGCCGCCTCCGACGACAGCGGTCTTGGTGGCGTGCCCGAATCCTGCAAGGGTACGCTGGGGATGCACCACCGCCCCGCCCATCGAGCGTGTGACGGAGTTGTTGACCAGTTTCTTGCCGAAACCCAATATTCTTGACCATCCTCCCATATCCAGTGATTGTTTTTTTGATGTTTCTATATCCGTTTATAAATCTCCGTTTCTTTTCCACCGCCTCATAGCGGCACGGGCGATTTCTGCCTTGTCCGCTTTCTGCGGCCTTGCCCCTTCATCAATGGTCGCCCACACATCGGCCAGCGAGGTGTATTTCACCGCCAAAGTCAGGTGGCGAAGTTTTTTGTTCATCGCTTTCAGCTTCGGCCGGATGCCGAACACCAATTCTATCCGTTGTTTCTCGGTCATCTTGGTATCGCTCAGGCATACTTGCCGGATGTCGTTCACGATTTCCACGCTGCCCAATATCAGTTCTTGATAGATGCGGTTGCGGTTCGGGGTTAGTGCCACGGCAATGGCGTTCCCCGCATGGCTGCGCAGCTGGTCGTTCAGGCTTCCCATGTTCTCGGCCAGTTTGCCTACCTCGTGGTAGAAGCCGTATATCTGTGCCGTATAGCTGATGATGTCGCGGAAAGAATCGAGGTAGTCGTTGAACTTCCGTTGGATGTCCGTCGTGCCTTCCACTTCCTCCCGTGTCCAGATATGCCCGGTGGTCTGCATCAGCATCGCCCGTTCCTGTGCCTTCAACTGGTCTTCCGCCTTTTCGGTATAGAGGTACACCATCCCGGCCAGGGTCGGGTCGATTTGCGCCTTTAATTGCAACGAGCAGACAAGCAGCAAGCCCATTATCACGATATGTTTCTTTATCCCTCCCATGCTTCATTCATCATTATTTTTTCTTCATTGAATGATTTTTGCCGCCCTCCTCCATCTGTCTAAGGCAGCATGGGCCACTTCTCCGTTGCTACGGTCTATCATCCCGGCCGTGACGCTGTTCCACACATCAGTCATGGTGTAGTAGCGGATGCTCAGATGCAGCAGGTACAGTTTCTTGCTGAAAGCATCCAGCCTGTCGGACAAAGCCCAGAGGGTTTCGCTCCGTTCTGCACCTGTCAGCATGTTCTGCGGCCCTCCGGTAGCTACGGCATTTCTGAGTAGCGTATAAACCGAAACAAGTTCAGTGGCCGTTTCAATGTAGAGGTTGTTCATGCTCATCGTGGCGACAATGCCTTGCGGATTGTGGGTGATGGCCTTGCGCAGTTTGCCAAGAGTGATGAAAATGCGTACCCCGTCCTCATACAGGGTGGTGGCTGCTTTCAGCGAGGAGGCATAACCTTCCACCGTTTGCAGGTAGTCGCTGTATTTGCGTTCCCATTCATGAATGCGGTTGAACTCGGCGGCGATGGTGTTCTGCAAGACCGCCGTTTTAGTCTGGCCTTCAATCTGGTCTTGTATCTGGCTATTGATAGCCTCGTTGCCTTCTGCCAAGGCCAACCATTCCAAAGGGTTGGTCTGTACGAATTGAGCTTGTACCCGGATGCCGGCGCACAAGGCAAATACGATGGCCCATATCTTAACGGTTCGTGATTTCATAGATTCCCTTTCTTCGTTTGTTCAATTCTACCCGTCCACGGATGACAGTCACCAAATCGTCATTTATCCCCATGCCGATGATGTCAAGCTGTGGCGTGGTGCGGTCGCCTGAATGGACGCTCACGGTTTTCAGCCCGCAAAGTTGTTGCAGCAGGTTGCTCCGCTCGGCGAAATCCACTACCCGGTATAGTTCCACGTAATCGCTGCTCCGGGTAATCACCCCATGTTCATATATCAGTTGTTCGTCCGTAATGCGGTAAATCATGCGTTTGAGGTAGATAAAACGGTAAGCCAAGACCAACGACATGGCCACTGACAACCAAAGCAACAATCCCTTGAACGGCATTCCGTCCATCCCGGCACAAGCGTAACCGCACAGGTCGAGCGTCAGCAACGGCAGGTTGTCGATAAAAAACTGCAATGTCCGTGGTCGTAATTGCAGGGTGCCGGGCAGCATGAATGGGGATTGTGATTTAATCTGTGTCATCGCCTGAATCTGGTTTGTTTTTCTTCTGTATTATCTTGTTCCATGCTCTCGTCCATCCGTTTGTCCAAGAGTTGGTCGTTCCAGTCCTTGTAACCCTCGCTGGGAGGACGGTAATCGATATGCTGTTTATCCAAGCCGAGTTCCTTACAGATGGCGTCAAAGTCAAAGGTGGCCACATTCATTTCGTGCCGCCCGTATTTCCCTGTCAAGTTGGTGACAACCAAGGTGCCTTTTGGGGTCGTATGCGAGTTGAATACCCTCCCGTTCATCTGCAAGGCGAAGTTCACGGCATAGAGTTGCCCCGCGCGGTCGCGGTCGAAACAGAGGTGGTGGTTGGCATCGGGTGTCTGCTCCAGCATTCCGGCAAACTGCCGCACGCTCGGGGTACCGCCCGTGGAAACAAACACGGCATTTCCCAAGTCGGCGTATGCCACATTTCCCTTCTTTTCAATTTGGTAGAACGCCATCGCATCGAAGGCGCTCTCAAACCAATACACATCCTTTGCTCCCGACAGCGGTGTGGTATAGCCCACATCGCTGCGGTGCTGCTCAAGCCTGCCTATCCACATGCCTTCGGTGGCGTTACTCCCTGCCGCCATGCCCTTGTAAGCGGTCTTCCCCTCGGCATTGGGGCGGCTGCGTTCTTCCAGGCCGACAATATGTTGGCCCGGCCATGCGGGCAGTGACAATGGAAAAGCGAGGTTGGTGAACAACTTGCCGTCCGTCCGATGTCTGGAGGCAAGGAAGAAATGGCCGCAAAAGGCACGTTGGGTGTCGAGGTCTATCCCTCGGTTCTTGAAATAGGGATAGAACTTCTTCTGGCTCTCCCAATCGTCCATGCGGAAGGCTTCCAGGTCGTATTCGTCGATATCAAACGGTTTGCCCTCCTTGCCGGGGTTGAATATCCTTGTTTCACGGATTTCCTGCGGTTCGTTCAACAGGCGGCGGCATACGAGGTTGACCAACCGGTCGGCAGACATCCCCGGAGTGTATTCGGCAAAGAAGTGGGGATGTTCCTTGATGAAGGAGATGACGTTGTAGTTCTTGCGTTCGGGTGGTTGGAAGCAGCAGAAGCCGTTGCCGGTGACGATGAACTTGTCGCCGCGCACCCTGCGCCCGTCGCTGTCAATGCGGACATACGACGGATAACGCAGTCCGTCACGACGGTTCAGCCGATAGCCTGCGTCCACCAGCAACTCCTGTATGCTCAGCCGCCTCTTGTAATCCTCGTAAGTCAGTTCTGCCATGACCAATTCTCAATTCCTCATTCTTAATTCTTCATTCTTCGTTGAATCACATTCCATGCCTCATTTCATGCTGCATCCGTTCCGTGTTCACGGCTGCCTCGTAGTTGCGTGCCGCCACATCCATCGGTGTGTCCACACCGGGCTTGAAATAGCAGCGTGGGGGTGGAGGGCCGTGCCTTTCTAAGTAGATGTCGGGGCGTGGGCCACGGCCCAGTTCGCCCATAACGGCCACGCCCGCCAACAAAGCCGCCCCGATTTTCGTTCCCAACGGCACGTTGTCCCTCGATTTCATGTCCACTTCCCCGAATATCTTGGAAAACAGTTTCAAGCGGTGGTAGTCGTCGATGGCCATGAACTTGTCATATTGCTTCTGGGTGATTTCGTGGCTCACGGCCTCTCCGTCAATGACGGCGGTCATACGGTACTTACCCTCAGTCTCGGTGGGCTCTACCCGTATCTCGTCCACCGTCACCTCCCGTCCGTGCCGCCCCTCCCTGTACCAGCCCTTGTCGGGATGGATATAAGCAAGGTCGTTACCGTCCATCACCACCGTGCCTTTGGGCAGTTCCCTTTCTTCGGGCACTACGGATAACCCTTCATTGGCATATTGTCCTTGCCCGCCTTGCAATCCCTGCATTCCTTGCTCCAGTTGCTCCGCTTGGGCAAGCTGGCGGTTCAGGTCTTCCATGACAGCCGGATACAGTTCGATGGCAATCATTTTGTCGCTGTTCAGCATATCCATCGTGATGGGAACGGAAAAGTCCTCTTTGATGATGCCATTGATGATTTCCAGCCGCTTTTCCACCGGCATTTCCTGCGCGGAATTGTGGGTCAATGCAGCCAGTTCCTCCTCTTTCAGATCATATTGCAGGTCTGCGGGAATGGAGGTGGATTGTATGGTCAGCGTCTTGCGTTCGGGGTCGATAAGTATGCCGTGGCTTGCCAGGCATTCCTGCCATTTCTCGTTGGTGAAATAGACGGGTGAGGTAATGAGGGTGTGATAAGGTTTGGCCGGTTCGGTGGGACGTGGCCTCGGTTGCAAGGGCGTGATGACCGTTTCCAGTTCCTCCAACACATCCTGCCCGGCCACCGTAGCGGTGGGATGCCCCTTGTAGTAGAAGCCATAACCGCCGCTCTGCAACTCTCCAGGTTTCATGCGTCCGTCAGGCCGGTTGGGCACTATCGGTGCGCCGGGATAGTAAAGGTTGCCGCCGATGCGTCGCAGGTGGAAGCCGTCCTGTTGGCGGGGTGTCCAGCCGAGGAAGCAGGCTCCCCAAGGGTGGCGCAAAGGAAATGGGCGTCCAAGCCGCCCGTATTCGCCCGCACCGATGCGGTAGCCGTGTAGCCCCATGGCCACTCGTCCGTTGGCGTTCCGTGCGTGTACGAAATCTCTGGGCAAGTCGAAATCCGCCGCTACAATACTTGCGAAGGTGTTGTAGCACCTTCGGTTGGCGTAGTTCGTGCCCCAGTCGGTCAGGGCTTGCAGCTGTTTTTCGGTGATGGGATAGGAAAGCAACGGGGAGTCATGCCCTTGTACAATCAGGACAAATCCCTCGCTGCTTCCCGCTATGTGTCCCCTCATGCCGTTGTGGGCCAACAGGTTTTGCATCTCCGGCGGCAGTTCCAAGGGGCGGGGGTTGGTATTCTTTCGTATGCTCATCTCAGGTTATTCTCATGCTGTTATACGATAATCAGGCATCGTCGTTGGCAAGTGCCGTTTCCATCTCCTCCTGCTTCATGTCAAGGAAGCGCAAGGCGGTGTCGTCGTCCATAGGCAGGTCGCGCAGGCGGCAGTACTTTTCGTATTCCGTCCTCCATTCCCTAGAATGGTGCCATACATAGTCTTTCCAACCATATTCACCGCTTTGCACTTTTTCCACAAGAGTTTCTTCCGGGTAGTATTCTTCCTTTGTCATGATGTCTTACATTTTGGGAGTGTTGGCGTTCTGCATCCTGCGCTGGCTGCTCCGCTTCAACTCGTTCCACATTTCCTCGGTGTAGTCGTCCTCATGCACATAGCCGAGTCCTCCCTCGCCGTCTGCCACCCAGCAGCCGAAACAGCCGAAGTTGTACTTGTCCCATTCGCGTTTCGCTTCCTGCTTCCATTGCATACCGTCACCCACGCACACCAACAGGCCCGTCGGTTCGTTCAGGTCGATGCCGATGGTTATCAGTTCATCGCCTTCGGCCACGGTCAGCGGTTCACCTACCCGCAGGCAGTTGATTTCCGCATGGGAGAGGTGGAACTCGTCGGCTATGATTTGCAGGTTGCGCCCGATGACGGGTGTGGGCACGGAGAGGATTTGTTTCGTGCCGGAATCTATCTGGTGGAATGCCTGCACGGGGTTGTCACAGTTGCCCTGCATCGGCGCGATGACCGCCTTTCCTTCCAGGAGGTGTTGCTTCTGTTCCTCGCTGAAACGCTCCAAGCGGCTCTCCACCAGCACGGGATAAAACAGCACGTCGGCGGTGCCGTCCTCACGCCGCACCAACGAGAAGCGTGTCCGGGCATGGATGGTGTTGCCTTCAGAATCGTCCACACGGATAGGCAAAATGGGTGAACGGCGGCCCGAATGGATGGCTTGCAGCACATTCACAGGCAGGTCGCCTATCATCTCCCGTGTCAACCCGAATTGTTCGAGGATGCCGTAGGGCACTTCCTCTTCCGAAAATTTGTATCTGTTCATTCGTCCAGTTTTATGGTTACACTCGGACAAATGTAAGACGGCTGCAAGCGGCAGAAGAAAGCGCAAGAAGAAATCAGCTCGGATTTAGGTTTAATTATGTTGGCAACCGAAAATCATACTGTCAATCATACTTCAAACGAAGAATGGGGTTTCCCTAAGCACGTTCGTGCCGGGAAGCCCCATTCGGGTATAAGTCGTTATGTTTACAGGTACAATTAAGACTTTTCAGCCTTGGTCGCTACATACATTTGATTCCTGCTGGTTGGGTTGTCGGGTTCTGTCATTGACAGCAGGCCTTCAGTTATCAAGGGAGAAATATACACGCGCTTGAAGTTTACCCTGTCTTTCAAATTGAGCATATTCATTATTTCCAAAAAACTTTTGGGTTCTTTGCAGAAATCCAAAATCAACGCTCTCCTCAAGTCCTTCTTGATGGGTTTTCTTGGTGGGTTTTCTTGGTGGGTTTTCTTAATGGTTTTTTCTTGATGGGTGTTCCCGATGGGCAATGTCAACACCACATAATCGGGCTGCACTTCTTCGGTCAACTTAGGCTCATCCCAACCTAATTCTTTCCATCCGGCCAATATCTTGTCCACGCCGCTTCCGGCTTTCTCTGCCTTGCCCAACAACATGAACATCTTTTGCAAGGTCGGGTTGCGGCAGATGCTTCTTCCTCCCTTAAAGTATTGTTGTTTCGACACTAACATCATGCCGGGGTTGGAAAAAGTCAGTTCCGTTTCCGTCCTGCGTACTACAATGTTTCCTGTCGCATTCAGGTCTTGATGGACTATACAGTTAATCAATGCCTCGCGCACGGCATCATGGGCGGCGGTTTCCTCTTGCCTTTCATCGCCTACCAATTTGAATGGTTTGGGTAGGGCTTGGATAAGTTTGTTGTACACTCGTATATAGAATTGGAACAGGTTTGCCTCCCACGTTCCATCAGGATAGATACGATCGGTCCAGCGCACCTTGGCATCATCGGTGTACAACCGCTCTTGGTAGTCCACGAAATAATAGGGTTCTCCGGCAGGGTTGGTTATCATGTCGGATTGGCCGAACATCAAGAGTCCGGCACGGGTGATGCCGCTTTCGCCTGTCGCTATGTTGTGGGAATAAGCACCTATCTTCTCCATGAATTGCAGGTCGTCCGTGAGCTTTGCCCAAGGATGGGTGGGGTGCAGGCTGGCAAACAACTGGCGGTATTGGTGCAGTGACGGCAGGTCAATGGCATTTTCAAGGGTGAACCCTTTTCGTATGATGGCATCTTGCGGATGGCTTTCATGTTCCGCATCGGCAAACATCCGCCTCACTTCCGCATCCGTACACAGGTAATCGCCCTCATGGTTCCGACGATAGGTATTGCCAATGGGGTTGGTCGTGAGGTACACAGGGCGCATATTGTATTCAGCCCGGGGAATGTGGCAAACGAGTAGATACGCTCCATCTATTTCCTTGACTTCCACATCCTGTTCATGGGGCAGACAGACACTTACCTTTCCACGGTTATGGGCGTTGTCCCAAAAATTCTTCTTGTATTTGAGTGCCGTTTCTTCGGAAAGGCCATCGAACAAGAATTTCCCTTCCTTTTCCAGTACGCCCAATATGATTGTACCCCCGTTGGTATTGGCAAATGCCGAATAGGTTTCCCAAAAGCTACCGGGAAAGCCACCACGGGCGGATTTGAACTCGACTTCGGCCGATTCACCTTTTTGTACCAAGGCATATAATTCTCTTCTGATATCTGTCATACGATTCTTGTTATGTTGCAACTGCATTGTCATCGGTTGCTTGATTGATACGACCTCACTTTGGTGATGCAGTTGCTTCTTACAGTTTGCAAATATAATGCTTTTTACGGCGTAACTGCCAAGATAAGAGATATTTTACAGAAAAGCTAAGTATAATTCGCAGGTCTGATTTCTTATAAATTCTTATAATCCAACCATTCCCATTACTTCCTTTCCGCTTGTCCGCACACCACATGTTATTTTTGTGCCATGAAAAAGTCATGGCTACTATTCACCCTGTCTTCTTGTTTCCTCTCCGCTCAGGCGCAGTTCCACACCATCGCTTACAGCAAGCCGCTGTATAAGGTGGAGGAAAATATGGAGCAAACAGAAACAAAAAGCCTCCCCAAGGCTGGAGAGGCTGATAATCCTGTTTCCCAACCATCGATGGCAGGGAAACATTCAGATGAAATGCGCAGCCAATGGATAGGCTGTTATATGAGTGTTTCTTATCCTTTGAAAGGAATCATGGTCACTTCACCTTACGGACAGCGCAAAGACCCTTTTACAGGCAAACGGAGCAATCACAACGGTCTCGACTTGCGGGCAAGGAATGAGGAAGTCTATGCCATGATGCCGGGCGAGGTAGTTAGGGTGTCATTCGACAAGCGTTCAGGCAACTATGTCACCATCCGTCACGGTGACTACACCATCTGTTATTGCCACTTGTCGAAAGCATTAGTGAAGAAAGGTGCGCAAGTTCTACCCGGCGAGGTAGTGGCAATCAGTGGAAACACAGGACGCAGTACTGGGCCACACTTGCATATCACCGCCAAACACGGCAAGAAACACATCGACCCGGCCATCCTGTTGCAATTCGTCCGTGAAACTCGTGCGAAAGCATTGGCGCATTTGGTAGCAGACGACTAAGCTCACTTCCCGTTCCCTTTAAGGAACTGCTCGTAGTCATATTCGTTCATCCTCGGCTTGTAAGTCTTGCCCGACAGGAACAGCCTCGCTATCAGTAAAGGCCAGAAGATGGGAATTGCCCATAGAATGACCTTGTTCCAATTTGTGCCTCCATAGCCATTCCGTTTGTATTGCTTCGGATGCCGTTCTTGGTACTTTGTAACTGGTATCAAGATGTATCGCCAAGCCAATATTATTGCACCCACCCAGAACCAATCCAATATGAGCCAACAGAACAACACAGCCAACCACAAGGCAGTGGTTTCTGTCGAACAGACCTTTCGTAATATCTTTCCGCAGAACTTCAGCAGGAAATACCCCAATACAATCAATATAATATATTCCATAATAAATTGAATTCCAGGATACTAATATACGAAATTCTTTTCATATATGGAATTTTTCCACTAGTTTTTTGGGAAGAATCAAATGAATTTCTAATGTTACTACATATATCGACTTCATACTTCTTTACCATGACTATACAAAAAACAACAGCTATCCATCATGAGAATGAGATAGCTGCTGTATCAATTATTATGTATGCCTACACCCTGATAGGAATATCATTCCTTCCAAAAGTCTTTAAAACTTGTTGGAGTGGTATTAGACTCGAATTTTATAATACATGAAGATCCTACACATTCGAAAATTTCGTAAATACTTTTCCCGTCAGATTTATCCACATAGATGCCTCCTTTAAGAATATGGCTTGGAGGAGTTATTCCGGAAAATTTCTCTACATAAATTGATACAGTTTTCCCAGCTTCATCCTGTTGCATACAGATAACATTGTCAGCTAAGGACCTCAAGCATCTTGCTAATCCTGCGCTTTTATCGCATAATATAATCAAATCAATGCTTTTCTTTTGACAGTAGTTCTTAATGGCACTTAAAAACAAGTCATTACCTTTTAATAATGGAAAACTGTAATCAATTTTTTGTAAATCATCAATAATAATCCGGCCAATCTTTTTATTGCCACCCTTTTTAAAACAAATATCCAATTGTTCATTCAAATAGTGCAATAATTCATCCGTAGATATGCATCCCATATTAATATTGAATGAATGCATCATTGAATAGCAGTTGTTACATTTTGATAATTGGCAATGGTATGAGCAATTTGCCGTACAGGAATATTCGTTCGCATAACTTTTGTTGCTCTCCGATTCTTGCACTTGCTCAAAACATGGAATAATAGAATTTTCTTTATTTAAAGTTTCCCATGCAGGACATACCAAATGTTCTCTAAGATTGTCAATTAATCTGTCAAAGGTCAAGAATAAGGTGTGGATACCTTGTCTTGCCGCGCAAAAGCAGCTTCCTGCAGCCAAATAAAATTTGAAAGAATTCGGAGAACCAAGAATGGCGATTATTTTACCAGAAGGATTACTATTGCGACCATGTTCCTTGTAGCCCAAAAGCTCTTGTAGGGCTCCATTTACTGTGGTTACTGCCTCATTCTTGTATTTATAGTGCAAATTACGCAGTATATCCATAGCTGAATTTTCAGCCTTCTTGTAATCATCATATTCTTTTACTTTTGGTAGAGTTTTGTCCTTGACATCACCCGTGACTTTGGCATTTACGTGGCGTAAATAATGATTCTCCAAGACCCCTTGTTGGGTGAGAATTTTGGCTTGTGGCAAATAGCGCTTTTGCTGCAACAGAAGATGGGAACTTGGATATACTTCAATCCCATAATCCCTTTTTTTGTACTCATGCCACCCGTATGCGTACATTTGAAAGACACTCTTGCAAATGCGTAAGGAATGGGATGTATAGTTTTCCTTATTGTTTTCTATACGGCCAAGCTCTATCAGTATATCTGCACTGATTTTAAGTTTTTCATCTAGGTCGTCAATCACTATGATGGTTACAAGCGCACTTTTTCTTAAAATATGCTCAAAGGGTGTCAGTTCAAAGCTTCTCAGATCACTATCGCTAATTTTTGTTAGGCCGTCTATGACGATACAGGAAGATGGCATTGAATTATTTTTCGAATTATCTTCTGCTCCTTTTTGTATATGAGAAAGAATTTTGCTGAATGTATGCGACGGGGTTGTCACATATTTATATTCCATCTCTTTTTTGGAATCTTTATTCCCGCTTACTGTCGGGATATGCCCATTGAATTGGACTTCAAAAAAATCATTTCTGAAATCGCAATTCCCTTCTGACGAGAAAGCACCTAAAACATTCTGATAATCAGATACATTATCATGTCTTCGGGTAAAAAGAATATTTGCTTGCGAATCTATGGATTGGGCTGTCCTGAAGTGTAATGAATTGGTTCGGATATTGTAAAATACAATGCCTTCTGATATATATGAATCTATTTTGCTTTTTAGATTTTCTGGAAAGGGTGGAGGAGTGCAGGATTGTGTAGCTCCTGCACGAATCTTGCTCGTATCAAATATGGCATCCGCAAACCGGCTTCCTGTCCATTCATCATTCTCTTTTGTCCTAATCATTTTGTCAATGCACTTGGATATAATGAAATCCAAAAGCATGTCGTTCATTTGGTCAGTCTTCTTGTCCAATGAATAGAAAGCTGGAGCTTTCGGTTTAACTTCCAAGTTATTCAGTGATTTGGCGATACCATGCATCATTTGCATCGCAAACAATGTCTTGTCTGTACCTCGATCTCCTTTTAAAACAATGATGATGCCTTTCTCTGATGATGCGACATCCTCTCCTGAACGTATCAAAGGCAATTGGAGGCCACCAAGCAGCATTTTATCCAATCCTTGTATCCCGGTCGAGATTTTCCCAACTGTATCTATTCTTCTTCCCATAAGGCATTAAATATGCGGTTATACAATTCTTTGTATCCTTCTGGTTCAAATATGGGAGTCAAGCCATAATTCGTAAAAAACGCATCTTTGATTTCCATTATTTGAACGTAACTTTTATAATCATTCAACTGACTTTTTTTCAAGTAGTTCTTTGTAGAGGCATGGAGAAAATATATCTTTTCTTCGTTGCCAATTGAACTAGCATAATGTACCATCCTTTGGGGGTTGATGTCACTTAATGAATTTCCCACAAACAGAGAGGTGAAATGACATAAGAAATGCAGTTGGGTGGCTGTTTGCCATGAATAGACATTACGGACATTATCGTAATACTCCTCCATTGAAAGGACTATTTCGTTACCGTCACTAAGAAACGGTTCATTAAAGGGAGGCAAATAGCCATGTATATGGTATATCGGCAAAATGTTGTCTGCTTGCTGGGAATTATTAAAATTCCCATATACTTCTTCTATCTGAACTCCATTCTTCCATCGCTTGTTGTTGTCTAATATAGTTCTCTCTTTGGCTGAAAAAAACTTTTCCTTGTTTTCATAAAGAATTTCAGCAGCCATGGTCAGGAATTTATCGTAATTATAGGTGACAATAGCAACTAGCGGCTCATATAGCAGGATGAACTTGGCAAGTTGGTACAATGAATTCAAGGGTGGGTCATCTTCTTTTGGTTCCTTCCCTTTGCTATAATGTTCGAGAAAAGTATCACGCATCTTGTCTTTATCGCAGTATCGATACAATTGATGCCGGATGGTATGGATATAATTATTACCCAAAATAGACTTGATGATGGAAGCCCGAACCAATGAGGTGAACTCTCCTTCAACTGTACCATGCAATGTTTCCCAAAGAAGTTGTTCTTCTTCTGTTCTCTGACTAATCCTTTTTGAAGAACAGAGCAAGCTTTCTAAGCGTTCTCTTTCTTGGGTCGTGTATCTTTTCTCGGCAGCTAATATGGACAAGGCATCTTTTAGCATCATGTTTAACAATCCATTCCAACTGATGTCTATGTCGTTGTTACCACCTAAATTGATTCCAGCACCAACAAAAAGGACAATTCTCTTTTTGTCCTTTATATCTTGTTTCAAGGCTTCAATATTCGCTTGATAAGTATCGTGCTCGAATATCAAATGCTTGGATTTGTCAATTAATTTTTTCATGTCCATTCGAAACGTTCTATATCTTTTTCCTTTAGCGTGTCACCAATGAAATTGATAATTTTATAAGCCCCCCTATCATTTAAAATCATTGGCTTAGAGCTTTGTATTTTTGTTCCTAGCCCACCGTTATTGGTACAATCTTTGACGTAAATATAATTTTAATGCGAAATGATACTATGGTCTTATTTATCAAGCATCTCATAAATGGAATGTTGACTCTTAAATTCAGGAACCATTTCTTTCATCCGTTTTACGATTTCCATGTCACTCTCTGTCACACTGTTTTTCACCATATCGTTTACTTGCCGACAAACATCTTCATAATCATACTCTCGCACTTTGGCAATTTTAATTTTGGGATGGAAGGTCGGCTGCGTATTTTCCTTTTCATTCAACACCTCTTCATAAAGTTTTTCTCCATCGCGCAAACCGGTGATTTGTATCTCCACATCTTTTGCTCCACTTAGTTGAATCATCCGTTGGGCAAGGTCTATGATTTTCACTGGATTCCCCATGTCAAATACGAAGATTTCTCCACCATTTCCCATCGTCCCTGCTTCCAATACCAACTTACAAGCTTCGGGTATCAGCATGAAATAGCGGACAATATCTTTATGGGTAACGGTCACCGGTCCTCCATGCTTGATTTGTTCCTTAAACAAAGGAATGACCGAACCGTTAGACCCTAGTACATTCCCAAAGCGTGTGGTCACAAATTGGGTGACACCCTTTACCTTCCCATCTTTGATGGCCTTGTCCAAACTTTGCACATAAATCTCACAGATACGCTTGGAACATCCCATTACATTGGTCGGATTCACAGCCTTGTCTGTAGATACCATGACAAACTTCTTCACGCCGTATTTAACAGACAAGTCTGCAATGATTCGTGTCCCATCTACGTTATTGCGGATGCTTTCGCCCGGATTGTTCTCCATCATAGGCACATGCTTATAGGCGGCTGCATGAAATACATAGTCTGGTCGGCTTTCCGTAAAGATTTCCTCCATACGTTCCTTCATGCAAATGTCTGCGACAATGGTTTGTGCATCTAAGTCCGGCCACTGCTTGGCCATCATCAGCCGGATATCATGCAGGGGAGTTTCCGCCTGGTCTATCAGCACCAGTCTTTGAGGGTTGAACTGCGCCACCTGCCGCACGATTTCACTGCCGATGCTTCCAGCAGCTCCCGTAATTAAAATGACTCTGTCCGCAAGTAGCTCTTTCACCGAATCCAGATTGATTTCTATTTTCTCACGTGGCAGCAAGTCTTCTATTTCAACTTCCTTCAATTGCGTATGGTTCAAGTTGCTTTTACCATCCCATTCCTGCATACCAGCTGCCATGTATATCTTAATACCGGCAGTTGCTAGCCTTTCAACCATAGCCGGATTGTTCCGAATGGCATCGTTCCTTAGCGGGGAAACCAGTAGGATTTTGGCCTGTTGACGTTCCATCTCTTTAACCAGATTTTCGTCATTTGGATACACCCGTACTCCCATCAAATAGCGGCGCGTCATATCCGTTTCATCCGACACGAATCCTGCCAAGGCAAAGGCCGAGGCATCCTGGTTACGGATACTTTTGGCCAATCCCACACCACCAGCCTTTACCCCGTAAATAAATGCGCGCTTGGCCTGTTTTTGATGGAAAGCGGAATCATACATGAATTTCACCAACACACGCACAGCCCACATCAATGCAGTCGCCAACAAGGCGGCAAGTCCGATGTCTCTCATTCGTATTTCTACCAACCAGCTATCCGAGTGAAGAGCGTATTTTATCACCATTATCAATACCAGTCCCGTTAGCATGGCGAATCCAGTCCGTTGCAAATCCACAAAAGAGGAATAACGGATGATGCCGGAATAGGTATGGAACAACCGGAATCCTACAATATAGAAGATGAGGTAAAAACAAAAGGCTCCTACTAATAATCCAAATTGTTGAACGGTGTGTAAAGCCCCATTGTTTAGTACATAAACAAATAAATCCGCTCCAAGCACTATAAGACAATCCAATAAGAGAATGCCCCAAAATGGAAGTGCCTTTTTGGAAAAATACCAATTTGAAAGCTTCGAAATCATATTTATTGAATGCTGTTTTTAATCGTTTCTACAATATACGCTACATCTTGGTCCGTGACATATGGCCCGGCAGGCAGACACAATCCCCTCTTGAACAGATGCTCTGAAGTTCCATCCGTATAGCACGGATTCTGTCTGTACACAGGTTGCAGGTGCATAGGTTTCCACAACGGACGGGATTCTACGCCTGCCTCATCCAAGGTAATGCGCATGGCTTCCACATTCCTATGCGGTTCGCAGTCTGTGTGTGGATTGGAAGGAGCATGGGTCACACCAGCTGCTCCCCCTACCGCACCTTGTATGGTGCGTTCATAGGCATGTTCCTCTCCTTTTACGTGGAGGTCAGTGTCGAGCAAGATGGTGGACAGCCAATAATTACTATCAAACTGGGTTGAAGGATTCTCATGTATAGAGATTCCACTTACGTCCTTGAAAAGTTCTTTATATAAAGCTTGTACATGCTTATGGTGGGCGATGTGTTCATTAAGAATCGTCATCTGTCCTCGCCCAATGCCCGCACAGATGTTCGACATCCGGTAATTATAGCCGATCTGCTCATGTTGATAATAGGGATAGGCCTCCCGCGCTTGGGTAGCATAGAACATGATGTTCCGTTTTGTCTCTTCATCTGGGCATACCAAGGCACCGCCACCTGAGGTCGTAATCATTTTGTTTCCGTTAAAAGATAGTATGCCGTACTGTCCGAATGTACCACAGACCTGACCATCATAGCGGCTGCCCAATCCTTCAGCTGCATCTTCAATGATTGGGATGTCGTATTTGTCTGCCACCGCACAGATCTCTTTTATCATGGCTGGCATACCATACAAGTACACGAGCACAATAGCCTTGGGCTTCTTTCCTGTGACAGCCATTCGGTCTGTTATCGCCTTTTCCAAAAGTTTTGGGTTCATATTCCAGCTCTGCGGCTCTGAATCCACAAAGACCGGAATGGCTCCCAAATATGTGACTGGATGAGCCGAAGCGCAGAATGTGAAACTTTGCACCAATACTTCATCTCCAGCCTTCACGCCGCAGGCAATTAATGCCAGGTGTACCGCAGCTGTGCCAGCGGACAGGGCAACCACCTTTTTGTTCAATGAATTATCGCGTAAATCTTCTTTTTGATTCACAAATCTTTCCAAGTCTTCCTCAAAGCCGTTTACATTAGGGCCAAGGGGAACTACCCAATTGGTATCGAAAGCCTCTTGAATGAAAGTTTGTTCTTTGCCGCTCATATGGGCAAGGCACAAATAGATGCGTTTGTTTGCCATATCAATAATTTTTATAGAGTATGCTGTCTTGGGGCATTTGAGAACTATCAAATACCCATGTATTTTTGATTAAAAATGATGATTGGCTAAAGAATGTAAGATTATAAGTTCAGTCTTTCTGTGATAAGAAATCTATTTTAAGTAACGTATAATTTTGCAAGGATTGCCAAATGCCAAAACGTGGTCAGGGATACTCTCCGTGACAACAGAACCAGCTCCTATTATGCACCATTTGCCAATACTTAAATTAGGAATAATGGTCGTGCCTGCACCAATCCAGCTCCCTTCTCCAATATGTACGTTCCCACAAAGCGTTGTATGTGGGGAAACGTGCACATAATCTCCTATCACGCATTCATGATCTACGGCGGCACCGGTGTTGATGATGCAATGCATTCCGATTTTTGCGTCAGCTTGAATAATGGCACCTTGCATAACCACTGTTCCTTCCCCGATTTCAACGGTTGGAGAGAGAATAGCTGAAGGATGGATAGCTTTTCCGTAGGTGGACTGCAATCTTTCTACCACTTGTTTCCGAATATTGTTGTTTCCAATGCTTATGATGAAAGGAGATTCACCATGATATGTGTGTCTTACGGGATAGCCTTGTAGCTGATTGATAGCCGAATTATCGTCTATTAAACCATCAACTCGAATCCTGGATGCCTCCAAGATGTCAATTATCACCTTGGCATGTCCGCTTGCTCCATACAAATACATACGCGAATTAATTATTTCCGGTAAATAGTTCCATCGTAACTGATGTTTCAGAAGAAATGCCTTCCCGTACCAATACCTTCTTAACCGTTAGGAATATAATTTTCAAATCCAATAAGAAGGAGCAATGATCCACATACCACACGTCTAATTCAAATTTCTTGCTCCAACTGATGGCATTCCGTCCATGGCACTGTGCCCAGCCCGTGATGCCGGGACGAACATCGTGCCGTCTTGCTTGTTCTTTGCTGTACAAAGGCAAGTATTGAACAAGTAGAGGGCGTGGTCCAATCAGAGCCATGTCGCCTTTCAGTACGTTTATTAACTGAGGTAGCTCATCGATGGAAGTAGAGCGGACAAACCTGCCCACCTTGGTCAGTCGCAACTCATCTGGTAGCAAGTTGCCATCAGCATCCCGTTCATCTGTCATGGTCTTGAACTTGATGACCTTAAATATCTTTCCATTCTTGCCTGGTCGTTCTTGCATGAAGAACGCTCCAGCACCTTTGTTGGCGAAATGCAGCCAAATGGTGATAACTAATAAAATTGGCCAAATTAGAAGTAATGCACAAAATACGATGAGGAAATCAAGTATGCGCTTTATACATATTTTATACATAATGTTTTTGATTTTTAATAATCTCCATCATCTCTTCATACCTTGACTTGAATGTGTCTGATTCCATCGAAAAAACAAATTCAAAATCATTTCTCATGTTCCAATCGTGAAGAATGATGGTTGTGATACACCACAATGTATGAGTTTCTTCTAAATTAATTCTTTTCATGAAGGTATCTAAACGAGAGATGGAACTTGGGTGTGTTGGGCTGTCTTTTATGTTAGAATTTAATACAATAAGGGTTGCAAGTCCCATTATGACACCCAAATAAATTGTAAAATCATTATTCCCATCCCTTCCCTTTAGCATCAACTCAAAGGCCACATCGTCCGCCTCCCGTTCTTGTTCTATAAGAGTACCTTTCTGAGGAGCCTTAACAATATGAGCAAATTCATGACACATTATGAAATTCATCGCATAAAGAAGTATTTGATTGACAATATGGACATAGGAATTTCCCGCATATTGTGTCGGCATGGGTAAATCTTGTGGCCAACAACTATAACCGTTCTTTAAACCCTAACTTCGCAAAATTTACGTAATAGGTAGTTCTAATTTTTTCAAAAGTGTAGCAGTTTTCTTGGTAATTTCAGCGGTATACCATTTGTCGTTGATTTTCACTCGCTTGATTTCGATTAGGAAACTAATCAAATCTTTAGGTGAAAAATTTCCGTTCAGTTCGTGTTTTGTCAGCAATTGATATATCCGGTAATACCAGTGTAAGGCAATGTAATTGATAAACATCCATCCTTCCAATGCACATTCGTTTTGCATGTAACTTACATCGGCTTCTACTACATCTTTCAAGGCGTCAATCATTTGCTCTACTTCTCCACGACTTTTGTAATCCACATAAATCTTTTCCGGGGTCTTTTCGGCATTGGTAAGCAGAGCAATCGTACCAAACCGTGTACTCTTTTTGTTGAATTGTTCCATCGTGTATCCTTTTGAGCCGTTCTCTATTCTCTCCAAAAAATCCTTTTCCTCTTCTACCCTCAGCTTTTCATCCAAATACAGGTGAAGCGTATCATGGTCTTTTGTTCGGTAACCGTAATACCAAATATACCGACCTTCGAACTTGAAATACCCATCAAAAACTCCTTTATTCCCTTGTTCCATTTTCGTATAATCTATCAATGAAGAAGTTCTTCTCAAAGGGATAACAAACTTGAGCTCTTCGTCTTTTATCCGTTTTATGTTCTCTTTCGAGTAAAATCCCTTGTCCAAAATAATCACCGCATTCACTATCTTGCATTCCTCCAAACATAGACGAAACGACTTTACATCCTTGATGTTGCCCTGATTTATTCTGTAATAAACCGGAAGTCGTTGTTCTACCGAAAAAACAAACATCAAATCAATAATCGATTCATAAACACCCCGTTTGCTTTTCCCCTCTTTGGGCAAATACATCAATGAGGATTTTGAGTTTATGTCCGTACCGTCAAAAATAATGCAGTCGTCCGCATAATTGAATTCCCTGAAGAAACGAACAATCGATTCCCGCCTGATGCCCAGCGTGCGTAAAAAATCGCTCAAACTGTTGGGGGATAGATTTACATTCCCATACCACTCGGAAAGATAACTGTTGGAATAATGAAATGACATGTTTTTTAATGGGGAACGGTACAGTAAGCGTCCATAAGCTAGAGCAAGAATGCTTTGCCAATCGGTTTCAAAATGTTTCTTTAGCAAGGCGGTGTAATCGCCCAGCAATTGTTCGTACAGGAAAGAAAAACCATATTCTTTGACCGTCAATGAGGATACAACATTTTGCCTGCGCAACCTTGCCTTTTCCGATTCTATAAATCCATCCTTTTCGGTAATCTTGCCAAGAAGTTTTCCCGTTACTTTTTGAGAACGTTTTTTCTCGGGATTCCACTTGCTGGTTGCCTCATAGAGATAATACTGTCCGTTCAACAAACGGAGCTCGGTTCCTTTCTTTCGAAATTTTAATGCCCAATCCGGATGTTTAGCCATAGTGTGATGATTTTTGATTTTAATGATTCGTTTTATTACGTAAATACGTAATCGCAAAATTATAAAAAAATTGCCATATACAAACATATACAGCAACTTTTTTAATTCAATTACGTATAAATTGTGAAGTTAGGGTTTAA
>Ga0255345_1000540_pt1 | contig 61510 bp, 54 predicted proteins | sample wastewater_treat_6_FD_192415 | JGI IMG/M metagenome (GOLD analysis project Ga0255345, IMG submission 192415) | Wastewater microbial communities from Lulu Island WWTP, Vancouver, Canada - plant20 | ecosystem: Engineered > WWTP > Wastewater > Unclassified | place: Canada: Vancouver, British...
TATCTGCAAAAATCGCCCCTGCTTCTGAACGATGTTTCAGCATATCTGCGGTTGATTGCTTCAAGCTCCTGATCGTTCACTCTGAAAGTGATAAGGTGATTGCGGACTTCGGGGTTATACTCCCTCGGCTCGGTGTCCTGCGGTGGGGATTCGCCCTCGGTGGTTTCGGGCGGTTCTGTGAAATCTACCTCACCCGTTTCGGTGACTTCGAGCATTGGTATCGGCTCGGCAGCGGTGTCCTCGGCGGTGGTAGGCTCGTCATTTTCGGACTGCAATTCTTCCTGCATTTCGTCCGCATAGGTGTGGGCAATTTCCTCCGCAAGCTCCTCGACTTGCTTGTGCTTGAACAGCTTTGCAAGGAAGCCCTCGCCCGATTTTTTGAATAGTGACATTCTGTTGTCCTCGCTTTCTCGGCGGTTCTGCCGCCGTTCTTCGATTGCTCCTGCAATCGCTCTCAGGGGTCTTAGGGGAATTTCCCCTGACAAGCCGTATAAAGTTTGCGATTTTCCATAATCGTAATACTTTATACCGTGCTTGTGAAATGTGTCGGGCGTGTCCGCCCGTGTTTTTATTTTTGCCGTTACTACGGCTCTTTTCACGCTCCTGCGTGATTTGGAGCTATGCGACTTTCTCTCTGTACCGCACGGCTCTACAAGCATTTTACTGGACTTCGGCGCAGTTATGATGCTGGGTGAGCGGCAGTCCGGTGAAACTATTTTTTCGGCTCTCCCTGAGCCGATTTTGAATGTCGATATGCTTATCGTTACATTCAAATTTCTGCCCTTCCAGACCGCCTGTGAAAACACCCTTCACTTTACTACCGGAGTTTTTAAGGTTTTAGGCATGATTTTCCGAAAAGTTTACAGTTTGTTCATGGCGGTTCTCCCTCTTGCATAGTTTCAACACGGGATTTCTGTTGATGATGACGGTGATTTCGGAGGGAAGATTTCTCGGAAATGGGATTGAACTTTTGAGGGCAGTGTGGTATAATGGAAGGTAGGAGTAGACACTCGGCTTGCTCATGAAGATTGATTTTTAAGGAGTAGTATTCAGATGAAAAAAGCATTTAAGATAATTGGAAAGGTACTTCTTGTAATCATAATATTACTAATCATTTTCTTGCTAATAGTGTTCACATACAATAAAATTATGATGAATAAGGAAAAGGCACTATTGGACGAACCTCTTGGCGAAATGATAGAGGTTGACGGACACAATATGTGCATATACTCTGAGGGAGAAGGTAAACATACATTAGTATTTCTTTCAGGTTCAGGAACTGCTTCTCCTATACTCGATTTCAGAAGCCTTTATAGTTTGTTAGTTGATGATTATAGGATAGTAGTTGTTGAAAAATTCGGCTACGGTTTCAGCGATGTAGTAAATACTGAGAGGTCATTTGATACAATACTGAGGCAGGACAGAGAAGCTCTTTCAAAGGCTGGAATTGATGCTCCATTTATCCTCTGCCCTCACTCAATGTCCGGACTTGAAGCGATACTTTGGGCACAAGAATATCCAGATGAAGTCGAAGCAATTGTAGGTCTTGATATGTCTCTGCCACGCTCTTATGACAACTTTAATTTTTCAAAAACAGAGCGATTTGAAAAAATTGCGGCTATTGGACGGGAACTGGGGATCGTCAGATTTTACTATTCTGACAGTTCACTTCCTCAAGGACTTTCAGAAGATGAGAAAGATTTATACAGAGCAATAGCCTGTAAAATAGCTGTAAACGATGACGTTATAAATGAAGGTCTTGCTATCCCCGATGCCGTCAAAAAGATCGACGGAGCGCCTAAACCTGATATACCAATGTTAATGTTTGTATCTGACGGAAAAGAAACAGGCATTGAAAAGTGGTCGGAGATACAAAAAGAGTATGCTTCTGAACTGTCAAATGCAACTGTTGTTGAACTTTATTGCGGACACTATGTTCATAATTATAAGCAGGAGCAAATAAGTGAAGAAATGAAAGAATTTATTGAGAATATCAAGTAATAGTTTTTGACTTTCGCAGTTGTCTATAAATCAAATATTTCCACAAAATGCAGAGCAACACCAGCTCTGCATTTTTTATGTCCGTTTCAAAATTCCCCATAACAATTTCACGATAAGAAAAGTTTTATGGCGCACTCAACTTCTTGCGCAATGCGAATAGACTTTCACCCCGAAAGTGCGCTATAATTTTAGTATGGGGCTGAGGTATCGGCTCGACTAAAATTTCAGAATGGTGGTGATGATATGGCTACGACTTCTATCGCTGACAAGCTGGCGAAACTCGAAAAGAAGATCGCTAAGCGTGAGAAAGCTATCGCTGACGAGACAAAGGAGCTTGACAAGGATAGAGCAGAATATAACAAGCTCTACATCATGTTCCTGTCCGACAAGTACAAGCTGAGTGGCAAGGAATTGTTCTCCGCTATCGAGCGTGAGCATGAACAGCTTGAAAAGCTCCGTGAGGGTGAGCAGTCCGATAATGATGCGGACAACACTTCCTCGGACACGGACGATGCGGACAAGCAGGACGATACTGCCGTCAAGCACAGCAGTTTTCCCCGTAATAACATTAGCGAGGGGGCATTGAATGAGTGATTACATCTATCATATCGGTGACGATTATGATTGTATCAATAAAGAATATGTTATCCTGTCCACGGATAAGGGACAGCAGATAACTGTTGCCCTCGCTGCAAGCGGAGTGCCTTTCAAGGGGCGCTATTATAATGAAACTATCTTCTTCGATTATGACCGCAATTACAAGGAGTCCGTTGATGAAATTATTGCAAAATTCACCTCGGACGAGTATGCCGAACAGCGTGACGAGATAGCGGAGCATAAGGACGATGACTGCCTTTATTTCCTGCCTGCTGTCGCAAAACTTTTGCGTATGACAGAGGGTACGCTCCGCCGCAGACCTCTTGATATTCAGCTTGCTGTCTGCAAGCGGTATGTCGATAACTGGTACTGCGATACTTACACGATACAGCATGAGCTGAAAGATGCGATGATGCTGATAACCAAACCTGAAATGACAGACAGCGACAAAGAGAAAGCTGTCGGAAAGGACTAAAATTTGAATACAACATCTGCCGTAGAAAAGAGAGAGAAGGCAGTTGACTATGTATCTGATGAGGGTATCAAGGTGAGAGTTTCTTACCCCGATGATGTCCCCGAAAATATCAGACAGCAGAAGATCGACAAGATGTACGATATTTTCCTCGGTGCAATGCGCCGCAATGGAACAGAAGAAACAACTGAATGATCTGGCAATCTGCCGAAAAATGATTACAGTTACAAGAACGCTGTTGCAATTTTCGGACGGTTGCGCTATGATATAGATGTAAAACCAACCGTCCGATTGCAAACGCAATTGGAGGTCAACAATGAAAAGAACAACTAAAACAAATGACGGTATCACGGCTATCTATGTACGCCGCTCCGTCAGCGACAAGGATAAGGGCAACAATTCGCTGTCCATTTCCGCACAGAAGGAGGAGTGTATCAGGTTTGTGGGAGAATGCGATTATCGTATCTATTGCGATGACGGCAAGTCGGGCAAAGATGTGATGCACCGTCCCGCATTTATGCAGATGATGAGCGATGCCCGTGAGGGGCTTATCAGCAGAATTATCGTGAAGAAGTATGACCGTTTCAGCAGAAACATGAGGGAATACTTGAATATCACAGACGAACTTGACCGCTACGGTGTGACCGTCTATTCGCTCTCTGAGCCGTTCAATACGGAGACAAAAGAGGGGCGTATGATGCGAAACAATCTGCTGAACTTCGCAGAGTTTGAGCGTGAGACGATCGCCGCAAGAGTGGCTGATGCTTTCCAGACTAAGGCAAGAGAAACAGGCTTCTATCAGGGCGGTAAAGTTCAGTTCGGCTACACTCCCGAAAGAAGAACAATTAACGGCAAGACAGGTTCGGTGCTTGTTCCCTCGGAGAATGCGGAGGCGGTGCGTGTGGCGTATGAGCTGTATCAGCACCCCGAAAATTCTCTGACCGATATTATCCGCTATATGACGGAGAACGGTATCAATGCGTCAAGACCGACACCACGCACAAAGAATGGCATTTCCAATCTTGACAGGTCGCACCTGAGCCGTATCCTTGAAAATCCGCTGTATGTTCGTGCTGACAAAGAGGTCTACCGCTATTTTCTTTCCAAAGGATATGAAATGCTTGACGATATTGAAGCCTATGACGGTATTCACGGCTTGTTCGTTCACGCTGGGCTCGATGACACGCATTTTGTCAAGGTAGCCTACCATGAGGGGCTTGTGCCTGCGGAAACGTGGCTGAGAGTGCAGGACAGGAAGTCGCACCAGAGCAAGTTCCCGACAAACGGCAAGGCTATGAACTCTTGGCTTGTGGGTATGGTGAAATGTGCCTGCTGCGGCTATGCGATGCACTTCAATCACTGTGCGAACAGAAAAGGTGTGGTGTATCATCGCTTCATCGACTACGGCAAGTTCACGCTGAACGGCTGTCCCACTCCGCCCATTCAGTTAAAGCCGAGACAGGTCGAGGACGCTGTGCTGAAAGAAATGCAGAAGCGTATTGAACAGCTCAAGATCGCAAAGCGTGAGGACAGCAAGCCCGACACCGAAACAGAGAGTATCAAAACGGAGATCATTCGCATTGACGGTGAGATACAGAAGCTCATGGAAAAGCTCGCAGATGCCGACAGCGTACTCTTTGATTACATTCAGAAGCGTGTGAGCGCCCTGCACGAACAGAAATCGGAGCTTGATAAAAAAATGCAGACTATGTGCCGTAAGCGTAAGGCGATCGACACAAAGCCTTTGGAAGAACCTATGAAGCAGTGGGATAAACTGACGGTGCAGGAAAAGCACGATATAGCGGCAGCGATGATAGATGTCGTGCTTATATCCGATGAAACAGGTATTGAGGTGAAATTCAGCATTTGAAAAAGTGCGGAATTTCGGTATTTTTTAGTGTTGATAAGGTGATGCGTAGGGCGTTCCCGTTGCAAAGAGAATGTGACCATTGCCAAATTCACTGTTGAAGTAATCACACTTCATCTGCATATCGCCAGCTCGTCCTGACTCCCTTGTATTAACACCTGATACATCGCCCATCTTTGTTGTAACGAAACCGTTCTTGTAGGCATGAGCTTCATCAACTACAAGATAATCAAAACCGAGCGACTCAAAGTCAAGGAAATTATCCTTACCTCTTGACTTTGACTTAGGATTAGTTATAGCTTCTATCCTTGCCTCTAACTTTTTTATTGTGATTTCAATTTCCTTTACAGTTGGATCACGTCTGCCGCTTTCTCGTTTGTTCTGCTCAAGCTGGTCAAGCAGTTCTGCTTTCTGCTTGCTCAAAAATTCATACTGATGTTGAGCTGACAACGGAAGCTTTTCGTACTGCTCCTGTGACATAATGATCGCGTCATAGTCACCTGTTGCAACACGCGCTGTGAATATTTCTCTTTTCTTTTCGTCTGATAAATCTTTATTATCAACTACAAGAAGCTTTGCGTCAGGGAAGCTTGTACGCCATTCTCTTTCCGTCTGTTCTGTCAGCGGCTTCGGAACGACTACACAAGCTTTATGGATAAGACCAAGCTCTTTTTTCTTCATTACGCTTGCTGCAATTACCGCCGACTTACCAGCACCCACGCAATGAGCAGCGAGAGTGTTACCGCCGTAAATTGTTCTTGCTACGCAGTCAAGTTGATGAGGACGGAGTTTAAAGCCGTTTGCCATTCCTGAAAATGTAAGGTGTGAACCGTCATATGTACGTCCTACAAGATTATTAAACTTTTCATTATAACGCTTAACATATTTTTCCTTACGTTCCTCAGTAGCAAATATCCATTCTGCAAACTTCTGCTTTATAGCTTTTGCTTTTGATTGTGCGACTTGTGTCTTATTCTTATTAAGAACTGACTTGACTTTTTTCGGGTTCATCGGATCGGGGAAATAGTCAAATACTTGTATCTTCTTCTGATTAAGAAGATTTTCAGCAATGTGATACATATTCATATCTTCCGAACCATATATAGATAATTCATTCGGATTAAAGTTATCCATATTACGCGATTTTGAATTTTCTATACTGAATTTTCCAGTAATCTCTGAAAAACGAACACTAAAATTCCTTGACTCGTATTCTGTTCTGCCTGAAAGTACACGCAGAAATTCTTCATAGTCCGCAGTATCTATCCATGTACAGCCGAGGTCAACACTTATTTCCGCAGCTCCGATGTTCTCAGGAATTACTTCTCTGAGAGCTTCTACATTTCTATTGAAGCTGCTGTCCTGTTCTGCGAAGGTCTCTGCCATTACAAGCTTTCTGCGAACATTGCCGCAGAGGTACTCAGATTTATCAACGATTTCTGCATAAGGCTTGCCTGTTGCTATCTTTTCTGGATCACGGAATATAAGTCCTTTATCGAGAAGCTCACTTGTGACATTTTCCATAACGTCAGATAGCTCTGTATTTTCATACTTGTTCTGTAGCAGCGTTGCCATATAGTATATATCAACTCTGCCTTTTCTATCGAGCGAGACTTGCATAGCTTCTTCCGCTGACTCTACTGCTGTAACTTCCGCAATGGGACTAACCGTTCTCTTTGAGAAAATATCAGCCTTTGTGACTGCTTTTGTTTCAGGATCAATGACTTCAAGTGCGCTGAGTATCGGATAATCTGCGTCGAGCTTGAAAAGCTTTTTAATTCCCTTACTTGTAAGTTCTCCGTTTGTTTTTACAAATTTGTCGTAAGCTTCATTCAGCTTGTTTCTAAGAGGTATAAGTTCACTATCCTTAACATAGGACTGTTGCTTGTTAAGAAGTTCTCTTGTTATTTCGCGCAGTTCACAAAGTGATTTCAGCTTTTTAATAGCGTTTGCGCTTGCTACAACTTCTTCCATTGCATTTCCTAAGTTGTAGTAGACCTTATTGTCCTTCACCTGATAAGTAAAGGATTTGCCCCACGGCTCTACATAGCCTTTTCTTTCGAGGTTAGAGCGTTCACGCTTATCTATTGATATTTTTGCGTTAAGCTGTCTGAAAGCCGTTTCAAGCTGCTCCTGAAGCGTCCTATCCACATTTGGTTCACAGGTCAGCATATCAAAGTGAGTTGTCTGCTTGATTGTGCCAAGAACCATTTGAGGATTGTTTGCAAAGTACGAATTTATACTTGCGGTACGTTTTTCACCCTCATACTTTTTACCGACCATTTCAACCTTAACAGGTGTTGTATAGCACCAATCAGGCTTCGGATCGTAAACATTAAGAGGTGTTTTGCGCTTTTGAAGGAATATAATGTCAGATGTTACCTTTGTATCAGCGTCTGCGAAAGCGTTATTGGGTAGCCTTACGGCTCCTATGAGGTCAGCTTTTATTGAAAGCTGTTCTCTTATCTTTGGATTTTTCTTATCAAGCGTTCCCGATGATGTTATGAAAGCTACAATTCCGCCCGTGGCAACTTTATCGAGTGCCTTGCGGAAGAAAGCGTCATGTATCAGTAAATCATTAGTATAATCTGGATCACTGAGCTTATAATCACCGAAAGGCACATTGCCTATAACAGCGTCAAAGCTGTTATTTTCAAGCGGAGACCTCTCAAAGCCACAGTTAAGTATCTTTATATCTCGTGTCTCTGATAATACTTTTTCACTCTTATTATCATCATTTGGATTACGTTTCGGGACGTTAAGGTGCTTCGCTATCTTTGCAGTTATAGGATCAATCTCAACACCTACAATTCCGCCGTTACCCATATCATGTGGCATACGGCTTATAAAGTTTCCAGTTCCACAAGAAGGTTCAAGTATGCGTGAATTCTTAGGAAGTCCCATATTTCGGATTGTCTTGTACATTTCATCAATGATTGTCTGCGGAGTATAGTGTGAATTCAGTGTACTGGAACGTGCTGCTGCATATTCTTCCTCAGAAAGAAGGTTTTTAAGCTCATTTCTAAGACTTTTCATTGCTGGATAACGCTCATCGAACACCTGTGATACTCCACCCCAACCAGAATAACGTCTTAACCTTTCTGTGCAAGCTTCTTCACTATAGTATGAGTTTCTACTTTCATCATAAGGATATTCTCCTTTTGCTTCGCATTCTTCCAATCTCTGCATTTCTTTGATAGCTGTTATGTTATCTCTGATTTTGCTTATAGGATTATCAGCGTACTTTATTTCTGGTAAATTATTTGGTATAGGGGGAAGCTCCGATATACCGCCATGATCTTTAACTCTTTGCTCACGATAGCCATATTCCGAAACTTGAATGTTATTCTTTTCTGCTACTTCTTCAAATGAATGAAGTTCCTTTGATACTTCATCAACTGTCAATGGAATACTTGAATTTGCCTTTGAAATGTACCATATCGGAACAGAAATACCGTCTTTGAATTTCTCAGTTATATGGAAACCACTGTCATTTGGCTTGATGTTCAACTCACCAAGACCATGTTCCTCTGAAAACGCATTAAGTATCTCACGGTAATGTGCACTTTCGTCCTGAATTTCTGGCTGTTCAGGTTCGATAACTCTTTCGGTTCGATCTTGTAATTCATGAACATCACCATTGCTGTCTGTATATGCCGAAAGCTCTCTGGCAGCGGAAACTGCATTTCGTAAGTTCAATCGGAAGTTTTCTTCCAGTGCTGATTGCAATTTCTTGTCAATCGAACCATCTTCAAGCTCAACAGTCTGATATACAGTGCCTATTGACGGAACACCGTCCATCTGATATTCCAATACATGAAGTTCTTTGTTTTCATGATCGAGAGTGAAAACAAAATCAGGATCACGCATTAAATCGCCATTCTGAATATACCATGTCATAAATGCATAGGTATTATCGCCCAATGCTTCTACCGAAAGCGGCTCAAATACGTCATTCTCCCCATATTCATCATAGTCACCGTATCTTTCATGTGTATGATTACCGTCTGCAATATCGGGAAAAGCTTCTGTGAACTCTCTGTAAAGCATTTCAGCTCTGGAAGCTCTCTTATGAGGTCTTTCATTTATCTGAGGAACATCATTGATAACTGCTGCAACGTCTTTTTGGACGGCTGTAATATCAAATGTTTCTTTAACGCTTAAATCTTCATCATTTGATAAAGAAGAGATATTCAGCTCGTTAGATTTACTTATAAAGTCAGTAACAAGATCTTTTATTGCCTTTTTATCAGCTTTATCCGATAAATCAAAGCTCATTGTTGGCTTATCATCTGAACCTTCTGTTATAATAACAGACTCCGCAGTGCCGTCAGCTGTAAGCTCAATTGACAGCATTCTGTTCAGCACATTGTTGTCTTTGATATAATGTGTATCTTCGACTACAAAGGAATTAATATCCTTTAAATCTACAATTATACCGTATTCAGGAATATCAATGACAGTATTATCCGCGTTGATATTTCTTAGTTCTTCCTGATAATTCTTTGTATATCGCACTATCGGGAAGTCTGTATTCTCATCGAGCAGCGTTTCTTTCCAGTGACCGTCAATAATACCCTTTGTCGCAAGTCCTATTTCGGTGTAGTCGTTTCCAGCAGCGTCAGCAACGCGAGTCATGCTTACCATAAAGTTGTCATTCATGCTGTCAATGCGGAAATACATTGCTTCTCCTGTTTCAGGCTCTCTTGTAAGCAGAATATCACCGACTTCAACATCACTTAATGTCTGAGCATTCAGCTCATCGGTCAGCTGTTCAATGTCGTTGCTATTTGTATCAACGGCAGCTTCCTTGACCTGATATGACTTTGTTTCCTCATATTTATGAGAATACACCTCAAGATTTTCGGAATTACCAATGAATTTTGCAACCTTATCTCTAAGCTCCTGCACATCTTCTTCGTTTGAAAGGTCAAAATCCGAATTTGTTGTAGGACTAAACTCAGAATAACTATTGTATTCCTCAACTTCTGCATAACCATAGGCATTGAGTCTCACGGTAAGAGTAGCACTCTGAGCTGAATAATTATCTTTGCGCTCATGACCATTGCTATCCATGCCACCTTCATAAACGGAATATTCATCTCTGAGATAAAGATCGTCCAATTCCTTCAAATCTATGGACAGACTGTACTCTGGAAGATCTATTACAGTATTATACTCCTTGAAAGGCGGAGCATAGTTGTTATACTCAACGAGCGTATCTTGTGCTATATCAGCTCTTATACTATCATGATCGTCATGAACAGCAGTGAGGTATTCATCTATAAAGTTATAATTATGATGCACAAGTGCTTTTTCAACATTCTGATATACATTCAGATTATCATTCCACTCAAAAGCATTATCTTCATCGGTATCAATAAAGCCGCGAATATCAATGTACCTGTCCTCGTCCATAACTGCGTCGAGATCATGTATATTGCTTGCGATAGTATCTATCATATTCTGCTGCTTTACGTCACCAAAGGCAGCTGTGAATACTTTATCATCACTGAACACCTCAGTTACATCTGTGCCTTCGGGAAGCTCATTGCGCTTCGGAACGGCTTCATTATTATAATAAACCTTAAAGCCATTGTCCCACATTGATATAGCGTCCTCAGCATTTATAGTGATGTTCTCAGCACCAAGACCTGTATATGGTAAGCGATATTCAGATATTTTAATGTTCTCAAAAGAAATGTTATCATCTGTCCTGTCGGCTTCGGATATTCCGCCCTGACCACCATTTACTCTGTAAATAGTCGCAGCGTCATTATCAAAGTCAAGCTCTACTGAAAAAGAAAAATCTGCGCTTTGCTGAATTTCGGCATATTCTTCTCCGCTTATCCTGTTTCCAAGATCAGAATACCTAACAAGCGGATCTATCGTTTTAGCTACTCTCATTATATCGTCAAGAGAATTGCCTGACAGATTATAATAATTGAATTCACCGTTTATTTCGGCACTTAAAAGAACTCGTGGAGCTGTTTTTATTTCTTCTGCGTTGAGCTTTGTAATAATATTATTAAGCTGCTTTTCATAGCTGTCTATATCCGCTGCGGACAACCACTCTGGCTTCTCATTATCGGGAAGCTTATCATAGAACTCACGCATTATCCTAATGCAAGAAGCAGCATCTCCACCGTACATATACTTGTTAAGAGCAGTAAAGCTATTAATCTCATCTGCCCTGTTTATAGCATAGTTGCAATCCTGCTGGCAACGCGATAATGTCATGTATATAGAGGAATATCTTTCAGTCTCTGGAACGTCTGATTGTTCATGGCGTTCTATTACATCATCTGGAACTGAAACAAGTTCATTAAAGTCAAGACCTGTCAGACCGTTTTCAACCATGTCTCTTATTCCGCTATACTGCTCTGTACTGTATATCTCACCGTCAAATTCATAGGTTATTCTATGATCTATGAGGTCAGCTGAAACCTGAACTGGTAGTTCAGCGTCGGTCAAAGTTGTATACGCAATACCTATGTTATGCATATCACTGAAATCAGCTTCACTGCCGTATTCACTCTCACAGAATGAATTGATAAGATACTGAGCTTTTTCAAGATCATTCTCAAAAGTACGCTCAAATTGCAGGAGCTGAACCTCTGTGTCAGGCAGAACTGCTTTCATTGCTCTTGCGACCATTGCAGGAACAGCACTTAATTCTTCATAAGGTTTTACGGAAAATACATCATTTTCAAGCAGAACAGCACAAGCAGCGTTACCGTTGTGGTATACTTCGGCAAATTCGTTTCCGTCAGTATAGTTGATAGACCATGTACCGTCTGCACTCTTTACCTCTGAGCTGTCAGAACCATAGAACTTAGCAATAACTTCATCAAGTGTCACAGGCTCTTTCTCAGAAGTCTTTGCTATATTTGTCTGGATAGCTGATATAAGCTCTCTTTCGATACTGCCTAAACGTCTGCCGAAGATGTTTCGGCTTACATACTCTCTGCTTCCGTAAGTGTTATGGAATGCCGCATTCCTTTCAAATGCAGTATCTATAATGTTTTCCGTCACATTTTCTCTTACAGCAAACTTTTCAAGGCGTTCAAGGAATTGCTTCTGCTTTGGAGAATACTTATGATTTGCATATATTGAAGCAAATCCATCATGAATTGCCTGTTCATTATCATTTGAAACTGTTTCAATGGCTGCTTCACCATTGATACTTGTATCAACGATATTCTGCTCATGTTCAAGCTTTAAGAACTCAGTAACACGCTTGTAGCCAACATCATCTACATAGTATGCGGCAACTTCTCCACTGTCATGTACTACGATAATGTCACTTACAGAAAGCGAGTGTCCATCGAAATCCGCAGGGTGAGAAATATTGAAGCGAGTATATATATCTTCAAGTGTTGTACCGCTTGTAAGCTCTGTTGTGTATATGAGATTATAATTCTCAGCTTCAACCGCATTTCCTTCATTTGTGAGCTGCTCATAGCTTGTAAACCTGTGATAACGTAAACTTTCATCATTTTTCAACTGATATATCTCAAAGTAATTCTCAGAAACGTTGTCGCTTGTAGCAACACCATTCTCAGCTACAAATGATTTGAAGTTATCAGAAGTGATCTCAACGCCCTGTTCTATGGCAGTTTGCAGGAAATTCAGCATATTTACCTGTGTTGCAAGCTCATTCGGATCACCATTAGCAGCTTCCAGACGTTCAATACGCTTTCTTATATCGTCCATTGTTGTTTCAATTGCATGATTTCTGATTTCAGCAGTTTCTGCTTCGTCAGCTGCGTCTGCCACATTATCTGCAAATGAAAGCTGTCCGATTTCTGCTGCCTGTTCTTCAGGAGAAAGTGCGTTGAATAGAGCAACTTCACGGCTATCCCAATATTTACTGTGCCAACGCTGAATACTTTCATTAAGACTATCTGAGTAAATCGGGAAGAACTCATCAGTTTTCTTGTTATACTGCCTTGAAAAATAATAGTCGATATTCTCAAACAGTCCTTTATCAAGAAGTTCTCTCTTGGCAACGGCATAATCGCAATCTTCCTCATAGTAATACCAGCCGTTTTCTTTCTGTGCGACAGACTGAGCTTCTTTTGAAAGAACTATCCTTGCAATTTCGGATTTTACCATTATACCGCCATGTGAAGCCGTAGATACTTCAAATATGCCGTTATTTATATGGAAACTGCTCTGAACTTCACCCCATATACTGTTTTCGGGCGTTTCTACGAATTTTGTATAGCTATAATTGAAAGCCTGACTTTCATTAAGCCTTGTAAACCTTGTATTTCTGAGTGAAGAACGATATGAAAGGTAACTGTTGTTTGTTAAATTGTCAAGTTTCTTTGCATAATCTATCAGAAATTGCGCTATTTTCTCAGGTTTTTCAGTTCTGAATACACGTAATGCATTATTTTTTTCAAACAGATCATAGTAGTAATTTGCTGTGTCGGCAAAATCAACCGCAGTTATATCTATCAACTCTTGTGTGGATACTGACTGTATGAAGTCAAATGCATTTTCAAATCGAGCTGCCTCTTTCAAGGAGTCCTGTGAAATATGGCTTACAACAAGTTGTCCGCCCTCAGAACTGTCGGGATTATAATATACCCAATCAATAGTACCGTTATCGTTATCTATGATAACGTCAATATCCGTCCATTTGGCGGCAATTTCTTCATTTATGGAGTTGTCACCGGAACGAGAACTACTTCCGTCATTATCAAGTGATCTATCTGATATTTCTTCTGTGTTTCCCATTCCAGAATTGCTTCGTATCCCGTTGTCGGACGCGGATTGTTCCTGTCGTACTGATCGCTCAGTTGCTCCTGATAATTCTCTGCTCTCTCGTTCACTGAGCGAGCTACCGTCAGATACCTGTGATAAAACATCATCAGCTCTACCTTCGCTGGGTAATTCTTCTCCATGTTCTCCATCCACATTCTGCCGTACAGTCCTATCGGCTGTTCCTCCATTGACGGTTCGTTCTGTATCAGAGGAATGTACAGTCCGTCGTATGGGTTCAGCAGATATGTCTGCTCTATCGTTACTTCCCCTGACGTTTTCGTTTCCGTTGTTATCTCCGCTATCCATATTGTATTCAGCTGATCTCCGACTTTCTGAACTATCGTCCATCCCAGCTGACCGTCTTTCTTCTCCAAACGCGCTTCCACTAAGCCGTTCTCCAGCTTGTCTTTCGGTATCTGCGGATATTCCGTTTCGGGGACTTCCATTTTCTGTTCCTCGCTGAGAGCTTTCCATTCTTCGTAAGTCATCATTTCTCATTTCTTCCTTTCGCAGATTATTTTCGGTACGCAGGGTATCAAAGGCATATTCTACACTTGTAAGTGCCTTTCTTGCAGCAGAGGAAGCACTTGTCAGAAGCATGAGCCTTTGCTCATCATTCTTACAGAATTCCAATGCAGACTTATCAGGCTGCACATTATACCTTGCACCATTGATTTCAAGCCTTCCAGCTATCATCATCTGTATCATGTTATGATATGAGTCTCTGAATTTCAGTTTATCAGCATTTGAAAGCTCATTAAGCTCCAAATACTGAATAAGACTCAGATCGTCGATAGCGGAAGCTGCGGACTCGTCCAAAGCACTGAAAAGAGGTTTGTCCTTCGGAAGTCCAAGTTCTTCACGAACAGCGTCAACATTTCGGTTTGTTATAGTCCATCGTTTCGGGGGATAATCACCTATTACATCTTCAAAATCGTATAGTGTGACTTCGGTTCCTTTCTGATCGAGGAACTGGATACCCTTGCTGGCAGGATTGACCTGATAACCAGCTCTTTTCCATTGATTGCCAGAAGCGATAAATTGTGCGTCTGGACGGTTTACATAGAATTCCAGTGCCACGGACACAGGATGTTTGAATACCCTTCCAAAGTATTTCAGGAAGTTCATGTACTCAACATCATCAGTTGACATACGTCGGATTGTCTGTTCACCCAATTGACTGTAATGTCCTACGGGTACATAATTTGCCATGATATTTATTACCTCCCTTTATCATAGTAACACTTTAAAGTGGTGAAGTCAATAGTTTTTGCACGATATTTGCATTTTTTGAAAACATTCTTCAAAAAATACAACAGGGCAGTTACTCAGCAGACTTCATTTGTGCAGTTTGAATATGAAGAAACAGAAACTACGAAGAATTCAACAATATACGACCTCCTTTATCTTTCAGATTGCTTTATTGAAAAGAAAAAACGCGCACGAATTATTTTTTCGGCGCATTTGATAAGCATATTATAATAAAGTTTTATATACTTCTTGTTATATATATACTAAGAGTAAATCAGTATTTTTTTATTTCAATAAAGTGAAGTTATTGGGTACTTGAAGATGACTGTAAATTTGCGGACTACCCCTTTTATGAAAAGTGTTGCCGCTGACTTGACAAATCATCTTTTTTGTGATAAAATTACAAGTGAGTTGAATGCTTTTTATAAGCAATGATCGAGTCCGATTGTACTGCTGCAAATGCAATCGGGCTATTTTTTTACCTTGTTTTCTTATCTTTCCTCTGACATACATTATAAGGAAATAATGATTATCGACATATACACGTCTATTATCTTTTGCTTTGCGTTTGCTTCTACGGATCAGCTTCATGCTTTCAAGCTCTGAGATCGTATCTATTATTGTCTCACGCTTCATACCTGTTTGGCGGCAGATGTCATTATAGCTGTTCCAGCAGTCCTTGAGCTGTATGGAGAAGCTCTTACAGATGAACAAGTAAATCATGAGCTGTCTCGGAACAAGCTTTCCGAATATGCTGCGGTCTACAAAAAAGAAGCTGTCATTTGTTGGCAGCTTCTTTATTTCGTATATGTATGTACCTTTATATCCATTTGCCTTTACAGAGCGTTTAAGTGGAATTACATGCCCTTTCTCAGCAAGACTATTAATTACCTTTGCGACTGTCTGGACTGACTTTATTCCGCATTTTTGAGCTATTGTAGACTGCTTCACCTTAACGGCAGTTCCGCTAAGCATTGGATAATCATTTGGCAAACTGCAAAGGTAAGCATATATGCTCAATTCCTTTGAAGTCAAGCCGAGTTCAAATATCTTATTGGATAATTTTATATTACTCAAATTAACACCTCTTTCTATATATTATTTAATTATGTATAAACATGAATAACAGATAACCGCTGTCAAATGGCAGCGGTTATTTCATTTTAAATTGTGCTATCATAGCACAATTTTTATTGCTTAATCATCAAAGTAATAAAAACTTATCTTTCTTTTGACCTTTTCTTTTGTTCTGAACATCTATTTTTCTCATTTAAGCTGCATATATCACCACACGCATGCTTTTTATCCAGTGTAAAGCGTTTTGATACAAATCATAATAATTGTCGATGATTTTTTGTTTGTCCATGACTCTTCTCCTTTACTTCTTTATAAAGCCTTATTAGCAATCAAGCTATTTACTGCTTTTATATCTTGACGAAGCTGCTTTAAAAGAAACTGATTTGCTGTTTGATTGCAAGTACGATAGCATTGCCTTATCTTATACTTTCCATTTTCACATATTACCTCTATCGTATGACGTTCGTTATTATAAATAGTAGAATATATCATACATTCGTCATCAGTGATACTATCAGCATAGCCATAAACACAGTTATGCTGTTTTTCAGCTTCATCCCTAAGTCTTTTCTCATTACTTATAAGCTCATAATTATCAGGCATATTGTCTATAAGGAACTTGAATTTTGAGTCTTTTTTGATTTTTACGTTTGCTTTCCTTATGTTTCTGACGCTATTCATCCGATTACGCTCATTATGCTCATTGATGGTTATATTAACAGGCAAAAGCTTTATTTCCTTAGTTTGATATTCTTCACGCAAAGCATCTTGTATCAGTGCCATATTATTTTCATTATAGTCACAAGAATAGAGAGTTTTATGGAGAATAAAAACAAGTTTGCTACGGCATTTCCCAATTCTCTCAGCTTGTGGTGGAGTCTTGCATTGCATTGCTCTGGCAATAGCACTTTCGGTCATTCTGCTTCTCAGCTTCAAAAGCAGATACGTAAGATTTGCGTTCTTTTTGTTCCAATTGCCATTTAATGGCATTTTGTAATGTTTTTCAAAAAGCTCCTGTTTTGAATGATATTGTGCTACATCTTCAATTGACAACGGCAGCAGAAGTCCTTTTGAGTCCTGATAATCATGATATAAGTCACGGAATAGTTTTGTGTTATATCTTTTGCATAGATATTCAATAAGTGAATTAGCCGAATTAATATCTAATTGACTGTCACCTACTGAAAGAGCACCATACAGATCACGTAAACATACTGCTGTGTAGATGTTCCCATTTTTAGTTTTATGTCCTTCGACAAATTTTGAGGTATCGTAAAAGAAAATAATCTTTTTTCTGTCCTCGTTTCTCTTGTTGGACTTATTCTACCATGAGAATTTATATATACTCCAGAGTATGATACATAGCTGATGAAGATACCCTTAAGCTCTGTATGTACATCCCTTAAATATCCGTGATGATATACGTTCATAGCATATCCGCTATTGGTTAGAGCTTTGATACTATCAGGCAGTCCCATTGATGATGTTAAGGTAAATGGCAGATTAAATTCAACATATTGTTTTGCAAATTCATAAATATCACGATTTTTAACGTAATAAATGACATCTTCTCCAAATTCATCGCTTAAATCGTTAAGGAACGGCTCTATATCGCCATCTTTAAGATTTTTCGTCACATCCGCAATATTATTTGCTAATCTTAGGCAATACCGATTGTTGCACGGAGCGTTGTCACATAATTTTGAATGTAAGTCAGACACAAACTTGAATATATCCTCTGAAAATCGTTTATCTTTCAGACAAAACATAAGCCTTACATCAAAAATACTTTTACATGGAAATGTTTCAGAAGAAAAGTACTGAGCAATGTCATTTTCATTAACAGACTCTGTAATTAGAGAAAGAGGGATTTCTGCTTGCATTTCCTTTATAAAGTTGACAATATCTCCATCTTTCACAGATAATAATGCCTTTATCCATTCAAATGGCATATTCCTACATTCAAATAGAGTATAAAATATTTTTTCAAGCTGCTTAATGGTCAATTCTTCATTTCTGAGAAGTTCAATTCTACTATCGTCATAGCCGTAGTTTATCGCACGTTCTATAAGCTTTGTTTGCCCTTTCCTCATTATTTCACTCCTTCCAAATTGTACTATTATAGCACATTTTTATTTTTTCGCCGTTCTGGAAACTGGAAACTTACTTCCTGTTTTTCCTTGTCTATTGTGAGATATGCTTCAAATTCAGAGCCTTTTTTGCTCTTGAAACCTTTAATTATATTCGTTTTACCTTTTTGACAAAGAAGAATAGCCTGTTTTTCTGTTATTGTCTTACCGGCAATGCTCTTGTTTATATGAAACTTGCAGCCTTCTTTGTAGCCTTTACAGCTCCAACCCCAATCAAGCTTTATAAGGTATTTACCGCAGAACGGACATTTAAGCTGCTGCTCTGTTTCAGATACGAACGTCTGTGACTCAGACTCTGCGATCAGCTTGTACCACTCAGCTGTCTTTTGCTTGATATAAGCTATGTATTTATCATAGCTTGCTTTACCGAGAGCAATATTATTCAGCTGTTTTTCGAGTTCACCCGTATACGCTGCTGATTTTAGCTCTTTCACAGGCAGACACTTTATAAGATACATTCCAAGCTCAGTTGGATATATGGATTTTCCTTTCTTTGTAAGGTAGCCCTTGTCAAACAAAGACTTCAAGATCGGACCTCTTGTAGCGTCAGTTCCGAGTCCTTTCTTCTGTAACTTCATAAGCGTTCTGGCTTCCTCGTCCTCAAGCTTCTGTCCTGCAAGCTCCATTACGGATAGCATTCCTGCTTCTGTGTAGCGCTTTGGCGGCTCTGTCACACCCTCGGTAAGCTTGTAATCGCCTTGCAGCTCCTGTCCCTCAGACAGCGGCGGCAGCTCTGTTACTTCGGACTTACCATCTACCGCATACCAACCTTCTTTTATAATGCGCTTTCCGGTAGCCTTGAATATGTGCTTATCAACGGCTATCTCTGCTGTTGTATCGTCATATTCAGCTTTCGGATAGATAATCCTTATGAGCGACCTTGCTATAAGGTCATATAGCTTTATCTCATCCTCAGATAAACCTTTGAGGTCTTTCGGAACATCTTTTGTTGTTATGACCGCATAATGGCTTCCTACCTTACTATCATCAAAATGCCTTTTACTGAATTCTGCCCATTCAGGAACACTATATTGAGCATATTCTGGCATTTTGAGAAGCTTTTCAAGAGTACTCCTTACTTGTGGTATCATCGCTTCTGTCAGGTGTTCTGAGCTTGAACGAGGATAAGATATAAGATGTGCCAAATAAAGCTTCTCCATTAACTCAGATGTTTTATCAGCCGACCACCCGAATTTATTACTGCAAGCTATCTGGAGCTGTGTCGTGTTATATAACAGCGGCGCAGCTTCTGTCTTGTGCTTTACCTCAACGGACGTTACAATGCCATTTTTTCCGTTACACTCGGCAAGCGCAGCCTGTGCAGTTGCTTTATCAGTGAAGTTTCCCTGATCGTATGAAGCTTCAAACTTGCCATTCGGAGAAGAAAAATCAGCCGTCAACTTCCAGAATGGTGTTTTTTTGAACCGCAGTATTTCCAGTTCACGCTGTACTACCATATTAACAACAACGGTCTGCACTCTGCCCACCGACAAAAGCTTGTTCTGTACGTCGGATTTGCCGTATTTAATTGTGCTTGCAACGGTAAAATTGATACCATACAGCCAATCCGTTATATCTCTTGCCTTTCCAGCAAGTCGTAAAGAATTTGATGTGGCTTTTTCTATTGCAGATATTTGCTCATTAGGATTTCTCAAATTTGCAAAAGAATTTCGCAATTTTTCGTCCGTCAGATCTTCTATCCACAATCGCTTATATGGTTTAGTACACTTGCAGACTTCGCAAACGTAAGCAAATATTAATTCTCCTTCTCTGTCAGAGTCGGTTGCACACATAATCCAGTCAGCTTTATCGAAAAAGCTCTTGACAAGTTTAAGACAGTTCAACGTAGCAGCCTTTGGTGCTGCTCTTAAAGTATCTGGAATACAAGGATATATTTCCAAGTCCCATTTTTCGTATTTTTTGTCGTAAGAGCTTGCAGGAACGAGCTGAGCGAGGTGTCCAACTCCATGACATAGTATCGCCGGTTCTCCTTTAAATGTAAATTCATAATAACCAACTTGCGGTTCTTCCTTTAGTGGTATTCTCTTTCCAGCCTTTAAGAAATGAGCAAGGTCAGTTGCAAGACTGGCTTTTTCTGCATATATTACGACCATTTCTTCCCTCCACTATGAGCTTGACATTTGATTTCCCATGATTTATAATATATATGTGCATACATCAAAAGAGCAGCTCGTTAATCCCTATGATACGGCTGCTCTTTTTTATAAGAAATATGTCATTATATGTTCAAGCTCAAATGCTATACATTTAAGCTCATTTTCTTCATCCTGTGATATGTTTATATCGAACTGATAGGCTTTATCAATGCATATAAGCTCTCTTATGACATTACTTTCACAGTATTTATCAATGTTATCTGTGAAAGCAAGGTAATCAAAGCTATTTACTGTGTGGCGAACTACATCATTTATAATAATATCATCTATTTCAATCGAAGCTGTCATAATGACACCAGCCATTCTGCTACGCCCCATTACTGAAAGTAATTTACTTGCATGGTAGTGAGCGATCTCCCATGAAGGAATGTATAACCATACATTTCGATATTCAGATAGAGCGGTTAATTTCGACTTCATAAAAACATATCTGAGTGCCGCATCTACATCTTCATCTTTCTGAGCATTGAAACAAGTGATACGTTCTGTAAGCGGTGCTATATTCGTAAGCTCTGCACTTCCGTCCTCAATAGCTCTTTCATATTTGTCCAGAATATCTTCTTTCAGTTCATCTGAGCTTATTTCTGTATACTTATTAGCTCCGAGACTATTGATCACAGGTTTGAAATACTCATGAACATCGAATATGACTATCTTATCTTCCGTATTCTCAAGAACATTCTCAATTTCATGCTTGAAATAGAATATTCCCTTTTTCCTTGATGATATAAGGGCAACTCCCGAAGGAGTTTGTAATTCTTTTCTTTCTTCGATATATTTCTTATTGAAAGAAACACTCTTAGGCTTTATTTGTACTTCATTATCAAGATGTACTGCTTTACCTGTTCCTGACTTCCCGAAGATAAATCCGTTAGCGTTAAGATTTTTCAGTTTGCTACGGTCATAAATTATTTTATTATCTCTATTTGAAAACTGTTCCCAATATGAATTATCAGGAATACTATTACTTGCAGCAGCGGAAGTTTTCTTCCTATCACTCATTTTCTTGATTAGATGATATGCTGCTACTACAGAAAAGGCAGATAATGCACCATATATGAATTGTTTCATTTTAATCCTCCGAATAAAGTAAAAATGTATAGGTCTTGACGTAAAATATTCATTGTGATATAATAACAGTGTACTACAAAATGACAGTCCGTCGCTTACTCCTTTTGCGCGGGCTGTTTTTTATTGGAAAATACTTGATACCCTTATACCAAGAGCGTCACATATCTTCTGATATGTGGAGAAATTAGGAACAACCTTATTACACTCAACATTATATATGGTGTTAAGACCAACACCAGCTCTTTTTGCGAGTTCTTTCTGTGATAAACCTAATTCCAAACGTTTTGCTCTTATGATCTCACTTGTAGCCGCTTCCATTATATCTCTCCTTTGTTCTATCAGCCGTTGATATTTGTATCAACGGTATTTACATTATCTTCGTTGCCTGTTTCAACTCCATTATCTGTTTCGCCTTCCTCTAACAGAGCTGAAATTGTACCTGCTAAAATATGTTCCGTGAGCAGTTCTGCCTGTCTCTTTGACAGCATACTTAGTGTTGCGGAGTCAAGCTTGTCAAGGACAGAAGAATAGTCAACTTTTTTGAGCTGTGCTTCCTTTTCACTGAGTTCTGCTGTGACGGTTTTTATTTCTTTTTCAATTTCGTCAACCTCAGACTGTAAAGTCTGTATCTTGCCTTTCTTTGTATCTGCGGAGTTGTTAAGCTTGTTCAGTAAGCTCTTGAGACTCTGCACTTCCTGTTTTAAAGATTTTGTTTTTTTCTCAGCCATTTGCATTTTCCTCCATTATTGTTTTAGCGAATAAGTCTTCTATCGGTTCAGGATAGCTCAAACTACCGTTATTGCTGTCACCATAGATTTCTGTATCCCCGAATTTAAAAGCACCAGTGAATATCTCTTTGGGATTATTGGGATTGATTGTATTCTTATTGATAATTGTAAGAATATTCTGCTGATAGAAAGCATAATCTGGTGCTTGTCTTACAGTTTCATCGAATTTAGACTTTTCTTTTTTGCCGATAACTAATTTCTCTGCAACAGAAACGTCGTTCGTAATAAGATGACCATATTTTAACGAACCGTCAGAGCCTAAGATACCGCCGCAGATACCCTCCTGAATAAGAGTGTGGTGTCCGTCTTTGGAATACTCTCCACAGCCGAAATACAATTCATTGGCATAGCAATTTGAAATTATCGGATTTTCCGCATTACTGCTTCCAACAGCAGCTATACCTCCTGCACTGAGTTCATTATTGAACCACACCTGTCTTGCAACGCACCCCTGAATATTGCCGCCGTAGTATTCAGGCAGTTCCTGTCCTTTTGCGTCGTACATACGAGAACCAGCTGCTGATCCTACAATACCTCCTGCGTTGAATATATTACCATTTGCCGAGTAGTTGAACACAGCACTGTTTATTACGTTTGCTGGTTTTCCTGATATACCGCCTACATTGAGGATATAATCCTCAGAATTTACCGTTACACCAAAATCCTCAACATAACAGTCCTCTATCTGACCGCCGTTGCCGCTTATTCCGCCTATGGAATATCCCTGTGCGACCTTTGTAGGCTTTACCTCAGCTTTGGGCGTTTTATCTGGTTCTATTACCTTGCCGCTTTCGTCGTATTCGATCAGATCAGGAGGAACAACTTCACCTGTTGTTTCTTCTGTTTCGGTTGTTTCTTCTGATTCTTCGCCAATTATTATTGAAGCATGAGCTACAGAACAATGCTTTATAAGTGTTTCACCTGTTGTATAAGACTGATTGGAAGCCTTATACTGATAATTATAAGCATTGCATACAATAGCACCATAGTCCTGATATATGTCATGCTGAATGACAGCATTACGAATATTCACGTTTTTTATTGTTGCACCTGATACAGTACCGAACAGCGGATTGTCAAGATTATCAATGACAAATCCGTTTCCGTCGTATTCAAAGAATTCCGAGTCGGGATCACTTTTCAGCTCATTTACAGTATTAATAGAAACATGAGAAGCGTATTCGGGAAAAGCAATGTCTGCGGTCTGCTTGAAGTACCCTCTCGCTTCCTCAGAAGCCATAAGCTCAAGCTGATCGTAATAATCAATGAGATATGGATCTTCTTTTGTGCCTGAACCGCCGCCATACTTAACAAGTACACGGTATAGCTTCTTGTTTTCTGTGAAGTCATAGCTCTGACCGCCGTAGTATTCTATCTTTTTACCGTCAGGAACAGAAGAAAATCCCCATGTATAGCCTGAAACATGAGTGAAAAAGTCTGTTTTGTCAAACTCAGGAAGCGTTATTGTAGCTTTACCGTCAACAATTGCACCTTTCAACTCTAAGTCCTCAGTAGGAATTGCAGAGTATGAACGGTCAATTGAAACTGTTATCTGTTCAACATCAGCTTCAATCGGTGTCTGTTCTGGAATTATCATTCCGTCCTCACTTAATTGTGTTGGTTCAGGAGCAATTATAGGATTGTTCTGAAAATTCTTAAACATCCAGTATCCACCACCAAGACCAAGACCGCCGGTAAGCAATGCACAAAGGCAGCATATAAGCACTATTTTTCCTGTTGCTTTGGCTTTCTTCTTTGCCGCTTTTGTCTTATTCTCCACTGTAAGCTCGCCCTGTGAATAAAAAGTCGAATTATTACTGATAACCTGTTCAAACACATCTGGCATGGTACTTGCGTCAAGTTTTTCTTCCGAAGAATATACTGCATAGTCCACATAGACGATTTTCGGCTTATAATCGCTCATAAACTCCTTGAACTGCTGATTTTCTCTGAGTATATCTTCTGTTAAAAATGGCTTCTGATTATCCTCAAAAACGATATATGTAGTTATAGATTTGTCCTTTGAACTTACACAGTTAGCACGACAAAAATAATTCATTATAATTTTTCCCTCGCTTTCTTCTTTTCCTGAAGTATTTTTATAAGGCAAAATCCGCCGCCGCCTACTAAAATCCAGAGGTCTATCCAATAGAACCTCCAGTGCAGTCCTTCTTCTTCCTCTTGTTTGATATTTGTATCAGCGGAGCTTTGAGTATCATCTGATATTTCAGCAGATACAGAAGAAGTAGCCATATTTTTCGCTTTTGCTTCCGCAACCCGATTAATTACGAAATTGCCTATCAGGGCAATTACAATAATAACTGCCGCTACCGTAAATAGCTTGTTCTTTTCGGTATAGGCTCTGATTTGTGCAACTCTTTGTGAATGAGTCTTCATAATATGCTCCTTTCATTATGGATCGGCATTAATATCAGGATTGACCTGAAAACCTTTATAAGTGATCTCAAACCATTCTTTATCAACATCGGAGAAGTTCCATGCCGCCATAACGTCATCTTTGGAAAGAATATTAAGTCCTACCGAGTGAAGATTATGCAAATGGTCACAGGTTACTGTTGTTTTTGTTATTGTCTGCGGAGTATTGTCAAGCTCGTCTGCATATCCAGCATATAGACCTCCGAGATAACTGAGAAAATCGTTTCCATCATTTGATGTATATGGATATACTGGAACAAAATCGCCGTAGACAATATTCCAGTTATCAATTCTCCATTGAATGTTATTATCCCAATACTGTGATTGAGCGTGACCGTCATGGATAGAATGGAGATTTTCTAAATATGGAATTATATTTCCCCAATCGTTAAATGCTCCAGCTGACATATCAACTTTATAAAACAAATCATCATAAGCTGGATTTGGAATTTCCTCCTGATGAACCGAACAATTCTTTTGAGGACACTCTTGACCGCCATACACTGTATCAGACCATGAAACCATCATGCCAAGAAGATCGTCAAATGCTTGCTGAGTAAATTCTATCTCGTAAATCTGTCCTTCTGTATTATTTTCAGTGTTCTTTTGTTTTTCAAGATTTACATAAACCAGAGCTATAGCTTCTGTTTTGGAAATCGACTTGCTGAATTTATCTTTCAGCTGCTGCTTCCTGTTATCCGTCGCAAGGCTTGTCTGAAATACAGTACCGTCATTACTGCAAACCATATAAACGAGGTCTGAGTGCTGAAGGTCATCTGTCGAATAATACATCGAGTCTACGAAAGAATTAAACTCATTCTGCTTTGTAGTACAAGCGTTATCGAAGAATTCTTCCGCTTGTGGGAATATTGTTGATATTTCTTGTTTTGAGCCTGCCGCTGTTCCGACAGCCTTATTTGTTGTTGTGCCGCCAGCTGCACCTCCACCCAAAATCATTACGCATGGAACTGCTATTACTAAAATCAGCAATAAAATTACGACTAAAATCCAGAATAATGGATTAAGCAGTATAGCGGCAGTATGTACTAAAACTGTGCTTGCAGCTCTTACAGTCCATATTGCCGCCCTGACAGTCTTGACAGGTGCTTTATACAGTAATTTGACACCATGTACAGCACTTTTCGATGTTGTATACGTTTTCTTTGCTGTTCTGTATCCGAGTCTTAAAGACTCAACACCAGTATCGGTAGTATCGTTCTTGTCGATTTTTTTGTTTAACGGATTAACTTTTTCAAGCTCTTTTGCGGCTATCTTCCTTTTTGCCATTATGGAACTCACCTCCGTTCTTCGTTGATACAAATATCAACCATATTATGACGCTGCTATTGTTTCTCCGAATTTTGTAGTGATAATTTCATATATATGAGTATTTGTCGGGAATTTGTTCTCAAATGGAATAATGCCGTATTCATCTGCATAAAGGAGTCCACTGCCAGAACTTGCATTTGTAACGTAGTTCATTGTATCATTTGATATTTTCAACAGGTGTGCAAGCTGTTCTCTGTCAGAAGCATTCTGCGACAACATAACAACAAACTGAGTGTTTGAGAGCATAGTTCTCGCAAGCTCTGAACGCAGTAAATCTTCAACGTTCTGAGTAATTCCAGTAGGAATACCGCCCCATTTTCTTGCTCTCTTATACAGCTCATAAAAGAAGTTTGCCGACTGTTCAGATTTGAAAAGAAGATACATCTCGTCTATATAAATTCTTGTGCCGATATTTCTGGAACGGTTCTTAGCTACTCTGTCCCAAAGATTTTCAAGCACGATCATCATTCCGAGAGTCTGCAAGTTCTTTCCAAGCTCCTTGATGTTATATACAACAATACGCTTGTTAATATTTACATTTGAAGGAATTGCAAAAACATTCATCGAACCGTGTACATACAAATGAAGTGTCTGTCTGAGGTAAGTAACAGCTGATTTTGTTTCATCGGCAGCCACATTCTCATATTTTACAAGTTCTTCATAGTATTCTTTTAATGTTGGCTTATCATGGTTATTGTATGTCTCATGCATTACGTTGTCGATGATTGTTTTCTGAATAGGGGATATTTCCTGATTTCCGAGTATAGTAGAAAAGAATGACAACATAAAGTCGAGCTTTGCCTTTATCGGATCATACTCCTTATCTTCCTTATCAGGATTTATTGTTAAATCGAGAGGATTGATATGTGTCTGAGAATTCTCCGATATATATATTACTTCACCACCAAGCATTTCAGCCAGTGCGGTATATTCTCCCTCTGGATCAACAATCAGGACTTCGTCCTTTGTTTGGAGGATAGAGTAAATCATTTCAAGCTTTGCAAGGAAACTCTTGCCGCTGCCGGGAACGCCCAAGATAAATCCGTTAGGATTTTTCAGCTTTCTGCGGTCAAACAAGATAAGGTTCTTTGTCATTTTGTTTTGCCCGTAATATAAGCCCCCCTCATGCAAAAGCTCCTTTGAGTTGAACGGCATAAATCCTGCCGTAGCAGATGATGATAGTGTACGTCTGACTTGCAGATTTTTTCCTTGTCCACGGAAGCTGAATTGCCGACTGGAAGAACGCTACAGAACGCTTCCTCCTGCAACCCTGCACATCTCATCGGCTGTAGCTGATACTTTCTCAGAATAATTTTAAGAGCGTCTGTATTCTGTTCAAGTTCCTCATAAGTATCAGCTGTTACCATTATAATGATGTGTCCGCGGATCATCTTTTCGTTTCTACTCTGTAAATCAGTAAGGAATGACTGAGCTTCTTCCATATCCTTCTGTAACTGCGTACCCTCAATAGGATCAACAAAGGCTCCTTTGGCTGCTTCCGACGATTTTCTTACCTTGACAATTGCTTCCTGTTTCATATCAGTGTTTTTACGCTGTAATAGTTTTACTGCTTCTGCCTGTTCAACAAAATCAAGATTTTCGGTTATAATCATTGTCTGATTAAGCTCTACGATACTCTTAAAAATAGTATCTACGATTGAAGCAGGGTATTTCTGAATAGCTATACAACGAGCATATTTATCATCAAAAAGGAAATAATCCTTTTTGAACTCAATATACTCAGGGCAGCAGTGCTGCTTCTCTGCCTTTCTTGCGAACTCATTTCTTGAACACGGAAGTATTTTGCAATCAACATCTCTGAGTATATCAGCTATCAGCCTTACTCTGTCATTAGCTGTTAATGTTATTAGGTCTGTTCCCATACGGTTCAGCACATTAATCATATGAGCTTCGATGTTGAAGAACCTTGTGTTTGCTGAGTCAAAATCAATAGCAGCAACAGTAACAGTGAAAAGCTTTCTGCACTGTAATCCATTCTGTCCATGCATTATCTTGTCATTGAGAATAGTATTGAATTCATGCCTTTCATTGTCAAGTCCATCGTCATTGTCTTTAAGCAACAGCTTTTCACTGAATTCTTCCTTGTTGATCTGCGTATTCAGGATAGAAATCTGCAAACTTGCAGTATCATCGAAACCATTGAGAAGCTCAATGTACAGCGCTTGCAGCTCTTGCTGTTGTTCAAGTGTTACAGCGGAATAGTTTATATCAGGTACAAGATATGTTTTTGAATACAGATTTGTGAGCTGTTTTCCTACTTTTACGCCTGTTTTATTAAGCATAATGTAGTTACTTACGAACCCTTCATACGGCAAGGTCTGTATAGTTGTGCGTTTGATTTTACGTTTTTCTTTAATTGTTTTTTCCTTTTTATGTTTGCTCTTGGCTTCTCTTGCTTTGTCACGCTCTTTGGCAGAGCTTTTAGCTCCATCTTTCTTTTTGAATAAACTCATTTTTCTCGATCACTCCTCTTGTTCAAATTCGCCGTTATCAATACGCTGTTGTAGGATTTTTTCTTTCAACAATTCTTCATGAATGCTTTGAAGAAGGCTTCCGTCTGTATCTTCATATACTCTTTTACGCGGTAAAAAGGTATAGGAAATCCATGACCGAAAGTAATCTTCAAATTTAAGTCCCTGAAATGTTATAAAACCATAAAGCACCCACGGTATTGTCACCAAGATCACAAACCACGGAAGAATATCAGAAGAAATGTGATCTCTGCCAAACACACCAATTGGCAGAGCTGTCAGGCAAGCTCCACCGAGTGATATGATCTGTCTCAATGATAATCCTGCAATTACCTTTGATTTATAGTCCTGTATTTCTATGGGGATTTTAACTTCTAACATAATTACACCTCCGTGATATTTGTATCAACCTATGCCGCATATTTTTTTTGACCATGCTCCTGACTTCATTATTCCGAGTCCCAATGCAAATAGTGCAATAAGATTTATCATTTTTATTGAGCCAAAGTTGTTTGCCGTTATCCAGTTTGATATAAAACTATTCGTCGCGACATATACTATAAACATGACGACCATAACGGTTACTTGCAAGACTACAGCAATATAGTTTTTCAGGAAGTTCTTAGCAACATCATGTGTGGTTTCAGAAGCAAATGTTGCTAATGGCAGCGGAGCTAATAAAGTATATACCGCCAATTCAAATACTCTGCCAATGACGATTACGAAAACAATGTACGCTATAGCCTTTAATATAAGATAATAAGGCCATAGCTTTATTTTCTCAATCGTCGGGAAGAAGTTGATTTTTTCCGTAGGTGACGGAAAAGCGTCTGTGAATGTGTCTATATCTGAAAAAGCAGTAGTAGAAGGGAATGTTGCATCAGGAAAGAACATTTTAACTGCTTCTGGAGATATTTTATATGTGTATGTATCATATACGTTACCTGCGCCTTTGTCATACCAGAAGTCCCACCAACCTTTTGAGATTTGCTTTATTAAGCCTTGTTCGACTGTAGCTGTGTATGTTGTCATATTGCCGCAGGGCAGATAACTCGGTGATGAACCAGTTGCCGCCTTATTTACCGAGTCAAACATTGAATAGATATATCCTACGATAGTGTCAGCGTTCTGTACTACTTGCTTTATAACGAGTATCTTTATTAGGAAAATCAGCACATTCTCCCATTTCGATGACCACTCAAAATTAATTGACTTACGGAAAAAGTCAACCATAAGTAAAAGTGTAGCAACAACAAGAGCAAGGGTTTTGGAAGCTTCTCTTATTCTTATTGCTATTATACCAGTTGACGATGCTGGACGGAGTGTGTTTACAATCTCATAGGGAGAAGTTTGAGAAAAGGTGAATGCCTTATTAAGAATATCGTTAGTCTCGGACACGTTTTCCGTAATTTCATCGTAGACATCTGGCACATAATAGCCAAACATATCCGCGTGAGCAGTTACCGGCGAAGAAAATATAGCTAACAAACCGAAAACGATGATTATAGTATACGCAATTCCGCGATACTTCATTAACTTCTTATAATACGGATATGGTATTACACCGTACATTTTATCCCTCCTGTCTTTATACGAATGTGCTGAGAATACTTGATACAGCGACAACAATACCGCCAGCTGAAATTGTTCTCAAGCCATTGACTTTTTGTCCAGCGTCATGGTTCTTCATTGATAATCCAAGCATTACAGCTCCCATAAACATTCCAAATGCGCCGACTCGCCGCGTCCACTTTCCTATGAAACTTAATATGGATTGGAATTCTGCATTGGCAGCAGTTTCTGAATAGGTTGAAGGAATATGGAATATATTCAAGTCTTGTACAGCTGCTTTTATCATAAAGCCTGATACCATAACAAGTATTGCTAACAGCTGTTCTTTGGCATTATCGTCTTTTATTGATAACGCAAGCTTTATAGCTCCGATAAAGGCTATCAGTCCTCCAGCGCGAGCTATCCATGTGGCAAAGAAGTTAATACCGTCTTTGGCAAGTTCACTTGGTGTTCCTGTGGGCGGTGCATTAAGTATATCTAAAAGAACAGGGAAGTGTGATAGTATTTCCATTCTTACCTCCTATATAAAGGTGTTCTGCCCTTGCTTTCACAAGGGCAGATATGTATTTTTAGCTGAACAGATCGAACATATCAACTGCACCACATATAGCAAATACTACGAAGCCAGCTATCATCGTCTTAATACCGTTTTCCTTCTGATCTGCTTCATTGTTCTTAAGTGCAAGACCAAGCATAATTCCGCCAAACAGAGCAACAGCTGCACCTAAACGGCGTATCCATGTAATAATAAAGTCCATAGTGTTCTCATAAGCTGAGTCCGCTGTTGACGAACCTGATTTTGAACCACCCTGCTGTCCACCGCCCTGTGGATTACCAAGCTGCTGGATAACAGGTTCTTCATAGTTGTTTAACATAGGCTGAACAATAATCACGTTCTCCTCATTTTCTTCGTATATAGGTGTTTCTTCTACGACTGCTGCCACTTCATTCTCCGCAGCAAAAGCTGTTATAGGGAGAGCTGCTATAATTGCCATTGTGAATACTGCCATAAGCATTGTTGTTAAACGTGTGATTACCTTTTTCATTATAAATTCCTCCATTTTGAATTAAAAATCTCTGAATTGATCGTCAATATCATAGTCATCTATTACATCATCTGACATGACATGGCTTTCTGACGTGTTTATAACGACTTCATTAATTTCATCTGAGGATAAATCCTCAATTGTTAAAGCCGTTTCTTCGGGGACATTATATTCCTGACTATAAGCTTCTGGTTCGTTGATATTTGTATCAACAGCTTCATCAATGCTTCCATCAGGATTGATTATATCGGGCGCGATCTGTTCCTGATCTCCATTATTGATTTCCTCCTTTCCCTTTATCGCCTCTCCTAAGTCAAAACTTTCAAACTCAAAAGTTACCTGACCATATTCGACGCTTTCTTCTGATAACAGCTCATCACCATAAACCTTAATACTTATGTTCTCAAAGAGACTCAAAATATCGGCTTCTGTTGGTAAACTGCTGTTTTTATCAATCAACACTGTTTCTGAAATAGAACTGTACTCAGGGACGTTGACACTTGTATCAATGATATTATTATTTTCATTGCTATCTGTAGCAACTTCTTCGTTGATACTTGCAGTAGCCTTTTTAAGTTCGTTTACAGAAACAGCATGAATTGAACTAACTTGGAATGACCTTTCTTGCCTTTCCGCGTCCGTCTTAGCAGCGTCGGCAAGAAAAGCATAATTTGGATGTTTATCGAGTTGGCATTTTTTACATAAGAAAGGATTGTGTGAACGCATTTTCACTATGCATTCATCAATCGCAATACCAGCTACTTCATTCGGCTGCATAAGTTCTCTGCCGATGATTTGATTATTTTCTGATGTACTTGACTGCCGTCCTTTTGTACGGTTGGCACTCTTAACGTCTATTGTCTCTTTTCCGAGGTTTTCTGATATGTACTTCGATGTTGTTTCTTCATTACCGCCGATAAACAGGATAGTACTACAGCAACCAATAATGCCTTCCCAGGTCTTTTCATATTTTGACTTGAACAAGGAAAGCGTCTGGACAATGACATTCATGCTGATATTCGCAGAACGGACAAAAGCAATTTTGCCCTCAAAGTCTGGAATTTGAGATATATTGCAGAATTCGTCCATGATACAGCGTACATGAACGGGAAGCTTCTTACCCTTATCTGCATACTTGAAGTTTGCTCTATTGGAAAGAACATCAAACATTTGCGTATACAGCATAGAAACCATAAAATTGAATGTCTTGTCTGTTGCAGGAACAATAATAAAAAGAGCTGTTTTTTCATCACCTATCGTTTCAAGGTGAATGTTATCACAACAGCTCAGGTTATAAACTTCTTCCAAGTTGTACATAAAAGTCTTTACATTGGCTGAAGAAAGAAAAGATTGTCCTGTTTCTTCTGGGGCATTACGAACTTCCTTATACATTCGCAGCGCGAGACAGTCTGGTTTTCTTTTTTCAAGTTCGATAAAATCTCTATCTAAAGGACAAAGAAAAGCTTCATTACGTCTTTCATAGTATTCATCAAAGCTTTCTCCCTCATTTCTCGGCAGCATATAACCGTCTTTTCTGCCTTTTGTGGGATACTGTAATCTACGCATTTTCTCGGTAACTGCAAAGAAATTAAGGTTAGATGTATCACGAGTGGACTCTATGATATTTCCATTTTCATCGAAGTCAGCGTTATACTCACTTTCTTCAAACAACAGAAAAATAATAGCTTGCAATAGGGATTTACCCTTTTGTGACCAGAAATCTTCTTTTTCTCCGTCCACCTTTGTGGCAGAAAAAAGGACATCTACCATTTTCACAATGTCTTGTGTGGATAGATGTCCTTCTGGATCATATACATAATGAAACGGGTTATAATTGTTTGAATGTTTCATCTGAATTGTGTTGAACACTCTGACCTTATAACCAGCTTCTATAAGCATTTTTCCCGTATCCGCAAGAATTTCTCCTTTCGGATCGGTAACAACGTAGCTCGTATTGAGCTGACAAATATTTGGTTTTGCAACATATCTTGTTTTACCTGAACCTGAGTCACCGATTATAAACATATTCAAGTTTAGATTATGCTGCCATGTGTTTAGTGATAGCTTCAAATCGTCAGCAATGATAATGTTATTATCTATTGTAAAGCCGACAAATTCGCCTTTTTCATCAAAGACACGTTTCCCGTCACGCAAAGCTGGCTTAAACACAGGTTGTTTATCCTGTTCAGCAAGACTTTTCTTTTCTTTATCATCGCCCCATTTTGCAGAACCGTATTCTTCTCCTCTACGATGATACCGCTTCGGAGTCATGGCGAATTTATAAAGGATAAATATGCCTACACACATAATACCTAACAGCAGCATTTTACATACATAGCTGTTTTTATCGGCAATATGGTTCATGATATACGGCACATTTTTGAGAGCCAAATTCATGCCTTTGCTGATAAGTTTGTAATCAAGCTTACCGTCTGCTTTTCGTGAGAAGTCCATAGCACAGCCTAATATAGCAGAAAGCACTGCGGTCAGCAGTGTAATAATACTATATACGATAATATCAGTTTTGGTGAAACGCGGCTTTGGACGAGGAGCTGCCATATTATCGACCTCCCCTTGAAGGTGCGTCCTCTATCTTTTCAGCCACATTATTGAGCTTATCAGCTGTCTTATCAGCCGCTGCCGAAAGCTTCTCCGCGCTATTTGTAAGCTTTTCACTTGTTTCGGAAAGTATGTTGCCTTCAGGGTGCATTTCATGCCCGTTTCCGTTGATACTAATATCAACGCTATCGGACATTGAGTTAGAAGCTTCGGTGAGAAAAGCTTTGTCCGCTATATATTGCTGATATGCTTCTTCTGTATCGAATACCAAGATATTCTGATCTGCAAAGCTCATATTAAGCTCTCTGTTCATATCGTTCTTGAGATTGATCCATGCATACTTGCCATTAGCTTCGACAATAGGGTTGCCGTTGCTGTCCTGAGTATTTGCGTCAGAGAATTCTCCGAGCTTCTGATTACCGTTATATGTCGTGTAATCATGAATAACTCTATCTCCATTATAGCTACCTTTACAAACAATATGTTTATTTGGTTCTTCTGAGCTACATATTACAATATTATCGGACTTATTTGCTTCACGCTTTGTCGTGCGATTAAGAGCTGAATTAAGGTCTGTTTTCATTTTCTCAGCAGTGTTGACACGCTGCTGAACATTGTCAATACCTTTATCATATATTATGGAAGCTTCCTCTGCCGATATGCCGTATTCCTTATTAAGGGCTTCAATTGCTTCCTTACGATTAGCAGCTGGCAATTCCTTTAGCTGACTTATATCAGAAACCATAATGGAAGCTTTTTTGAACTGCTCAACTGAGATCACAGTTTCTGCGTTCTGTAACTCAGCTTTCTGGAACACTGACTTTGCCATATCTTTAGCAGCGGCTTCGGGGACTCCCTGAGATTTGTACATCTCTTTGAGTTTTTCCAAAGCAGTTTTCTTATTTGAAAAAGAAAGCATAAGTGTCTGCTCCTGAGATACCTGATGAGTCTGTCCACTCTTGTCACTCTCTGTGGCATTAGCTACACTTTTAATTTCAAACGTATTTGTATCCTTTCGCATAATAGAAGTGGATATGCTGTCAATTGGCTGTGTTTTGGTGAAAGTATTTCCACTTTCATCTGTTCGGAGCATACCAGAAGCAACCTCTGGATCAGACAAATCAAATGCTGCTTTCGTGAAAGTGACCTCATGAGTGTGTAGTTCTTCGTTACTTCCCATTATATTACGGTATCTGGCATTAACAGCTGTAACGTGCTCTGCTTTAGCTATGAGCGCGTCCTGTTCAGCAATATCCTTGATACCGAGCTGTTCTTCAAGGACGTTTCTCATATGAGCCTTTGTCTGACGCGGAGGATTGAGAACCGCAAATCTACCTTCATTATCCTGATAAACTACTCTTGATATTCCATCATCTTTCGGAGTAACGTAATAACAATCGTAAGCTTTTGTCATTATATCCTCATTATCCCATGTAACCTGAGATACATATGAGAATTCAGTAGTCGGATCATCACTAAAGTATCTGTTTTTTTCATCTCCCATGAGCATTTCTTTTCCAAACTTCTGAGCAGCTATATTTGCCTTGTTCTCGTCATATCCGAACTGAGCCTGAAGCTGACGAGAAATGAAGTTCCTGTTCGGAGTATCATCAAAGGGTAAGGTTTTACCTGAGATTTTATCAGTAATATTGTAGAAACCGTCTTTATCCTTTGAAAATTCTATAGATTTCTCAACTTCATTCGCCTTGCGAACGAATTCGGACCGAGCAATTTCAATTGCTTTCGCGTCCTTTCGCTCATATATTGCGAGATATTCACCGCTTTTTGTTTGTGCAAACTGAGCTGAAAGATCATGCTGCTTTAGCTCTGCATTGATAAAAGGAATTTCCCACTCCTTGCATTTGAAATTAGCAAGCTCCTGCGGTCTTGTTTCAAGCTTTTCCTTTATAAGCTCTGTACTGAGCTGTCTGAACATTGGCGTATCACTCTGCCTAAAGCTTATATACACATTATCTTTGCCTTTCTCACTACGGAGCGCAAGAGGAATACCACATTTCTTTGCCTTAGCCACTAAGAGTGCAGCGTCCTCCTTTGTCATTCCATGTTCTGACGATACTAACTGGTCACGGTTTTTCGTGCAATGTTCCAGAAGCTCCTTTACAGAAACTTTTCCACCTTTTATATCGAGAATTTTCTTATTCTGAATATCTAACTGCTTCTTTTCCTTCATTTGCCTACTTTTGGCTAAATAGCGAAGAAGTCGCAGTATAGCTTCAAGCATAACGCGAGCTGAACGTGCTGCTTCGCTTACGCCTCTGCCAGACACATTTATAACAGCTCCTGCTATGTCATCGCTCATATTCATTTGCAACACCTCCATTTGGGTACAAAAAAGCTTTAGTATAAAACTAAAGCTTCTTCGTATGGGATATTAAATTGTTCTTTACTGCTTATCTTTGTCTTTTGCTTCCTTCGACTTGCCTATACTGCGGACTATAATGCCTATCAGGAAACATAAGAGTCCTCCGACAGTGATGAAAATGAAGTGATTGTTTATTATTCTAACGATAGGTGATGAGTCACCAGCAGTGAATACAAATATTACCGCAAGTGCAAAAACACAACCTATAACGATAAAAAGTGTACCGACGTCTTTTATCTCTTTTCCCATATTACGTTTCAATTTTTTCACCTCCTGATTGAAAAAGAAAATAATATATTTTAAACAAATTATATCATATCATCACTGTGAAGTCAAGCAGATATTTTAGAAAGGGGAGTCTTCAGCTATAATCTCATCAAATTCGGCAGGATAGTCTATATCGCTGTTACTTGCATTTTCAGAAGCTGGCTTGTTATACCCAGCAAATTCTACGCTTTCTACTTTGATGTAGTTGAAATACTGCTTTTCGCCGTTCTTGTCGTAAACATCACACTTGTTTTTACCGATTATGGCTATTCTGCTGCCTTTCTTGAAGTATCTGCTTACATACTCCGCAGTAGAACGCCATGCTTTGCAGTTGATAAAGTCAACGTCCCTTAAACCGTCTTTATTCTTATAGTCATCCTGAACAGCAACGGTAAAACGACACGTTGAAATACCGTTCTCTGTCTGCCTGAAATCAGGATCGGCGGATAGTCTGCCCATGATAATTGCTTTGTTCATAATTAATACCTCCGTTATATGTATATTATTTTACGTTGATATTTGTATCAACGTACATCATCATTTGAAGAAAGCCCCAAATCAAAGTCGAATATCTCTTGACCTACAACATCACCTACTTTCATCTGCCAACCAGTGTAAGCTCCACCTTCAACATTAAAACTACTGCTTTCAAAGTATTTGGCAATATCTTTCTTATCCTTGAATACCCCCAAAAAATCATCGTAATTCGACATTTTTAATGTCAGCACGATGAAATCATACTCTTTTCTTCCTTCTTCTTATCAACGATTGTTCCCGAATGAATATCTTCAACTTCTGTCTTGTATATAATATTTTCACGGCATTTTGTGAAAAGCGCCATAATAAGTACGAACAAATCCAGAATAATAATGATTCCAATTATTTTTTTCAGCATTAATTATTTTATCTCCTCTCATTTCTTCGGTACAAGCTCATACTCTGTCCCGTCGATTACGGTTGTTGTATTTGTTCCAGTTTCACTGGAGCTGTTGTAATTGTATGAGTCGAAGAAATCACCAACATTATATTTCAAGTAAACGTCCTCACTTACTGAAAAATCTTTAGTGGCTGTTTCGTCAGTTCTTCCAAATAACTTTGTTTTTTTACGTCAGTATCAATAATGATATAATACTCTGTTCCATGTGATGTAAACAAGCCAGTTTTGGGATTAACTATCTTTTTGTCAATAATCTTTCCTGAATGAACAGCAGCTAATTCTTTTTCAAAGTCGCTCTCAACTTTTAAATCCTTGAATAACAAGCCTAACATTGTTAAAGCTAAAGACATTGCAACAACTGACATTATAAGTTTATGAAAATCATTTCTATCCATTTTAACTACCTCCAATTATTCCTTTGGTACAAGCTCATATTCTTTTCCGTCTATTTCAGTTATCTGCTAAGTTGTTGGTTCTTCTTTATATTCTTTAAACATCCCTGCTATCAAAGCAGCTCTACCTTTGTCCATGATCTTCTCCTTATCTTGAAAGGAACTTATTCTCAGCTTCTGCTTTATCATAATTTTTAAGAGCTTTCATTATTCCGCCTAAAAGAGCATTTATCTACTCTTTTGAAAAAGAAGCTTCTTCAGCTGCAAGCATTACATATCCTTTAATAGCACTGTTATACATACCGTTGTCAAGGAGATATTGGAGCTGTTCCTGTTTAAGAGACTGCGCCCACTTTGAAAGAAACACTTCCTTTTGAGATACCAAGCTCCTTTCTATTGCCATTTCTTCTTCTGGACTTAATACTGTAGGATCATTATTAATACTTATGTCATCGTTGTGACTTGTATCAACATCGTCATCTTCGTTGATATTTGTATCAACGCTTTTCTTTTTTATATCTTTGGGCTGAACCTTGCTGAGATCACGAATATTACTCTGTTCAACTTTGTCAAGCTTTGCAATTTCATTAGCAGTACTTATCGAAAGATCACCACTTGCAATAGCTTCCTTAACAGGTTCAATTGCATTTTTCTCAATATTCTGCATTTTTCCTACTTGTGCGGAGGAAACACCGAGATGTTTTGCTATATCATCTCTTATTCTGCCGAAATATTCGCCTTTGGCTTTCTTTTCTTTAAGTATTTTGTCGATTGTTTCATAGCTTTTCCAAAGCTCTGGATCGGAGAGCTGTCGAGCTGATACGTTCATGAGTATCAGGTCAAGCATTTTATCGTCCTCGTCAGTATAGTTCTGTACGAGACAGGGGAGAAAGCGAGATATATTCTCCCTATTGTCTATAAGCCACTGTACCGCTGCTCTGCGGCGATGACCACTGATTATTTCATATCCGCCTGTTTCAAGCGGTCTGACGATCAGGTTATCTTTTACACCACCCTGACCAAGAATTATCTGTGCGAATGACTCAATGTTTTCAAGTACAAAGAAGTTATCAGCTGACTCATGAAGCTCTGCAATGTCTATCATCTTTATACTATCTGTAAGTGTATCTGACACGATAGCCGATAAATTACCTAACATACTGCCTTTCATGCTTCAACCTCCTTGAGAATTTCGTCTGCGAGACTTTCGTATGCGTTTATTATCTTCCATGATGTACCGATTTTCGGTACATTTCTTTCAACGAAGTATGCCTCAATCGGCAGTCCTGATTTCTGAGACTCACGAACTGTTGTTGAGTAGGGAATAACTGACTGCATAAGTCTGTTCTGGAGTATACTGCGAAACTCAGCGATAATGTCTTTATCGTTCTTCGCCTGATACATTGTAATAAAAATACCGCCAAGTTTTGTTCCTTGACGGTTGATCTCATCTGTTACCTTTTTTAAACCCTGTATCTCAAATTCACCGAGCATTGTCGGTACGTACACAGCATCGAGCTGTTTTATTATCGCCTTAACTTCATCACTGAGCGCAGGGGGGAGGTCAAATATTACATAGTCAAACTCGTTGATATTTGTATCAACAGACTTTTCATTGTATGTATTCCATGTTGTATGGGCAATGTTCTCATATTCAGATGAAAAAATGCCATTATCGGACTTGTTTGAAAAGAAAAAGGAAAAGCAGTTTTCCTGACAATCACAATCGACTACAAGAATATGCTTTCCCTTCTTCGCAAAAGCGTATGCAAGGTTAATAACGCTTGTTGTTTTGGCGACACCGCCCTTATTGTTGTAAATACCTATTTTCTTCAATTTGTTCATTATGAGCCTTCTTTCCGCGCTTTAAGTGCTATATTATTTACCTTCTTTTTATTTATAATCACGGAATTCAGGGCAGAGAAGGCTCAACTGCCCTTGCTGCGTTTGCAACCACAGTCCGTGATGTTATCAATTCTCACAAGGAGAAAGAATAACCGTAGTTACCATATATAATGATTAAAATTATCAGATATAAATTTGTCCATTTTCTCACTTCCTGCAATCTTCATTTGTTTATCGCAGTGTCCATACACATCTAATGTGAATGCAGCGGAAAAATGTCCCATGTTTTCTTTCAGCGTCATGGTATCAATATCTGATCTTATTGAAAGCGTTGCATATGTATGTCTGAGATCGTGAAAGCGAAAATCTGTTATTCCCATTTTATCAGCAATCTTTTTAAGAGAACAATGCAACGATGAATGCGTAAAATGCGTATTTTCTGAATTGCAAAATACAAACTCACTTTTTTATCGTCTTTCATCTTATACAACATATTCAATACATATGTTGCAGGATACAATCTTCTGGCTCTGCCACTTTTAAGGGAACTGAATTTATAGAAATACTTTCCATTTTTCCCCTTAACTCTGACGAGCTGCCTATATACGCTTATATAGCCTTCCTCAAAGTTTATACAGTCCCAAGTCAAACCAATTACCTCTCCTGCGCGGAGACCAGTAAACAGTGTAAGCTTAAACAGCTTTTCCTTGTCACTGCCCTTTACTGCCATGAGAAACTTCTTGATTTCCTCAATAGACAATGCATGGATATTAGGCTTTGTAATCTTTGGAAGATCGTTCTTTTTTGCAGGATTAGCAGATAAATAGCCATTTTCTACTGCAACATCAAGACTCTTATGCAGAATACCGTGTACATTTTTTATGGTCTTTGAAGATAACGGCTTTTTAAGTCCCACTCCAAGAGCCAACGAATTAACAAATAACTGTATATCTTCTCTTTGTATATCACCGAGAAGGAGATCACCCAATACTCTATTAATGTGCCTATTTACATAACAAATATAGGCTTCTTTTGTAGTTTGTTTAATGCGCTTACAGTATATTGTAAGCCAACGCTCATTCCATTCTCTTAGCGTAAGTGGTGTGTTATCTCTTTTTTCAGTTGGTGTAAGACTTCTCATGTAAGCGAGTACATCGAATTGTGTGTTTGTGTTTTCCATTATTGTTGTCTCCTTTGTCCTATATTCCGAAAATGGTTGACAAAACAATAAAAATATGATATAATATCCATTATAAACGCTGACGATAATACGCAAACGTTGGTAAGATTAATGGGAAATACCTAATATCGGCTATCTACCACTATTCGGGTAACAAAGAAATTATAACATAATTTCTAATATTTTCAAGTCCCATTACTCGCACCACGAAGCGTTTACCGCAAGGTAAGCGCTTCTTTTCTTTTATCCGCAGATAAGAAATTCTATTATACCGAGACAAAAGCTCCCCAAAACCATGAACGCAGGTTTCGGGGAGCTTTTTATCGCTTATTCAAATTCGTATTCGCCGTCGTAGTTCTTCTTGAACTCCTCGAAGATCTCGCCGAGAAGCTTGTCATCGTCAACGGAGACAAAGTCGTCCTCATCGGGAGTCTCGCCGGGGATTATCTCAAGGATGACCACCTCGTCGTCCTCATCGTCCCAGGGCAGAAGCACACCGTAGAGATGCTCCTTATACTCAACTGTGCCGATTATCTCAAACGAGACCTCGTTGCCGTCGTCGTCCGTAAGGGTGATGTAGTTCTCTATTTCCTCTTCATTTTCAAGCTCATCGAGCTCTTTATCGTTCATATCGCTCATAGCTGCACCTCCGCAAAAATTGTATATCTCATTTTACCACATAAGCCTTGAAATTGCAATACCCTATCGCTCCCCTGACCACAAGAACGGTCTTTATACCGTATTGGCGGAATATCTCAATGCAATCCCTGTCGATGACCTCGCCGCTGACCGCTATGGGAACCGCAGGCGGACAGGGCACCTTCACCGAGGCACATATCCTGCCCTCTGCCTCCTCCACAGCTATCTCCTCCGAAGCAGAGAAGGCGGCTTCGCGGATGGTACAAGCCATCCGCGGGAGCTTCACGTTGAGACTTCGGCTGCTCTTTTTACGTGGTGAAGCTCCCGCCACCGCGCCCTCCAGCGCGGTGCGAAGCCGCCGTAAGTCGCCGATGTCACCGGAAGGAGCCAAAAGCAGTATAAGGAGTTCATCGTCGGCGTATTCACACTCCACGCCGCTGCTGCGAAGAAGGTCCGCCAGCTCTGTGCCGCAGAAGCCGCTCTCGGCAGCTCTCACCGTAATGTGGAAGGGGTCTCCATCCGCAAAGAGGAGCCTTCCCGCGAAGCTGCTTTTCAGCTCCGCTATCAAGGGCAGAGCCGCCGCGATGTCGCTGCGGATATTCTCAGCGATATAGCGATTGCACAGGTCCAGAGAAGCCATTATAAGATAGGACGGACTGGTGGAGCCGAACAGGCTCATTGCCTGCTTCAGCAGCGGAGCATACTCCTCACGGGAGGTATGGAGCACAGCCGCTCCCGTAAGAGCAGGCAGCATCTTGTGAAAAGAATCGCAGCACATATCCGCGCCCAGAGCTATGGGGTGCAGGTTGTTCTCAAAAAAGGCAAGATGAGCACCGTGAGCGCCGTCCACTATGAGCCTTGCACCGTGTCGGCGGCAGACCTCCGCAAGTCCTGCAATATCCGCAAGTCTGCCCGTATAGTCGGGAGAGGTGACGTAAAAGCAGGCTGGCTTATCCGAAGCCGCAAGAGCCGCCTCCACATCGGACAGGGCAAGCTCCCCCGACAGGATACCGCCGCTGTAGCGAGGAAGCACCCAATCCACATCAAGTCCCAGCAGAGCCGCAGCATTGAGGAAGGCGCGGTGAACATTACGTGCGGCGATAATGCGTCTTTCCTCCATCTTCATAATGGCGAGCATAGCCTGTATACAGAGAGTGGAGCCCCCTGCGGAAAAAGCCGAGGCTGCGCTGCCGTAGAGAGCGGCAGTATTTCTCTCGCTTTGGGCGATGATGCCCTCAGCCTCAAAGAGACTGTCCGCCCCTGCAATTTCAGTAATATCCAGCCTGAAAAGCCCGGAAAGTCTTTCGTCGGGAGCCTTCCCCTTGTGTCCCGGCATATGTGCGCGGAGACCGTTTTTCTCCGCATAATCAACAAGAAAGTCATAAACAGGAGTTTCCATAAAAGCACCTCAAATATAGTACTGCAAGAATCTGAACAGCTTCAGCCTTGCACGGGACATGACTGCGCAGACCGCCTGAGAAGACACTCCAAGCTTTTTTCCGATAGCAACAGTATCCATGTCCTTGAAATAGTATAGCATAATTATCTCTTTTTGTCTCGGGGTAAGCTCATTATTAATAATTTTTAACATCACACGGCGTACTCTTGACCCGTCCTCGTCGTCATCGAGACCGAGGATAAGTCTTATGCCTCTGTCGGCTTCGCCTGTGAATGAGTCTGAGTAGGTATCACGTTTTGCCACAGCCTTATCCCCTCCTGTACGAGGTAAGGTGTGCGATGACCTGCTGGAGCTCCCCATGCTCCTCATAGAGCAGGCGTATGCGCCTGTCAAGGTCAAGCTCCTGAGCCCTGCGGCTGTCTCCGCATTGGAGAAGCTGTCTGCGGAGCTGTGAGAGCTCGGTGATACGCTGTCTGACCAGCGCGCGGCTGTGAGTGTAGTTGCTGATAAGTTCTGTCATGAAAATTGCCCCCTTAAAAATAAAATAAAGAAGCACGAAGCAGCTAAGGCTGCACCCTTGCGCTTTCACGCCGCAAGCGGAAACGGCGTCAGAAATAACGCAGGCAATGTTAAGATAGCTTTGCGAACTATTGTTCTATTCCTTGTGATTATATTATAGAACATCTGTTCTGATTTGTCAAGAGGGTACTCAAAATTATTTTTCGTCCGACAAGATACGACAAGTGACAACAGTCACTTTTTTTAGTTATATCCGTCATCTTGCCAGTCGGCGCGAATTTTGATATAATATAGTAAAAAGGAGGGATTTCCATGAAAAGAACATTCTCACTCATCACCGCCGCAGCTCTCACACTCGGACTATTCTCCTGCGGCAGTCCGCACACCGCAAAAAACAGCAAGCCTGTACTCAACGACTGGCAGAAAGAAGTCCTTGCGGCAGAGGGACTTCCCACAGAAGCCGACCAACTGACAGACGCTCAGCTTCGCTCAATTCAGCGCATCTACGAGATGATAACCTACCTTAACGAAAAGTACAATGAGGAGTTTATCTATGCGGGATACCTTGAGCCTGCGGCAAATCAGACGGAAACGCTGTATGCCTACCCGCGCTTATTAGGCAATGATTACGGGAGAAACACCGTTACAGTCAAGGCAGCAAAGGACGGTTTTACCGACGATTATCATGATAAATCTGTTGTAGATTATTACAATGAGCTTGTTACAGATTTCATTCATGATTACTTTAATTCTGATGATTTTGTGGTGTTTACAGATGTAAATGCCTGTGATATTAAGAAATCAGAAGTTGTTGATTGTGATTTTCAATGGAAATTAGGCGTTCATGATGCTATACTATTATCAGAGGAAATCTGTAGCCAAGAGATTATTGAGAAATTTGCTGTTGAATTTGCAAAATATCTTTATGAGCACAGGATGGATGGAAGGCATCGTATTGACATAATAAAAAGTATCGATATATCAGGTTTGACATATAATAATTTTACAAATTGCTATGAAGATAAATATGATATAGGCTTTTATGATTTTAGTTTTAATTCTGACAAAAACAAACTATATGTAGATTCTCATTTTGATAAATGGGAGCAAAATGAATATACAATAGAAGAATTTTTTTCTAAATATAACTAACAAAGGAGTAAAAAAACATGGTATTAAACGGAGAATATGTAGAAAGACTATCTGATGAAGAATTGTGTATGCTCGAGCAGCTTACATATCTTGATGAAATGGTAGCTGAAAAAGCATAAGAAAAAGGCGGACATTGTCCGCCTTTAGTCTTACTTGTTAAGTCCTGCTGTTACCTCGTCGTACTCCGCTGTTATCTCCTTATCGGGAGCCTTTGTGACGAGAGATACGATGATTATTGCAGCCAGTGCGCATACGAATGCGGGAAGAAGCTCATATATGGCAAGTACGCCGCCCATGGGAGCTATTGCGAACTTCCATACGAATACCATTACCGCACCGACAACGAGTCCTGCAATAGCGCCCCACTTGTTGGAACGCTTCCAGAAAAGAGCTGTCAGCATAACGGGTCCGAAGGTAGCGCCGAAGCCTGCCCACGCGAATGAAACTACTCTGAATACGGAGCTGTCAGCGTCCCATGCAAGGGCTACGCCGAGAACTGCGATAACGAGAAGAACTATTCTTGCGGTGAGCATTGACACCTTGTCGCTCATCTTCACATTGAATACGCCCTTGAGTATGTTCTCCGACATTGAGGAGGAAGCTGCAAGGAGCTGTGAGTCAGATGTGGACATGGTGCAGGCGAGGATACCTGCGAATACCAGACCTGCGATGACGGCAAGTCCTGCGTGGTGCTCGCTCATATACTGTGAGATCTTGATTATTACCTTCTCGGAGTTGCTTCCGTCAAGAGCCTCAAGCTTGCCGCTCTTGCTGAGGGCGTTGCCGATAAATCCGATGAAGATAGCGATAGCCATTGAGATAACTACCCATACGGAAGCTATTCTTCTGGAGGTCTTTATCTTGTTCTTGTCCTTGATAGCCATAAAGCGGAGGAGGATATGAGGCATACCGAAGTAGCCGAGTCCCCATGCAAGGAGAGAAGCAATAGTAAGTGCGTTATACTTGTCAGCGCCGCCTGTCTCCACATTGTGGATATGGCTCAGTGAGAAGTAGCCCTTTATGGACTCAGCATTGTCGATGACATTGTCGAAGCCCCCTGCGGAGTTGATACCGAAAATGACGATACTGATAAGTGCCACAGTCATAACGATACTCTGGATAAGGTCAGTGGTACTTGCTGCAAGGAAGCCGCCTGTGCAGGTGTAGGAGATGATGATTATCGCGCTGACTATCATAGCAATGTGGTAGTCCCAGCCGAAAAGCGAGCTGAAAAGCTTTCCGCAGGCTGAGAAGCCCGAAGCGGTATAGGGCACGAAGAAGATGAGGATTATAAGCGCGGAAACGCCCATGAGTATCTTGCTCTTGTCCTTATAGCGCTGAGAGAAGAAATCGGGGATTGTGATAGCGCCGCAGTGCTGGCTGTAAACTCTCAGCCTTTTTGCGACGATGAGCCAGTTGAGGTATGTACCGACGGCAAGACCGATAGCGGTCCAGCCTGCCTCAGCTCCGCCCGTGAGGTAAGCAACTCCGGGGGAGACCCATGAGGAGCCAGCTGCTCATATCGGAAGCCTCTGCGCTCATGGCAGTTACCAGCGGTCCCAGCTTACGTCCGCCCAGGTAGAAGTCCCCGACGTTTTCGTTTTTTCTTGAAAAGCCGATACCCACCAGTACCATACCCACAAGGTAGGCGATTATCGTTCCAAGAATGATGATGTCTGTTGTGTTCATGACTTACTCCTTTTTTGTAGTATTTTGGGGTAATAGCTAACTTTTATTATAGAACAATTTCAGAGCTTAGTCAATATGGGAAGCTGTTTTTGTGCTTATTTTCCGTCTTTTCGGAGCCCTCCCACGTCATAACTCACAAAAAGAGCCGTCCCGATTTGTGCACCGTGACAGGTTTTGGAAGTTGAGAGTTCAGAGTGGAGAGTTGACAGTTGAGGTGTCACCTTCGGCGACAGGATCTGAATAATATAAGTGAAGCGAACACTTTAACTCTCAACTCTCCACTTTCAACTCTCAACTAAAACAAAAAGCCCCGAAGTGCTGTAAATGCTTCGGGGCAGTTTTGCTATATAACATTTCGTCAGGGCTGCTCGCCCGACTCGGGCTCATCGGGAGCCTCCACGGGCGTATCGGTCTCAACAGGCATAACATCTGTGACTACCTGCTGCGAAGCCTCGTCATCGTAGACGATATTCTCGGGCACAGGCTCATCCACAACGGGAGCTGCTGCCGCCAAGTCCTCGCGGATACCGTCCGAGCAGGAGCTGAGCTTGCTCATAGCGATGATACCCGAGCAGGAAACGTCATCGCCGCTGCCCTTCTTGGTCATTGCGGGAAGGAACTCGCCCAGCTGACGGACGCCCTCCTCCATGCCGTTTTCCACCATAGTCAGAGCCAGTCCGCGGAAGAAGCCGAAGAGCTGCTCCTCGTTCCAGTAGGAATTCTCCACGCCGTCAGTGCAGAGAAATACCGCCGCAGGCAGCATTCCCTTATTAAGGTAGAAGAACCTTGCGGAGAGAGCCGCATCGTCCTGACACATTGATGTGGTAACGTTCTCGTAGCACCGCGGGTCCTCGGGTATGGGAGCGGTAACGTTGCTGTCACCGTCGATGACAACGCACTTGCCGTCGCCTATCTGAGCGCCGAAGGCATAGTCATCGGTAACCGCCGCAAACAGCAGAGTTGTGCCGTATGCGCTTATATAGTCGCCCTGTGCGTACTTCAGGCGGTAGTGCATGAATTTATCGGGGATACGGTCCAGCTCCTCTTCGGTGAAGGGCTCAGCCGCAAAATCCTTTTTTGTCCTTTCATGCCATCTTGCAATGATGCTCCGCCAGAGCTGATTAAAAAGCTGCTGACGCTGACGCTCATCTGCAAGCACCTCCGCAGCGTCCTCAAGGCTGTCCAGGAACTCCGCCACGCACTCCGCAGCGCACTCCACCGCGAATTTCGAGCCTCTCTCCGTGCGCAGATAGCAGGGACTTCCGTGACCGTCCGCCGCTGCCGCGAATGAGTAGCTCTCGTGATCCTCGCAGAGAGAGCTGTCCTGACATACTATATCCCTGCTGAGATGCGAAGCGCCGACGCGCGTCTGAGCAAAGGAAGTTAATTTCTCCATAGGCTCACCTTACCAGTCCGCTTCGTCCCAGTCAGCGGTATTGGCGTCGCTGAGAGCGTCGTTTGTCTGGGTCTGAACGTCCTCTGCAAGCTTCTTTGAGATCTCAACGGGGTCTGTATCGCTGTCAACAGTGCTTGAATGGCTTGCAAACACGCTGGTGATAACGCTTGCCTTTTCTATCATAAGTCTCAGCTGATCCTTGTTCTTTACGTCCAGAACGGTCTCGGAGCTTCCCGAGAAGCGTGCCAGAACGTCCTTGTCGCAGTCGTCGCCTATAGCGAATGCGATCTTGATGGAACGCTTGAACCAGTTATTCTTCTTGAGGGCGTCAAGTCCGCTCTCCCAGTTATCCGTGGGACCGCCGTCACTGAAAAGGAGTATTACAGGCGGATATGCGCCTGCTGCGGTCTGAAGGAATTCATTTCGTGAGAGCTTCTTGTCCAGCTCCTTGCAGGCAGCGCCTAAGTCGGTAACGCCGCAGGCTTCAAAGGTCTTGAAGCGGTAGCCCTCGGGAGAAACAGGCTCGGGTGTGACCCATGAAGCTCCTGTGGAGAACTCCAGAACGGCTATTTTTATCTCGGCGTCATCGCTCTCGTCGCTTATCTCCTGCAATGTCTGCATTACCTCCTCAAGAGCTGACTCCACCTGTCCTATCTTGCTGCCCTGCATACTTCCGGAAGTGTCGATGACATAGAAAAGTGTCATGACCTTTCTGACAGCAGGTGCGTAATCGTCTAAACCCGGCATGATTTTATCCTCCGTTCATTTATTGTTGCGGCAGAAGCTGCGCAGGGCTGTATTTCCCCGTGAGCGCCGCCTTATTGTGATCAGTATAATCACATACATTATACCACGAATACAAGCGGCGGTCAAGTACCAAATGTTCACATAAATTTAACATTTACAGTGGTGACATATCCGATCATATAATGTATAATAAAATCACAGAGATATGATCGGAGGGAACTTGCCGTTTTTCGGCTCATTATGGAAAAAAGAGAGATCAAACGCTATATTTTCATCGCATTCCTGGCTATCGCTGTATGCGTCATAAGCCAGAATTTTGCGGTTTTCGTAGGCTTCCTGTCAGTAGTGCTGGGTGCGCTGAAGCCCCTCATCATGGGTCTGATGATAGCATATATCTTCAATATCATCATGAACTTCTTCGAGAAGCATTACTTCCCCAAAAGCAGCTCAAAGCTGGTGACAAAGTCACGGCGTCCCGTGTGTCTGGCAGCTTCATTCGCAATAACCATCGCCGTGATCATACTGATAATGTATATAGTCGTCCCCGAGATAGCCTCGGCATTCGGGGTGCTGTATGACGAGATACCGCCTGCCTTCACCAAGTCCAAGGACTTCATCCTCGGGAAGCTCAAGGAGTACCCCGAGATACAGGAGCAGATAAGCACGGTGGAATTCGACTGGGCAAATATCGCGGAGAAGGCTTCAAAGCTGCTCACCTCGGGAGTCGCGGGAATACTCAGCTCCGCCGTGGGCATAATAGGAGGGCTGACCTCTGCGGTCACAAACCTTGTTCTGGGACTTATCTTCGCTGTATACTTTCTTCTCAGGAAGGATAAGCTCATAAAGGACAGCAGCCGACTGAGACGGCTGTGGTTCAGCGATGAGACCAACAAAAAAATGAGCCGCGTGCTCAAGACCGCCAACGAGACCTTCCAGAGCTTCTTCATCGGACAGTTCGTAGAGGCGATAATCCTGGGAACTCTCTGCTTCATCGGCATGAAGGTTCTGAAGCTCCCCTACGCCGCTATGTCCGGCACTCTTGTGGGAGTCACAGCCTTTATCCCCATTGTCGGAGCCTTCCTTGGCGCAGGCATAAGCGCATTCATAATCCTAACCGAGAGCCCCATGCAGGCACTTATATTCGTGATCTTTCTGCTGATACTCCAGCAGTTCGAGGGAAACATCATCTACCCCAAGGTAGTTGGCGGCACCGTCGGTCTGCCGAGCATATGGACACTTGCCGCTGTAACAGTGGGCGGCGGTCTCTTCGGAGTCCTCGGCATGATACTGGGCGTGCCCCTGGCGGCTACCCTGTATAAGCTGGCATTCGTAAAGCTGGAGGAAAAGGAAGCGGAGCTTGGCATATCACCTCCCGACGAGGAAGAAAAAAAGCCGAAGCCTTCAAAAAAATCAAAGAAGCCTGCAAAAGCAGCCGCTAAGAAAAAGTAATATTCAGACGTCCTCAGATCATTAGCCGGGTACGTCAGCAAAATCTGTCAAATGCACAAATAAGCCAAACAAGTTCACATTTTTTTGATACTCACCGTTCAAGCAGCTGCCGAAAAACTTCAAAATACCGTAGAAGTTATTCGGCAGTTTTTTCACCTCGGACAGACTTTGTAATCTGATAAAACGAAAACGGGCTTTTTTCCGTTGCCCGCGGTTAATGCGGAGATTGACAAAAATTAAACAATGTGGTAATATTACCTTAGACAATAAAATCAAAGGAGTAATGTGTTATGATCAATACATGGCCAAAGGAATGGGACGGCTTCAAAGAAGGCCGCTGGAGCACCACTTCCATAAACGTTAGAGACTTCATCAAGAAGAATTACACTCCTTATGAAGGCGATGAAAGCTTCCTCGCAGGCCCCACGGAAGCTACAAAACAGCTCTGGGATCAGGTCATGGATCTCACCCGTCAGGAAAGAGAAGCAGGCGGAGTCCTGGATATGGACACCAAGATCGTTTCTACAATTACATCCCACGGTGCAGGCTATCTCAATAAGGATCTCGAGCAGATCGTAGGCCTCCAGACAGACAAGCCCTTCAAGCGTTCTCTCCAGCCCTTCGGCGGTATCAGAATGGCTCAGCAGGCTTGCAAGGAGTACGGCTATGAGGTAGACCCCGAGGTAGTCGAGATCTTCAACAAGTACAGAAAGACACACAATCAGGGCGTTTTCGACGCCTATACCCCCGAGATGCGACTGGCTCGCCACTCGGCTATACTCACAGGTCTCCCCGACGCCTACGGCAGAGGACGTATCATCGGCGACTACCGCCGTGTGGCTCTCTACGGCGTTGACCTCCTTATCGAGGACAAGAAGCACCAGATCGAGACCTCACTCGTGAGAATGACCTCAAAGAATATCCGTCTCCGCGAGGAGCTTGCAGAGCAGGTAAGAGCACTTCAGGAGCTCAAGAAGCTGGGCGAGATCTACGGCTATGACATCTCAAGACCTGCCGCAAACGCCAAGGAAGCCGTTCAGTGGCTCTACTTCGGCTATCTTGCTGCCGTAAAGGAGCAGAACGGTGCGGCTATGTCACTGGGAAGGACTTCCACCTTCCTGGACATCTTTATCCAGCGTGACCTTGACCGCGGCGTACTTACCGAGGAGCAGGCTCAGGAGCTCATCGACCACTTCATCATGAAGCTCCGTATCGTCAAGTTCGCCCGTACTCCCGAGTACAATTCACTGTTCTCGGGCGACCCCACATGGATCACAGAGTCCATCGGCGGCGTAAGCGTTGACGGTAATCATATGGTAACAAAGAACAGCTTCCGTTACCTCCATACTCTTGAAAATCTGGGAACTGCTCCCGAGCCCAACATGACCATTCTCTGGTCCACAAAGCTCCCGAGAAAGTTCAAGGAATACTGCGCAAAGATGTCCATAAGAACATCGTCCATCCAGTATGAGAACGACGATATGATGCGTGTTATCCACGGTGATGACTACGCTATCGCCTGCTGCGTATCCTCTATGGTAGTGGGCAAGGAAATGCAGTTCTTCGGCGCAAGAGCCAACCTGGCAAAGTGCCTGCTCTACGCTATAAACGGCGGTGTGGACGAGCGCCTCGGACTTCAGGTAGGTCCCAAGTACAGACCCGTTGACGGCGAATACCTCGACTTCGACGATGTATGGGAGAAGTACATGGATATGATGGAGTGGCTGGCAGGTCTCTATGTCAACACCCTCAACGTTATCCACTATATGCACGATAAGTACAGCTATGAGAGACTCCAGATGGCTCTCCACGACAGAGATGTAAAGCGCTATTTCGCTACAGGTATCGCAGGTCTCTCAGTTGTTGCGGACTCTCTCTCGGCTATCAAGTACGCCAAGGTAAAGCCTATCCGCAAGGATATTGAAATAAAGGACAAGGCAGGCAATGTCACAGGCGTTGCAAAGAACGTTGTCGTTGACTACGAGATCGAGGGAGACTTCCCCAAGTACGGCAACAACGATGACCGTGTTGACCAGCTGGCTGTCACTGTTGTCCGCAAGTTCATGGACTGCATAAGAAAGCACCACACCTACCGCGACGGTGTTCCCACAATGTCTATCCTCACCATTACTTCAAACGTTGTATACGGCAAGAAGACAGGCAACACTCCCGACGGCAGAAAGCAGGGCGTTCCGCTGGCTCCCGGTGCTAACCCCATGCACGGCAGAGACACCCACGGCGCTGTTGCTTCACTTTCATCAGTTGCCAAGCTCCCCTTCAGACACGCTCAGGACGGTATCTCCAATACCTTCTCTATTGTCCCCAACGCTCTCGGCAAGGATATGGAGGTATTCGCAGGAGACCTGGACCTCGACAAGCTCAGAGGAGAGGATAAATGATAACGCCTGATATGCTTGGTAAGACCAATGATCCCGCAGAGCTGGCAGACCTTATCGACCAGCTCATGGAACAGGGCAGCGGTCATGTGAATATAATCTCGGAGGAAAGCGGCAGCGGTCTCAAGGTGGATACCGTAAAAAGCACCGATGTGTGCGGCACAAAGGGTGCCTGCTGTCAGCCCACCGAGCTTGAACCCGAAGACGACGAATAACAAAGGGACGCCGTTACAGGCGCCCCTCACACATAATGATATAACAGGAGGTCAATTATGGATAATCAGAAACAGGTAGATAACCTTATCGAGCTTCTCGACGGCTACGTTGAAAAAGGCGGTCACCACCTCAACGTGAACGTCTTCACAAGAGAGACTCTCCTTGACGCTCAGGCTCACCCTGAGAAGTACCCTCAGCTCACAGTAAGAGTTTCGGGCTATGCAGTAAACTTCGTCAAGCTCACCAAGGAGCAGCAGGACGACGTTATTTCAAGAACCTTCCACTCTGCTCTGTAAATACACACAAAAAGGCTGTACCGCTAAGGGCGGTGCTTATATAGAAGTTTATAGGTAATTATCGGGGACAAACCTTTCTGAGGAAAGGTTCTCCTCTGACAGAGGCGCGCCCTTCTGTCACTGCGTGACATCTCCCCGCACTGCGGGGAGTCACCCCGAACCCCTTTTCCAAAGACTTTATAACTGAATTTAGCCCCAGAAGGGCGTTCCATATAAATGTGATAATCGGTAATATTACCAGGAGCGCCCTTCTGGGGCTAAATTTAATGCTAAAAGTTTTAGGAAGGGAGTTTGAGGGAGAACCCTTTTTCAAAAGGGTTTCCCTCAATATCACCCGTAAAACTTCTGTACGAGTGTCGCCCTTATGGTACAGCCTTTTTTATATTAATTATTCAAGAGATTCTCTCTTGCCAAGGAGAAATTCCTGTATTTTCATGGCATCTCCGCCTGTGAGTCCCGGAGTAGTCTTGTCAACGTCACCATTCAGCTTGCCCCGGGCAGTGATGTGCTTGGGTGCGGAGCCGTTCTCGCCGTATTTATCGGGATTTGCAAGAGCCTGCATAATGAGTATTGCGTCTGCCAGCTCCACCTTGCCGTCGCAGTTGACATCGCCGGGAACGCCCTCAACATAAGGCATTGTTGTAGTGGGACCAACAGTGCAGGTGGTGGTGGAAGTCGTGGTGGTCGTAGCTGTGGTAGTTGTGGTGGTTGTTGTTACCTGCTCCTGTGACTTCTTTATGACCACATTCGATACAAAATTACCTTGAGGGTCGCCAATACCTGCTGTTCGCTCATAATGGACAACAACACCATCTTCAGGAGTAACTATCTTACAGTTCTTGATCTCAATCCAGCGAAAACCTCTTACAGCCTCTTGGTTCTTACTGTCGGCATTGACATCTGAATTGATTATATTCAGTACTTTCATGTAGCTAAAGCCCTCAATTGCACCTGACTGCGCATCGATGACCAGATCTGCGTCTTTTATGTCCACATCGCCCCATGAACCTATACCCACTTCTCCCGCTAAAACAGAGAGCTTTCCATTAGTTGTCAATGTAATATCGCCGTGATTGTAGATAAACCATGCATTAACACATGAAATAATAGAATCAGCAGCAGTGGTAACTGTAAGCCCGTTTATATCATTCTGGATGACCGAAAAGCTTGAATCAGTCTGGTAATTACCCTTTATGGTAAGAGTTTTTGTCTTTTCGTCATAGCTGAAAACTCCGTTGCCCAGTATGTCATCCTTGTTTGAGTCATACACCCTCTGTTCGACGATCTGAAGATCGTAGTATCTTTCTATCAATACATCCTGCACATTATTCTTGCCTGCATCAACGATCGAGCCCTTTGCGGTTTTCAGGACTGTCCTTTCGCTTGCGCTGGGAACAATAGGCTCGCAGCCCTCAAACTTCAGCTCCTTATTGAAGCCCGTGACAGCAGACAGCTGCTTGTTCTTCTCGTTCCTGGCTGTAACGTGAGAATCCACGATCTCAAGAGAACATTCAGCCATTGATACATCTGTACCGCCTATGGCAGCTGCATTATGGTCTGTATTTGTGTTCAGAGAATTAAGAGTTGCGTCCCTGACGGTAAGCTTACAGCTGTCGACCGAAATAGTCCTTATACCGCCTTCAACATTCAACACTCCGGGACCTGTGATAGTGGTGTTTTTCATGATCGAAACAACAGGATTAACAAAGGGCTGAGTAAGGGCAGAGTCCTTTTCAACATAGATAGTCAGATCCTCGATGCCGTCATTCAGAAGAAGAACAGTGGGCATCTTGGTTTTACATTCAAGGTCTCCCCTGATAGTCAGTGTCTTTGTCTCGTTATCATAGCTGAAATTGCCGTCGCCCATAATATCGCCGGCATTTTCACCGGTGACCTTTGTTCCGCAGAGATACAGCGGGTATTCCTCGGCTGCAACTGCCTTCACAGGCTTCGGCTGCATAAAAGTCAGTGTCATAATGAGCATTAGCATTGCTGTGACCATACACTTACATCTTTTTGTCAGTACTCTGATGCCGATAGTTCTGCTTTCCTTCATAATAATACCTCATTTCCCATATAAAATAAACTCATACCGTCCCTCTCTTTCCTGCGGTCCCACAAAAAATGCACACCGGAACTGCCGAAAAACAGGCTTCTGTACTTATTTAAAGTATATCATGAGGCATATTTGAAGTCAATGCAACTTACCCACTAAAAAAAGCAACTTACTGCCTTGAGAATGCAACTTGCCCTACAATAAAAGCAGCCTGCACATTTCATGCAGGCTGTTGCTTTACATATTCAGTTTTAACCGATCGAGTCTCTCTTGCCAAGGAGGAATTCCTGTATTTTCAGAGCGTCTCCGGCTGTAAGTCCCTCGGTGGACTTGTCAACGTCTCCGTTCAGCTTGCCCTGAGCTTTAAGGTGCTTGGGATCTGAGCCCTTCTCACCGTATTTATCGGGATTTGCAAGAGCCTGCATAATGAGTATGGCGTCTGCCAGCTCCACCTTGCCGTCGCAGTTGGTGTCACCCTTTTTCAGAGGCTCACCCTCAAGAGCAGTGAACTTGATCCTATTTGCCTCGGCATAAGCCTCAGCAGTTGAGCCCTTGTAGCCGACTATCTCCTGTGCGTATAAACAGCTTTCCCCCAGAACACAGTCAGGAGAAAGCACTGTTACCTTTGAAATGATTCGTAAAGAAAACGCTCCATCACCTATATGGATGACATTTGAAGGTATCACCAGCTCTGAAATCTGATTACTGCTGACAAATGCGTGATCATCTATCCATTCCAGCTCATCGTTGAGTTCGATCGATGCCAGTTTAGCACACTGAAATGCACCTTCACCTATGATCCTGACATTTTTACCAAGCTTTACGGATTCGATGCTGTCCATATGCTTTGAATTCATGCTGAGATTCTTTGCTACCGAGACAACAGGATAGCCGTTGACCTCATCGGGAATCAACAGATCGGTCATATCGCTCCGGATATTATCCAGACAATATCCGCCGTTGTCAACTGTATAGAATAATCCGTCCTTCTCAAAATTATCACGGGGAGTATTCTCGTTATCTATATCACAAAAAGTAAGATGCATTTTCTGTGAGTTATTGACATATTTCTCAGCAGTCGAGCCCTTGTAGCCGATAATACTCGTCATCTTAACGAACTCCTCTCCGAGAACGCAATTAGGGTTTGGGATAGAAACACTCGGGATCCTCTGAGACCTGGAAAAAGCATTGTCACCTATTGTTTTTATAGTCTCAGGGAAAGCAAGAGGAGTTTCTATAAGCGCATTAGTGAATGCGCATTCTCCTACATATTCAAGCACATCATTCAGTTCCAAAGAGGTCAGTTTGCTGCAATCAGTAAACGCATGGTCATTTATGATCCTGACATTTTTTCCGAGCTTTACAGATTCGATGTCGTCCATATGCTTTGAATTCATGCTGAGGTCTTCTCTTACCGAGACAACAGGATAGCCGTTGACCTCATCGGGGATAACAAGGTCTTTTGTGGAGCTTGCTATCTTCACAAGGGAATAGCCTCCCTCGGCAGCCTTAAAGGTCATGCCGTCGACCTCGACCTGTTCTGCTTTTTCCGCAGCTGTAGTGTCTGCGGCAGTATCCTCTGCGGCAAAGGCAGAGCTGCCCGAGCCATACTGATAGCCTGATGCGCCATAGTTTACCCCGACTATGGCAACTGCCATTACAGCAGCGATGATCCTTTTGAATTTCATAGTTATTCCTCCTAAAAAATACCTATATCTCGTCTTATAAGACAATCATATTATATCATATGATTTTTTGATAATCACATTTTTTCTTTGAATTAGTTAAAAAGCGCACCGAAATGTTATCCGATGCGCCTAATATGTTACAATGAGCTTATCTTTCCGAGCAGGAATTCCTGTATTTTCAGGGCATCTCCGGCTGTGAGCCCCTCGGTGGACTTGTCAACGTCTCCGTTTATCTTGCCCTGAGCTTTAAGGTGCTTGGAGTCTGAGCCCTTTTCGCCGTATTTATCGGGATTTGCCAGGCTCTGCATTATGAGTATTGCGTCCGCCAGCTCCACCTTGCCGTCGCAGTTGGTGTCACCCTTTTTGCCCCCTGATACGGGAGCGGTAGTAGTGGTAGTAACAGGCTTGGCAGTAGTCGTTGTCGCCTTAGTAGTTGTGGTAGTTGTAGCCTTGGTGGTAGTGGTCGTTGCCTTGGTGGTGGTAGTTGTCGCCTTGGTGGTGGTAGTTGTTGCCTTGGTGGTGGTAGTCGTTGCCTTGGTGGTAGTGGTCGTTGCCTTGGTGGTGGTAGTTGTTACCTTGGTGGTGGTAGTTGTCGCCTTGGTGGTGGTAGTGGTAGTCTCAGGTGGAGCAGTAGTTGTTGTGGTCGTAGTAGTCGGTGTCGTTGTAGTTGTGGTAGTCAGGGCGGTCTCGTCTATGACCTTGAACTTATAGCCGTAAACAGAGGCAAAGCTCTGTGCAGTGGAGCCTGCATAGCCTGCGATTATGGTATTTGCAGCAAAGCACATCATCTCCAGCTCGCACTCGGGATTGAGCACTGTCACCGTAAGGCTTTTTCTGCCGGTGATATTGGCGATATTGTATTTGAGCTTGAAAGCGGTCATGCCGATATATTCAACATTTTCGGGCACCGTCACTTTCGTGAGACCTGTGTCCTCAAAGGCACTTTCGTTTATCTCCGTAAGAGTTGAGGGCAGTGTCACAGTTTCAAGATAATTGCAGTCATAGAAGGCACAGGGGTCAATGACCTGTATTCCCTCCTCTATGACCACAGAGGTTATGCCCTTGAGACCCGAAAAAGCCGAGTCACCAATGACTGTCACGGGCTTACCGTCCACTGCGGCGGGGATACGGATGTCTCCCGAGAGGTCATCGTCGCCATAAAGGAGTTTCGCTGATGTGTCATCTACTTCAAATGTCATTCCGTCCTTTGTCACGCGGGAGCTCTCTGCCGCGCAAACGCTTTGCTCCCCTGCCCAGGGCGCAGTGCTCACAGGCGAAACGCCTGAAATACCGCATATAGCCAGAGCAAGAGCTGCTGATATGAGTTTGTTGAGTTTCATGATTTACCTCCTTAAAAATTTTAGCTGTCAGGCATTTATATTATAACAGAATACTCTGTTTTTTGCAACCTGAAAAAAGCCACAGCACCTTCGCGGCTGCGCAAGGCGGCTATGGCTTTGGGTTTCATAGATCATCTGGTAGAATTCTTCGCATAGACAGACAATATCTGCGAAGCGTCCACAGCGTTCACAGCCTCGTCGCCGTTGACATCGGCTTTTGTCCGCTGTACAGCACTGAAGGACGAGGGCTTTCCCGAGCCCGTGGCAGCATAGTCCGCCAGCACCAGAGAAGCGTCCACTGCATTCACCTTTGAATCGCCGTTTACATCGCCGCTGTCCTTGGACGAGATAGCCTCGGGATGAGCCTCAGTGGTATCTATGAATAGCTGTGCCCAGTGAAGCTTTCCATTGGACTCTGCAACACCAACTCCTATGTACTTGTACTCCGGTTTTAGAATATTTTCTCTATGGCCTTCAGAATTCATCCAGCCGTTCACCACCATCTCGGGAGTAGTCTGTCCTTTGGCGATATTTTCGCCGATACTGCTCCATTTGATCCCCAGCTGGCTGAATAAAGTAGTTATGTCGCTTCCGTCGGGGCGTGGATGGCCCCAGCTCACAATGACCTCATCAGCTCTGATAGCGGCAGCGCGGTTTAGCCTTGGGAACATTTTCAGTTCGCCGAGACCTCTCTTGCTTCTCTCCTGATTAACAAGGCGGACGACCTCGGCGATATATCCTGATGTATCCCTTGCTGTGACCGTTCTGTTGGTCACAGGTATTGCCGCCAGTTCGGTTGAAGCTGCATTGGCGATCATCTGAGCAGATACAGCAGTAGAAATTACAGCAGCACTGAGCAAAGCGATCAACTTCTTCATACTAAAACCTCCTTTTGCCGCAGCAGAAGACCTGCTGAAAACAAAAACTTAGTAAAACGATATCTGAACATATTATAGCATATAAGCGAAGCGTTATGCTATAATTGCCCGATTGCAGGGAGCAGATCTCTGATCTGCGTATCTGCAAGGTCATTTTGATATTTTATAATGAATGCTTGCATTCATTATAGCATATAGCACTGTGCAAGTCAACAATTCTGCGAATTTTGAAGAATTTTCCACAAAGAGCAGTAACAACACTGAGCACAATAGACAAAGGACCGCACCCGAAGGTACGGTCCCAGTCTGAAAACATCAAAGTAATATAATTACTTGATCTCGATTGTAGCGCCAGCCTCTTCAAACTTAGCCTTGAGCTCGTTAGCCTCAGCCTCAGAAACGCCTTCCTTGATAGCCTTAGGAGCAGACTCAACTACTTCCTTAGCCTCCTTAAGGCCAAGACCGAGAACTTCCTTAGCAACCTTGATAACAGCCATCTTAGCGTCACCGAAGGAAGCAAGGATTACATCGAACTCTGTCTTAGCAGCAGCAGCGCCGCCTGCAGCACCGCCAGCAGCAGGAGCAGCAGCGATAGCAGCTGTTACACCGAATTCCTCCTGGATTGCGTCTACAAGCTCAGAAAGCTCGAGAACTGAAAGAGTCTTGATATCTTCAACAAATTTTGTGATCTTCTCAGAAGCCATGATAATAATCTCCTTTTTAATAATATTTGCCCTTGTGGGCGTTTTGATTTAAGCCGCGGAGCATATCTCCGCAAATGTGTTTTGAAGGTTCAGGCAGCTATCAAGCAGCTTCCTCTTCCTTCTTCTTGTCTGCAACAGCGTTGAGTGTAGCTGCCAGCTTCTGAAGGGGACCCTGCAGAGAGCCAACGAGCTGTGCGAGAAGGGTATCCTTTGAAGGGATCTTGGAAAGAGCAACAACTCCAGCCTGATCGTAAACCTCACCCTCAACGTAGCCAGCCTTGAGATTGAACTTGTCGTCGCCTGCCTTCTCAGCGAACTTACCGAGAATTCTTGCGGGAGCAGTCTGATCGTCGTTGGAAACAGCGAGAGCAGTTGTGCCGTTGAGAGACTCTTCAAAGCCCTCGATACCGCATTCCTTGAAAGCACGGAGAAGCATTGTGTTCTTCTCTACGAAGTAGTTGACGCCAGCCTCACGGAGCTCCTTTCTGAGCTTGGCATCCTCCTCAACGGTGATACCCTTGTAGTCAACGAGAACGCCTGAAACGGAGTTCTTGATGATCTCGGTGAGCTTCTCGACCTTTGCCTTCTTAGCTTCGAGTACTGCATTGCTTGGCATAGTGTGTATTCACCTCCGAATGAATTATGATCGTATTCAGAGAGCAATAAAAAACGCCCATTCCGACAGCGCAGAATGGACAATGATACTTCTATCAATTGCTATTCCTCGGCGGGACTTACTGAGCTTTCGCTCTGCCAGCTGTCTTTAGAATACGATGCTGTTTTTCACAGCTTGATTATTATACCACACTATTTTCCCTTTGTCAAGGGTTTTTGCGGATTTTTTCGGAAGTTTACAAAAAAGCTCCCGACCTGGATGTCGGGAGCCTTCGGGATACTTTGGGTTCTGTTATCAGCAGGAGTGCTGCTGGATGAGCTCTCTGTACTGAGCACCGCATGAGCACTCGTATACACGGTAGATGTATACTGTGCGGTTTCTTACTTCGGTCCTTGTGCCGATGTATCTCATATTGTGAACGCTTGCAGCGTTTGCTGTGATAGCTGTACCGCTGTTTGTAAATGACTTGGAGTTAGCTGCTGCTGTACCGCCTGCTCCGAGGAGTGTGAATGCCATTGCGAGTGCTGTTACCTTTTTGATTACGTTTTTCATTTTCTTCTTTTCCTTTCGTAATAGAGATTTTTGTAGTTTCTACAGCTTTTTTGCTGTATTTACCTTACATTCTCTATTATACTCACGAGCCGTATTCCCTCAATAATTCGGGAGTGAAAAGGCCGAAAAACGGAGTGAAAGGGAAAAAGAAGACTATATGGCATAAAAAAGCGGCATACCCATAATGGCACGCCGCTTTTTCTTATTCGATTATGTCCGACACTACCTTGCCGCCTTTTTCAGCGTACATCACAGGGAAGTAGTTACCTATGCTCACCCGCTTGTTAGGGAGGAAGGTATGCTTGCCTGTCTGGAGCTGTCCCCTGCTGTCGGTGAACTGATAGTCGCATACGCACTGTGTAAAGCCGTCGCGTCCGCCGCCCTTTATGCCCACGTTTGTGATAATGCACTGGGTCTGTGTGCCGTTCTTTATGAGATAGCCCTGAACGCCGCGCTTCAGCATCATCTTTATGACGAGTATGATACCCAGGAGAGCAGAAACAGCAGCACCTGCAAACATAAGTATGCCTGCCAGCTTATCGGGCTTTCTGTACACCTCGAAGGGATTGCTCTCGTTTACATAGCACTTATAGTGCTCACCCACGAATGTGGACTTTCCGCCGATGCCGTTGGAGATACGGGCGTTGATAGTCTTGCCCTCGGAGTTTACGTAGTCAACATTGACCTCGCTGGTGTTACCGACTCTTACATAGTCCGTAACAACGCAGTCCGTAAGCACTCCGCCATCAGGGACAGTCATGGAATTGAGCGCCATGAATATAAGTGCTCCGGGTATCATCAGGATAAGTATGAGTCCTATGAGTATGGGACCTGCCAGTGAATCTTTTTTCATAATAGTTCCCCCTTGAAAAAAATAAGATAATTCAGCACGCGCTGTAAATATATTAATATAATACATCATTCGGCGAGATTTGTCAATAACTATTATATTTTTTGTACAAAACATAAATCATAATTTTGCGGAGCAAAATTATGATTTGAGCCATTAGCCCTTAGCCGTTAGCTAATGTAGGGGACGCCGCAGCTAACAGCTGCACGTACCCTCTGTCAGCTTTGCTGACATCTCCCTACACCGTAGGGAGTCACTCGGCGT
>Ga0255345_1000567_pt1 | contig 59895 bp, 54 predicted proteins | sample wastewater_treat_6_FD_192415 | JGI IMG/M metagenome (GOLD analysis project Ga0255345, IMG submission 192415) | Wastewater microbial communities from Lulu Island WWTP, Vancouver, Canada - plant20 | ecosystem: Engineered > WWTP > Wastewater > Unclassified | place: Canada: Vancouver, British...
TCCATGTTTAAATTGTTTCTCCATATTCCTTCTCATATAAAACCTTTATCTTCTTTTTGCCATACCGAATATGTTCTTTCCTTATTTTTATCACCCTTTTCTCTTGTTCTTGGATGATTTCTGGCTGTCTGGGCTTCTTTGGCGCTTTACTCTTACAAAACCATTGAGGTGTTACCTATGTATCTCAACTTCTGCACGTTAAACAGGTTTCAGAATATTTACAAATGGACGAGCGCACCGTCTATAAACTTGCTCGCTCATGTCTTCTTCCCTAAAAATCGCTGGTCATAAAATGTTAGCAACCTCCTTACAGGATAAAAATTGAATAATATCCCCGACATAGTCTCTTATATTATAATCTTCTCCAGATGACTTAATTATTATTTCTGCAGGAGTAGGTCTTATATCTAATAAATTTTTATCATATTTTTTTATCATCTCAATTGTCTTATCTATAATATCTTCCAATGTTTTATTATCCCTGCTTAATTGAAAGTTTTTGACCTCAGATAAAATTTCGTTATTTTTCAAGATTGAGACTACATAATTGTTTAAGTTTTTATTTTTCTTAAAATTTTGATCCAATACCGCACGTTCACTCATTGTAATTATTTGTCCCAGCCATAAATCATCATACAGCATCTCCTCTAATTGTTTTTTGAAATGGTTAATATCATATTTTTGCTCTCCTACAAAAAGGCTTTTAATAACTTCATTTCCATAAACAGCAATTATATTTACTTTTATGCTATCAAGTTCAAACTCTATAAGAAATGCCTTTTCGGGTAGATTTTCTTCATCGATTGTATGTTGAACATTTTTATCTTTGAGGGTTTTAATTATATCGTTTTTACCTCTCAGTAGACCATTATAACAAATACCCCATTCTTTATCTTTTTGTGTTGTTGCAGGTTCTCCTTGAATATCAAATAATATTCCTCCTATGAGAAAAACATTTCTTATGCCAGCAATCTTAATACAATTTCTAAAAGATTGATTTCCAATGATCAACTTTGTGAATTTGTTAAACTTTTCCATCAATTCAACCCTTCCGGCAGTACAGCCAGAGTAAACCTTCATTTTCAACTCACAAAAAGCAAGGTTGTTTTTATTTTTATTAACGATATCAAATTTTTGTTTTGTTAATTCAGACTCTTCCAGTTGCACAGTTTGTCCCAACCATTGAGGAAGTTTCATTAAAGCAAATTCAAACTCCATTTTCTCTGATGTTCCTAATTCCTCCAACAATTTAGCAACAAGACTTCCTCTTCCGGCCTGACTGTGCTGGTAATATGATGTTATCGTCAATAATGATTCATAAAAACTATACAAGCTTTCACTCACAAGTGATGCTTGAGATAATCCATGAAAAACCTCATCAAAAATATTAAAAATAGATTCCAGACTAAGGGTTCTTTTGAACATTTCCTGCACTCTTTTCAAATACATTCTTTTTAAGCCATTTTCTATTTCGTTTCGTGGTTCTGAACAAATGAGTAATTTTCTAATCTGCATAGTTCACACTCCATCTGGCTTATGGCAGATTATTACGCTTTCTCCTCTTATTGCTCTATTACGAGCACCTAAAAGAGGATTGAATATCAATTTTTCAAACTTAAATCCAACTTCTTCACAAAATTTTTTAGTCATCAAAGTCGTTGGAATTTTTTTTCCGTTGACTGTGCTATCTCCAATTATAATTGCTAATTTACCGCCGGGCTTTAATGACCAAAAGATATTTTTTATAGACTCCTTTAAATCCTCATAATACATAGCAACCCTTAAAGGCATTCCGCTATAGTTACCTTTTATCTGCCCATTATTTTTCATTCCTAAATATTTGGATTCAATTTTTTTCATATCTGCACCAAGATAATCATAAGCGATCTTGTCTTTTCCAACATAATCTATAGAAAAATAATAAGGGGGACTTGTTATACAGGCATCAAATTTTTCTGCCAATTCGGTCATATTTTTTAGTTCAAGTATATCACCTTCTATGATACGAGCTGGTTCAAATTTAAGCCCGTATTTTTCTTTAATCTCCATTGTCTTTTTGTAGCAATTTTTTATGTAGCTTAACTTTTCAATAAATAGGCCTACCTTACCTTTTCTGTTATACCTTGATGTCCTTACAAAGGCGTCAACTGTGTCAAAATATATTGCTAACATTAATTTGTGTATCGTAGGTTCAGCATGTCGCCATTTCTTATTTTCTATTGTTTCTAAGATATTCTGCAATTCGTTTGCTGTAAAGTTAAGTTTCTTTTCTTCAATAAAAAGTAAATCGTTTTTTAAGGCAGATAAAACAATTCCCATAGGAGTAACATCTATACCAACACTTTTAATTCCCATAAGAGATGCCTCATGAGTAGCGGTACCAGAGCCATTGAAAGGGTCAAGAAGAAGGGAATTATGATTTAATCTAAAAGTATTAATTAAGGTTCTTACCACTCTCGGATAAAATTTTCCTTTATATGGGTAAAGATTATGGAAGGCGTATGCATTAGTATCGCCAAATTTATCCACCAAATCAGTATAAAGGGTTGTTTTACCTTTTACTTTTTCAAGGTGTGCAACTCTTAACCTTATAAATTCCTCATCACCTTTGAATTTAACCACTCTATTTACTGGGTCAATTGTATATTTATCAGTTAATCCCTGTAATTCTAAATCCAAAAACTCTAAATCAGCCAATGTCTGCATCCAAAATCCGAATATGGTGTCTCCTTTAGGAAGAATATAATTTGCAAATTCCTTAGCGTAGGCTTCCATTATTTCTTCATAGGACGGAAACTCGTAAGTTCCAAACATCGTCTCTTGTTTAGTTTGTTTTTGGGTTAAAGTATTCTTATTCATATTTTTATTGTCTCCTTATTTCATACTAAAATTTGCCGATGATATTCCATTAAATTATTTTCCTCTTTTTTTGAGTAAGTTCTTATATTATGTGCTACCCTTTTCAATGCTTCCCCACTTCTCCACTTATCAATTACATCTTTTTTAGACCGCCATTGACCAGCGATTTTTAGGGAAGAAGACATGAGCGAGCAAGTTTATAGATGGTGCGTTCGTCCATTTGTAAATATTCTGAAACCTGTTTAACCGTCATTATTTCTCTTTCGTTCATAAAGGCAATCCTTTTCTTAAAAAAGGATTTTTCGTAATATCTGGTTATAACATACAAAAAAATACAATGGTTGTCAAGAAGATGTACAGGTAGGGTACATAGGTAACACTTTTTGTTCTAAAAAAAGAAGTCAAAAGGCGTTTGATATTTTAATGATTCATGAGGTCTTTTGAAATTATATTCTATAAGCCACTCTGTAAGCAAGGGATTAAATATTTCTGGATCATCAATATAATGTCCGATTTGTAAAAATTCTTCCTCCAAGGTTCTGTTGAATCGTTCTATTTCTGCATGGTCTTTGGGTGTAGGTACTTGTGAAAAATAATGGGGAATTTGTAGTTCAGCACATGCCTGGTCAAAATATTTGGCAAATTCTGAACCATTATCACTGTGCAAATACTGTATATTTCCCTCAAGAAGAAAATATAACCGTAGTAGAAAATCTCTTGCACAATACGAAGAATTGTTCTTGTACATCCTCGCAAACGCAATCTTTGTGTCTCTCTCTATCGCTGTGAAAATATATCTCTTTTCTGGATTACACCAGATTACCTTTGTATCCATTTGAAATAATAAATCCTTAATTGCCTTTTTCTGCAACTCTGTTATACGTTTCTTCTTTTCCGCAAGTTTTCGCCTTTTCCTTAATAATTCATTCTTTACTGGATGATAATATAAATTGCGCTCTCTTATTATCCGATATATCTTCCATGTTGAGATTGATTCTCCATATTCTTGCTCATATAAAACCTTTATCTTCTTTTTGCCATACCGAATATGCTCTTTCCTTATTTTTATCACCCTTTTCTCTTGTTCTTGGCTGATTTCTGGTTGCCTAACCTTCTTTGGCGCTTTACTCTTACAAAACCATTGAGGTGTTACCTATGTATCTCAACTTCTGCAATTCGTTTACCTATTGAATGTATTTAATATATTACAATCAATAATTTTTTTCTAATCTTGTTTATTGCAGATAATCTCCTGCTACAAGAAGTGGAAAAGTATTATCTTTCAGGTAAAAATAATTCTGATTTTTATATTTCATTTCCCACTGGTAAAATATATTCTTGATAAACAAAAGGATATTTCCTCAAATGAGAATAAGAATATTTCCTACAAACTATAAAATTGCCATCATCAGAACATCTGCAGTCATTGTATTATTAATCATCATCAGATTGTTTTTTATCCAGTGGTTCAGAGCATTTGGAATGAGCATGGAGCCAACAGTGCATGATGGTTCCATTGTTCTTGTTAATAAGATTGCTTATAAATTCCATCAGATTAGAAGAGGGGATATCGTAATTTTTAGAACATCAAACAAACCCTATGTATATTTTATAAAAAGGGTGCTTGCTTTTCCTGGAGAAAAGGTTGAATTCAAAAATGGGGTTCTTTTTATAAATGATGTTGAGGTACCAGAACCATATTTGAAGGAGCGAGGAAACTGGAATACTGAACCATTCATTGTAAAAGAAAACCATTTTTTTGTGTGCGGGGATAATAGAATAATGCCATGGGATGATCATTTTCATCCTCAAATTTCAATGAAAAATATTTTAGGCTCAGCAATCGGGTATAGATGAAAAAAAGACAGAAAAAAAGAATACTTAAGTGGTTTGCTTTGCTCATTATTATCTGTGGTGTATCCATTGGTATAAAATATGTTTTTTTCCCTGATGAAAATGAAAAGATTCGGAAAACAATTTCGCTTGCGGTTTCTGAGATAGAAAAAAAAGATATAAACAGTTTTATACGGCACTTTACACTCGATTACAGAGATTGTTTTGATAATACCTATGGAACACTTTATATTCTTTTAAGAAACAACATAGATTCTATTAGAACGATTGATATTGATATTAGTCAAATAGAGATTGATATAGAAAAATCAAATGCAACTGTGAGGTTTTTTGCAACCTTTTATATTAAAACCACAGACGGTGAAGATTATAAAGATGCAGGAAGGTTTATTTTAAAGATAAGGAAAGAAGATTTGAAATGGCGTGTGTACAGGTTGGACGAAATGGGATACGAATTTGATTAACCCGCTTTATTATTGACCTTTTTATTATTATGCTTGACAACCTAAATATTGTGTATTATGATTTTATTGGATACAATATATTGCGATGAAATGTCCTTACTGTGGTTTCCTTGAAGATAAGGTTATTGACTCGAGAGAGAGTGAAGATGGCCTGCAGGTGAGGAGAAGAAGGGAATGTCTGCGTTGTGAAAAAAGATATACCACATACGAAGAAATTGAAAAAAAACCACTTATTGTTGTTAAAAAAGATGGCAGAAGGGAAAACTTTGTAAAGGAAAAAGTTTTCAATGGTATTAAGAAAGCATGTGAAAAACTACCTATCAGCACAGAAAAGATTTCTTTGATTGTTGATGAGATAGAACAGGAACTCAGACAGAGATTTGAAAAAGAGGTTGCTTCAAAAGAGATAGGCAGATTGATAATAGAAAAACTTCGGAAGATTGATGAGGTTGCCTATGTTAGATTTGCGTCTGTTTACAGACAATTCAAGGATATTTCAGAATTTGAAAAAGAAATTGAAGAAATGAGGGGAGAATCTGATGGAACAGGTAAACATGGAGAGAATTGAGTTTATAAAAAAAAGAGATGGGAGGGTTGTTCCCTTTGAGAAAACAAAGATAGCGGATGCAATTTTCAAGGCAGCAAAAAGTGTTGGTGGCCAGGATAGATATCTTGCTGAAGATCTTGCAGAGGCAGTTAGTGTATATCTTAATAAAGAATTTAAGGGAAAAATACCAACAGTTGAAGAAATACAGGATATTGTGGAAAAAGTTTTAATTAAAACAGGACATGCCAAAACAGCAAAATCTTATATTCTTTATAGAGAAAAACGTGCAAGAATAAGACAGTTAAAACAGGGGATACTCGACAAAAATATCCTCGAAGAACAGGAAGAAATTAAAAAAGAGGCAACAGATTTGAGTCTTTTTGTCAGGACAAGCGGTGAAGATATTGTTTTATGGAACACAGAGAAGATTGTAAACTCTATTGTTAGAGAAACAGGAATAGACGAAAGGGCAGCAAGATTTATTGCGATTGAGATCGAAAAAGAAATTATTGAATCAAAGGTAAAAAATCTTACAGCGCCTTTAATCAGAGAACTTGTTAATGCGAAATTTATTGAATTTGGCATGGAGGATGCAAGAAGGAAATACACCCGACTCGGACTGCCACTTTATGATGTGAAGAATATCATCTTTAACCCAAACAAGGAAAACGCAAATATTCCCCATAATCCTGAGGCAACCAATCTTACTCTTGCAGAACAGATAAAAAAAGAGTTTGCCCTTCTTGAAGTTTTTTCTCCTGAGGTTTCTGATGCTCATCTACGTGGGGATATACATCTTCATGACCTTGGATTTATTGATAGACCTTATTGTTCAGGTCAGTCGCTCGAGTATGTGAAAAAATTTGGATTGCATCTGCCCAATGCTCTTTCAATTGCGAAGCCAGCAAAACATCCTGAAACACTTCTTGCCCATATGGTAAAGTTTTCTGCTGCGCTTCAGGGGCATTTTAATGGTGCTATTGGATGGGATGCTGTCAATATATTTTTTGCACCGTTTCTTGAGGGAATGTCTGATTCTCAGATAAAACAACTTGCGCAGATGCTTATATATGAATATAGTCAGCAGGCAGTTGCCAGAGGAGGACAGGCAATATTCAGTGATATAAATCTTTATTGGGAAACACCTGATCATTTTGCGGATGTTTCTGCGATTGGACCCGGGGGAATAGAGACAGGAAAAAAGTATAAAGAATATCAGGGTGTTGCTCAGAAATTTGTGAGGGCACTTTTTGAGGTATATCTTGAAGGGGATGGAATTGGCAGACCATTTTTCTTTCCAAAGCCTCTTCTTCATATTACAAACAGATTTTTTGAGACACCTGGATGGAAAGAGTTTCTTGATCTTGTGTGCCTTGTTGCAGCAGAGAAGGGTAATCCATATTTTGTTTTTGACAGAGATAATACAGCAAAGATAAGTGAATGCTGCAGGCTATCTTTTAAGCTCGAGGCATCGGATATCGAGGATGCAAAGACACCATGGAAGATGAGGTTCACAGCACTTCAGAATGTTACACTTAATCTTCCACGTGTTGCATATATTTCTGACCATGATGATACAAAAATTTTCGAGAATCTTGAAAATCTGATGAAACTGGTTGTAAAGGCCCATATGGAAAAGCAACGTTTCATTCAGGAACTTCTTTCTGCTGGTCAGAATGGTCCGCTTGCGCTCTTGACGATGAATCTTGATGGTGAGCCATATTTAAGAATGTACAGGGTTACTTATCTGGTGGGACTACTCGGATTAAATGAAATGGTTCAATTTCACACAGGAAGTCAATTACATGATTCAGAGGATGCCTTTAGATTTGGAGTAAAGGTTATATCCTATCTTAAAATTTTGTGTGAAAGATACTCAAAAGAAACCGGATTAAGATTTGTTCTTGAACAAACTCCTGCAGAATCAACAGCATATAGATTTGCGCGGCTTGACTATGAACATTTTACTTCAGAAAGCTCAGATATTTTGAAAGGAACAACACCTGATAGGGTATACTACACGAACTCAACATACCTTAATATCTCAGAGCCGATTTCACCCATTGAAAAGGTTAAAAAAGAAGGAGTTTTTCATCCATTGATTGAAGCAGGGGCGCTTACACATATATGGCTTGGTGAAAGTAAACCAGATTCTCAATCCCTGGCAAATTTTGTTGTGAAATCATTTCAGAATACAAAAAACTCACAGATTGCGTTTAGTCCTGAGTTTACTTCTTGCCTTGACTGTGGAAGGATTTATAGAGGTATTTACAAAGAATGTCCGTGGTGCTCTGCATCACGCAAAGGAGTTGTAAGAGTTTAAACATAACTTTTATATTTAACAAACAGGGGGAAAAATGGAAAAAAATAGGTTTCTCGAGCATCTTAAAAATTATCCTCATCTTTATGAATTTGAGGAAAAAAATGATAGTGAATATTCAGGGGTACTTGTTAGAGATAAAGAATATCATACAATTACCTTTTTCTCTGATGATGCAATTAAGGAAGGAGAGATTGTTAGTTTATTAAAAAACACGCATCACGGAAGGAATGTTGAATGGATAAGCAGGGTTACAGGATATTTTTCAAAGATAAACTCCTGGAATAAAGGGAAAAAGTCTGAATTTAAGGATAGGTACAGAACAGGTATTTAGTGGTAATTTTATAAACTTGAAGCGAAATTTTTATATTGATAGGTCAACAGAAGCCAGGGTGAAGATTCACATCTATTTCTTTTTTTCTCCTTCAGAAGGATGGTTTTCTAATCCATAACACTATTTAAGTGGATATATCCATCCAAATATGTTATTATAATTCATGAAAAGATAACATTTTTTATGCAGTTAGCAGCAAGCCATAAATGCAGTATCCTTTTACATATCCCTGAAAATTAAATGATAGACTGAAAGGTCTGATAGATTACCTATATCCTTATCCGGAACCTGAAATGATAAAAGAAGAATGTGGACTTGTAGGACTCTTCAAGAATGAAAATTCTGCTGAAATTCTTTATGTGGGTCTTTTTTCTCTTCAGCATAGAGGCCAGGAAAGTTCTGGTATAATTGTTTCTGATGGCACTTCTATAAATGCCCATATGGGATCTGGCCTTGTTTCTGATGTTTTTACCAGAGATATTATTAAATCACTGAACGGAAATTTTGGTATAGGCCATGTTAGATATTCCACAACAGGTGGTTCCAATAAAAGGAATATTCAGCCATTTCTGGTTGAGTATAGTGGAAAACCTTTGGCAATCGCCCATAATGGAAACCTTACAAATAGTAAAACCCTCAGAATAGAACTCGAAAAGCAGGGTTCAATATTCCAGACGAGCATGGACAGTGAGATTATTATCCATCTTCTTGTCCGCAGCAATGGCAGTGATGTTAAAGAAAAACTTATAAATACATTGAGGCAGTTAAAGGGTGCTTTTTCCTTGCTTATTTTCACTGAAAACAGTATTATCGCAGCGAGGGATGCCAATGGATTCAGGCCTCTTTGCATTGGACTTCTTGATAACGGGTATGTTATTGCTTCAGAAACCTGTGCTTTTGACCTAATAGGTGCGCAGTATCTAAGGGATGTTGAACCAGGAGAAATTGTTGTATTTTCTGATAATGGAGTTGAAAGTTATACCTGGGCTGAAAATGTTCACAGATCCCACTGTATATTTGAGTTTATTTATTTTGCGCGACCAGATAGCACAATTTTTACAAAGAGTGTTTATTCTACAAGGCATCGATTGGGCGAAAATCTTGCAGAAGAATCTGAATTTGATGGAGATATCGTTGTACCTATTCCTGATTCTGGTTCAATTGCTGCGCTTGGTTTTTCTCAGAGAAAAAAGATTCCATTCGAGTTTGGGATAATAAGAAATCATTATATTGGAAGAACATTTATACAGCCACTCCAGAAAATGAGAGATGCAGGGGTAAAGATTAAACTGAATCCTGTTAAATCGGTTGTTTCAGGGAAAAGGGTTATTGCTATCGAGGATTCTATTGTAAGGGGAACTACCTGTAGGAATAGGGTTAAGTCATTAAAGGATGCCGGAGCAGAAACAGTAATGCTGTGTGTATCATGCCCTCCAATTATTTCTCCATGTTATTATGGTATAGATTTTCCTTCGAAACAGGAACTTATTGCTTCAACAAAAAATGTTGAACAGATTAAGGAATTTCTCGGGCTTGATGGACTTTGTTACCTCAGTGTTAACGGCATGCTCGATGCGATGCCTTTGCCAGGAGAGTATTTTTGCACAGCGTGCTTTACCGGACAGTATCCTGTAAATCCAGATTTTAATTTTAACAAGTATCAATTTGAAGAATGAAAAACCATGGTTATCTTGTAATTGAAGATGGAACAATATTTCGTTGCAGCTTGTTTGGCGGCAAGAAAAAAACATTTGGTGAATTAATTTTTAATACAAGTATGACCGGCTATCAAGAAATAATATACGACCCTTCTTATAAAGGTCAGATCGTTGTAATGACATATCCCCTTATTGGCAACTATGGTGTGAATTCTCAGGATAACGAGTCGTATAAGATTCATTTTGAAGGATTTATAGTACATAATTTAAGCCGTGTTGCAAGTAACTGGAGATCAGAAAAAACTCTCGAAGAATTATTTGAAGATAACAATATTACTGGCGTTGAAGATATTGATACCCGTAAGATAACACTTGTTTTAAGGGAAAAGGGCGCGCTCAGGGCAGGGATATTTCCTGATGGTGATGGGAATTACAAACATATGCTTGAAGAGGTTTTTGAATCTCCGTCTCTTTCTGGAAGGGATATTGTTAGGGATGTTATTAAGAAAGAACCATACTGGTGGAACAACGAAGGAAGGTATAAGGTTATGGTTATTGATTGCGGTACAAAATACAATATTCTGCGGCTGCTTGCTAAAAAAAATTTAACCGTTTATGTTGTTCCTGCTACCTATCCCTATGAAGAAATTATAAAAGAAAAACCTGATGGGATTCTTATTTCAAATGGTCCAGGAGACCCTGAACCTCTTGATTATATTGTTAAAACAATTAAGAATATTGTTGATAGATATCCTATATTCGGGATATGTCTTGGTCAGCAGATTCTGGGTCAGGTATTTGGTGGTAGTACCTACAAACTAAAGTTTGGACATCATGGTGCCAATCATCCTGTAAAGGACTTGAAAACAGGAAAGACACTTATTACTGTTCAAAATCATAATTTTTGTGTTGACATCAATACTCTTAATGATCCTCAGATTGAGATAACCCATATAAATCTGAATGATCAAACACTTGAAGGAATGCATCACAAAAAATATCCGGTATTCTCTGTTCAGTTTCATCCAGAGGCATCACCAGGTCCGAATGATGCTATTTACCTTTTTGATTATTTTTACCAGTTGATTGAAGATGCCAAAAAGAACTGATATCCACTCAATAATGATTATAGGTTCTGGCCCGATAGTTATAGGCCAGGCATGTGAGTTTGATTATTCTGGGTCTCAGGCATGCAGGGCAATAAAGGAAGAAGGGTACAGGGTTATACTTGTGAATAGTAATCCTGCAACAATAATGACTGACCCTGATATGTCTCACTCAACATACATTGAACCACTTATACCAGAAGTACTCGAGAAAATTATAGAAATTGAAAGACCTGATGCATTGCTTCCGACAATCGGTGGTCAGACAGGGCTTAATCTTGCTGTGGAACTTTCAGAAAAAGGTATCCTCGAAAAATATAATGTTCGTCTTATTGGGGCTAATTATGATGCCATTCGTAAGGCAGAAGACAGAATGCTTTTCAAGCAGGCAATGACCAGCATAGGACTTGATGTGCCACGAAGCGGGATTGCCTGTTCTATTGAAGAAGGTATGGAGATAGGGAAAGGACTTGGGTTTCCTATAATCTTAAGGCCAAGTTTTACCCTGGCAGGGACAGGTGGTGCCATTGTTTATAACATAGAGGAACTAAGGGATAATCTTGCCAATGCCCTTGAAGTGAGCTTGAATAATGAGGTTTTACTTGAACAATCAGTTATTGGATGGAAAGAGTTTGAACTTGAGGTAATGAGGGATATCAAGGATAATGTTGTTATTATTTGTTCCATAGAAAATATTGATCCTATGGGAATTCATACTGGAGACAGTATAACAGTTGCTCCTGCGCAGACACTTTCAGATAAGGAATACCAGAAGATGAGGGATGCTGCTATAACCGTTATAAGAGAAATAGGAGTCGAAACAGGTGGTTCAAATATTCAGTTTGCGGTTAATCCTGAAGATGGAAGAATGGTTGTTATTGAAATGAATCCGAGGGTATCAAGAAGTTCTGCCCTTGCATCTAAGGCAACAGGTTTTCCGATAGCCAGGATTGCTGCAAAACTTGCAGTGGGATATACCCTCGACGAGTTAACAAATGATATTACAAAAAAGACCACTGCTTGTTTTGAACCAACAATTGATTACTGTGTAGTTAAAATACCAAGGTTTAATTTTGAAAAATTTCCCGGCTGTGATAGTTGTTTGAATACATCAATGAAATCAGTCGGAGAGATTATGTCAATCGGTAGAACATTCAAAGAAGCATTGAACAAAGGATTACGGTCTCTCGAAACAAAAGTTTTTGGGTTTGAATCAAAAAAATTAGACATGGAACTTGATGATGGATTGAAGTATCCAAATCCTGAAAGATTATTTTATATAAAGAAGGCATTTGATGAGGGCTATCCAATAGATAAGATTTATGGATTTACAAAAATAGATAGATGGTTTCTTATAAACCTTCAGGAGATATGGTTTTTTGAAAAAGAGCTTTATATGGCATCTGGATTATCTATTGATATAGAGATGATTAAAAAGGCCAAGGAACTTGGTTTTTCAGATGTCCATATTGCAAAAATCCTCGGAAAAAAGGAAGAGGAAATCAGAGATTTAAGAAAGCAGTATGGTATAATGCCTGACTATAAAATGGTTGATACCTGCGCCGGCGAGTTTGAGGCATCGACGCCTTATTATTATTCAACATATGAACAATCAAATCTTCTTACATCTGGAGAATAAATGGTTGCAATACTTGATTTTGGTTCACAATATACTCAATTGATAGCAAGAAGGGTTAGAGAGCTAAAAATCTATTGTGAAATATATCCCTATAATGTTAGTGAATCAACCCTCAGAGAAAAAAACATCACTACAATTATTCTATCAGGAGGCCCAGGACATTTAACTGAATCAGAAATAACCTTTTTGCCTGACCCTGAAATTTTTAATGGAAGATATAAAATCCTCGGTATTTGTTTTGGAATGCAGGTTATAGCAAAATTAAATGGAGCAAACATTATTCACGGAAATATAAGGGAATACGGCAGGACTGTTTTTTATCCTGAAAAAGATATTGTTTTTGAAGGCATTGAAAACCAGACAATTGTCTGGATGAGTCATTATGATCAGGTAGAAGATTTGCCCGAAGATTTTATATGTATTGGAAAAACCGCAAACTGCAAGATTGCGGCATTCAAAAATAGAGAAGGTACAATCTATGGGTTTCAGTTTCATCCTGAGGTTATTCACACCCATGATGGCAAAGCAATGTTGAAGAATTTTCTCTACAAAATTGCAGGTCTTAAACCAAACTGGACTGCTTCATCCATGGTTGAGATAGCAAAAAAAGAGATTACAGATAAGATAGGAACAAGTAAGGTTATCTGTGCTTTGAGTGGAGGTGTAGATTCATCTACACTTGGCGTGATATTGCATCAGGTAGCAGGCAACAGATCCCTTGCGGTTTTTGTAAATAATGGTCTTTTGAGAAAAAATGAAGAAAAACAGGTGAAAGAAGCACTCAGTGGCCTTGTTAATATGAAGTATGTTGATGCCTCTGATATTTTTATAAACAGATTAAAGGGAATAATAGACCCTGAAGAAAAAAGAAAGATTATAGGAAGGACATTTATTGAAGTTTTTGAAAAAGAAGCAAAATCCTTTGGTGCTGATTTTCTTGCACAGGGAACACTATATCCAGACCTTATTGAAAGTATCTCTGCCTTTGGCGGGCCAACATCAAGAATAAAAACACACCATAATGTTGGGGGCCTTCCAGAAAAAATGAATCTTAAACTTGTTGAGCCATTCAGGTATCTTTTTAAGGATGAGGTAAGGAAAATTGCGCAAAAAATTGGATTACCAGATTACCTTATTCATCGACATCCATTCCCTGGACCAGGACTTGCTGTTCGTATAATTGGAGAGATTGACAGAGAAAAACTTGATATCTTGAAAGATGTAGATGCCATATATATTGAGGAATTAAAAAAGGCGAACCTGTATAAAAAAATATGGCAGGCATTCGCAGTACTTTTGCCAATAAAAAGCGTGGGCATTATGGGTGATCAACGTACATATCAGTATGTTGTAGCACTTAGGGCAGTTACCAGCACAGATGGGATGACTGCTGACTGGGCAAGAATTCCTCTGAAGATTTTGGATGTTATATCAAACCGCATCGTAAACGAGATAAAGGCAGTAAACAGGGTTGTTTATGATATTACTTCAAAACCACCTGCAACAATAGAATGGGAATAACTGCATAATTTAAGGTTTTCACATTAATTTTTTCCTTTCCCCCTTGACAGAATTGTTTAAGTTGTTTAGAATATATTAAACAATGAGACATATACATAAAGAAAGTAAAGAGAATAAAATAAGAAAATGGCTTGAACTATGTGATATTTCATTTGAGTTGTTTAGGGGTGGAGTTATAAATAAATATGGCAATGAAGAATCAGTTTTGGATGAATGGAATAAAAAAATGAAAAGGAATGTTGCCCTTAAAAGAAAGGCATTCTCTAAGATACCGGCGAAGATTTTATGTCAGTGTGCCAACACAGATGATAATGAAGATTCATTTGAGGTTTCCCTTTCAAGAAAGCAGTGAGGGAGGGTTGGAACAGGATACCTGACAGTATCAGGATTACAAAATGATATCAAAATCTCTGATTGAGATATTAAAGAGAATTTTAGAAATCTGCAAAAAAAATGGAAAAGAAAACAGAAAACATTAGGGATAAGTTTATAGAAGGTATTGGTAATCTCGGTGAAAGTATGGGTCTTAACAGGACTGTGTGCCAGATATATGCGCTTTTATATTTTTCCCCGGAGCCGCTTTCTCCAACTGAAATAAACAAATACCTCGGTATAAGTAAAGGTAATGTGAGCATAAATGTAAGAAAATTAGAAGAGTGGAACGCAATAAAAAAAGTATGGAAAAAGGGTTATGCGCGGGCTCTATACACTGCAAACGAAAACATAGAAGAGATTATCCTTGATAAACTGAAATCAGGTATTGAAAAACGATTGAACTACATCAGACCTGTTCTGGATAACATCAAGAAAAATGATGATAAAAATTCGGATTCAGAAATCCAGAGGTTTACAGAAAAAGGAGATAAGATTAGAAAACTTATTTCAAAGATTGAATTTTTTCTTGACAACATTGATACCATAAAATCAATTGCAACAAAATGAAAGACAATAAACTGATTAATAGAAAAGGAATAATTGAATTTTCTTGACAAAATTGTTAAAATAGTTTAGAACATATTAAACAATATAAACGAAAAGATTTTTAGTAAATATAAGAGAACATGAGAAAAAAAGCTCTGATAACAGGAATAACAGGCCAGGATGGTAGTTACCTCGCAGAGTTTTTGCTTTCCAGAGATTATGAGGTTCACGGTATTATCCGTCGGGCGAGTACCTTTAATACAGAAAGAATTGATCATATCTATATTGATTTTCACTATCCAGAAGTCAGGCTTTTTCTTCATTATGGAGATTTAAGCGATAGTGGGCAGTTAAGTAATCTTATTTATAACATTCAGCCAGATGAGATTTATCACTTAGGTGCACAGAGCCATGTGCGGGTGAGTTTTGATATTCCTGAATATACAGGTGATATCACTGCATTGGGAACAACCCGACTATTAGAGGCAATAAGAAGAAGCGGTATTAAAACAAGGTTTTATCAGGCAAGTAGCAGCGAGATGTTTGGAGATGCACAACCACCTCAGAACGAGCAAACACCATTCAAACCCTGTAGTCCTTATGCTGCAGCAAAGGTCTATGCCTACTGGATGGTGCGGAATTACAGGGAGGGTTATAACCTGTTTGCTTCCAATGGTATCCTTTTTAACCATGAATCACCACGACGTGGAGAAACATTTGTCAGTCGAAAAATTACTCGCGGCCTTGTTAAGATAATGCGGGGCGAACAGGATTTTCTTTATCTTGGAAACTTAAAAGCCAGAAGGGACTGGGGATTTGCCCCAGAATATGCAGAAGCAATGTGGCTTATTTTACAACAGGAAATACCTGATGACTATGTTATTGGTACTGGTGAATCTCATTCTGTCCAGGAATTTGTTGAGAGCGCTTTTTCCTATGCAGGTCTGGATTGGAAAAAGTATGTTCGGATAGACCCCAGATATTTCAGACCAAAAGAAGTAGATAACCTGATTGCTTCTATTGATAAGGCAAAAAGAAAACTTGGGTGGATGCCTCGTATTACCTTTGAGAAACTAATAAAGATTATGGTGGATGCTGATATGAGAAAAGAAGGATTAAAGCCAAAAGGAGAAGGAGATTCTATAATAACCAGGGAGTTTTCTAATAAATGGTGGAAAAAGGATTAAAAAAAAAGATTCAAATGGCTCACTTCAATCCCGGCCGTAACATTGGAGTTGGGGATTTTATTTTTTCTAACAAGGAAAAAAAATATATCAGGCAGGTTATTAAATCAAACAGGTTATCCTATGGACCACTAACACAAAAGTTTGAAGTGCTCTTTTCACAGGAGCACGGCTGTAAATTCGGAATATTCTGTAATAGTGGAACCAGTGCCTTACATATTGCATTAGCTGCATTAAAAGAAAAATATAACTGGAAGGAAAAAGACGAGGTTATTGTTCCTGCAGTTAGCTTTATAGCCACCTCTAATATAGTATTGCATAATAACTTAACGCCTGTCTTTGTAGATGTAGAAAAGGATACTTACAACATAAATCCAGATTTGATTGAGGAAAAAATAACAAGTAAAACAAGGGCTGTTATTCCTGTTCATTTGTTTGGATTACCTGCGGATATGTCGCCTATAATAAAAATCTGTCAGAAACATAATCTTCGTCTTATTGAGGATTCTTGCGAAACAATGTTCGCCAATTATAAAGGCAAAAAAGTTGGTTCATTCGGGGATATCGGTTGTTTCTCAACATATATTGCCCATTTTTTAGTAACGGGTGTCGGTGGATTGTGTACTACAAATGATCCAGATCTTGCTGTTATACTGAGAAGTCTTATGAACCATGGAAGAGATTCTATTTACCTTTCAATCGACGATGATAATAAAACCGATTATCAGTTATTTCAGGTTGTTGAAAGAAGATTTAAGTTTATTAGGTTAGGGCATAGTTTTAGAGCAACTGAATTAGAATCTGCCATAGGTTTAGGACAACTGGAACAAAAAAATAAGATAATATCAAAAAGAAGAGCAAATGCTCGATATTTAACCAGAGGATTACAGAATCTCGAAGAATATTTACAACTACCATATATACCGGATGATAGAGATCATAATTTTATGATGTATCCAGTAGTGGTAAAAAAAGGAGGTAAAAAAAATTTAGTACATTTCCTCGAAAAAAATTTGATTGAAACGCGCGATATGATGCCATTGGTAAACCAGCCAATATATCTGAAACTATTTGGAAAAATAGAGGATGAGTTCCCTGTTGCAAAATGGATCAACAAAAATGGATTCTATATTGGATGCCATCAATATCTAACAAAAGATGAACTGAATTACGTAATTGCAAAATTTTACCAATTTTATAAAAGAAATGAGTGAATATTTCTGGAAAAAGAAAAGAATTCTTGTGACCGGAGGATATGGTTTTCTTGGTAAATTTGTTATTACAAGATTACGAGGATTTTCGGATATAGACGAAATAATTATATTTCATAGTAAAGATTTTGATTTACGAAGAGAAGCAGAAGTTAAAAAATTGTTTGAATTTTATGGGAAAATTAATATTGTTATCCATCTTGCCGGCGATGTTGGAGGTATTAGTTATAATAAGTCATTTCCAGGTGCTATTTTTTACAATAACTTAATGATGAATACCTTGATGATGGAGTATTGTAGATTAAATGGAGTAAAAAAATTTGTTGGAATTGGAACAGTTTGTTCATATCCTAAGTTTGCTCAGGTTCCTTTTAAGGAAGAATGTTTGTGGGATGGATATCCAGAAGAAACCAATGCACCCTATGGATTAGCAAAAAAAATGATGTTGGTTCAGGGCCAAGCATATCGCCAGCAATTTGGTTTTAATGCTGTTCACCTTTTGATGATAAATTTATATGGACCAGGAGATAATTTTGATCCAGATAATTCTCATGTTATCTCTGGATTGATTAGAAAATTTCACGAGGCAAAGATAAAAGGAACTGAAAAAGTAATTCTTTGGGGTACAGGAAATCCAACCAGGGAATTTTTATATGTCGAGGATGCAGCAGAGGCAATTATTCTGGCAACAGAAAAGTATAATAAACCAGATCCGGTTAATATTGGTTGTGGCAGGGAAATTTCTATTAAAGACCTTGCATATTTGATAGCAGAACTCACAGATTTTCATGGAGAAATAGCATGGGACTCTACTAAACCAGATGGACAACCGAGGAGATGTCTTGATACCAACAGAGCGCAGCAAGAATTTGGTTTCAAGGCAAAAACCGATTTAAGAACGGGTTTAATTAAAACCATTGCCTGGTATGAAAGATCCCTTCAGGAGGCAGGAAAATGAAACCAAAGGTTGTAATTCTTTGCGGTGGAAGAGGCACCAGAATGGAAGAAGAAACAGAATTTCGGCCTAAACCACTTGTAGAAATAGGTGGGAGGCCTATTCTCTGGCATATAATGAAAACATATGCATACTATGGGTTTGATGATTTTATACTCTGTCTTGGTTATAAAGGAAGAATGATTAAAGAATATTTTCTTAATTATGAAATGATGAATAGCGATTTTACATTAACCCTTGGCAGTAATCATATCAAAATTTATAACAGATCCGATGAAAAAAACTGGAAAATTACCTTTGCTGATACAGGAGAAACCGCTCAAACAGGCGCCAGGATTAAAAGAATAGAGAAATACATCAATGAGGAATTATTTATGCTTACCTATGGAGATGGACTATCAGATATAAATATCAGGAAACTTTTAGAATTCCATAAATCACACGGGAAAATAGGGACAATTAGTGGTGTTCATCCATCATCCAGATTTGGCGAATTAGTTGTCAGTGGAAATGAAGTAGTTAAATTTGGAGAAAAACCCCAGGTTAAAGAAGGATTTGTTAATGGAGGTTTTTTTGTCTTTCACCGCAAATTTTTTAATTATCTCAGAGAAGATGATGACTGTTTTTTGGAAAAAGAACCACTTGAAAACTTAGCAAAGGATGGACAACTTGAGGCATATCTTCATACAGGTTTCTGGCAATGTATGGACACCAGAAGAGAAAGAGACATCTTAAATAATCTATGGAATTCAGGAAAAGCACCCTGGAAGGTGTGGAAATAGAAGGCATAGGAATTTTGAAACCCTATTCCTTTATAAACTTCCTTTTCTATTTTCCACTTTGTAAGGCAGGACGCAAAAAAGGATTTTTGGAGGAAAAAGGACAGAGGATTTAGGTAAAATGGATAAACATTTCTGGCAGGGAAAGAAGGTTTTGATAACTGGATATGAAGGATTTCTGGGTTCTTGGCTTGTAAGGACTTTATTAACCACAGGAGCAGATATATTTGGTTTAGATATTAAAACCTTTCGTAAAGAAACTATTCTGACCAGACAGGATTTATCCAGGATCCACATTATAAAAGGAAATATTAAGAATTTCACGCTTGTTTCTAATACTATCAGAGACAATAAGATAGAAATTATTTTTCATCTTGCCGCAAAATCCCTTGTGGGAGATTGTCTAAAAAATCCACTCGAAGGACTTTCTACTAATATTCAAGGCACATGGAATATCCTTGAATCTTGCAGAAATGCAGATTGTGTAAAAACAATAGTGGTTGCTTCGAGTGATAAGGCATATGGCGAGCACAAGAAATTGCCGTATAAGGAAGATACACCACTTCAGGGTAATCATCCCTATGATGTATCAAAAAGTTGTGGTGATTTAATTGCTCAGATGTATCATCATACTTTTGGATTACCTGTTGCTATTACCAGATGCGGCAATATATACGGACCAGGTGATTTTAATTTTTTTCGTATTGTTCCTGATGCTATAAAATGCGCACTTACAGATAAAACATTTATTATCCGCAGCGATGGGAAATTTATACGGGATTATGTTTATGTGGAAGATGTAGTGGATGGATATATTAAAATTGCCGAAAGATTACAAAAACTTAAATTAGGAGGTCAGGCATTCAATCTCAGCAATGAAACGCCACTGTCTGTTATAGAACTGGTGGGACTGATTTATAAAATAGCGCAGAAAAAGCCGTGTTATAAGATATTAAACAAGGTAAAATACGAAATAAAACAACAGTATTTGTGTTCTAAAAAGGCAAAAAGAATTCTTGGCTGGAAACCCAGATATAATCTTCAAAATGGTTTAAAAAAAACAATTAGTGGATATCAAGAGATATTTTATGGTCAGTAACGAAAAAATTTTAATTACTGGTGCAACTGGATTTATTGGGGCAAATCTTGCCAGGGCATTTTTGCGAGAAGGAGCAAAAGTGTATGTTTTTATACGAAGAACATCTAATAAATGGAGAATTAAGGATATTCTTGGTGACATAACTGAATACTATGTCGATTTAACCCATAGAGAGGAAGTAGAAAAAATAGTTTCACATATTCAACCAGAAATTATATTTCATACTGGTGCTTATGGGGGATATCCATCACAATGCGATTGTAAAAAGATTTACGAAGCAAATCTTATTGGCACTATAAATCTAATAAATGCTTGTAGTAAGATCGGGTTCAAGATATTTATAAATACAGGTTCTTCTTCAGAATACGGAGTTAAGAAATTACCAATGAAAGAAAATGATACATTAGAACCAATATCTGACTACGGCATTTCTAAAGCACTGGCAACATTGTTTTGTCAAATGAAGGCTAAATCTGACCGTCTACCTATCACAACCTTTCGTCTTTTTTCTCCCTATGGCTATTATGAAGAAGCAACAAGATTGATTCCATCGGTAATTTTATCTTGTTTAAGGGGTAAATCACCAGAAGTGTCATCTCCTTGCGCAGTAAGAGATTTTATTTTTATAGAAGATGTCATAGATGTTTATTTAAGAGTTGTCGCAAATAAAGATAAAATTGCGGGAGAAATTTTTAATATTGGATATGGTGTTCAATACTCAGTGAAAGAAGTAGTAAACGAAATTATTCAACTTACGGGAAATATTGTAAAGCCAGTGTATAACTCTGTTTTTAATCCAAGAATAGAACCAGAAATATGGCAGGCAGACATTTCTAAGGCGAGGAACGTTTTAGGATGGGTACCTAAATATGATTTGAAGATGGGTTTAAGTAAGAGTATAAGTTGGTTTGCGGAAAATATGATTCTATACCAGAAAACGATGGGAGGATAAAATATGAAACTGTCTGACTATGTTATTGATTTTCTTGTTTCCTCGGGTGTAACTCATATTTTTGAGGTGGCGGGTGGGTCCCTGGCACATCTACTTGATTCTTTATACGGTAGAAAGGATATCTTAACTGTTTCTATGCATCATGAACAAGCCGCTGCAATGGCTGCAGAAGGATATGCAAGGACTAAGGGAGGTATAGGAGTTGCCATGGCTACAAGCGGTCCGGGTGCAACAAATTTAATAACCGGCATCGGAAGTTGTTTTTTTGATTCTATTCCTGCATTGTTTATCACTGGTCAGGTAAACACATATGAATTCAAGTTTAACAAACCTGTTAGACAGATGGGTTTTCAGGAGACAGATATTGTAAATATTGTCAGGCCAATTGTTAAGGATGCTATGTTGGTTAATGAACCTGAACAGATAAAATATTGTCTTGAAAGATGTTTGTATCTTGCAATGACCGGACGACCTGGTCCTGTTTTGTTGGATATCCCCTTAAATGTTCAACGTGCTGATATTGATGCATCTACATTAAAACCTTTTTTTGAAGATTCAACTGGAGTTTTAAACACGAATTTAGATGAAGTAGTTGGGCAGGTTCTCGAACTGATCAATTCTTCTGTTCGTCCCATTGTTTTGGTCGGGGGAGGAGTAAGGTTGGCTAAATGCTGTGATAATCTTTTTGAATTTATTCACAAGACCGGCATACCCGTGGTTGCTTCTCTTATGGGTTTAGATGCTTTTCCGCATGAGGACCCTGCGTTCGTTGGAATGATAGGAACCTATGGGAATCGTTACGCAAATCTGGCTATTGCAAATTCTGATTTAGTTCTGGCTCTGGGTACAAGATTTGATACCAGGCAGACCGGAACAAGACCTGATACTTTCGCGAGAGGGGCCAGGATTGTTCATGTGGATATAGATCCCTGGGAATTAAACAATAAGATTAGGACGGATTTGTCGGTTAACTGTGATTTAAAAAAATTTTTAGTTTCTATGAATAACAATATTGGTAAAGATAATTATGAAAAATTGGAATCCTGGAAAAAGATAATAAAACATTATAAGGAAAAATATCCGTCATATAATATTCCTGCGGGTGATGCAATAGATCCTAATTTTTTTATGCATATACTATCAAGGTACCTACCAGAAAATGCTGTAGTATGTACTGATATAGGCCAGAACCAAATGTGGGCAGCCCAGAGTTTAGAGATAAAACAACATCAAAGATTTCTTACTGAAGGGGGAATGGCAGCAATGGGTTCTGCTATGCCAATGGCTATTGGTGCATCTTTTGCAAAGCCAACAAGCAATATGGTTGTTATAACTGGTGATGGTGGATTTCAATTGAATATCCAGGATCTTCAAACGATCTTTCATCATCAATTACCCATAAAGATAGTATTAATAAATAATTCTTGCTATGGGATGGTCAGACAGTTCCAGAAACAATATTTCGGTAGTCGATTTCAATCAACTGTTGTGGGTTACAGTGCCCCAGATTTTCAGAGTGTGGTTGCTGCTTATAAAATTCCTGTTTATAAAGCCAGGAAAAAGGAAGATATTGAAAAGGCATTACGCCTTCTTTTTGCTGACAGGACCCCGTCTTTTTTAGAAGTTGTTGTTGATCAAAATGCTGAGGCATTACCAAAACTACCAGTAGGCAAACCTATTGAAGAACAAGAACCACCATTATCGCGAGAGGAATTGAAATCAGTGATGGTAATAGACCCATTAGAAGATAATGAAGAATAATATCAAAAATAAGAAGAAAATTCTCGGAATGGTAGCCAATTTTTGCCATTCTCGTAAAGAAGTTTTTATCCCTGGGAAAAGCGAAATCCCGTATGCAGGCAGAGTTTATGATGAGAAAGAATTAATAAATCTTGTTGATGCTTCACTTGATTTCTGGTTGACCGCTGGTAGATATGCAAAGAAATTTGAACAAAAACTTGCAGGTTTTTTGGGTGTTAGGTATTGTCTTTTAACCAATTCTGGCTCTTCAGCAAATTTGCTTGCTGTTTCTGCTCTGACATCGCCTTTATTGAAGGATCGTCGATTGAAACCCGGTGATGAGGTAATTACCACTGCATGTGGTTTTCCGACAACTGTAAATCCAATTATACAGAATAATCTGGTTCCAGTGTTTATAGATGTTAATCTTGGAACATATAATATCCTAACCAACAGGATTGAGAAGGCAATTTCAAAGAAAACAAAGGCAATTTTTATTGCTCATACCCTGGGAAATCCTGTTTGCCTTGATGATATTGTTTCTATTGCCAGAAAATATAATCTTTGGCTTCTCGAGGATAACTGCGACAGCTTGGGCTCTAAATACAAAGGCAAGTACACAGGAACATTTGGTGATATTTCTACCTGTAGTTTTTATCCTGCTCATCATATTACTACAGGAGAAGGAGGCGCTCTTTTAACTGATAATCCACTTCTCAAAAGAATAATAATGTCTTTTCGTGATTGGGGAAGAGATTGCTGGTGTGAACCAGGATGCGATAATACCTGTGGGAAAAGGTTTTCCTGGAAAGTGGGAAAACTCCCGTTTGGCTATGACCATAAATATATTTATTCTCATATTGGATATAATCTAAAGATTACTGATATGCAGGCGGCTATTGGTGTTGTTCAGATTAAAAAACTGCCATCTTTTATCAAAGCAAGAAGGAAAAATTTCAGGTATCTTTATCATTATTTTGAGAAATACAGGAATTTTTTTATCCTGCCAGAATGGTTAAAAGATACTGAACCATCCTGGTTTGGTTTTCCTTTATTGGTTAAGGAAGATGCACCTTTTACTCGCTCAGAGATAGTAAATCATCTGGAAAAACATAAAATTGCAACACGCATGCTTTTTGGGGGTAATCTAACAAAACAGCCTGCTTACGAAAATATTAACTACAGGGTATATGGTTCATTAAAAAACACTGATTTTGTTATGAATAATCTTTTCTGGCTCGGAGTATATCCAGGAATAACAGATGAAAAATTAAGGTATATGATTAATGTAATAGACAAATTTTTAAGGGGATATAGATAAAATGCACATAGGATTTTTTAATTACCATGAAATATATAATAAAAACAAGATGTTTACTACGGTATCAGCGTCTATAGGAGATGATTTGTTATATCCTACTGTATATCTGGCACAATATTTAAAAGAACGAGGTCATAATGTAGATACTATTGACATAAAGGATATTAAGATCTTCGATGCAATAGTATTTATGGATTTTCCGACTTTTCAAAATAAATACTTCAAGCAATTAATTAATCTTGGTTTTAAATATTTGTATTTAATAATTCTTGAATCAGAGGTTATTAGACCAGACAATTGGGATATAAACAATCATAAGTACTTCAAAAAAATATTCACCTGGCATGATGATATTGTGGATGATAAAAAATATTTCAAAATAAACTTCTCTCAGAAGATACCAGCCGAATTAAACTTTAACTTAGCCGATAGAAATAAATTTTGTACTATGATAGTGGGAAATAAATCTGCCGCACATCCCTTAGAACTTTATTCTGAAAGGAGAAAAGCAATAGAGTGGTTTGAGAAGAATCATCCTGAGGATTTTGATTTATACGGATTTGGCTGGGACAGACATTATTTCTCAGGTTTTTTTAGAAGACTAAATAGGTTTAATTTTCTTTGTAAGTTATTACGTCCGAGATATAAAACATATAAGGGCTTTGTAAAATCTAAAAAAGAAACAATGTCAGGATATAAATTTGCAATCTGCTATGAAAATGCCAGAGATATCCCGGGCTATATTACGGAAAAAATCTTTGACTGCTTTTTTGCTGGTTGTGTCCCCATTTATTTAGGTGCACCAAATATCACTGATTATATACCTGCAAATACCTTTATAGATAAAAGAAATTTCAAGACCTATGATGATCTTTATTCTTATATAAAAAATATGTCTGAGACAGAATATATTGATTTTTTGGATGCTATCAAAAACTTTGTGTTAAGCGATAAAATTTATCCTTTTAGTGCTGAATGTTTTGCCGAAACCTTGTTCAAGGAAATACTGGAGAAATGATGTTATCCGATAATAAAAAAATAAAACTTTCTATAGCCATTCCTACCTATAATGGAGCAAGGTTTATCAGACAAACATTAGATAGTATTGTTGATCAACTAAATGATGCTGACGAAGAGATGGAAATAGTTGTTTCTGATAATGCTTCTACCGACAAAACCCCGGAGATTATAAAGGAATATAAGGGAAAACATCCTTTTATTAAATATTTCCGGAACGATGAAAACCTTGGTTTTGATAAAAATGTGGATTTGCTTTTTAAAAGAGCAAAAGGAGAATATGTATGGCTGTTCAGTGACGATGATATAATAGTACAAGGAGGGATTAAAAAAGTACTTGAAGTAATTAAAAAAAATCCAGAAGTAGCTTTAATTTTTGTTAATTGGAGCAATTATTCTCAAGATTTGAAACATTGCAATGTTGAACGTGCAGTTGAAATTCATGAGGATATTTTATTCTTGAGAGCGGATGATTTTTTATTTACTATTAAACTTAATCCTATCTTAATTTCTTCAAATGTAATTTCGCGCAAATTGTGGGAAGAATCTTTTCCTGAAATTTATGTAGGGACTAATTGGATTCATTATGGAGTAATCTTAAATATAATTTTAAAACATTTTTCTTATTATATTGCAAAACCATATGTGATATATCGTAGTGGGAATATTCGTTGGGATAAAGAAGGGGCCATTGGTTTATTGAATAGTATATCGCTAATGAGAATTTTGAGTGGATTCTTACGAAAAGGTTATTATAAAAAGTCTGCGAGCGAATCTGCTAAAATTATAATGCGCAGTTTACCCCGGGATATTAAAATTTTAAAGAAAAAGAGAATATCTTTTCAAGATTTCCACACGAAAACAATCATATCTCAATTCAAATCCTATCCATTTTTTTGGGTTGTTATTATACCCCTTCTATTATTACCCAGTGATTTTTATATTTTAATTTCAAAAACAAAAAAATTTTTTTCACGTGCGAAATTATTAATGATTGATAAAATTAGTAAGAACAGAAAATCTTTAAAATTTTTTTAATTTTGCAGTGATCGACTACCTGTAAAAGTGGGGTTCTTAATCTTTTGGAGATTGTGTAAAATGAAAAGAGTGAGTGATATTGCTATCCTGACAACAGGCAAGGTTTTACTGGTCATAACTTCTATTATCTCAATCCGTATTTTTACCACCCTGATTTCTCCTTATGAGGTGGGGCGCTTAAATATACTTTCTGTGATTTACGGTTGGTTTGGCTTAATTTTTATTGCCCCTGTTGGTACATATGTTAATCGAAAAATCATTGAATGGGACAGAAAAGGACTGGCGCGGAAACATCTGGGCTCTGTGCTTACATATTTTCTCCTCCTGACAATTTTTGCAATAATGACTGTTTTGGGCTTGCGAGGTTTTATTGGAATAGATATTAAGATAATATGGATTTTATTGCTTACAACAGGCAGTATAATGCTAACCAATGGTAATAATTCATTTTTAGGCTGGATAAATCTCTTTGGAAAACGTTTTTGTTTTGTGTTTCTGAGCGTTTTAACAATATGGCTTGGACTCGGTTTTTCTATATTATTTGCCATTAATATTTCTCCCACTGCAGAGTACTGGTTAATCGGACACTTGATAGCCCAGGGATGTATTTTTATACTGGCAATCGTTGTTCTATTTCGCTCTCTGAATAAGACGTCAAGTGTTGAAATGAAAGAAACTGATAACAGTTTTTCACTGCCCGTGGTATTCAGTTTTGCCTGGCCGTTTGCTATAAGCTCCTTTTTTTACTGGATACAGTCTCAGGGATACCAGTTTGCCTTTAAGAAACTGACAGATTTAGAAATGCTGGGGCTTTTTACGGTGGGTCTGGGTGTTGGTAATAAACTTATGATCCCTTTTGAAGACCTCTTCAACCAGTATTACCGCCCGATTTTTTACAACGAGATTGCCGACAGTAACGAAGCACAAAGAACAGAAGCGTGGAATAAATATGCGATGGTTTTTTTTCCGGCGGTTGTTCTTATGGTTGCGTATATTGCGATGAACGGTTCCCTGATAGCAAAAATATTTACGGGCGAAAGATTTCACGGAGTAGGATGTGTTATTTTATGGGGTAGTGTGACAGGAGGGTTGCAGATGATTGCCTCTGTGATTGCTCTTGTTTCACATGCCCAGTTTAAGACAAAATCATTGATTGTTCCGGCAATTACCCTGGCGTGTGTTTCTTTAATCGGTATATTTTTACTTGTTCCCTGGAATGCTTTTATGGGAGGTGGCATCGCTCTGTCAATGGGATGGTTGATATATCTGATCCATCTATATGCAAATATGAAGAGACAACTCCCGATAAAGATTCCATGGAAAAGAATTTATTATTCTGTGTTTTTGAGTGGTCCACTTATTATTTTCTCCCCCATCATTTACAGGATTGCGTATAAAATTTCAATACCTCAGGCCCTGGTTATACTTTTTGTTTCAGGGTTATACTGGTTATTTGCCCAGTTTATTCTGGCCCGGAAATGGCTGTCATTACCGATAAAGATGGCACTGGTTGATGATTTTGAAACAAAGGTAAAGATGTTTTTCTATAGGTGACCGGATAAAAATGGAAGAAGAACCTCTTGTTACGATAGGTGTACCGACATATAACAGTAGGCGATATATTAAAGATTGTCTTGAATCTATTTTAAGACAAACGTATACGAATCTGGAAATTATTGTTTCGGATAATGGGTCCACTGATGACACCGAGAAGATAGTGCTTTCTTATAAAGATCCGAGGATAAGATTTCGTCGGAATCCTGAGAATCTTTTTTGCTATGGAAATTACAATGTGATAATCAAACTCGCAAAAGGAGAATTTCTTGCAATTTATCATTCTGATGATATATATGATCCTTTTATTGTTCAAAAAGAGGTTGAGTTTTTACAAAACCATTCGAGAGTTCCAGCAGTTTTCACACAGGCATATATTATAAATTCTAAGGATAAGATTATTGGAGAACGCAGATTCCCTGAAATTTTCTCTGGCATGGATATTATAGATTTTAAGATAGCGTACAATGGTTTTTTAAGATATGGAGATTTTTTGATGTGTCCCAGTGCTATGTTTGTTAAAAAGATATTTTCTGAGGTTGGACCTTTTAAAGAAGAGAATTTTTTTGCTTCATCACAATCAGAAGAATGGTCGCAGTTTATCAGGAAATATAATATATCCAGAGATATGATATTTAAAGCGAATGATCTTGAAATGTGGCTTCGCATATTGCAGAAATTTCCCATAGGCATCTTGCATGAAAATCTAATGTATTATCGGGTATACTTTAATCAGAGTGGTCAACAGCATATTGTTTCTTCGGTTAATTTTTTTATTGTGATGGACTATTATTCTGTTTATGCGAGAAAAAAAAATATTATTTCAGAAAGTTCCTGGAGAAAATACGAGATAAGAAAAATTCAGGAAAGATTTTTAGAGGGTCAGAATTTTCTATCAGCCGGAAATTTTTTGGAAGCGCAAAAGCAATTCAAGGATTTTATAAAATCCAGGTATTTCTTTAATTTTTGCCTATCTTTTAAAGACCTCTGGCATTTGTTCTGGTCTTTTTTGGTTATCTATGGAATAACCTTGAAACTTGGACCATTTTTCCAGAAAGTACTGGCGTATCGCATTGCGAGAAGGAATAAAAAAATGGAGTTATTTTAATATGCGAGTATCTTTGGGTGTAACTTTACAGGTTCAAAATGCCGCAGGATTGGAAATATGGACAAAAGAGTTTATTAAAGCACTCGGTAATATAGATAAAGAAAATGAATACATTATTTTTGATTATTTCTGGCGTGATTTTGAGCAAAGAAAGAAGATGGCTTTTTTGCCAAAACAGAATAATTTTTCTCTTTACCTGAAAAAGGCACCCAGACCCATTATAACCTATTTCGAAGACCACAAGATTTCCATTATTGAAAGATGGCTGGAAAAGAAAAATATTGATATCTTTCATAGTACAGGTTATTTCTTGCCATATCTAAGAAAAATTAAGGCAATAACCACTATCCATGGTTTGGACTTTGAAGAAATGGACGCCTACTGGTATAAAGAACCCTGGTATAGAAATGTTCCCATCTATGTGAAGCGAGCAGATAGTATAATTGCTGTGTCAGAGTATGTAAAGGCATCTCTTATGAGGTATTATAAAATCCCGCAGCAAAAGATTTGTGTGGCATACCCTGGGGTAGGAGAAGAATTTATCAGGATTAAAGATAAAACAAAATTAAATAATTTTTCTAAGAGGTTTAGTATTCCTTCTCCGTATATTCTGACAGTTGCTACCTCTGTTGAGAGAAAAAATCTAAAGAGGGTTTTAGAATCCTATTACAGAATTAAAAAATTAAACCCAGGATTAAAACTGGTTATAGTCGGAAATAAAAAATCCATTCAGATGCCACTTGTTTCAGAGATTGAAAAAATGGATTTGAAAAACCAGGTGTACTTTCCTGGATATATTGGTCCTACAGATCTCGTATATTTCTATAATCTGGCAGAGGTATTTCTTTTTCCTTCCCTATATGAAGGTTTTGGCCTGCCAGTGCTCGAGGCAATGGCCTGCGGATGCCCTGTAATCACCTCGAATATTTCTGCTTTGCCTGAGGTTGTTGGAGATGCAGCAATTCTTGTTAATCCATATAGTGTAGAAGAGATATCAACAGCAATGGAAAAAGTATTAACCAATAAAACATTAAGATTGGAACTTGCAGAAAAAGGACTAAAACGAGCAAGGGAATTTTCATGGGAAAAAAATGCCCGGGAAACACTCGAACTGTATAAAAAAGTTCTCCAATAAAATGCAAAATTTTCTAAAACCTCTGTGCGAAAGGGGGAGGAATCCATTATGTCTTTTCTTTTATCTCTTTTTGTTCTCCTTTGAAAAGTCCCTTCTCTATTTTCCCCTTTCTTAAAGGGGGCGAGGGGGATTTTGAAGAAAAGAAGAAGAATGAGAAATGGATCATAAGGTGTAAAATAAAAAATTATAATGCATTATCTGGTAAAATCTTAATGTGATAGCAAAAACAAAGGTAGACATGAAAAAAATTTGTTATGTAATCGGAACATTAGAAATTGGCGGCACAGAGAGGCAATTACTCAGGTTGTGTAGAGACATTGATAAAAATAGGTTTTTACCAGTGGTAATTTCCCTTCGTTGTGGAGGGCATCTTAAAGAAGATTTTGAAAAATATGGTATCAGGGTTATTGAGGTGGGTAAAAAGTATAAGATTGATTTTTTATTTTTTTTAAGATTAATTCATATTTTACATAAGGAAAAACCAGATATACTTCAGACCTTTATGTTTACCTCAAATACATGGGGTCGTATTGCTGGGCTTTTGTGTAGGGTGCCTGTTATTATTGCCTGTGAAAGAAGCACAGACAAATGGAAGAAAAATCACCATTTTTTTATTGATATAATTCTCGGGTTTTTTACTGATGTAATTGTCTGTAATTGTTTTACTGTAAAGAAGCACTATGAGAGAAAAATAAGACCTGTTGCAGGAAAACTTATTGTTATACCAAATGGGGTTGAGATAGAAGATATTGAAAAACCCCCTGAGTTTGTTGCACAGAAAAAAGAAAAAATCGTTCTTACAGCAGGCCGACTTTCACCCGAAAAGGGTATTCAGTATTTTATTAAAGGAGCACGAATTGTTTTAAGTAATGTAAAAAATGTGAAATTTATCATTGTGGGAGATGGTCCTTTGAGAGAAAATCTTGAAAGGTTGGTCTATGAATGTGGGATAAAGGATAATGTTATTTTTACTGGCTATCAGAAAGATATGAAAGATTTTATTACAATGTCAGATGTTGTGGTGCTTCCGTCTTTATGGGAGGGATTGCCGAACATCCTGCTGGAAGCCATGGCCTTGAAGAAACCTGTAATAGCAACAGATGTTGGAGGTGTGCGTGAGATAGTAAAAAATGGAGAAAATGGTTTTATTGTTAGTCCTGGTTGTCCAGATGAAATTGCAGATAAAATTATAAACATCCTGTCTGATGATGAAGCATCCTTAAAAATGGGTGAAAACGCTTATAGATTTGTGAAGGAAAACTTTGATATTAAGAAAATGGTTTCTTCTTACGAGTTTCTTTACGAAAAACTACTTTCAAGGCAACAACATAAAAAAGGCTAAAATGTGCGGAATATGCGGAATTGTAAGCAAGGATAAAAAGGTTTCTCAGTCAGTCATTCAGAAAATGGCTTCTGTGATGGATTATCGTGGTCCAGATGATGAGGGGTACAGTTTTTTTGGAAACGCAGGGCTCGGGCACCGCAGGTTAAGTGTTATAGATATTACAGGTGGGCATCAGCCAATGTCAAATGAGGATGGAACATTATTTCTTGTCTGCAATGGCGAGATATACAATTTCAAACAATTAAGAGATCTTCTGGAAAATAAGGGTCACAGAATAAAAACAAGGTCTGACAACGAGGTAATCTTGCATCTTTATGAAGAGTACAAGACAGAATGTCTTAAATACCTGAGGGGAATGTTTGCTTTTGGAATATGGGATAATAGAAAAAAAACACTTTTCCTTGCGCGAGATCGACTCGGCAAAAAGCCGCTTGTATATTCTTTATATAATGAAGACCTATATTTTGCCTCTGAAATAAAGGCACTTCTTGAAGTGAATGAAATTTCAAGGGAAATAGATCATACAGCAATAGACCTTTATCTTACATATCAGGCAATTCCATCTCCGTATACAGTATTTAAGAAAATCAAAAAATTGCCTCCCGGCCATTTTCTTATCTGGAACAATGGTAGTATTGATATCAGAAGATACTGGCATATTGATTTTACCAAAAAATTAAAACTTTCTGATGAAAATCAGTATATGGAGGCAATGTGGGAAAAACTTAAAGAATCCACAAAAATCAGGATGGTTTCAGATGTACCGCTTGGAGCATTTTTAAGCGGTGGAATTGATTCCTCAACAATTGTGGGACTTATGAGTGAATTTTCAGACCATCCGGTGAAAACATTTTCTGTTGGTTTTGAAGAGAGTGATTTCAGTGAACTTCAATATGCCCGAGTTGTTGCCAGAAGATTTAATACCAGTCATAATGAGTTTATTGTAAAGCCAGACATAATATCAATCCTTCCAAAACTTGTATGGCACTATAATGAACCATTTGGAGATTCTTCAATGGTTCCAACATACTATGTTGCAAGAGAAACAAAAAAATATGTAACGGTTGCTCTTAATGGTGATGGCGGGGATGAAAATCTTGCAGGTTATACAAGATACTGGCAGACACAAGTTCTTGAAAAAATTTTTAATATCTATAAAAAAAATCCTTTTCTCAGAAAGGAAATTCTTAAGTTTTTTGTTAGACAATATAACAGGCATCCTTCGAGTACTTTTAATAGAATCTGGAAATGGTTGGATGATGTAGAGAAATCTGGATTTGATTATGCTTATGCAAGACGGCTTATTGCTTTTTCAAATGATTTGAAGAATAAGTTTTATTCTGAAGAGATGAAGGAGAAGGTTCAAAATTCTGATTGTCTTGCTCTTGTGCGGGATATCTGGTCTTCTGCTGGGGATATCTGCCTTCTCGAGAAGATGCTTGCAACAGACTTCAATCTTTATCTTCCTGATGTTTTAATGGTTAAGATGGATATTGCTTGTATGGCAAATTCTCTTGAAGCCAGGAGTCCATTTCTTGACAATGAATTTGTTGAACTTGTGGCATCTTTTCCAGCAGATCTGAAGGTTAGAAGAATGACCTCAAAATATATCCTGAAGAGAAAACTAAAAGGGTTTCTGCCAGAAGAGATTATTTCGAGAAAAAAAATGGGTTTTGGTATTCCTGTTGGGAGATGGTTCAGAAAAGAGTTAAAACAATTTGTTAATGAAATACTTCTTGATAACGCATCGCTATCAAGAGGATATTTTGATCCGCAAGCAGTTATGAAAATGGTTGAGGATCATACATCAGGAAGGATCGATCACACAAGCAGAATATGGCTTCTTATTATACTTGAAATGTGGCATAAGATTTTTGTCGACAGAAAAAATTTTTGATTTGATTTGCATTATTAAAAAATTGTGTTATATTTTTTATAAATGGAGGCACAAAAAAAAGTAAAAAATTTTGGAGAGATTAGAACCCCGCACAGAGACCTATTTGTAAAATTTTCTTGTGATTCAGTTTTCTGTCCTGATTATAATAATAAAAAAAATCTGTCACCCGATTTTTGTTTTTACAGGACAGGGATTGAAAAAAAATAAAAAAATTCAAGCATCAATAAATCTTACGTCATTCCTTTTTGTAGCAGCAAAAAAACTGCAAATCAGAGAGATTTTTTCTATTATATTGTTTATCTATTCCCAATATTACTTGTACCGAAAAAATTATTTTCTTTCTACTTTTTAAGGAGGTGATTTAAATGGCGTGTGCAAAAAAAGCAGCCAAGAAAACAGCCAAGAAAACAGCCAAGAAAACAGTCAAGAAAGCAACGAAAAAAACAGCCAAAAAGAAAAAATAGTATGAGTTGAGCGCCCGGTTTAAAGAAGTACTCCGGGCGCTCATGTTTTATGTCCTGTACACTGGATTGACAGATATTTTTTGATGTTTTATTATTTCAATAAAATCCATTGTGATTTACTTCTTTCCCCTCACTGGGGAGGGAAATCTTCCCTATTTTTCCTTTTCTAAAGTGAGAAGCAAAGGGATTTACCAAGTGCGGGAAGTTTGTACGAGAAAGTGCGAGCATCGTAATGATTGGGAACCGCAAAATGTAAAATGAAAAGTGCAGGATAAAAGAATACTTGGAGCACCTTCGGGGTAATTCCTATTAATTATAAACAGGTTTTAGTGAGTTAAGATACAGTGGAGGAATAATGAACTTTCAGTATTATAATCTACATGGAAGGGTTAAGAGTCAGGATATTAGCCTGATTTTTCCAGGTTGGGAGAATGAAAAGGAAACAGTTGTGGTATTTTCTCCGCACGATGATGATGCAATTCTTGGTGCAGGGTATATAATTCTCGCAGCGCTTAAAAATGGCGGAAGAGTGGTTGTAGTGATAGTGTGCGATGGTTGCGCTGGTTATAGTAGTCCTGAACAGAAAGACACAATTGTAAACATAAGAAGAGACGAAACAAAGGATGCATATAGACATCTTGGGATTAAGGAACAGGACGTTGTAAGGTTTGATATACCGGATTTTAGTGCAATATCGTATATTGGGTGGAAACTTTCAAGTGGGATTGAAGGGACATTTAAAAAAACTATACCCCTATTGAGAAAAATTGGTGCAACCAGGATTCTTGTTCCCAATGAATACAGAGAACATATTGATCATCTTGCAGTTTCCTGGATGGGTAAATTTGATGGACCCCAGGCAGGTGATGATATTCTTGCTGACTGGGGTACGATTTCGAGAATCAAAACATTTCTTGAGTATTCGGTATGGGCTGATTTTTCTCCAGAGGATATGATATTAAGAGGATGGATGGATTCTTTTATAAGGGCCAATCGTGCTGTGAAGGCAACAGGAGATGTAGAAGAGAAAATTTTCCAATCAATAAGGAAGTTCAAGTCGCAAGAAAGGGTAATTGCATCTCTCGTAGATTCGAGAAGACATAGAAATAGTGATGGATTTTGTCTCGAGGTTTACCTCGAAATAGACCCGAGGCCATTCCTTGACTATAGACCATACTGGGGATTCATAGAAAAAATTAAATGAGAAAAATCCAGAAGGAGGGTAAATGGAAAGAGATAGAAATAATCAGATAAAAGATGAGTTTGAAAAGATTTTGAAGGTTCTTAGAACCACAGAGCCAATTGATAAGTCATTTTCCATTCCTGAAAAGGAATTTATTGAAAGACAGAAAAAAACATACGAAGGAATAAAAAATATCGGGCTTGATGCAGGTATTGTTTTTTCTGATCAACACTACAATGGAGATGTTCCATATCTTGGTGGGAATACAAATATTACAATCGAGCAGGTTGCTGGAGTTATAGGCGAAACAGGATTTCATATCATTGCCGGGCTTGAGGGAGGATATGTATCAGAACAATTGGCAAAAAGAGCATCAGCAAAGGTTCATAAGGTTGAAATACTCAAACTTGCTGATGAGGAATATCCAATAAATGCTGAAAAACTTGAGAATGTAGTAGAAGAAGCCGCGGGGAGAAAAGTAAAAAAAATAGGTCTTCTTACACCGAGAGAGGTAATTCCATATAGATTTGTCAAGTACCTTGAGGATATATACGGAACTGAAAATGTTATTGATGCTCAACAGATATACTACAGAATAAAATACGAAAAGTCAGACAATGAAATGAGGTTAATTTGTGATGCATGCCGAATTGCTGATGCAATGATAAGAGGAATGCTTGCAGTGTTAAAACCAGGGATGCTCGAGACCCAGGTTGCAGCATGGGGTTATTATATTGGTAGGGAACTTGGGTCTGAGGAATTTGGATGGGACATAATTGTTGGTGCAAATGAAGCAAATCGCACTCTTATAGGAAAGGCATTGAATAGAGTGATAAGAAAAGGTGATTATGTTCATCTTGGGGTAGCACCAAAAAGAGATGGTCTGAATTCCTGTATAAGGCGTTCTGTTATAGCGGTTGAAGATATTTCAGAGGTCAGTGAAGAGCAAAAATATTGGTTTAATCTTGTTGAAGGAGCGTATAATGTTGGTTTCGAAAAATATTGTGAGGTTGCTGAAAAAAACTTACCTGCGTATCTTCAAGAAAAGGCACTTGTTGATTATTTTGCTTCAAAATCAGAAGAGGTCTCAAAAAAAATTGGTAAAAAGATTAATCTTGAAAAATTGAAGCCATACACAGGAACACATAATGCCGGTTATACAGAATGTCAGGAATTTTTTGGAGCAATAACACTTGAATCCAGACAGCCATTGGGAAATCAGATTGTTACAATGCTTGATGTTGCGCTACGAGGTATAGGGGATATGTGGGATGATGTAATTATACCCGGTTTTGACTATATTGTTATTGAAAATACACTTGGAAAATTTGGAAAGAAGGTTGAGGTTTTCAATAAACTACCGGTTAATGTGCAACATCTTGTTGGGAATCCAGATCTTCCTGCTGTCTAAGTTTTTTCTTTTTCCTTTTTTGAGCATACATCATCTTGTCAGCAGTTGCTATAAGATTGTCAATTGTTTGTTTCTTGGCAGGATCAAAGTATGCTACACCAAAACTTAATGATAACCTGTATTCCTTGTTTATCTCGGAATTAAGGTTTTTAAGATTCTCTTCCAGACGAGTGGAGATAGATTCAACATCAATGGGATTATTCTGGATTACAAGAGCGATGAATTCATCGCCACCAGTACGTCCGAGGATATCTGATTGACGAAAGGTTTTTCTCAACATCTCTGCTGTTTTTGTAAGGGCAACATCCCCTTCCTGATGGCCAAATTTGTCATTTACGCTCTTAAAGTCATCGAGATCAAAAAAGAAGAGAACTATACTCTGATTTATTCTTTCGGCAATTCTTAATTGCTGTTGTGCGAGAAGGAAGAACCCTCTTCTGTTATACAAACCTGTCATCGGGTCTGTTACGGATAAGTGTTCGAGAAGTTTTTCCATATATTCCTTCTTGACGCTTGTACGGGCTATAATCCACGAGACAATAATGAAGAATAGAACAAGAATAGAATCATATAGCAGGAATTCTTTTAGTCTATTATTTGATTGTATTGTGCACAGGTCGCGGGGAACAAATGATATAATCTTCCAGAAATAATCAAAACTGTGTACATTTCCTGATATTGTGGGGTCAAACTTCTGGGAACTTTGCTCGCTTATTTTTTCAGCTCTAGCAACAGGATAAAAAGTTGTGAATGTAAAAAGCCCGCTTTTTACTAAAAATTGGCCTGTTTGATCTGACTTAATTTTTTCCCATGCTTCAGGATAGATATGTAGGAATTTTTTTTCTGATCTTGATTCAAATAGAAATCCAAATTCATCCTCTGGATTTGGACCTTTAATCCAGTATCCATTTGAGTTAATTATGAAATACCTTGTAAGTTTTTCCTTATCTGTTCTTTCCTGTTCGAATGTCTTTCCAAATATCTCAAATATTGGTTTACAGTTATAAAACACGAGAAGCACTGCGTTCTTTTTCCCTGTTTGGCCAAATACTGGGTTTCCAAAAATAAGAACAGGTGCACCATCATCAATCCTAAAATCAGAAACATAAACATGTCCTCGGGCTTCTGCGAGGGTATTTATAAAATCTGGATTTTTTTTATAGTTTGCCTTAGTATCGTATTTTTTCAGGATTTCTCCATTTTTTATGAGAATTTCTGAAATGATTTTTCCTTTAGTGTCACAAATTACCAGTTTATTGTAATATGATTTACTTCTTAAAAAAGGTGAGAGTGTATTAAGAAATTCTGTTTCAGTTTTCTTTCCTGATACATAATCAGAAACAAGTTCACCGAGAAAAACAATATCAGCAACAGTTGTATCAAAACTTCTTGCTACAATTTTTGAGATAGTGGAAATATTTGTTAGTTCCTGATTTTCAACCATTGACAGTTCATTTTTTGCACTCGCAAAATAAAGTATTGCTGTAACCCCTACTATTATGATGATTGTTAAACAAAAGATGAAAAGGAACTTTTTTACAATATCCCAAAATCTAATGCCATTATTTTCTATCCATGCAATTTTCATATTTTAATTTGTTTGTTATTAATAAATGCTGGAAGATATGATACCTTTTTCGGCGTGTGATGGGTCCCATTATAAAAATGAACTCTATAAAAACTGGTTCTATTTTGTTCATAGGTCCATTGTTAATATACTGGAAAATTACTTATAAGTCAATATCTTTTGTATCCTGTGCCAAAAAAATATTGTAGAATAATAGTGGTAAATAACGCTTAACAAAACCTGGTTGAATATTACAGGGAATGATGTTTCCTCATCCCCGCTTTTGGTAAGGATGATGCAAAAGGGATTCTGGGGAGAAGAAATGAGAACAATTCGGAAACGATGTTCGCTTTTGAAACAATTAAATAAGATAATAAAAATTTTGATTTATCACAAAGGGGTGAACAATGGTGGATATTTCAAGGGATCTTCCAGAATTTATTGAAGATGAAAAACAGCTTGAGGAAATACTTTCAAGACCATATTCTGAGGTGATTGAATTTAGTAAGTCCTTATCAGGGGATATTATTGTTCTTGGTGTTGCGGGGAAAATGGGCCCTTCTCTTGTAAAGCAGATAAAACGGGCTGATATTATTTCAAAGATTAAAAGAAGAATTATCGGGGTAGCAAGATTTTCAAACCCTGAGGCTAAAAAAGACCTGGAAGAATCAGGAATCGAAACGATTGTTTGTGATCTCCTTGACAGGGATGCTGTTGACAATCTTCCAGAAGTGAAGAATGTTATTTTTATGGCTGGTATGAAATTTGGTTCAACTGCCAATCAATCTCTTACCTGGGCGATGAATGCGTATGTTCCTGCGCTTATTGCGAATAAATACAAAAGCTCAAAAATTGTTGTGCTTTCTACTGGCAATGTTTATCCGCTTGTTCCTGTTTCATCAGGTGGTTCAAAAGAAACAGATCCACCTTCTCCTATTGGAGAATATGCACAATCCTGTCTTGGAAGGGAACGAGTTTTTGAGTATTTTTCTTCAAAATTTTCAATACCTTCGGTTCTTATACGGCTTAACTACGCGGTTGAATTAAGATATGGGGTGCTTTACGATATTGGATTAAAAGTTTATAATAATGAGAAAATTTATCTTGAAAATGGATTTGTAAATATTGTCTGGCAAGGTTGGGCGAATAGTGTTATTTTTAGATCTTTTAGTATTTGTGGTATCCCTCCTACAATTTTAAATCTTACAGGGCCTGAGATTCTTTCTGTAAAAATGGTTGCAGAGGAATTTGGCAGGTTATTCGGAAAAAAGCCGTTGTTTGAGGGTAAAGAAGCAGAAACAGCGTATCTTTCAGATGCTTCAAAATGTTTTGGATTATTTGGTAAGCCGGATATTATGTCTGAGGTAATGATAAAATGGATTGCTCATTGGATAGAAAAAGGGGGGAAATCCCTTAATAAACCAACGCACTTTGAAGAGCGAAAAGGGAGGTATTAGATGGCATTGATAAATCCAGAAATACATAAAAAAATAAAAAAAGGAGTGGTTATCCCTGCGCATCCTCTTGCGTTAACAGAAAAAAGGACACTTGATGAAAGAAGACAAAGGGCTTTGACGAGATATTATTTATCCGCAGGTGCCGGAGGACTTGCCATAGGCGTGCATACTACACAGTTTGAAATACATGATGAAAAGATCGGGCTTTATAAACCAGTTCTTCAACTTGGCGCAGAAACAATTTCTGATTGTGAGGAAAGTTATAGTATCAATCTGCCTGTGGTAAGGATTGCAGGAGTTATTGGAAAAACAAGTCAAGCAGTCAAGGAGGCATCTCTTGCAAAGGATCTTGGATATCATGCAGTACTGCTGAGTATGGCAGCATTTAAGGATTCAACAAATGATGAAATGATAGAACATGTGAAAAAAGTTGCAGAGATAATGCCTGTTTTTGGGTTTTATCTGCAGACAGCAGCAGGAGGAAGAATTCTTAATTATGATTTCTGGAGAAAATTTTCAGAAATTGAAAATGTTGTGGCAATAAAGATAGCCCCTTTTAACAGGTATCAGACCATTGATGTTATAAGGGCTGTTGCAGATAGTGGCAGGGATATCGCATTGTATACAGGCAATGATGATAACATTATATCTGATCTTTTGACTGCCTTTGTTTTTAGCGGCAGAACCAATAGAATAGTGGGGGGACTTCTCGGGCACTGGGCATGCTGGACAAAAAAAGCAGTGGAAATTTTAGAAAAAATTCATCTTGCTGTTATGAAAGAAGATATACCACAGACCCTTATTTCTCTCAATTCTCAGGTAACCGATTGCAATGCAGCCATATTTGATGCTGCGAATAACTTTGCAGGATGTATCCCCGGGGTTCATGAAATCTTGAGAAGACAGGGACTTTTAGGTGGTGTATGGACATTAAACCCAAAAGAGACAATCTCACCAGGCCAGATAGAAGAAATTGACAGAATATATAGAGCATATCCCCACCTCAATGATGATGAGTTTGTCCTTAAAAACAAAGATAAATGGCTTGAGTAGGTTTTATATTATGTAGTTTCCATCCTATGGAAAAAATTAAAAATATCTATGGACTTACAGAATCCCAGGCAGAAAATCTACTCAGGGTGCATGGCTTTAATGAAATGCCTTCTCCTGAGCGTAGGAACCTTGCTACAATTGCGCTGAGTATCCTTAAAGAACCGATGTTTTTGCTTCTTGTGGCATGTGGCTCTATTTATTTTGTGCTTGGTAATAAGGTAGAAGCACAGATGCTTCTTGCCTTTGTGTTTGTAATTATGGGCATAACATTTTTTCAGGAAAGGAAAACTGAAAGAGCCCTTGAAGCATTAAGAAATCTATCAAGCCCGAGAGCCCTCGTTATAAGGGAGGGCAAGGAAAAGAGGATTCCAGGAAGGCAGGTTGTTCCAGGGGATATAGTTATTCTGACAGAGGGAGATAGAATTCCTGCGGATGGAGAAATCATATCCTCGAGTAATCTGTATGTAGATGAATCTTTAATTACAGGAGAATCAGAACCAGTGAGGAAAAGGTTTTTAGATAAACAGAAAGATTCCTCTATAGATGAAAAATCGTATTTTGTGTATGCCGGGTCTCTTGTTGTTAGCGGGTATGGTATTATGAAGGTTACATATACAGGTGCAGAAACATCTGTTGGCAAAATTGGAAAATCAATTCAAAATATTGAGTTAGAAGAGACACTTGTTCAAAAAGAAGTTACAGGACTTGTAAAAAATTTTTCACTTGCAGGTCTTTTTCTTTGTGTTATTGTTGTCATTTCTTATGGACTTTTAAATTTTGGCTGGCTCAATGGAGTACTTGCTGGCCTTACTCTTGCAATGGCAGTCCTTCCAGAGGAGTTTCCTGTTGTTCTTACGATTTTTTTTGCTCTCGGAGCATGGAGAATATCCCGCCATAATGTTTTAACCAGAAGAATGCCAGTTATTGAAACACTTGGTGCAACAAGTGTATTATGCGTTGACAAAACAGGGACTCTTACAACAAACCAGATGGAAGTCAGGGGGCTTTACGCAGAAGGGGAGAGTTTGATTATAGGTAATACTCAAATTGATACGCTTCCTGAGATATTTCATAGTGTGGTTGAATTTGGTGTTCTTGCTGGACTTGAAAAACCATTTGACCCAATGGAGAAAGCATTGCAGGTTTTTGCGAAAAAGTATCTCGCAGAGACAGAACATATCCATAATAACTGGACACTTGTTTATGAATATCCTTTTTCAGAAAATCTGCCGTCTGTGGCAAATGTGTGGAAGTCACCTGATGGAATGGACTATATCGTTGCAGTAAAAGGTGCCCCAGAGGCTATTGCTGATCTGTGTCATTTTGATTCAGAGATGCAGATGAATCTTGAAAATGCAGTAAACAGGATGGCGAATGAAGGATTAAGAGTACTCGGAGTAGCGAGTGCAAGTTTCAGGCAGGATTCCACGCTTCCCGGTAAGCAGCATGATTTTAACTTTGTTTTTCTCGGGCTTATCGGGTTTATGGATCCTCCACGTCCCTCTGTACCCTCTGCTGTTGAATTGTGTAGAAGGGCAGGGATTAAGGTTGTTATGATTACAGGTGATTATCCTGCAACAGCGTTGAATATTGCAAGAAAAATTGGACTTGATACAACAGGCAAAATTATTACAGGACAACAATTAGAACAAATGGATGATGAAACATTTTCAAATGAAGTTAAAAATGTGAATATTTTTGCGCGGGTTATCCCTGAACAAAAGTTAAGGATTGTCAATGCATACAAAAAAAATGGTGAGATTGTTGCTATGACAGGCGATGGTGTTAATGATGCACCTGCATTGAAGTCAGCACATATAGGGATTGCGATGGGAGAAAAGGGAACAGATGTTGCGAGGGAGGCATCTGACCTTGTTTTACTGGATGATGACTTTTCATCAATTGTCGAGGCGATTAAAACAGGAAGAAGAATTTTTGATAATCTAAAAAAGGCAATGGCTTATATAATTTCAGTTCATGTTCCTATTGCAGGAATGTCTCTTTTTCCTGTAATGATGGGACTTCCACTTGTGCTTGGCCCTGTTCACATTGTTTTTCTTGAAATGCTTATTGATCCAGCATGTTCGACTGTTTTTGAGGCAGAGCCAGCAGAAGCAGATTTAATGGAGAAGAAACCAAGAAAGATTGACGCAAAGGTACTCGATAGAAGAACCTTTTTCCTTACTCTTTTACAGGGGCTGATTGTTTTTGGGGTTGTGTTTGCAGTTTTTCTTTTTGCGCTTGCCAGCGGGCATGATGAAAAAAGATCCCGGGCAATTACTTATACAACATTGATTGTTGCCAATATATGTCTGATACTTACAAATCGTTCAAGGACAAGGTTTGCCTTTTCAAGAAGCAGTTTTACAAACAGGTCTCTTGTTTTTGTTTCAATAAGCGCATTGGCTTTTCTTATTCTTATCAATATCATTCCATTTTTAAGAAATTTATTTAGATTTGGCCCTCTGGATTTTCATGATATGCTGATTTGTTTTGCATCGGGTATTGCGAGTATTTTGTGGTTTGAAGGTGTAAAGTTTTTTAGAAGAAGACAGGCCACTTGACATATCTTGTAAAAAAATTACAATATCCACAAAATAATCTTGAAACAAAATAACATGAAAGCCAGTACAGGTGCATTAAAGAAAATTCAGGTACTAATGGGATCTCTAAGTGATTCAGAGAAAAAACTTGCTGAATATCTGCGTTTGGAAAGAGAAAAAATCCCATTTTTATCAATATATGATGTGGCAAAAAATGCTGGAGTTAGCACAGCAACCGTAAGTCGGTTTGTTCGCAAGGTAGGTTATAAAAATTTTACAGAGTTAAAGATTGGAATTGCAAGAGATACTGATGATTCTCTACAAGAAATATTCAGTGCAATAAACCCAGACGACAGCGATGAAAAGATTATTCAAAAGGTTTTCCACGGTAATATCAAAAGTATTGAAGATACCTACAACATAATCAGTATTGAAAATCTGATTAAATTTGCAAAAGCCATAGCACATTCAAAAAGGGTGCTGTGCATAGGAATAGGTGGTTCTGGAAACGTGGCGAGAGATGCTGCTTTAAGATTGTCTCATCTTAATATTCAGGCAGAGGCATATACTGACTATTATCAGATTCTGGTTCAAAGTTTAAGAACTGATAAGGACACAGTCGTGCTTGGAATTTCTCATTCTGGTCGTTCTTCAATAACTGTTGAAGGATTAAAACTTGCAAAGAGCAAGAATGCGATTACAGGTGGAATTTCAAATTATCCTGATTCGCCTTTAAGCAAGGTTGCAGATTTTTTCTTCTGTACATCGTTTCCTGAAACAGGTGTTAAGGTTGCTGCTCTTTCATCGCGCATTGCACAGTTGTGTCTTATTGATGCTATGTATCTTCTTGTTGCAAGATACAGAAAAAACCTCTGGGATGTCAAAAAATTGAATAATCTTACAGATAAACTACTGCGTAATAAATAGTCCAGAAAGATATGAATCTGAGTTCATAACCGGCTAAAACAAACCCCCAATCTGTTTAATAATTTCCTGTACCTTTCCTACAGGTATTGAGTGTGTATCACATTTTTCATTCAAACCAACAGATGCCATAATTCCTGCTGCATCTCCTGTTGCCATGCAGGTTGCCATTACCCTTATTGCTCCCATTGCCTTATGGTCAGCAGAGATGCATCTTCCTGCAACAAGAAGGTTTTTTGCTTTTTCAGGAATAAGGCACCTTGCAGGTATACTGAACCAATCATTTTCTGGTGGATGTAATCTATTTCTTGAAGGAAGATAATTCTTATGTTTTTCAAGCATAATACAGGGCTGGGTTGTTTCGCATTCCTTACAACAAAGATGTGCGTTAATTGTTCTACCAAGAGGACAGTGGATATCAATCCAGTATGTACAGCGCGCGATACTGTCATCTGCTTTTCTTCCTTCAAGAACATCCTGTTCATTAAGTGTGTAAAGCCCCTTTATCTGCCGTGTTTCCCTTACTCCAGCATTGATATGAAACGCAGAGATATAAGAATTTTCAAATCCAGGTACATTCTCCTTAAAAAATCTGTAAATCCTGAATGTTTCTTTTCTCAGGGAAATCTCTGCCTGTGTCAACTCAACTGCATTTGTTGCGTCAGCAGCAAACCTTGTCATATTAAAGCTTCTTTCGCCTTTTCTTATTGTACTTCCTTTTCCGCCAATGCCCTCATTGAAAATTTTTAGTTCTCCAGTTTTTCTAAGTTTTGAAAGTTTTTCTCTTGTTTCTTTGATTACCTGTTCTGTGAGTTTTTCTTCGTCGATGTTAGCAATCTTAAAAACACTTCCCATTGATTCTGTTTTTCCATCCTGAGGTCTTCCTTTTGCGCATTCAAAACCAGCAAAATGCGCTAAGTCCGCATCACCTGTTGCATCAATGAAAAATTTTCCTTCTATAGTCATTTTCCCGCTTTTGTTCACGACCTCAATAGAATCAATAAATCCAGAATTTATATTCACCTTTGAAAAATATGAATGATACAAAAATTTTACACCTGCATTTAAAAGTATTTGCTCAGCAGCATATTTTAATATCTCAGAATCAAAGGAAATTCCGTATTTTTTGAAAGCATCTTCCCATTTTTCGCATCCATCAAGCTCTGCCATTTTTTCAACAAGCGTCTTTAAGAATCCTGCGACTGCTGGTTCTTTATCATTAAGGTGATGTCCGAGAATTGAGCCGATAATACCGGTTGTTGCCATTCCACCGCAAAAGCCATATCTTTCGACAAGTAAAACATCAGCACCTGTTTTTGCTGATGCCCATGCAGCAGCCATTCCTGCTGGTCCTGCGCCTACAACAACAATATCTGCCTTCATATTTTCTCCTGGTTTAAGTAAAAAATACAATGTTTTTCAGATATCTGTGTTTTATTGCCTACAAAATTATGATATCATAATCTATAACTAATAAAAAGGAGGGTTTAATATGAGAACAAGAATGATAAATAAAGTATGCGCAATATTTTCTCTGATGTTTATTTTTTCATATGTGGTTTTTGCTGGGGTCAGTATTAATGGAGTAGTTGCTGACCTTCAAACACAGCAAGGTATCCAGGGTGCAACTGTATCCATTGTAGGAACAAATCTTTCGACAACATCCCTACCAGATGGTAGTTTTACAATTCAAAATGTCCCGAGATTTTCCACTGGATTTCAGGTAAAAGCAAGCAAGACAGGTTATGTGAATACCTATACCCAGATTGGCAATATATGGGATTCAGATGCTTTTGGGATTAGTTTTCCAGCCCTCTCAACCACCATATATAATATGATGCATACAGGTGGAGGGGTATCCCATACTCTCGGTAAAGCAGATATTGCAGGTATGGTAAATGGGGAAAGTAATAGTGGGGTTGTTATTACTGCAAAATATATTGATAATAATACTAATGCTGGAGCCATCAGATATATTGGTTCGAACAATCTTCCAAGTAGTTCTCTGACAAGTACTTCTGAAAATGGTATGTTTCTTGTTTATAATGTTGACCCCGCTAGACCAATAGTAATAACAGGTACAAAGCCAGGATGTATTTTTTCTTCTTGTCTTGTGATAGGGTATCCAGACTCTGTAACTGTTGGCAGTATTGAGCAAGTAGAAGATTTCTTTACAATATCAGGAATAGCAATCTGGGATGATAATCCTGTGTCCGGGGTTAGTGTTTCTATCCCAGGGACAGGTATCTCAACCACATCAACAATAGATGGTTTATTTACACTGCAGATGAATCCTGGGCAATACGGTATTATGAAGCTTTCAAAATCAGGATATGTCGATACATACCAAACAGGTAGTTTAAGCGAGGAAGAATACAAGAAAAATAAAAACAACGATGATGAACCTGAAGATTTCACAATACTTCCTCAGAATATATACAATAATATACTTTCTTCTCTTGGTAAAGTCCATATACAGGGTAGAGGAGATATTGTTGGAGAGATTGAAACCCCTGATGGTTTTGTTATGGATGGAGTAGTAGTATCTGTATATGATAAAGATGGTGTACTTGTTAATCCTGATAAATTTTATTTTGATGAAGAGGAAAATCCCTCACTTGAATTAAATTCAACGACAAGTGCCAGTGAAGTTTTAATTCTGAATCTTGAACCAGGTTATTACTATATTGTGTGTACAAAAAATGGTTTTGAGTTTGGAAGGTGTTTAGTTCCTGTTTTTGCAAACGGGATTACCTTTGCACCTACAAATATTTCATATCCTCCTATACCAGGGTTTATGAAAGAAAAATGGCAGGATATCCCTTCTAAAAATGTCCCGAAATCAGCGCAAAAGGTTGAAATGCTTTCTTTTATTCTTCATATGATGTCTGATCCATCAATTGGGAATATTATTCTTGATAGTGTTGTTGTAACATCAAAAGGAACAGGCAATATCTCAACATCACTTTCAAGCGCAGAATTGTATCTTGATTCTGATAATAATGGAACATATAAAACAAAGGTCAGCACAGGTGCTATTTCCGGAAATAAGATAACATTTTCAAATATTAACACAGAAGTTGGCATGGGGCTTAATCAAAAGTATCTTGTTGCTTTTAACTTTAATGGTTCTTCAGCATCTATTGGGAAAACATTTGGTGTGGATATACTTAAAAATGCTGATATATCCGCACATGCAAAAAATTCAGGATTACCTGTTACCTGTGACGGAGAAGAACCAATTCTCGGTAATCTTATGACAATAATTGAGGGAAATCCACCATTAAAACCACAAAACTTCTCTCCTGCAAATGGGACAACAGGGGTTAATCCTTCTTCCTATACGCTTCAATCAAGTCAATTTAAGCCTGGAAGTGGAAACACAGCACATAGGGCATCTGAATGGGTTTTATGGAAAGACGGAGAAAGCATTGAAACATTTACCCTGTATAGGATTGAAGATACAATAAATCTTACATCTATTATATCGCCTACACCTCTTGAAGGTTTGACAAAATACTGGTGGCAGGTAAGGCATCAAAATGGAGATAACCTGTGGAGTGATTGGTCTGAACCTACCTGTTTTGTAACATCACAGGATGGAATAAATCCTCCAGGAAAGCCAACAAATCAATCCCCAGAAAATGACGCAACTAATGTTGAATTACCAGTGAGACTTGAATCAAGTCAATTTATACCAGGCAGTCATACAGCTCATGTGGCTTCTCAATGGCAGGTTTTTCGTGGTGAAACTCTAATTTTTGATACAAAAAGAGATGTAAACAACCTTACATCAATCACTGTTTCTGGTCTTTCTTATAATACTCAGTACTTATGGAGAGTAAGACACCAGGACCAGTTTGGTGCTTGGAGTCAGTGGAGTGATTTTACTAATTTCACAACAAAACAGGGTATGAAGGGTGATTTGAATGGTGATACTCAAATAGATATAAGCGATGTAATACTTTGTTTAAGGATGGCAATATCTCTTGATCCTGTTGATATCTATCTCGGCGATATGAATGATGATAACAATGTTGATATTTCAGATGTTATCCTGATCCTGAGAAAGGCGATAGGCCTGGAGTAATTGGTATTGGGAAACAAAAAAAGTGATGGAAAAATAGTTTGATTTGAATTTTATTGATAATCACAATAAAATTTGCAGAAACATATTAAACTGGGGGACTAGGATTTGAACCTAGACACTCAGATCCAGAGTCTGATGTCCTACCATTAGACGATCCCCCACAGGTATATATCTTAGAAACAAAAGGATTATACTGCAGTTGCTATTTTTTTATAGATACCACCAGCGCGTGTCCGAGTTCCTTTAGTTTTATTATGTCGTTTTTTGAGGGTCTATTTTTTATAAGTAGTGGATCTGCTACTTTCTTAAACTTGAATGAACTGCATATTGATTCAACACTCGCTATTGCTTTTCCACCACCCCCATGGGTAACAAATGCAACATATGGTTTTCCTGTTACGCTACCCTGGGTAGGGTAGAATGTTCTATCAAAAAAATCTTTCAGGCCACCTGCCATATAACTGAAATAATCTGGAGTTCCAATTGCTATACCATCGCATTTTAATAAATCATCCTGGTTTGCTTCAATTCCTGTCTTCATTACAACCTCAGCGCCTTTTTCCCTGCAACCCTCAGCAATTGCTTCGGCTGCAGTTTTTGTGTTGCCACCGAGAGAATAATACACAACAAGTATGTTTACCATAGTATCACCGATTTCGTAGTTTTACCTTAAAATCATTTCTGCCAGATCTTACAACCTCAACATGCCCTTCTCTCGCAAGCCATCCAAGACTCATAAGAGTAAGGTCCTTTGGTTTATCAATATCTTTTACCATTTTGAGAAATGATGTCTCACCATGTTTATCGAGATAATTCCATATATCTCCTGCCACAAATCCGATTTCTGTTATCACTGTACCTCCTTGTTATCTGATGATTTATTGCCTTCAATTATATTATACCCTGAATCATTTCTTTTGTTAAGACTTCCACACATAGGGCACCTAGAAATATTAGAGCCAGAACTGTCAATATATATGTAAAGACATATAGGACATTGCCATAGATAATTTTCATTTTTCACCTTAAATCCTGCCTTTTTTCTTGCTTCTGAAAAAATCCACAAGAAAAGGATTAAAAGTCCTAAAAAAAGATATACTGTAATTGCAGAGGTAAGTTCGATTTTTATCATTGAAGTCTAAATTTAAGCGTTACAATTGCCCATACATTTATATCCTGATTTATTGCTGAAAATTTCCATTTTTTTAGTGTTTCTTCTGCGAGAAGATCAAGTTTTCTATACCCGCTTGTTTCAACAGTACTTGCTGAGGTAACAGTGCCATCCTTGTCTACCCATATTTTAACCTTTACATTTGCCTCTATATTTTCTTTTTCTGCCCATAATGGATATTCTGGAAGAACCTTTGAAAGAATTAATCTATTTCCACCTGGACCTGTTATCTCAAAACCTCCGGAATCTATTTTTCCACCCGACTCAGTAAATAAATTGTTGATAGATGAAACCTGTGGATTTTTTTCAGTTGTAAAGGTGTGTATTTCTGGGATAGGGAATTCCCATTGTATATTATGTTGATTTTCAACAGTTAAAAGAGGTGTTTTCGGTAAACCCACTTCAACCATATTTCTTCGATAGCCCTGTTCTGTTATAGGAATACCAATTTTTTGTTCTCCAGAAGTTTTTACAGTTGGCAGTTGTGGATTTGTTCTTATACCCGGACTATTCACAACCTCGGATTTTGATTCTTGATAAAGATAGACCCTTTGATAATAAGGTTTTTTTGTTATTCTGTTTGGAATTACAAATCCAAAAAAAGGCATTATTATGATATGCCCGAGAAGACACCACAAAAAAATCTCTACAAGTGTTTTATTATTTGATTTCATCTGATGATTCCATCACAGGCATTGTTGCTATAGCGATTTTTGATATTCCTGCTGTCCTTACAATATCCATAACCTTTACAATCCTGCCATGCGGAGTTTTTACATCTCCTTTTATAATGACAATAACATTTTTATTGCTGAATATCTTTAATTCGTGTTCTAATTCTTCGAGGGAGACCTGTTTCTCGCCAAGAAAAACAATACCCTCTGCTGAAACATTTATGAAGATTTCCTGTTCTTCTATGTTATCAGTTGAAGCAGCAGTTGGTAGTTGTATTTTTATACCCGGCTGCATAATAAAACTTGAGGTAAGCATAAAATAAATTAATTGTTGAAGCACAACATCAATAAGGGGTGCCATATTAATCTGACCCTTAAAAATTTCATGATGTCGTTTGAATTTCATCTTATATCTTCTTCCTCAGACCTGAGAAAAAAAAGAATATCCATTATTTTTGACGCAGCACGTTCCATATCATAAATAAGTCCATTAACCCGCGCAACAAGATAATTATAACCGAGATACGCAGGTATACTTACAACAAGTCCTCCAACTGTTGTGATAAGCGCCTCCCATATTCCACGGGCAAGGTCTCCAGGGTTTACAAGCCCGGCTTTTGCTTCAATAACCATAAATGCTTTAATCAAACCTGTAACAGTTCCGAGTAATCCGAGTAAAGGTGCAATTGTAGCGATTGTTGCAAGAACCCCAAGATATTTTTCAAGATAAGGAATTATTTGATTTGCTTCGTCTTCGATGGTTTCTTTAATCACATCAGGCGGTCTATCTGATTTTATAAGCGCCTTATAGACAAGTTGTGCCACAGGGCCAGGTGTTGATTCGCACATTTCGATGGCTTCTTTTATTTTTCTCCTTTTCATTTTTTCTTCAATTGCACCAACAAATTTTTCAGCGTCTATTTCTGATTTTCTCAAGGCAATAAGCCGTTCTATAATCACAGCAAGAGTAAGCGCTCCACAGATAATAATGGGTATCATCAGATATCCACCGTGAATTGTAAATTGCCATAGAGTCATTTTCCTCCTTGATTTTATGTGTGTGTTGGTTAAATACTATTTAGATAAATCTTATTATGTTTTCTTAGTTTTCCATTTTTCTCTCCTCAATAGCGAGAGAACGACAGAAGGTACATTTATTTTCAATTCAAAATGAAAAGTCAAAACTTCAAAAGTCAAAACAAACTATCCCTTCATTCTGCACTTTGTATTTTGCAATTTTCCTATTCTTAGTTTCAATCGTGTAAGCCCTCAATTTTCATTCAACTATTGATACAGTCATCTGGGGTATATTTTTTTACCATCTTATACCAAAACCCGCAAGTAGTTCAAATGGCCTACCAGGATATCCTGGCGCTTGGTAGTATTCATTTTCGAATATATTGTTCAGTTTACAGAATATGGTTGTATCCTGATTTATGCTGTAGGAAAGTAAGGCAGAAACAATGGTATACCCATCGATTCTGGTTGTATTGAAATTCTGTTTTCCTGTGTATTCAATCAAAATCTCTGGTTTGAATTTTTCTCCATTGTACCCGAGTTTTATATAACCTGTTTCTTTAGGAAAACCCGAAATACGCTCTTTCCATATCTGGTGGTTAAATCCTCCTTCAATGTACCCGTGTTTTATTTTTTTTGTTATCCCGATTCCGTATGTAGTAATAACATTATCTTCTATCATATCTGGCTCATAGAGATTATCATTATCTATATCTCTCCACTGGTATGATGGTTTCTCGTATGATACCTGTCCCTCTATCCTGATTTGTAAATCTGCAACATTAAAACTTAATATAGAGTACACTGAATAATTTTCTTCTGGTTCAAGGAAAACATTTTTCATATCAAGGTATGAACTTTCCCCTGCCTTTTCCCAAAAAGATGGAAATGAAAAATTACTGAAAATTCCAGATGAAAACTTCAGATTATTTTTTTCTATATCAATATTTGCTGATGGTAATATTCGCGTTTGGTTTCCTATGGTTTTCGCGGCTATACCAAGTTGATAATTTTTATTTTTGTATATACCTGATAATCCGAGTATTTTATTTCCCTCTTCAGCAAAATCATCATAACCAATTTCAGCAGTAATGTTAAATTTCTCATAATGTTTCTGAAAGGCAAATAAGCCCTTTTTTTCTTCGAGATCCTCAAGACAATTATACGCACCGATGATTGTTGTTGTAAAGTCATGCTCTGAAAACGAAATATTAGATGAAAAAATGGTTGTGTGTTTTTCTTTATTTAATGGTTGATATATTGAACCAGGCATTTCTTTTTCACTACCTCTATAGTTAATATCAAAAAAGTTCTGGTTATTAACCTGTTTTTTCAATGAAAAATCAATAATCTTTTTACTGTCATTTGACCTATAAGAATTATCATTCAATAATTTAAGTCGTACCATTGTTTGTGTATCATTGATGTATAAATCAGAATATACCTGTTCAAATTTACCTGCAACAAATGAAAATTCAGCAGAAGGTGTTTTTTTTTCTATTTCTACTGCTTCTTGTTTTGAGGATGGCTTTATCGTTGGTTTTGGTGGTTGAACCTTTTTTATTTCAGGAAAGGTAACCTTTACATCATACTGATAGAAGAGGAGTGGAGTTTTGTATATTGTTCTATCTTTGCCGGTGATAATTGTTTCCGGAATTTCTATGTCCTGGCAGAATCCTTCCATTGAAAGAAGCATAAAAAGAATAATTATTGCATTCAGATATTTCATTTTCCTGATTTAATTTTTGACAATGCTTCTTTTGCATTTTGTGCCCAGATTGTTTGCGGAAATGAGGCAATAATCTTTATATAACAGGTTTGAGCATCTTTGATTTTTGATTTTTTCATATTAATTTCTGCAAGAATATAAAGTGCCTCTGGTGCAAATATATTCCTTTTTTCAATGGTATTCAATATTCGTTCACTTTCATCAAGATTTCCTGAAAGATAAAGAAGTTTTGCCTTGAGAAAATCTACCTCAGGGCTTCTTTTTTGTTCTATTTTCTTCAGGTATTTTTCGGCTTCTTTAATCTCTCCCTTGTTAATGATTTCATTGAGGAATAAAAGTCCTTCTGTAATAACAAATGAATCATCAGGATAATTTTCCCATATTTTTAAGAATATTTTCTTCATTTCTGGATTATTGTTCTTCTTATAGAAATTGTACATTTCCTTCAGTACTTCGATAGGCATTGGATAATCAGGATTTCCATTTAGAAGTTTTTGCCATATATCAGTGGATTTATCGGGTTGGTCATTATTATAATAAGCACAACCAAGGATATACATTACATCAGGTTCATTCTTAATTTTCAGATAATCAGAGAAGATTTCTATTGCTTCTTCATATTGCTTCTGGTTAAAGTAGATATATCCTATCTGTAATCTTGCGCTGGATATAATCTCATTGTTTTTTGAGGATTCTATAATTTTTTCATACCACTGAATTGCCTCTTGTTTTTTATCTTCAAGTTCAGAAATTTTTCCGAGTTCCCAGAGGGATCGAATCAGTATATCTTCATCTTTTGTATTTTTTACAAGTTCATTAAGAATTTTTTTTGCTTCCTTATATTTCAACATCCTTTTATTAACCAATGAAATCTGGAATTTTGCCCACTCTGCCTGAATGGTTTTAGGGAATACTGATATAACCTTTGTGTAATAATTCTGACTCTCTTTATAATTTTTAAGGTTAAAAAAACAATCTCCAATTTTTAGTAATATGTCTGGTTCAATTTTTTGATTCTTAAAATAAGGAAGAATGTTTGTAAGTTTTTTCGCACACCCTTCGAAATCATTTTCTTCATATAGTACAAGGCCCTGATAGTAAGATATCTCGTGTTTTATCTCTGTATCTGATAAAACCTGTTCCATTTCATCAAGTGTTTTCTTTGCTTTTTCAATGTCTTTTGTTTTCAAAAATTTCTGGACTTCATTAAGAAGCAGATTTCCAAGGTTTTTATTTATCTCAGGGTCCTGTCCGAATATGTTTATTCCATCTATGTATGTTTTCCATGCATCATAAGGCATATTCAGAAACATCTTGAGGTTTATGGCATATTTCCATACATCTTTTTTATAGGTTGATTCTGGAAACTTTTTTGAAAATTCCTCAAATTTTGAAAGAGATTCTTCAAATCTCTCAAGTTTCAAGAGGTTAATAGCATAAAGAAATAGGGCATAATCGTTTTTTTGAGATTGTGGATCCTGAAAATATTTATTTAAAAAATCGATGGAAATTTCATATAAACCTTCGTTGAATGCAACAATGGCACAGGTAAATGTATTATTGTCTTCAATATTCTGTGGGCAGACCAGTGCAGGTATAAAAAAAATAAAAATCAGAAAAACAAAACCTTTTTTTCTCACTGATTTAGGGGAAAGGGGGGTGCGTTTGCACCCCCCCTGGGTGATTTTGGCTTATACTTTTACCACGTTTGTGGCCTGGAGCCCTTTCTTACCCTGGACTACTTCAAACTCAACGGTGGCGCCTTCTTCAAGCGTCTTATATCCATCTCCCATGATTGCTGTGTAGTGGACAAAGACATCCTCACCGTTTTCTCGTTCAACAAAGCCATATCCTTTGGCATTATTGAACCACTTCACCTTCCCTTTCTCCTTCGCCATGCTTTCCTCCTTTTATCCTCGCAAATCCTTTATAGCCGATGTGTCGGCTGTGCGAGGATTATATTTTGAATTAGAATGATTTAAAAAATATGAATACACCTGTCACCTTATTTGGTTGAACTCGAAGATTTGCCGTCGGGATGGAAATCCAAACTCATTGTGCAGCCAGCCAATCCAAAAACAAAAACTATAGAAATCAAAATTAATAACCTTTTCATTCATCCTCCAAACACATACATATTAACACTAAAAAAAAATATGTCAAGTCAAAAGAAACTATTTTGTTTTTCAATCAACCAACCCTGTTGATTGAGTATTTTATCCCTTAAGGGGCACATACTTATCTGGTTCTTTTTCAAATTTTGCTTTACATTTTGGGGAACAGAAATAATAAACCTTTCCGTCCTTCTCAACTGAATTTTTTGTTTCATTTTTTAGCCACACCCTGCATACAACATCCTTAATTCTTTTTTCCATATATTTCTCCATTTCTATATATTTTATTGTTTTTTTTCTGTAGGTCAAGTAAATCTATCTGTGATATTGCTTCGATAAGTTTTATAAGAGTGGGGATTTCTATTTGATGAGTTCTTAATTCTTGCTTTATACCTGTATCTCGCAAGATAGATTCAGCAGTTTCCCTGCTCATATGAAATGAATTTCTAAGAACATTAAGAACTGTTTTTCTTTTTTGAACAAAAAGTTTTGGGACAGTTCTCCAGAAATCCTCCTGGTTTTTTATCTCTATAGAGGGTTTGTCGAGCATTGATATTTTCATTACAACAGAGGTAATTTCTGGTTCAGGGTAGAAAGCAGAGCCCTTAATTTTATAGCAGATTGAACATTTCGTTAACAATGAAAAGAGAAATGCCATAATACCAAAATTTTTATCCCCGGTTTTTGCTATAATTCTTGTTGCTACTTCTTCTGGTACCATGACAAGCGCAGTATTCCAGTATTGCCTTATATCAAAGAGCTTAAACAATATCGGCGATACAGCATAATAAGGAAGATTTCCTACAATCTTAACTCTTTTTTTTATTTGCTTGAAAAAAGAGCCGTCCACATCAAGGAAATCCTTTTTTATAATCTTAATTTCCGGATAATTTACAACCTCCTTTTGTAAAATATCCGCAAGTTTTTCATCTTTTTCAAAGGCATAAACAATCCCTGCTTTTTCGCCGAGAATTCCTGTTAGTGCTCCTGTTCCAGAACCAATCTCAACAATAGTATCATCTTTGTTTATTTCAATAAAAGACAGAATCTTATTTCGGATGTTTTTATCTATTAAAAAGCTCTGTCCCAGATTTTTTCTCGGATTAATATTGTTTCGGCGTAGAAGCGTTTGTAGTTTATTAAGAGTTAAAAATGTGTCCATATCCCCTATTTTCTTGCCATTTCCACGGCTGTTTTTATTGCTTCTGCCATTGATGATGGGTCTGCCTTATTTTTCCACGCGATATCAAAAGCAGTGCCATGTCCAGGGCTTGTTCTTATCCATCCAGAAGGATTAACGGTTATATTTATAAGTTTTTCAAAGAACATTGTCTTGAGTATAATAAGCGCCTGGTCATGATATAAAGAAACAATCAAATCAAACAGGTTATGAGACAATGAACTTTTGAAAATTGAATCAGCAGGGTATGGTCCTGAAACACAAAAATTATGGTTGTGAAGTTTTTCTATAGCAGGTTTTATAATGTCAATCTCTTCTGTCCCGATATTTCCAGATTCACCAGCATGTGGATTAAGTCCACAGAATCCTATTCTTACATTTGTTATTCCAGTAAATTTTTTCATAAATTCGGCTGTTAGTTTTGTTGATGAAAATAAATAGTTAACTGTAATATATTCCCATATTTTTTTCATTGGAATATGCGTTGTTATAAGAAGTACGCGCAGTGATTCAGCGCACATAAGCATACAGGTTTCTTCACCAGATAAATCCGATAGGGCATCAGTGTGTCCTTTGTAGGGGATTTTTGCGAGGGCCCATGCAGTTTTTGAAATTGGGCCTGTTACAAGACAATCGCCAGAATTGTTTCTTAACATATCCCATGCAATTCTAAGATATTCGAATGATGCTTTTCCTGAAATTTTATTATCTTTGCAAACCTGGAAATTATCGGTTTTAATAATTCCTGCGTCAACAAAGGAGATACTGTCTTTTTGTGCTTTTTCACCCCATCTTGAAAGATTCTCTCTGATGTTAAATTCTTGTTTTGCCTTTTTTATGACAGTTTCATCTCCAATTAGTATCGGGACAAAATCAGTATTTTCATTTATAAGTTTATGTATTGCTTTTAGGGCTACTTCAGGTCCAATACCAGAAGGGTCTCCAATTGTTATAAGAGCGCGAGTCATTGGTTTACTTATGAAAAAGCTGTTCTTCAATGCTTTTATCAAAAATTTTTACAGGAATGGTTTTTCTTAATTCATCAACATAATCTGAGAGTAATGCATTGTATTTTTCATCAAATATTTCTTTTCTTGCTCTCATGTATTTTTCTTCAGGAGAGTTATCCCTTTCAGCAACCAGAATATAGAGAATAATCTTTTCAGATGTCCTGATAATAACTGGTTTTCCTTTTCCCGCATCCTTCAGTTTTTGCATTATGAAAGGGTCTATACGACTGCTGTCAATCCAACCAGTTGAAACCATCTCACTGACTGCCTGATTTTGATTTTCTCTTAAATTTGAAATAAAACTTTCCACCTCAGAAATATCATTGAACGACTTGCTTAATAGAACTACCTCTTTTTCCTCAGACATCTTTGATATTTTTTTTGAGATTTCAATCAGAGAGATTGAAATCTTGCTTGATATTTTCTGGGAAATAAGTTTATCTGCTCTTATCTGGTCTGCAATTATTTCCCTGTATTGATCAATGGAAACTCCATTTTCTGCTAAGAACTCAAAAAATTTTTCCCTCGAGGCATAACCGTTTATGATAAGATTTAGCCGATTATCAACCTCTTCCCTTGATACTGGAATGTTTTCTTTTTTCGCCTGAATCGCAAAAAGATTTTCAGCGATAATGCCAAAAAGCGCAGATTCATAGGAAACATTGCGTACAGATGCTCTTTCTTTCACGTCATTATCCCAGATAATTCTTGTTCCTACTGTTGCAACACATCTATCCTCAATTCCATAGAGGGTTGATGTAAACAGTGATGTAAACAGTATTGTAAGTATCAGGATAAAAAGTTTTCTCATTACAATTGCTTAAGTTTATCATTAAATCTTATAATCTTTGATTCATTTTTAAGCTGATTTAGATATGTATTGAGAAGTTGGCTTCTTTTCTGGGTTATTAAAATCTGTCTGATGGTCGGGGTCGCTTCTTCGACGGTCTGTAAATGAGATGGTTGTATCTCGCCAACCTTAAGTATGTGATAGCCCTGTTCTGTTTTTACTGTTTTTCCGAGAACCTGGTTTGGTTTCATAGAGAAAAGGGTTTCTTCTATTTCTGGGGTAAGTTGTCCTCTTGCTATCATGCCAAGGTCTCCTCCTTTTTCTCTTGAACTGCTTATTGATTCTCGCTTTGCAATTTCAGAAAAATCTTCTCCTTCACTTAATCTTTTTAAGACATCTTCTGCAGCTTCCTGCGTGGGCACAACAATTTCATATAGATGTATCTTTTCCGGTACAAGAAAATCCTTGAGATTATTATTGTAATATGTTTTAATTTCATCCTGCGAAATATCCGCTTTACTTAAAACCTGGTCTGTAAGGAATTCCTTTATCAACAGGTCATTTTTATAATTTTCGAGTTCTTGTTTTATTTTTTTACTATATTTTCGCTCATATTTCTTTGCTTTCTGTGTAAGCAATTTTTCCCCTATGTAATCCTCGAGCGCCTGTTGTGGGACTTGTCTTACATATTCCTGATAAAATTCAGGATATGTTGAAATCTTGTTTTTTAACTCAGAAAGAGTAATAATCTCTCCGTTAACGATTGCAATTGCATTTTTCTTCAGAATTTGTCTCCAGCCAAAGTATGCTGCTATCACAACAACAATAACTGAAGCAACAGTAATGATAATTCTTTTTCTTTTTTTTCTATCTGAGAAACATCTTTTTATTCCAGTGGTAAATCCTTTATAGCAATTTTTTAAGTTCTCTTTTATTTTCACAGTTGTCTCCTTTCAAGAATTTTATTCTTCAATCGGTCGTAGATAATACGAAAATTACTTTCTGACTTAATTTCATTATTTGTTATTATACCATTGTTATCGTAATCAATCACTTTTTGAGATTTTACATAGATTGTAAAAACATTTCCCCTGACTGTTATAAGATTTATGATAGAGGATATTACAAGTTCTTTTTCATCTTCTGTATCAATCCAGGTATTATTATTATCATCCAGTAAATTACTTCCATATTTTGTAATTTCTTTATTCAATAAACTATTTGGCGTGCCAACGATATCAGATATATTCTTAAAAGGTCTTGAAGAAATTATTTGACGGGCAATGTCAGTATCTACAAGTGGAAGACACTGGAGAACCTAGGATGTTGCTGTGTTAATATTGATTCTTCCATCAACTGGTTTTTTTACATCTTCAACAACCGTAAAAACATCGAGAATATCCTTATCGTATGATTTCCAGATATTCAGTGTTTGCCATTGTTTTCCTTTATGGATAAATGAAAGTTCAGCAGGCGAAGAATATGGGTGATTTTTTACCCTGAATGATGATTGCCAATAGGTATATTGGTTTAATAATGTGAATTCTCCTCCTGTTGAAGGAATAAAACAACTGTTCATAAATCCAGGTGTTTGATGGAAGGTAAACCAGTCAGATGCCCGGCTCATCCTCGGGTCGTTTTTCTGTCTGCTTGTCTTGCCAGGGCTATCACTTCCATAATCTGTTTTTTCAATAATATGGCCGTCTGCATCAATCAATGAAATATTACCATTGAGGGATATATTTATTCCAAATATATTTTTGATAATCTGGAAGACCGCTGAAAGTTCTTTACATCCAGTAAAATTCATAAAGAGTATTGGTTCAAACTGTTTTGCGCATGCAGGCTGACTTATTGGTATCAGGATTGGAATAACAACAGGACCTGCTGATGTTTGCAGTATGATAATTTTCCATTTTATTGAATCTCCTATAACATAGTATGAATGTGGCGGCATTAC